>ENA-UOTX01000050-UOTX01000050.1-compost-metagenome-genome-assembly--contig:-NODE-50-length-111685-cov-17.140187_pt1 | contig 111685 bp, 93 predicted proteins | sample MGYA00238143_ERZ746982 | MGnify/ENA primary metagenome ERZ746982 (study PRJEB28758, sample SAMN06268862) | compost metagenome | isolation source: single cell | place: USA: California, Emeryville, Joint... | reverse complement strand
ATATCAAATATAAATATGAGAGCCATTTGCAAGGCCACATTAAGCTTGGGAGGAGAATCGATGAACTCGAGGCACTTTTGGCAGCTGAGACACAGAAGCTGGCTGCGTCCCAACAAAACTTCGAGCAATTAAACGCCGATTATGCTGAGCTTAAGCGTACGAACGCTGCTCTTGAGCAGAAGATATTATACATTACAGAAGAGAATCGAAGAAAGGACCATGCGCTTTCAGAAGCTGACCTCAAAAATAGAGCTCAACAGAACGAGATCGCGAATCTCACAGCTGATAATGCTCGTTTGAGAGACGAGGGAATCAGATTGAACGACTTTTTCACGAATCGCGTCCGTGAAATCGACGATGCTCATAACACTAAACTTAGACAGTGCAATTCGCAGATCGACAACCTTCGCTATCAGATCGACAAACTGCAAGGGGAGCATGCTGCTCAGATCCGAGAAAACAACCTGGATTGGGAGCGCAAGCTGAGAAAATCAGAAGACCAACTGCGTGAGAGCGCAAGAACGATCAATGAGCTAGAGCAAAAGAATCGTTTGTTGAGTGATCATGTCGCGAAACTCAAAAGCGATCATGAAGAGCAAGTCAGAATGGTAGCACTGAACGTAAGGAAGGATGAGTACGAGAAGCATCTGATCATTCAAAGACAAACAGAATCCAAACTCGCAGCAATTGAGGAGTCAAGAGACGCGTTGCACAAGAAAGTCGAAGATTTGGTTCGAGAGCTTCAACAGAGAGAGAGGGAGAGCACGGAGACGAGAATCCATCTTGATCAAGAAATATCTCGTCACAAATCGGAAATAAACGAACTAAGAAACCAGCTTTCGATGACCTCGAATAACTTGGATCGGTTGAAAGGAGACCTCATTCACAAAGATGGAGTCAATAGCAAGCTTCATAGCGAGATCAAAAATCTGGAGATCGAAATCAATCGCATAAAGGATCAACATCGAATGGAGCAAGATCGACTCCGAAATGATTTCAGTATCGAGAGAAAGAGATTTGAAGATGTTGAGAGATCATTGAGGATCCGAATTGTTGAGTCTGAACAGATAATCCACCAGAGCGAAGAAGAGTGCGAGAAAATAAAGATAGAATATAACAGATTGAGAGATATGTTGCATGGTGCTGTTGCTAAAACGATAGATCTGACTTTTTCGAATCAAGAGACAAAGATAGCTTCTCCGAGACGGCAGCATGAACTTAGCAAGGGCAGCCTTTATCTCGAGGGGGATAGCAAAGTATGATGTCGTTAATCCATTTATATATTAATCCGACGATATTGAGAGGATTAGAAAGAAACGACAATATATTTAAGTAGAAATTTATATCCATGCTGTGGGATATGATCGATAGCACACTTTTATAATCAAAACTTTCCTATTGTTGATGTTATATTCTCTGCCTAAAAAAATTTCATTTCATCAATTCAAAACAACCCGCTTCTCTAAGATCATAATGTAAATTTTGTTGAATATTCATCAGTGGAACCCACTGCGGTTACTTTAGTTTGATATAGGAATGATTATGATTTGTTGGTTATGCAAGCTGAAAATCCAACTAATAAAAATGATTGAAAAACCAATCAATCAACCAAATACGGTAATTAATATTATGTTATTTGTTGTAATAATTTCGAGCAAAGAGTGCTTTTAGAATTTGATTTTGTTATACAAAACCATGGCGAGAGCAGCGGTGGCGAGGATACCAATGGACACTGCAACAGCAAAGTAAGGGTTTTTGTTTGGATTGTCCAACACCAATCCAACTCTGATATTGCTGAGCTTAGCCTGTGAGTCATCATCATTATCAGTGTTCTTGTCGTATAGGAGGGCGTATAACTTTCCTTCTTCCACGGATCTTTCGAGAGAGACAGCAGAGTTATCATCAATCAAAAGGAACTTAGTATTTTCTTTGCAAAGAACTGCATTTTCGTTGTAGAGCTCGTATGAGAAGTAGTTAATCGATTCGTAGATCTCAGAACCTTTCCAGATGAGAGCGAAGCGTGAGCCATAAGGAAGAATGGAATGGAGTGTGGAAACAGCAGCCTTGGTGGACGTTAGCAAGCTCATAGTGGTGTTGATGTTGGTTTTAATAAAGTATTGAACGGCATCACCAACGTATGTCGTGAGAATGCCTCCGTAGACTGTAGCATCAGAGCTGAAAGCATGGAAAGACACAAAATCATTCTCTAAGTAGAAGAAACTTGTCTGTTCAACAACACCGTTTTTCATGTCAATAATGGCGTCTTTAATAGCCCTCCTTGTTCGGCCAATGTCTTCAACCCAAAGACAGTAAAGCTTATTCAAGGTGAGGGCTTCGCCGGTGGCACATGAGATTGTTGGTTTCGAATGAGAGATGATTGGTAGAGCAACTTCAACAGTGTTTCTAAACTTCTCTCCCAATTGGAAGCTGGTGAGATTAAGGCCATGTTCAGGAGTAGTATAAACCAAGAAGCAAGTGTTGTCAAGCCACGTTTCAGAGGCAATGACAGGAGTGTGATAGCGGTTGGTGTTGCTAGTGATTTGAATTCGAGGGGAAGTACTAGAGCCAATCTTATTGTGAGAGACAAAGAGTTGCTCGACCCCATTGAAATCTGGTTCTGTGGTGATTGTGTAGGCCACTCCTTTGCGGATATGTACCTTACCGAAGGAAGGAAGCAAAAGTCCATAAGAGGCAGTCTTAGTATGAGAAAGATCTTTAGCCTTGAGTTCTTTGACCCAAATGTTCCATGTGCTTGGGGCGGTAAGTCCACTAGCTCCTCTCAACGCATTAATTGAGACTTTTTCTCCATCAATTGACAAGGAGAGTGATTTTGAGCTAGCAAAGCTGTTTTCGGAATCAGCTCCGACAGGAATTGCGTCTTTCGCGAAATTAGCCGTGACGTATGAGCATAATCCTTTGGAGAGCACTCCCGCGATGATCAGCAGGGAAAGTGAGATCGCAAATGATTTCATACTTGATTATCAATTTTTAGTTTATCTTGAGCCACCAGGATAAATGGGAAATTCAAAAAATGGAGAAATGAGTCTTTGTGTGAATGAAATGAGTTGGAAGGCCTGGATCAGCGCATTACACTCTTCCGTTGTAGTGGTTTAGGCCTTTTTAAATAGAATAATTGTTGAGATGATATTATTTTTCGAGGTCCTTCTCTAATTAAAGATTTCTCTTTCAAACGCAACTAAAATTGATAATGGGATCGATATTTGGAATGAGCCCCAATTTGTTGAGATATTTCAATAACTTTCAGCACTCAAAGTTACCTAAAGAACAAAGCTAAGTTTTTAATATCCATTATTTTAACAGAATTTAACAGGCATGGTATCATGCCCTCCAGCAAAATAAAGTCTTTTGCTATTGAAAGCGAGCTGAGGCTCGATCTCTTTGAGAAAAAAATCATTTCACTTAGATTTTACAGATTTGTTAGAATACTAATTCTGCGCTTTCTTACAAGCTCAACAATGCTCATTTTCGTTTTCCACTCGAAGGGAGATTTATTTTATGCTGCATCGGGTCCGGTTTCTGGTGATATGAAAAATGCTAGTTATGCTATCTTCCCAAATAACGAATTCTCAAACAATAAATTGCCAATTTGCAATATTAGCACTTTTGTTTTTTCAGATAATAAAGTTAAAAGAATTAACTAAAATCTTTACGATCATGGTAAATCCTGAAAACCAAAAAGCCACTGTTTAACGCGTTCTGATTGAATAGGGAAAACAACCAGCCACCGGTCAAAAGAAATCCAAGGCAGCTATTGCCAAGGCTGCTTCCAGCGCCGGCAAGGGCATCAAGAAGGTCCTATTAATCATCTGATAGATTGCTAATTTTGCTTTCTCTTCACAGAAATGGGTCAAGGGTAAAGAAAGAGACCAACTCAACCTTGCTGTCTTCTACGACAAGGATACCTTCGCCAAACTCGAAAAGGACGTCCCAGCTATGAAACTCATCACCGTCGCTACCGTCTCTGATAGATTGAAGGTCAATGGGTAAAAAAACCTTTGCTTGACATGTGTTCTGATGCCTTTTCACCTACTATAGTTCCATGGCAAGAGTCGGAATCAGATACCTTGCTCAAAAGAAGCTCATTAAGCCATGCGGTGAACAACACGCTGCCATGTTGGTTTACACCGGAACCAAAGAGGCCAAGGCCGCTGAAGCCACCGACGCTAAAGCTGGTGCCCAAAAAGGTTCAAAGAAGGGAGGTAAAGCTAAGGAAGAAGCTGCTGGTGCACAATAGTTCAGATAAAACAAGTAGGAGCAAAACTCTAAGGCTCAAATGGTTTCAACTTTACGCATTTTGTCAGAGGCCTGTATGACCTTTTTGCACCTTTCATAGTTGTTCTGAGTTTTGTTTCTTTCGGTGTATTAGAATCCAAAATCTCCTTTTTCATCTGACAAAAGTTAGAAAAATAAAAGTTCTTAGTGAATAGAGCTCCCGTAGAGCAAGAAGGAATATCCACGGCTGACTAACTGGTGAGGCTCTCACTGTTAGGTATTAACATTTCAGCAAAGATAGAAAGAGATGAAGCGTAAATTCGGAAGTGAGGTGATATTTATAAAGTAAGAGGTCTGTATCACCTCATGAGGATGAGAATTAAAAAACATTTGTTAAAGGAACCTTAGCAAGAATAAGTATACGCAAGCTTGCAACTGTTCTAATATTGATTGGTGAATGACACTAAAACATAAGGGCATTGAAAATATCGAACAATTTCAAAACTATTTTTTCCCATTTTTTGCTATTTTTCAGATAAATTGCACTCTATTGAATTGTTGGGAGAACACGCAGCTACCTTGTGATAATATTTATAATGCTTTCATATTTGTGAAGAAAATTTTTTTTTTGCTACGACTTTTATTCTACTACTTATCAGAAGGAAGACTATCATCTTTCTTTTGCTCTTCTGGCTTGTTGTCCTTTGCGTCCTGCCCTGCATTTTCAACTTTCATCGATAATTCTTCTGTGGGTTTCAGCTTATTGGCTGTCTGCTTCAAATACATTTTTTTCAGCTCTTTCAACGCTTCATCGAGTCGAGCAATGAACCAATCAATTTCCTCTTTCTTCAATCCAATTGCACAGGCCGCGGTCATGTAAGGAAGATTTGCATATTCATCAATATGCGATCCGTAATTCTTGAACTTCAAACCACATACCTCTTTCTCCTTCGATACTGAAATGACTCGAGAGCCCATAACTCTTTTACTATAGAGCAACGAACCCAAAAACGTATCTTTTTTCAGTTTCGATTCTTTCTTTATTTCTTCGTCCAACATGTATTCTCTCACATGCTTTAACGTCAGAACAATGGAAATCGTGTTATTTGGAGTATTGAGCACGCTCTCATTGTGTTCCTTTGCCAAGTCACTGAGCTTTTGTTTAAAATAGACGAGATTCTCTTTTCGCTCCTTGAGGAGGGCAGCATAGCCTTTCTTCCCCATGGAAAGATATGTAATAAATAAATCAACCAAAGGCGCCGCTGACGCTCGTCCCGGATACAACTCAGAGATCCCTTTTATCATTGCATTATTGGGCGAATATATTATCGATCCTCCCACCGGAACCATGAAATTCTTGTCTGTGCTTTGAACAACAGCGTCCACTCTTCCGTGCTTTATCGATTGATTGATGGCAAAAGCAATCTTTGAGCATTGTACTCCATAGGCATTATTGATCACATGAGCGACATTATACTTGCTGCAGATCTTGCTTATCTCCTCAACTTTATCCGGAACGCGGGGACCGAAACAACTGGTGGTTGAGAGGACAGCTAAAATTTTTTCAGGAGTGTACTTTTTGATAGTCTCTTCGATCATTTCAAGGTTCGTAGTAATTTCATCCCCAGAGACAATACCATCAATCGCAAGAGGTTCAAGGTTTGCCGACTTGATACACTTTAGACAGGTTTTCTGGTCGATTCGACACCAAACAACATACTTCGCGTCGGGTTTTTTTTCTTTGAGCGTCAGGAATACTGTAGTTATAGCCATTCCAGTCGCCAGTGGCAACACGATAAGATCTTCAACAAACTGATAGCCGGCGATCTTTAGCATATCAAACGTCAGCTCATGAGCAAGCTTTGCAATCAGAGAGGACCCTGAGGCTTTCGGTTGAATAGCTTTAATGTCTCCAGAGCGTCCGATTCCGTGTCCCATGTAGAAGTTCCTTTTTGAAACGATACTGCTGTAGATTCTGGACTCTCGCTCTCCAATTCCGGATTTCTTATGGAAGTTATTTGTGTCCATTAACGCTAGGTTATTCATTAGATATTCGATGGTGAGATCATCCCATCCTTCTTCAGGAACGCTGCGCTGAGCTAGCAGATTTTTAATCATGTTTTCTCTCGAAGTGAGAGACTGAGATGCAAGATCGACATAATTGGCATCGATAATCTTTGCTGCTAACTTCAAGTTTTCTTCGTTCATTATCCTTGTTAATTTTCTATGAAATATTTGGATATGTAAATATTTTTATTTAATATGTATCTCTTAGCAAGGTAAATTAAATCCTAAACACACATAAACTCTCAAAGAATTTGCAATAGAAAGAGTGGCATTCTCTTCTCTTGGAGATATTTTCAAATAATCTTTAGACGGCCTAAGAAATAAAAAAAGAGGAATAAAGCAATTTTCAAGACAAGCCCAATGATTACCCAAATTTGGAATTTGCCAGCGAGCTTCTCAACAGTTTTTAATTGCAGCTCAACATCAGGAGCGAGGGATCTAGATAGTATTAGCCAACATTTAAATTATTTTCTGTTAACCTGCAACTAATGCGCAAATCTTTAAGAGATCTTGCGTTACGGATGGCTTCAGTTAATTTAGTTGCATTGTTCACGTCAAACGCGCTGCAAAAAAAAAAATATTAATAGAAAAGAAAATCACAAGAGTAGGTATACCCCCCTTTGATATTTTGGACTTTAAGCGTTTGAAGTTTCCCCCACTGGCTGATTCCGCTAGTGAGTGAAGCGACAACATCTTTAGTGTCTACGAACATTCTATTTGTGTCATGTTAGTTTCAATAGAGGAATATAAAATAATGAAAACCCTGTCAACTCGAGATTTTGAAGATTTGGGAATTGTGCCAGAGTTGAGAGCACATTTAAGTAGTCCGAGCCATTCCTATATAATGAATGTGGTCTTAGAAATTGCTCATGTATGATTCTATTACGCTCCCGATAAATCCATTTTGATATCAGTGACACCTGAACGTTGCGTTTTATCGAGGTTTTTGATTTGAGTGAAATCGCCCTTCTTCCAATTGACATTGAAACTACTTGCAACTATTCATGGGATGTTACGGATTGAATATTAGGGAACAATATCATCCTCACCAGCTTTCGTTAGTTCGCTCACAAACTGTGTTGGATTACTGACCGCGATCGTGGCTCTTTTTTTAGAGGGGGAAGGATCATCTTCCTCCTGATTTGTGGAGTTGTTTTCTTCTTTCTTCTTTTCTAAGGCTCAGCATTAAACAAGGATATAAATTAAAGTCAGTTACCTGGAACCTCGTCGCTTGGAATCCATTTTGTCACAAACTTCACCTGAGCTTTATCACTAATGATTTTCAGAGTCTTATCCAACTCTTTTCCTTCTTCGTTAATGACGATCTCCTCTATAATTAAGAATCATTAGCGGTGTTTCTATCTGGGAGTAGATAACCTTTCTTTTTAATCTAAAAAGCAAATTGATATTATTTCATGGCTAATAATACAAAAGCTTACTTCGCTTGGCTGCTGAGGGACATACACTCCACCACCATGACTAGGAACGAGCAGCTTTTCAGTCGAAATATTGTACTCGATGTTCTTGTTTCCAGCGTTTCCAGTGTTTCCAGTGAATGTGGAAGTTGCCACAGTGCTTCCTATTCATTAGCAATTCCAATAAGATTAAGATATTCAGTTGAAATATGCGAACTTCGAGTAGAGTTGCGGTTTTCTGTGACGGCTGAGATACAGAAATTCATTATGCAGTTGAAATAGGGAACATTACGCTGGCTTTCTTCTTTTTTCTTCGTTGATTCTGGAACAAATTTTACAGCTTTCTTATCCGAAGCCTTCCCTTCGTCACTATCACTGTCGTCTTTTTTTGGAGGCCACTTCGATTGAATTGTCTTCTTTTCTTCGAACTTTGGTTTTGCGATTGCTGGCGCTTGCTCTTTGGGCTTGTTGATCTCCTCCTTAGGTTGAGTAGGCGTATAGTTGATGCCTACTTTCTTCTCAATTGCCAATACTCTCTGTAAGAGCTCTTGGAAATTCGTCACTTATGGGTAGAAATCGTCTGGATTTACCTTGATTAACGTCTTTAAGAGCTTTGTTCTCTTTGGTGAGGTCTTGAACAATTGACTCAAGCTTATCAACTCTCTGTTTTAACGCTTTAAGAATATATGGCGGTTAGATGTGGTGTCTTTCAAGAGGTGAAGAGCATGTACCTTCGTTCGACATTTTCTTAGATATTTTTTTTTTTAATTAAATTAGTTGGCTCAATCTCCTTCTGTATATTAATAGAGACTGATTTCACAGTTTAAGTATACTTAACAGACTCTATCAATTAAATGATATCAAATTTTAAAATTTCCTTCTTAATTCACGCGTTGATTTACTGATAGCGAATCCTTTTTTGCGAACATTCTCCTTTTACTAATACGACATGATAAAGAAGAAATTCTCACGAACAGTATAGCAATGTTAGCAGTAGATCATTGCATTGAACAAACCCATAATCACAATAGAAAATTTTTGCAATTTACAATTATTATTTGAGTACATTGGGTGTCTCCAGTATTTAAAAGTAGCAAGAGAATTTGAATTGTATAAACAAAAACCAAAAAAACAACCAAAAAAAAATGAATGTTGAATACAGGAGTGCAATGTCAATGGAAATACAAAGTACATTGCACTTTCTAATCATAAAATATAGGTCCTTTTAGTAGTGAAGAGGAACGAGAATTAAAAACAGCCTGGTCGGTTTAATCAAAGAAGTTTCTTTTCGGAGCGGGTATAGAATTTGATCTCTCGAGTTTATTAAGATTCATTCTCTTGGATAAGAGGGATGATTCTTTTGTTAAGCTTAAATTGAATAACGAGCATGATTTGATTGAAACCTCATCCGTCTCGGTTGACATGTTTGAATTACTATCTTCAACCTCGATAGGGCTTAAACCTTTGTCTCTGTGCACGCTCGTTGAGCAACTTCGAACTTTGCTCTTAGAATCATCAGCTCTCAAGTAGGATCTTGGTTTTTTAATCGGAGAGGCAGAGACCACAAAGAAATTTATTTTGTCAAGGAAGAGCTCAGCCCGTTCGTAAATCTCCTCCCATGGTGAGATAGCGAGAGCTGGACAGCTCTCTCGAGATCCGTTCGCCAATTCAGTCCGTGAATCTGACTCATCTGCTGAGGACTGTGAGTCGGTGTCGCTCTCGCTCTCTGCGAATTGGCTCTTTCGTGAATATCGAGAGAAAAGACTCCTTGGAAGTTGCTTTTGCGAGCCTTGTCGAGAGGCTTCTGACTTTAAGCTTGGGCTATCGAGTTGGAGGTTTCTTCCTTCGTTACTTACTGGCAACATCTCCCACGCAAAATGTTTCAAATATCTTTTAGAATAATCTGAGGAGCTTGCATAAATAAGTATATTATTGTGGTAGCCACAAAACAGATCCGAAGAAGCCCAGTAGAATAGACTTAACTTGTTCTTTCGAAAAAATTTTAAATCATAATTCTAAAATTTAACGTATATCAAGTTAGTATCAAACAATCCATACTAGCAGAAGGAATCAGTATGGATCTCGAGGGACCAAAATGAATAGTTTAAACGTGAGTTGGCTGCAAAAGCCAGATATTTTGCAAACTGCGAGCACAAATAAGAGCTAATTATCAAGGACAGTTAAGTATGAGAATCTTTTTTATGTTTTTGCTGTAAAAAGCAATGAGATTGAAGTATCTAGTCTTAAGTTTCATATTGAACCTGATCCCAAGGTGGAATTTGAGGCATCTGTTATTTAATATGAAGATTTCAAAAAAGCAATATATATCATCTGAGGAATTCGATCAGATGTCTTGTACACTGAAAATTTATTTGAAATACGCTAGAAAGTGGCTCTTTACAACATCAAGTGATAAATTGTTGCTAATAAACATTTTGAAGCTACGTTAAATCTCCAAGTACTAAAAAATTTGGTGCCTTGATAGGACTTGCATGAGGTTTTTCTAACTTTTGTACTTAAAATTCGATTAAAATGATAATTTCTTGAGGCAAGTGTTATTTTCTCAATATTCCTCATTCTGAAGAACCCCTCAAAATTTCATTAAAGTCAATCGCGATAGTACCTTCTCACTGATTTGAATTGCTTCGTGCGTGATGGTAGAGGGGTGATCATATCAGAGAAAAATTTCTCACAAAAAAAATAAAGTCATATTTCTGAACTCAAATCACTCGGCCTAGCTGAAATATCATTAAAATTCAGTCGTGCGACTTCATTTTTTTTTTTAAAAAAAAAAATTACAAAGAACTTCTAAGCAATCTCAAAATAAATATGGTTACAAAAATTGCATCTCTTCCTCTATAATGGAATCACTTTCTTTGTTCAGTTTGACTAATTTTCCTTTGAGTCCAGACTCGTCACCCACCACAGGATTAGCTTTTCTTTTTTGTCGTATGTGATATTCGACCCGAGGCAAATTATTGGCTTTCTGCTTGCTTATACCTGCTTCAAAAACATCTGACTCCTACTAAATTACCTTGATTTTCTGATGAACAGATTGTAATGTTACCAGGCACATCATGTCTTTTGAAGAATTTGAATCCAGTTCTCTAGTTTTTTCATTTTTCTTGGTTTCTGCTTTTGGGATAGGTGTTTCCCATGTCGGACACGTTTCTCGCAAATAAACTAAGGGGTCTAACCAAAGGTTTGTGTGTGAAACTTTTTTATTCATGTTTAATAGATCTATTTTGTTTGTTTTCCTTGGAGGTCCATAGTCTATCATGTTTATTATATCAAGCGAGAGGGTTTTTACGTACTTTGAACATAGTTTTCAGTCTCTCCAACGTATTTCAACTCTTCCATTTGATAACTATCTAATACGAATAAATATTATTTGATAACATAAATCATCCGCATGTCGGATGTAAAAAGCATATTGCTGAGTATTATTTTCAGAATTATGCGGAAGCTCGCGCTATCTTTTCTACGAAAAGTACTGAATCAGCAGAAAGCGAATGAATTCAATCCTAAATTTGTCAAAATAATAATATATATTTTCTCACAGCTTCTATTGATATCTTCACATACCTGTTTTTAATCTCTACGAGTAATTCTTTGTTTAGTTTATTCTATTATTCCGTTTAGCAACTTTTCAGCTTATTAGGATATTCAGATTGCACGAGGAAAAAGTAAAATCAAAATTTACAACCCAAAAAACCAAAAAAAATGCTCCTCGTTTTAAATGGTCTCATTTTTATAGAGCAATCATGCAATAACCTTATCCTCTTTGACTTGTGTCAAACATTTCAGGACGAGCTCATCAGACAATCGAGAGTTCGCTTCTTGAAGGAACTCAAATAGTTTGGCAACCTTTTTAGAGTAAGTGTCATATTTGTTCGCATACTGAGGTTTGCTAAAGCCTATAAAAGGAAGTTAGACAACTGGATCCCCACCAATCATTGATAAGTACCTAAGTGTGCCATTATTGCAATAATCTTTATGAAACCTCGGAAATCGATGATTGAATATTCTCCGATCTGGAATCTTCTAAACAACTAAAAGAAAGGGCAATTAAGGCTCAGAGCTATGCCAAGCGGAGTGTTTACCTCGTAAGCCTCTTTCAAGTGAACCATCAAAGGCACCAATGAAAAGCTATAGATAAACTTTCTATACGATCTCAATGAAATGAAGGCTCGATCGTGATATTTGAAATCGTAGGTCGAATGCAAGATAAACAGCTAGGCACAGGAATTAGTCAAAGAGAGTTTTTATTGTAACAGGATTACATGTTTCAGCAAATCTTCATATCCTTCAAAAAGTCTCAATGCCTGGTTTTCAAGTGAATATTCATTGCCAAACACTTGGATTTTTGAAATCGAGGTTCGATATGGCTTTTTCCCAAGAACCTCAGGTATTTTGGCAATCAAATATTCCTCAAGAAAGTTTTGGAATCTCAAGTTCCTGTCTTCGGTGTCGTTTGAGAAAAGTTTGCTTATCTTGTAGAGAATGTCCAGGAAAGCTCCAAAGTCTATGAGATTTCTATTGCATCTCTTTGAATAAAGGATCATCACAGCTTCTTTTGTGAGCTTTTCATTAAGAATGCCGAAATCTCTCAGCATCTTAATCAGGGTGTTACAGCTCATTCTGTTTGAGTTTGACCCGCTGTCCTCAGAATATTGCTTCATCAGATAGAAAGTTCCATCTATTTACAAAATATTTTATTAAGACTGAGTCTGCTCTGATAATAATAGAAAGAAATACTCGCAAATCGGCGACCGAGTCTCTTCTCCATGATCATGTGAGCATCTTGATCGGACTTCTCAGCTTTCATTATCATCTCATCAGCTTCATCAATGGCTTTGTTGATATGAATTAACATTTTCTTTCACATGATATTTCATTTACTTTGATTAAACTTCATGGATTCAATTTCTCTGAGGATATCATAGTAGAAGTGCTTTTTAGTCACTTTATGGTCACGAGAACTAGTCTCGGTCTTCTTAGTGAACGTTCTTTCAGTCGTTCCTGGGGGTGTTTGGAAGGAACCGATAAGCCCTTTCGTATCATTCATTCTTTCCGATTCCACTAAAAAAAATTAAATAAATTTTTGGGACTCCACAAATTCGCTTACTGAAACTGCCATAAGCATATGCTCGCATGAACGCGAATTGATGAATAAATTTCGGTGATAGCTCTTTGCTGCCTGCTTTCAATGTAATTGGATTGAGATAGTCTGCTTCAAAGCCCGGTTTTTTGGGAGATTTCGACTTCTCACCCTTCTTCGCCTCTTCCAGAAGCTTCGTTTCTAGAATATGTTTCTCTTCAATGTTGTCGACGTCTTCATGACTTTCGTGTATACTCGGGATGTCATTCAGAATATCTGAGGTAAATATATCTTCTTGAACAGCAGGTTTCTCTTTATCTTCTTGAATGCTTTTGTTCTTATCGTCCTGTATGGCTCTTTGACTTTGAATCGCGAATGCAGACTTATGAGTGTCTTTTTTTGTTGGGTTAGTGCTGCTTTTCCCATCCGCAGTAGCTGATTTTGTGATCACTACATCTTGTTTCGGTTCATTCAACCCATTCTTCATACCATCAGTGCTAGCAGCAGTGGGCTTAAGATTCTGAGCACCCTTTTTCTCTTCACTAAGAGACACATCGCTTTCGGCGACTCCAGAAATGTTATTAGGATTTGTTAGCATTGTCTTAGGTTGCTTCTCTTCAGGGGACTTGAGTTTTACTGAGTCGAGCGACTTTTCGGTTTCTGATTCCCTTTTTCTACCTTTGCGGCTGGAAACAGACTGAGCGTCTGAATCCACAGCTTTAGTATTTTTTCCTCTGCTGGCTGCAGACTTTGGAGAATCCTGACTTTTGAGTCCGGTAACCGGGGATCTAGGTTCTCCTGGCTTTTCTACATCCAATTTCTTCAGATCCTTTTTATTTTTCAGAGCATTTTTCTCATCTTCTTGAGCTTGAATCGCAATGTGTTCAGTTGCGGTGGTTGTAGCAACTTGTTCTTGTTCCGTCTTCGTTTGTACGTTCAACGAAGGTTCTGTCTCTTTCTGTTCTTCCTGTGGCGCCGATGATTTCGCTTGGCTTCCTCCTTTGCCCTAATAATTACGTCATTTCTGCAACGTCACAAAATATAATGATACCCGCACTACAGAGCGCAATTTTGACTGGGTTGGGCTCTTGAGATTTTTCTGAGCGTTGGTTGGTGTGGTTAATTGAGAGGTATTCTGCGATGGCTGATTTGACGCTTTCGCCTTCGAAGTGTCAGCTGTTGCATTTTGAAGGTTCGTTTGATTATTTATTTGTGTCGTGGCTGCGCTCTCTGGCCTTGCTTTAGGTTTAAAAAGGCGGTTAAGACTTGTTCCGTCTCTAGAAGTTTCAGTTTTTGGAGTCTCGGTTGGTGGTTTCTCAGTGAGAGGCTTCTCGTGATTATCGACTTCAATTTCAATGGGTCTCTTGGGCGGATTTTTTGTCTCAGATTCAGGTTTTGCCGTGCTTCTGAGAGAATCAACTCCAGCGTTTGCTTTTGCTGCTGGTTTTGTGGTCTTTTTGGAGCTTTTATGGTCCATTCAGGAATTAGCAAAAAGTGTTTTTGCGTCTAATTTAACAATAAATCTTCTTCTGAAAATTTATTTAAAACCTGTCAAAACAACAACAATTTCTGGAATAAAAGCTGCCTGTGCTGTGTCTTTTTAATATAGAGAGCATGCATGCCTTCTTGTAAAAATATGTAGATCTGCTATTTGAAAAATCTATTGAAAAAGAAAGATTATTAGACACGTAATTTCTGCTCTGATTTCTGCTGTGCATTTTCTGAAAACAATTGATTTGCTGCAGCGATGATAAATAATTAATTTCCGCGATCTCAGACAGCATTTAATTTCAAACTACACCGAAATACTTCGTAACCCAATCCCAAATTTAGAGGTCCATTTAACCTTTCTATAGTCCTACAAAATGGAAAGCAAAGATCAGAAGGTAGAAGAGACTCAGAAGACTACTCAAGAGGTCCCAAAGACTGACGTCAAAGAGGAAGCAAAAACTGAAGCGACTGCTCCAACTGAAGGATTATTGGAAGATTTCGCCAGACTTGATATCAGAGTCGGCAAGATCACTGAATGCTGGAAACACCCAGACTCCGACAAATTATGGTGCGAGAAAATCGACCTTGGTGACGAAGTCAGAGAAATCGGCTCGGGTCTTCAGAAATTCGTGAAATTGGAGGATATGTCAGGTCTTGTTATTGTCCTCGCAAATTTGAAGCCAAGAAAGCTCGGAGGTATTGTATTCCCCACTGTAGGACTCAAATAACAGCATTTTTTAAGGTTTCCCTTCACATGGTATGGTGATGTGCGCAAGCAACGCCGATCACACTGCTGTTGAGCTCCTTAGACCTCCTGAAGGTATTGAAGCAGAAATAGTGGTTGTCTAATAAGGATTTTGTATTGATTAGGTGCTAAGGTTGGTGAGAGAGTTACCTTGGAAGGATACGACAAAGTTCCTCAAACCAAGGAGAAACCTTTGGACGATAAGAAGCATAAGACCATGGAAAAGACTTTCCCTTACCTCAAAACTAATGACGACAGAGAGGCCACCTACAATGGTAATTACTTGCACTTTAATGCAAGCAAACTCATAATATTGTTATTTAGGTAAGAGATTGCTCACCTCAGCTGGACCTATCAAAGCCGCTACTCTCACCGGAGCCTCTATCTCATAAATCTACTTTTTGAATAAATCATCTGTGAGAATGCATATCAGGTTATAGGAATGCTTGTATTGACATGTGTTTTCACCAAAAAAATGTCGTTCGTGCCTTGAAGAATTTTTCAGATGTGCCGAATTCCATTAAAAAATTTATGAGCTCATAGTTAGATCTCACTGCAGCTTTTAAACAAGCATGAAGCTCCTTTTTTTTATTTTAAGACGAAGGCAGACACCTTCTCAATTACAAGCTGAGAACCTTAGACTTTAGGAAAAGAAACCAACAAAGCATAGTGTTTTATCACAGCTTGAAATATTACCCCCTCCCCCCATCAGGGATAACAGAGTAGAAGTATTGGAAGTTAGTTTCACACATGTCAGAGTATATAGGCGAATAAAAAAAAAGTACTGGTATAGATGATAATTGTTTCCGTGCGAAAGATTATTCTAATTCAAATCTATGTAAACATTATGAACCTAATTAATTTGTTTCATTAATTTCGAAATTTCTTGCCTTGTAATTGGCTTGTGTAGAATTCCTTGGATGTTCAAATCATGAGCGTCTTTCAAGAGCTGAGAATTAGCTTGATCTCCTGTGAGCAAATACATTTTGACTGCATCGCACTTTGGCGTGTCTTTGAAAAACTGTGAAATTTCTTTCAAGGCTTGTATTCCATCCATCACAGGCATGTGATTATCGATTAATATCAAATCAATTTCCTTCCAGTATTTTTTAGTCAAAGCAACAGCTTCTTCTCCGTTGTATGCTCTGATCGCTTGGCCTCCTTCTTCTGTTACAAAATTCTCAAGAAGATCTACATTGAACACTTGATCATCACATAATAACACAGTTCGTTGTGGTTGAGGCTGAATTTTTGGAAGAGGATTATTGCTCTTCTTTTGTGAGAGTTCTGTTAGCATACTCTCAAGCACCGTCTGCGAAAACGGTTTTTCGAGGTAATAATCTGGCAGAATAGTTTCGGACTGGTTGAGACATCCGTTGTTTTTCTTCTCCGAGAAAACGTCTATGACTAGTATAACTGTGACTGGTGTCAGATTTTTTTGTTTTTCATATTCTCTAATCAGCTTACAGACTTCGGTGCCATTCATTTCAGAGGTATTATTACTATCTATGATAACGACATCGAAACTGTACTCTGGAAGTTGAGTGAAAGTTTCCAGCGCTTTGCTTCCATTCTCAGCAAAATCAATAATTTCAATACCTGACTTTTGTAATAGCTGGCAATTCATAGATTGATTCTGAGGGGAGTCATCAACGACTAATGCTCGAAGTTTCTTCTCGTTCTGCTTGGGCGGTGGACTGCTTTTCTCGACCGAGCAGCAGCTTTGTTTCAGCGGCGAGCTACTTTTGTCGATGGATGGCCTTATAGAAGTCTCTGTTCCTTTGATTGCATCCTTAAGGCCAGCAAGTTTGATTTCTTTAATTGCTGGAATGCAAGGTAGCTGAACCTCAAAAGTCGTTCCAACATTCTCTTTAGAATTCAATTTTATGTCGCCTCCCATCGCATCAACGATACTTTTCGTGATCCAGAGTCCCAAGCCAGCTCCCAGCATGCGCACCTCACTTCGATCATCGACCTGCGAAAATTTCTTGAAGATATATGGCAATTTGCTTTCCGATATTCCGCAACCCGTGTCTCCAACTACGATACTCAGTTCACCTTCCTCGTCGTTTTCAAGGAACGTCTCATGAGCTGAGAACATAAACTTGTTGGTATCTAGTGTGTAATAGTCAAAAGGTTTATTTGCTATCTCCATAGTGCGCAGAGACATGGCTTGTCCCACTTCAGCATTCTCTTGGGTATCGAGGTCTTTGAGGCTTTGATCTGGACTTGGCAGGTTGGTTCTGCTACTTTTTGGAGCTGCTATCCAATTCACGTTGACATAAACGTACCCTTCTTTGGTAAATTTCACGGCGTTTCCAGCCAAATTCAAAAGAATTTGCGTTAAACGACGGTTGTCAATGAGCAGATACTTCGGGACTTTACAAGAGAGATTCAAATACCCCTTGAGTCGCTTTGAGAGTATCATGTCAGAAATTACGGCCCAAATTCTTTCAAAGAACTCTTGAGTATTCGTCTCTGAAGCGATAACTTCGAGCTTTCCTTTGTCGACTTTGGTCGAATCGAGAATGGACGTCAAGAAATTTTGAAGGATTTCGCTGCATATTTGAGCCTTTCTCAGATAAATCTTCACTTCTTCAACCGTTTTCTTATGCATGGCAATTTCAAGATTACCTAGAAGACCGTTGAGTGGGTTACGAAGCTCATGAGAGAAGCTGAGAATGAAATCTTCTTTTTCTTGAATTGTGCGCTTGAGAAGCTTAGTATACTCCTCGAGCTCTTTAGCTTTGATCTGAAGCTGAAGCTCTCGTTTTCGGACTCTCTCAAGAAGTCTCCGTCTTCGATAGAGATAACATAACACTGAGATAAGCATTAAGAGGATAATTCTATCGGAGGTCGCTATGCCTTTTTCGAAGAGCTCGACGAGCTCTGTGTGTGACATCTTCTGAAACCTGGCTCTAAAGTTTGGTGCCGTCCATGCATGAAAGTAAAAATTGGTTGTTAAAGCTGTTACAAGCACCCAAAACGAGGACCCTGTGAGGCAAAGGAGACTGATTAGTTCGCCTCCTCGAATGATAAAAATGCTGATTGTGTCTTCATTTGCTTCGTAGATAAGATATCGGATCATCCAATATAACATTGATATTATATTATGAGCCCTGTACCACTGAAATCGAATCAAGACGAGAGAGAGCAGAGCATAGACGAATAATAACGCGTTCAACGCCAATGGCACTTGAAAGAAAATTGAGTGAAGAGAACATGACAGAATTAATCCAACAGCGAGACCGAGAACCGCCTTATCTTGCTCCCTCCTTTCACGATATTCAAAATCATACTTGCGCGTTTCATCTGAATATAAGAGCGCTTTCTTCAGCGAAGTCCACAATGTCTTTGTGATCATCATCTTGCTAAGCAACTAAATTATTCTTTATAAAAAGTTGGTTACTGAATAATATTTAAATGTCAATGAATTCAGTACTTTGAAGACAACTCTATCTTATATGTATCGCTCCAAACAGTGCTTATTGATGTTCAATAAGAGCATCAAGGAAGCAGTCCGATATAAAATGGAATGCCTGAACGTCATGAAAAAGTGTTTGCTCAAATGCCCTGCGAGGTTATCGATCAGTTTCCAGAAGAGTTCCGTTTTACTGTCTGAATCAAATATAGAAAAATTGGGTGCAATCCAAGCGATAATCGAATTTTTAGTAAAATAACCGAATGAACACTTTTGAATTCAGGTATACTTCATTCGGTTCATTCCGCATAGATATGAAAGGATTTCGAAGAAACAGCCCTGCTGCCTCAAACAGAAGCTATCATTGATTTCAGGATCGCTTCTAAAATTCCTAAAGCTAATCAGTCCGCTCGATTAAAAAAAAGTGGGTTTAAACTCCTTTAAATGCCAATATTTCTATCGTATATTTGTATTCTTTTTTCAAAACGTTCTCAAAATATATCGCGATATGGCTGCATAACTTCCTCAATCATTAGCAAAGATAATAAGATAATATCCTTGCAAATGTAGAGTATTATTTAGAGTATTTTTGAAATGAATCTAACAAAACACGTATCATAATAAGGAATAGCGAATAATTCAAATCATTATACTGCAAAAGGATTGTTAGTTTGGGGTTAATGATTTTTCTTTCAATACTGTTCCTCATAAGACTACCTTCAAATGTGATGCAAAAAGATCGTGCCTAATGAAACAGTTCCAATTCAATCTAAACTGATTAACCCGAAGAATGAAAAAAAATTAAAATCATGATAGCAAGATAGCAGCAGCTTGCCTTCAATTCTCTTATTAACATCGTGAGAAAACGCTGTCACGTTCTGAAGCTAACAATGACAACGAAAATGGATTACGTTGAGTAAGCAAACATTTGGTAAAATTATCAATATTAGAATCCAAAGCTGTCTTTTCAAAAGAATACAATTTTTTTCTGGAAGACGTTCTTTCATCTTCAGCAAGATTCTTTAAAATAAAAGTTTAATTTGTTCTAAAAAGAATTTAAACATTTTCAAATTCTGATTAATATCGGCCTTATTTAGAGGTGAAGAGACCATGGTACTTTCGTTGCCTAAGTGTTGGCAGATACTTTCAAACGTTTCTGCGAACTGAAATAAACTAACTTTTGAATCTCGCAAATAAAGAGGACATATTTAGTAACCACTGCAATGTGTTTGAAACACAATTTTCCAACTATCGTAGCTGTTTTTCTTTACCTCACGGGTTCATTATGAAAAATTAATACATGCATAAAAACTTGAAATATTAATTATTCCAGCGATTTTACTATCAACTATTTTTCCAGGCTAGGAGAGTTTGTTATATTTGTTTGTAATTGAGGTGTTCAATTTTGTAACACATTTAATTGAAGAATATGTTAACCTGCTTCTTACTTAACCCGTTTCAGAAAATAATTCGATAAAATCACTCGGTGTAGTTCGTAATGAGTACAATAATCTTGAAAATTTTCCACTGTGTATAATTTTGTGATATTTTATTGCCCTCAGAACTCATAAAGGCCATGAAATCAGAAACAAGGTCAGGTTGGATAGCTTGAAATAACTCGCTTTCTACTAAACTTATTATGAATATCAACAGAAGAACAACAAGGTTCCAATACAAGATCAAATAGTTCCTTTACATACATACTTGAAATAGTCCAATGAATTCAATAGAATTGCTAATAATTATTCATTTTACATCAATGCGTATCTGTCAGAAGAAGTCGAATAGCGAGAAGATGCTCCAGTTGACGCCCTCACCCCAATTGCTTTTCGCTTTAATGTGGCTCTTAAGGAATCAGTTATTGGAGTTTTTTTTCTGGGTTGTATCTTTCTTTTCCGGCAATTCACTGATTTGAGGCACTTCTTGAAGAATTTCTTAGAGCTTCCATATGCGAGAGCGTCGAATAATCCCTGCAAATTTGCCAAAGCTTCGAATATAATAAATAATTCGGTGGCTGGCTTATATCCAATGGACCATAAGATAGAAACCGTTAGTATCGGTGTCCAACAGACAAGCAAAATCGCCGGGTATAAAAATAGAGTTAAAATATCTTTGTAATAGGCAGCACCTCTGATGTACTTTCTCAAATGTCTGCTAGCTTTCACATAGTAAAATATTGTCGGCACGCTTGCAATAAAGAAAGGGACTATAGCAACAAAGGCGTACTGATAGTCAAAAACACCGTTAATAGATATATGAAAGCATTGCTCGGTTTCACGGTTATAATCAATTGAACAGAAGATTGCAGCGTAGAGTGCGTATGGAAGCGGGAATGCAACTGCAAACAACAGGTAATAAACGAAGTTTTTTGTAAAATATCGATCCTCTCGTTTTTAGCAACTGAATAAAGAGCATGTGCGAAAGCAGGCGCCCAAAAGAAGGCTGAGTTGCCTCCGAACTCGATGAAAAATGCTGCAGTACGGCAGAAGGTCTCACTTTTTTCGAAGCTCTGTCCGGCAACAACCTTTGGAATAAAGAAAATGATGTCACCAATCAACATAAGGATAGCCATTTTTGCGAGGTGGTCTTTGTACTGCTTTGTGCAGAGAGAAGCAGTAACCATGATCAATGAAGCGACCACTGAGATTGCAGCAGAGAGCACAATCGCAATGGAGGAAGAAAAAATTGGCAGTTCCATTGACTCATGGTCCATAGGTTTTTATCAAATAATGTCGAGATGATTTTGATTAATCTTGAGCAGATTTTCAATTATTTATTTAGGGCTTGATTGCTGCTGATGTGAGATAAAATTTATCCTCTAAACCAGAATGAGCCTTTTCTAACTATTTTGGGTAAGAGGAAAAATAAACAGTCTGCACGGGTAGTTGCCCTCAATTATTTTTAGTAGCAAAGAGATATGAGATCAATTTACAAGATACTTTTATCTTTCATTCCAAGTGCTCTCAGACCGTACCGGAAGGTCTGATAATCAAACTTTAACATATATACATAGAATTATTCATAGGTCATATTGTTAAGCATCGGCATCTCATATCTTTTTGGATGTCTAAGGTAGTCAAAGAATCTCTTTCTTTAGATAATCCTCTGCAGAAGTAAATACATTCATTGAGATAATCATTTAAGATAAGCATTAAACTGGAAAACTTTTAATATATAACAACAACTGTGAATTTCACCTTTCTGACTATTATTGAAGGGGCTTGCTTCCTTGGTCCTAATTCCAACAAAAGTATGCATCTCCCCATTCAACCTAAAATACGAATTTGTTTTACTCAATAAAAAATATATTTTGAATTATATAGTTCTCAACATGTTGTATGATGCCACGCCTTTCTTACGGTCTATTACTTTTTTATTAGTGTTCGAATTCCACTCCATTCTCATCCTCAATGTCTCGATTTTTCAAACTCACGAAAGCAAAACGAACTCTCTTTTTGGGCGTCTGCTTTTCATCATTAGCAGGATAAATAAACTTCTCCATAGCGACTCTATTGAGATCCTGATGCTCTTGGGTTTTATTTGGTGATTGCGTTGGACTTTGATCCTCTATCGGAGATTTTGGATCTTTCTGTAAACCTTCGAAGGCAGAGATCTGAGATTTGGTGGCTTTTGGAGATTTAACCGATCTCAAAATAAAATCTTTCGGTGGCGAGCTTTTTGATTGAAGCAACGATTTTGTTGGAGTTGTCTCTTTGGTTTCAACTAGCTTTGTTCGTCCTTTCACGCTTTCTCTCTTAGCTATCGTCTGATTAGGGGCTTTCCGCGTGATCCTGATCAAGGTTTGCTTCTGCTTCTTCTGTTGATCCTTGAGACTTAGTCGCTTTTTGACGGTTTCGATAATCGAATCGATCTTGTCATTATTTCGAGGAGAGAGACTGGCCAGCGAATTCACTTTTTCAGAGTATCTCGGACTTCCGCAGCTGTCTCGTAGATTCAAGAGAGAAAAATCAGAGACATCAGGTATGGAGTTAAGACTTGTGCATTCTGTAGTTTCGAGTCGCGTCACGTCCTCTATTACAGGCATGGACCGCACCCTATAGCGAGCCAACACAAACGGTAATGCAAACGTGTTGCTCACAGGGTCCGAGAGACCATACATGTGGAGATCTATGTGTTGCTGCTTAGAAATCATTTATTGGAAATATAAAATATTTTTCGTTTGCGATTTTTAAAAGCATTCGAGCTGATGATTTTGAAAGTTATTTTATCAGATAATTTGATCTTAGAATCAGATGCCAGACAGAAGAAAATTATAATTTTTTCGCATGTTCTGAGATTTAAGTTTTTTTCTGACAATATTTTGGATGAAGCGCCAAGGGCATTCAGCTGAATTCAAAATTCATATTTTTGCCAACGAGAGCGTTACTGGCAGGCACGAAAGACATTCGAATGCAGAACCCACAAAGAAGAATCTTTGACCCCTTCAGATAGCCATTTCATCTTCTTTCCTGAAACTGGAGTATGAGGAGATGATCTATCACTGATTTTTTTCTTTTTTCAAAAACGGTCATTATTGCGTGAATTTAAATTTTTCCTCAGTTATTATTTTTCATTACTTATGAGGAGCTACAGCAATCACAACCATAGTAGTCCTTAGGTGGCTAGAGGATCTTGTTTTTCTCTCTCCTAGCAGTCTTCGGCTGTCAAAACAAATATTAAATTGCATCAATTTCTGCATATTTGTTACAACACAACACAGAATCGGAGATTGGCTACTTCTCTAGCCTATTACGATAGAATACCTCCTTTGAAACCTCCAAATTGTTAGAAAGAAGAAGTCGGATGCAGTCGAGAGAAATTCCATGAGAACCGTCCGAACAGAGTTCGTTCGAATTCTAGCAGCAGGTGTTGCTCAAGAACTAATACTCAGTATTAGACGTCATTTGAGGATTGCTTCACTAAGGAAGGAACGGAGAACGAGCTGAAGCTATTTTAAACTATTTTTTTCGTTGTTTTTATTCTAATAAATCTTTCGATGTTCGGAATTAAATTTTGCATAATCAGAGATAGCTTTTCAGATTTATTTCGATTTAATTTTCTTACGCTGACTGGCTCAAGACGATAAATTCGCACTGAAAACTCTCTGAGAGCTATATTAATCGACTGAGCTCGATTCAAGTTCTAATTTAAATTTCTTTACAAGATATGATGAACACTGACAATGGCAAGAAGCAGACTCAATTTATTCCCATTTCAAGTACGGTTGTCAAGCCTGACATCGCGATGGTGTTATGCCGCTTAAGGCCTTCGACGTCGGAAACTAATTTGAACCCCAGAGGGAATTCGAGCGATAGAATCACTCTAACTCCAACTCAAGATATAAATGAGTCCAAACCCACTTCTGCCACTCAAACTCCTAAGGAAATAAGAGCTGCTCGACAGATAACAACTCCATCTCACATAACTAGAACCAGAAGAGCGAATTCTACAGACATTTTCAAGGCTGGAAACAAAATCACGTTCCCAGAAGTCAAACTTCCTCTTCTCACGGTAGCAAAGCCTGTGAGACGTGCTAACCACTCAGTTACACTCAATATAGTTACCCAACCGAAGTTGCTTCAGGTGAATCCTCAAAACCTATCAAAGGTTGAGACAACCCCAAAGAAAATGTTTATGAAGCTGTTTCAGCCCAAATCAACAGTTTATATTAGCCCTCAAAAACCTATTGGCAAAGAAAAACAGAAAATATCCTCGATACAATCAATGCAAGATTTAGAAAAGATTCGCTTTATGAGGTTTAGTGAACGAGAAAGAAATAATAATCAAGAAGCAAGCAGTCAAACTCCTTCGCTTGTCAAACAGAAAAGTGCGTTAAAAAGTCAAACGAATGAGCTTGGCAGCCTTCTGCAGGCAGAAGAGAGATCATCCCCAGAAAAATGCGTCCGTTTTGCACTTGCTTGGAATCAATCATCAGTGTTTTAGTTTGAACAATAAACTATTGTAATTTATTCTTCGAAGAATCTATAAATCTTTTTTTTCCATGTTTGCAGTTTACAAGAGCGATATTGGGCTTAAAAAGCACAATGCGTTCATTTATTTCATGAGAATTTATACTTTCCATAATCTATTTGCATAGAGTAGTCAGAGAGACAATTTATCATAATTTCTTTAAAGAATCATCGTTTTTTCTCATAGAAGCCCCGCTTTCATGTGTAAAAAGCTGACTCAAAGAAGCTATTAGAAAATCGCTCTGAATAGTACTACTAGTTGAAAGCACTCTTCCTCGCAGGGTTTTGCACTAAGAAAAAAATGCAATGTACTTGTTCTCACTAGAGCCTGGCTAACGGAATCAAAATTGGGAAAAGATAAATAGTATTTTCTTTAGTAGCATAGGGATAAGGGCATAAATATGTCTGACTTATATTTTCAATTAATCTAGACTCAGATTCAAGATTATAGCTTCAACTTATTATTTGCTCTTGACAGATACAAAATACTTTATTAATTGAAGCATCCCTTGATGATTGAATGAATAGATGCAAAAAAAAAGAGACTCAAAAAATGACATCATATGCATGTACCAACAAATCTAATTGAATTATCGAGACTCGAGTGATGAAAATTTTACTGGAGCGGTTTGACTTCTATTCACAGAATAACTACCAGTCTGTGATATCTCACTGTCGTCATAAAAGTCTATTCGAGTCTTTGTTGTATTGCTGATCAAATATTCTGATTTGTTGCCTTGCTCCGATATATTTATCGTGTTCTTTGTTGGCTTGAAGCATATCTGTCTCACAAGGCGAACAACTTCTTCTCCATAAGCAATTGCGTTCAACAATCCCATAGAGTAAGCGAGCATTTTGAACCATTTCATTGAATTATAATGAGTATATGGATCCAGTTCGGCAATCACTTCAGTGATACACACAGGAGCCCAGCAAACTACAAGAATCCCAGGGTAAACCAGCAGCGTCAAAGATTGCTTCTCTGTATTGGCGATCCTGAGATTTTGCGCTTGGAGGAATGAAGCTCTGTACCACAACAAGCTAAGCAGGACTGCAATTGCCAAGGGAACATGCCAGAAGACGTGTCGAGGCCAGTTTTGAGTGTTTCTGTCGATTTGATAAACACATTCAGAAGCATATTGCAAATAGTAGACTGAATTGAAGTACATACTTGCAACTGCATTCACAAACGGATAGATTGTTCCCATGTAGAAGTAATATTTCACCATTTTGCTCAGAATTCTGATATCTTTACTCTTTAGCACCATGAAAAGGGCATGTCCAAAACATGCAGCAAACGTTATTGAGGATAGAAATCCAAATAAACTCACAGCTTCATAAATTTGGCACGTGAATTGTGTTTTAGCTTCTATAGCGAGCGACAATAGTTTGGAAGCGTCGAAAATAATGTTGGAGAGACTGATAAGCAAGACCATAATGGTTAAAGGTTTTTTGCGATTCCGAGACAGAAGGCATGCCAGTGAAATTATTGTCGCAGCTGCTAATGAAAGGGTTATGGGTATCACGTATGCCGGATCGTTGGAAAAGAAGGGGAATTTCGCGTCTAGTTTTTTCCTTGTGCTCATATCGCCTGAAGATGACAATTATTTGATTTATTTGAATTGCGTTTGGGAAGCGTTCTTATGAAATTGGCTCAAGCGGATCAAGGCAATTAACACAATAAAAAAATTGGCAATATTTAAGAGAAATTATTTTGAAGCGTTTAGTGGCAACATGAAGAGCGTGGGTATTAATTAACCCTGCTATTAACCTATGATATTTCGAAAAAACATTTTTTTGGCCTCGTCTTTGAAATTACAATAATGCATGTAATCATTAATGTCTGCTAATAAATGCTTTGCTGAAAGAAAAACTGAACTGAATAGCGAGAATGAACTTGCTAAACTTGATATCTCGTTTAATTATCTTTGAAATATCGATTTTTGTTGATGCTGTAATCCGACGAAGGATATTCTCTCCAAATGAAATCGCTAGGAAATATCGAAATCATGACTATTAGGTAAATTTTTCCACATCAAACTTTCTCTTTTAAATTCAAACAAGTAGATGTACTACTTAACTCGAATGCGAATTTCGATGGCGGTTGATGATTGAAACATCCCTAGAGAGCAACTCTTTTTACTTCGAAAGTCATTTCATTTAACGGTTAGGAGGAATTTCATCGAGAAAATTACGCTTGATCATATTATTCTGCGAATTTTTTTTTGGATGGAAGCTTTCTATTTACCACACTAAATGAGAGTTTTTGCTTGCAATAAAAATTACAAATCTGATACTTCTTCATCCATATAATACATGGGAACGATCTGTGCGAAACCACATCAAAAAAAAGGCGGCAAGAAACCTACTTACCACTCCTCGCAAACACAGCGCAAGGTGCACCCTATTTCAGACACGGAAATCACAAAAGTTTATCGATTTGATCCAAAGCCCATTGGTTAGCATATAACTTGGCTCGATTCTTACTATTTTTTGATGTTAGGACGCGGACATTATGGCACTGTGCGTCTCGCGGTATCTGAATCAAAAGGATCGACAGTTGTCGCTGTCAAAACGATCGCCAAATCCAAGATTAATAAAAGTCTGAAGCTGATCCACAGAGAGTTAGAACTATTGAAGGAACTTGATCATCCCAACATTGTGAAATTCTACGAAAATTATCAAGATAACGAACATTTCCATATTGTCATGGAGTATTGCAGTGGTGGAGAATTGCTGGACAAATTGCTTAGAATAGGTCAATTTGATGAGAGACAGGTGGCTTTTCAGATGGACAAGGCTCTTCGAGCAATCAAATACCTCCACGAAAGAGGAATCGTGCACAGAGATATCAAACCACAGAACTTCATGTACTCAAGCAAAACTCACGACGCCGAAATTAAATTGATAGATTTTGGCCTGTCGAGACATTTTGAACCCAACGAAACTCTACAGAGTCAAGTAGGAACCCCCTATTTTACTGCTCCTGAGGTTCTGACTGGCAGCTATGATTGTAGCTGTGACCTCTGGAGTCTCGGAGTCATGTTATATCTACTCCTGAGCGGAACTTTGCCGTTTGAAGGGGACACTACGGCGGCTTTAGCGAAAGCAATACTTACTACCCAGCCTGACTTTTCACGTAAAGAATGGGCAAGGATTACCCCACTTGCGAAAAGTCTTGTGAAAGACCTTTTGGAAAAGGACCCAAAGAAAAGAATCACCGCAGAGAAAGCGCTAGAGCATCCTTGGATTGTGTCGGGAAGGCGTAACAGTTTCATAGATCCTGAGCACACCAATCAAATCATGAGGAATTTGCAAAATTATTCCGCGAAGTCGAAATTTAAAAAAGAGGTGTTGGATGTGCTTGTAACGATCTTAAACGATAAAGAAGTGAAGCAACTGAGAGAAGCTTTCAATTTCTTCGACAAGGATGGCAACGGGGAGATAACTCTCGCTGAGCTGAAGGAGGTCATCAAGGATCAAGGCTTGAAGATTACGGATAAAGAACTAGAAAAAATAATGAAAAATTTTGGACTGCAGGAAACAGACACAATAGGATTTTCTGAGTTTTTAGCAGCAGCAATGGATCAGAAACTCTACCAGAATAGGGAGGTGTTATGGGCAGCATTCAGCCACTTTGATACTGATAAAGCAGGATATATCACTGCGAACAATATCAGGGAGGCGATGAAGAGAGTAGGGAGAAAACTTACAGCTGATGAGATCAATGCGATGATAGCAGAAGTTGAAAAAAGAAAGGACGATCGGATAACTTTTGAGGAATTTTGTGCTTTGATGAAGATGGAAGATTACACTAAAGAAATTGAAGAGGAAACGAAAAAGGTGGATCTCGTGGGTAAAGAAGTCTGTGTGCAAGGCAAAAGGCAAAATACGGTGTTCTTTGCAAAAGCGAATACTCTTGTTGAAATGGCTTAATTTTTTTGTTGTTAAACTCCTTGCAATATAAGCAAAGCTGAATATTTTTTTCATATTCACAAATTATCTGACATTATTTCTACTGCTCTAAGAGCTCCAACAATAAATAATGATAAGCGGCAATCTAAATGAGTTTTCAAGGCAAATGAATATCGCTTAAGTGAGAATTAATTAAACAGGTTAGGTGACCAGCTTTATGCAGCGAATTGAGAGGAAAACTCTTTAATAAGTCTTCCTCCTACTAAAAACCCATTTATAAATACACCAAAACTTTAAAAATCCTTTAATTCACTATCTCCATTGTCTTTTTTCGAATTTATTTAATTTATATAAGCATCACCCTAAAATTTTATACACATGAGCCAACTCAAGCTCGCTGTCCTACTCGTAGGACTACTTCTCGTTACTCTTCCAGTGGATGTGCAAGGAAGGATGGGTTTCGATATCAGCGCTTTCCACGGCCCAGTTGATTGCTTCGATGAAATCGTTGCGGCTGGACACAGCTTCATGATTATCGAGTTACAATCTGCTCACGTCTGGAACAAAGATCTCATTCATAACATCAACGGCGCTCGCAAGGCAGGAATCAACGACATCGATGTCTATCTGTTCCCTCAAAAGAACCGCACGGCCAGAGAACAAGTCACAAGTGCAATTACATTCTTGCAAACAAATCAAATCGAGTATGGCACCTTCTGGTTTGATGTGGAAAATCAGACCTACTGGTTCGATACCTGCGACGAGAATATTGAATTCTTGAAGGAAATGCTTGCAGTAGCTTTAGAATTCTTACCACCTGAAAGAGTCGGCATCTATGTTGAGTACTACTTCTGGAAGCCACTTATGTGCCTCTCCGAACTGTTCTCAGGCTTCAAACTGTGGTGGCCTAGATTTGATGGCTCGACGTCGATGGACACCTTCAAGCCTTTCGGTGGCTGGAATAAACCAGTGATGAAGCAATATTTACCCGATCAGATAGTAGCATGCGCGAAGGTTGACATTGACTGGAAACCCTAATCCATTCATTATGACAGAATATCATTAGATAGTTAGTTATTATGAATGAAGTTTAATAGCTACGTTTTGATATTCATATGTAATGTCCGAATGCAGACCATTTAACCTCGAAATAAACATAGTGATGATCAAAATTAAATGCTGCGATTATTTCCAGTTGAAGAGCAATAGAACTGAATTTGAAGCCCTACTCTCGATTTAAATCAGGAGTGGCAAGAAATATTGTTTGAGCTTCGGTTGCAATTGATAATGACGATACTGCATTAGGATACTCACAACAATTTAGATATCCTGTTATAAAATTTGAGAACATTGATCCTTCTGTTCATTTTCTTAGTTGTCACAGCGGAATAACAAAAAAATGAATCAATGAGCGATCCAGAGAGAAAAAGTTAGATATGAGTTCGGTTTTGCTTTTTATTGGTTACAAAAAATAGAACATTTAGATTTTTTTTGTTAGTATGCTAGGGCTTTTGGTAAAAGAAACTTCAAAATACATACTGTCAACCACAATTTAATACACGAATTAACGCAATGCCTTACTCTCTCTCTTAATAATGCCTAATTGAAGATTGTCCAACGACTCCTCTGCTAGCAACAGGTGGACCAGTAACCAATGGACAATGACCAGTAGTTATCAAGGTTACGATGTTTGATTCCTTAGCTGCCTCACAAGAGTAAGCAGGAGTAACATAATCTCGTACACAAGTCCCATCTGAGTAGCAAATACACCCAAGTCCGCAATTAGTCGAGGTTGGAAGACTCTTCACGTAATCCAACACGATATCATTGCACACATATAAAGGCACATTATTGGAAGTCGTTAATGGACATTGCTCATCAGCGTTGAATGAAACGAGCGCGGCGTTTGTGCTTCCAAGAGTACTGCACAAAGTACATATATTTCCAGCAGAAGCCGTGGCACAGGTACCATCAGCATAGCAGGCGCATCCAGTCACAGTGGTGTTTTCAGGGCATGGATCCATTTTCTCGTAGCCGTCGCATGCTTTGACATTGGGATCGAAGTATAGATTATTGTCTGATGATGTTGCAGCTGCAGGAGTGATTGCTACGATGCAAAACAGCATGCCAGCAATGATGAATAGAGAATTTTTGCTCATGGTTCTCGGTTTTTGTCTTTGAAGAATTTGAAATTATATGGGTTTCACATGTGCTGATAAGAATAAGAAGACTGTATGCTCTTTCTCGAACTCATTGGGAAGCAGCACGTTATGGAAATTTCGCTTTCTATCTTGCCGTTTATATTGCAATATTTAATTCAATTTTCTCGAATATCCAAAGTATTCGTTTGGTCTATTGAACCGTTTAGATTTGACATCTAAAAGATAAGAGTAACCGATTGAGAGATCAGCGATGGATGATGTATTGATCAATTTTCGTGGGCGGAGCAATTGCGACTGATAAATAAAATCAGACTTCACCTCACGAAACACTGCCATAGCCCTGAAATTAATATATGCAGGGAGAAAGAACTGAAAAGACTCTAATTGCATGGAAAAAAATGTTGAAATAAAGATCCTGATAGGCAACTACCAATCAGTTAAGCTCCAATCCCAGACAACTAACAAAATCGGCTCATTGCATTTTTTAATATTCACAAAGAACTGCAGGACATGAGAACGAAAACACGGACTGTATCTTCCATGAGAGCCATGACAGAAATTGAAGGACTAGGCTCTTTCGACCTTGGAACGGATTTCACAAATTTCCGCTTTATTTCATCCTCTGTTGATATATGCATATCTGGAGAAGGTTCATACTCGGAGAAGCGTGTAGTGAAGATTTGTATCATTGAGGAATTTTTTATTTTATGATTGCTTTCCCGGCAGACTATCCGTTCAGAGCACCTTAGAATCGGTTCATTAATAAGCTCTTCCATCCAGAAGTGGAGCTTGACACTGGAAAAATTGTTTCGGATATGATCCGGAGCAGGTATTCCCCTGCGCACTCGATATCGAGAATTGGAAGAGGACTTTGTGATCTGTTGCTGGTTGCACGAAAAACAGACTGTATCAATACTACTGCGGTACTGTTGCGTTTGAAGGATGGAAAAAAGTATGTAGATACCGTCCAGGAATATATTTTCAAGTTCGCTTAATTTAAGTATTAGGTGGCTGCTCAACGATAATAGTCAAAGAACGACAAGCGTTGTTGTTCATGATACTCTATTCAAAGAATTAATTTTCAAGCCTGATGATTAATGAGTTAGCTCTTTGTCCAAGCATCAAAGGGGAGGTATAATATTTACAATAATTGACCACCAAACTAAGAATAACCTGAAAATTCGAATGAAAAAGAAAAACAATTTTTCAAAATAATGAAGTAGGACTCATGTATTCTTTATTGTTCTCAGCGTTCGTCGGAAATTTACACGAGGTTTATTTTCTTTTTTTGTGTTATCTAAGAAACTTATTGAAAGCTGACCATTATCCCCACTATTCATTCGCATTTTATTTTTTTGGAGGGCATATTGCTGCATAACTCTCTCTTTTTACCTTTTATTCCAGTCGGATTGTTGTGTCCAATCATAATGGAGAGATAAAAAATTATTAGTCTCAGGGCTATTATCAAAATTTGCATAATAAATGTCTGAACTTACAATTTTCTATAGTCTAATGCTCATTATGCTGGCATTCTTTCGTTATTTCTATCGCGTCCTGAGCTCTGACTGGTCCAAAATTTCAATACCATAATTCAATTCTAACACTCAGGAAACCTTACCACAAACGCTGGGTGCGAGCAATTTTAGGTTTTGAAACTCTCAGCATAGGCTCTGTGGTTTTAAATTTTATTCCAGTCAATATAAAAAATTTTTTGCCAGCTGAACTCAATGCCCGAATCAATTTTTAGCAATGGATTCTATAGCATGCTGTTTGTATTCGTAATCGGCTTCATTTTCTACATGAGCCGACAGATAAAAGATGAAACTTCCCTTCAGATGCAGGAAGCAAGTGGAGCAATCTCTTATATTATCAGAAACCTTTTAACACAACCTATAAACGACCTCGTTATGGTCCCAACTGGTCAAGATTGCCCAGAGGACTACACCGAAGAGCCTATTGGTAACTTCTCTGGAACTGTAGAAGCTTGTTGGAACTCTGACACACAAACGTATTCCCAACTAAACGCTTGCACAAGACATAGCAATGAAGTCACGATCTCTGAAATCGATTTCACGTCACTTTACAACTGGAGAGGCTTCAAATTTTGCTCTACCCGCGTCAGTGAGGGTTATTTTGAAACGGGCAATTGCTCCCATTCTTACAAAAAATGTGGCACAACTCTCTGCGTTGATGAGGATGAAGAATGCCCTGTGACCTCAGTGACGCTGGGAAAGGATTCAAAAGGTAGAATCACAAATATGAGCTTAGATCACGACCAAACAAGCGATGGGCATTTAGTATTTCTTGATATTAGTATCAACTCAAAGCCCTGCATAAGCGATCTGCTGTGGCCACGGTCATTCAAAGCGAACACTACACTGCCACTCATAAAGAAGGTGCAAGGCTGCGAAGTATCCGACTCTGACTCAACCGAGCTCGACTCAATGACAGGTCTCAATTTTTTCTCACAATTCCCTGAGTTGAAACAGGAGGTCAGTCGAGTTCCTCTCCTAAGCGACAGTCTTTTTTCTGAGAATTTCATATTGGTTGCTCGAAATAAGCTTTCAATACAAAACATAAACGAAATGCAATTTTGCATGTCGATCTCTAGTCAGGATTCACAGGCTTTACAGGCCCCGCTTCAGGACCTACAAAAAATTTCGTCGAATTTCAAATGGCACTCGTTTTGGTTCTTAGCGCTTGGAATCGGTATTGCTCTATTCACGGTGTTTGCGAATCATATATTGAAATATATTGTTGGGTTCAGTGCGACACTGACGCTCTACTCTTGCACTGTGCTTTGGCAGCTATGGTCAATTAGCGTCATAAAGCAGGATTTCAAAACTGGAGTCACGTTTTTAGAGCAAGTGGGGTCTCACAGATGCTTTTATAACGCGCAGTTAAACGAGTTTATGTTTACTCGGTTTAGTGACATTTGGGTTCTCTCGGACGAGCAGCAAGATGCAATAGGGACTCTCTTTTGGATAACGTTAGCCCTCACTGGGTTAAGTTATGGACTAGTTTATTGGGTATGGCGCAGAAGAGAAGCTATTAAATCTGATGTTGTGGTCTATAATCGAGCATCAGTCGAAGCAGCTTTATAATAATAGTAGCTTTTAGTTAGGAAATTGGGTCTTCTATAAAAATAATGCTTTTCATTTTTTTGGTTTCTCTCTCTCTGACGATGAAATCCTAAATTTCCAATTAGTGATGCATTGACAGTCCACAAATCTCTTCAAGCAGGCAGCTCTATTATTCGATTGTATTATCAAGTACTCGAACTTAGGCCAGAGAAATCATAGAGTTCTTCTAATGCATTTAGTCCTATTTTAGAGATATTTTCAGGAAACGACAGTGTTGGAGACCAAATGCATTTAGAGATTATATATTCAGTTATTTTATACAGTAGAAAAGACAGTAATGTTAGGAGTGATACTTGAGGAGGAATAATCATATCAGCGAAGGCAGCTAGGAGCTCAATTTTGTTGACTTATTGACTGTTCTGTTCTTATGAGATTTAGGTGATCGACCAATCCCATCCAGCTCGCTATTTTCTGGGCTAACCTGCAAAAGAATCACGCTAATGTAATAAAAACAATAAAACACCCATTTGATTTGTTACCAGTCTAATTAAAAAGAAACCTTTCGGATTTTTCGAAGAATCCCGAAAGAATTTACAGCGTATTAATTTCTATCACGAGTTAAATTCGACTATTTTACTTTTGACTTTCAATTGAACCGATAACTACTTCTTCCTACACAGGCCAAAACTATAACTAATCATATGGAACAACGAAAAGCATCATATTCTGAAGAACCTCTGCCCTTTAACACATTCAACCTCCCAATGTAAGCTCCCTATACCACCTTCTTGACTTAATTTTTACAACATTTAGATATTCTAGTTCTGCTTCGAACTTAGCAGTAGATATAGCTTCAGACGACTCCAAATCAGCCACCTCCGACGAGATCAAGGTTGCTCCGACTATAGAAGGAATTAAAACGTTCTCCAGCTCATCAAGTTTAAGGTCATCAAGGTCTTTGGTCGAAATTCTGCTTGAGATCAATTCATTCCCAGAATTCCTTGCGAAGTCAGTGTTTAAAGGCATCTTAAAAGAAATTGAAAAGCTGTATTCGCAGAACCGCTACCATGGGAATTTATCTCTGCAGAGCGCCTACATGACCTCTGACCACGAGATCGTACTAGCTGATCCGGTCACCGAAAAAGAATCGTTTGTCGAAGGAGCTCTTGCCGACATGTTTCGCTTGGGTGAGATACTCTTCTCACTTGTCGCTGGATTTCTTCCCTTTACATCAGAAAGTGATCCGAATTTCGTCGCTGTTATAGATGAAAATTGGGAAGCATTCTGGTCTTCTCATGAAGCGACGCTAGCGAGACCTAATATTTCTAGAAATTTCTTTCGGAGCGAGCTAAGAACTCTCATAGCGGATTTGCTATCTATGAGATTAGATCCCGAACTTATGGTCGCTCAGCTTTCAGGCCATCCTTGGTTGCAAGGAACTGAAATAAGTCTAAAGCATGGCGGAGAGCTACTGAACGAAATTAGGAAAAAAATGAACAAGATAAATTACTGAAACATCTTGCTCTCCCCTGCGACTTAACTTAATCTATCTCTGGTGAGAGGATTTGCCTATGTTAACAACTGTGATTAAATTGTCGGTCTAATCTCATTATCCGTTTCGTTATTTATTTGTCTGTCTGATAGCTTTATGAACGAACAGTTCTTCTATTCATATTAATGCTGTATATACAGAAACATAATTTTTGGTTTGGTTGAATGAACACCAAATGCAAATTCTGAAATTCTCAGAAAACAAAAGCAACCCCAGAATTTCTTATTTCGAGAATTGTTGACGACTAGCAAAGCAAGAGTCAGAGATTAGGAGCCTTATTTATAATTATCAGGTGATACTTGATAGCCAATATGTAAAATTATGCAAAAAACAAAAAAAAAAAGTATTGAAAATCCGATGAATATGAATAATATGTAAAGTTGATGTTGAGTAAGAAAATGAGTTAAGACAATTGTATATATGGTGAAAACTGCGTTCCTAAGTGAAAATTAGGCAAAGCAGTTAAAAATTGGGAACCACGATTTTTTCTGTCCCTCGCATTTTTGATTCTTCTCGAAGGTTCTAATAGGAAGTTGCACAGGTCCAAGCAATCCGTGAATACCAACAATCCTGTCTTCAAAGGTCTCCCTGCTGTTAATTCTAGTTTCTCGTATTTCCGTAGAAACATCGGATGCACTTCTTCCTGTTTCCTTGGATGACACCATCCAGTCAAACTTGAGATCCTGCGTATATCCTTCTCTCTCAAAAACCTTCTTGAAGAGACCTCTCAAATGATTATAATCAGGGGTCTTTTCGAATTTGAGGCCTCGTACATATTTCAAATAGTCAGCGAACTCTTTAGGAATATTTTTGCAGAGGGCAGCTATTGAAGTTTGGCATTTCTTATCTCCAATTTTCCTGTATTTCTCTAGTTGATTTTTTCCACCTAAATCCTGCCAAGGTAGATGTCCTGTCAGGAAATAGATGAGCATATATCCAATAGATTCGAGATCATCTCTTCTGCTCTGTGAGTATCCTTTGTGATTATATATCGAAGCGTACCTTGCTGTTCCTATGAGGTCATTCTCATAGGAACATTCAATGTGATCTCCGTCTTTTATATATCTCCTTGCAAGACCAAAATCTACTATGTAAATGGTTTGCTGATCTTGGCCAATCAAACAATTCTCAGGTTTGAGGTCCCTGTGAATAATCTCTTTGCTATGGATGTATTCGATGCGTGAGAGCAGCTGATCTGCGAGCATCAAGACTGTTTTTAGTGAGAATCTGCGTCCACATCGATTAAATTGTCTCTCGAGATTGTTTCCAAGACGCTCCATGACAATTGTGTTGTATTGAGAGTCAAAGGTGCTTAAAATGACCTTGGGAATGCCTTCGACGCGCTGAGTTTGGTCACGATGAAGGAGTTTAATCATTTTCACTTCATGCAGAAGTTTAGGTTGCTGGACCTGGGCATCTTCGACTTTAATTGCGACTTCCTCTTGTGTGTGGATGTTGACAGCTGAGTAAACTTTCCCAAAAGCACCAGCACCGATCTTCTCGCCGATTTGAAAGGTAGAATTGAGAATTGCAATATCAAGCTCAGACTTGGCAGAGCTAGAGTCAATTTTTGCTTTTTCAAATGAATTCTTCATCGCTCAATTTGTAAGGGTAGTATCCGCCTTCTTTACTTTGGAAATCTTTGTTGATTATATAAGTATAGCAAAATTTCGAGAAGAGAATCATGGGTTCAAAAGAAGTTATGGTGTTTTAAAATTTTATTTTCAGCATATTTTAGGACTTTGATTTTGTTGATTTTAAGAGCAACTCATCAAAGCGAGTGTAATGAAAGATCCTTAAGGGGCGCATGAGAAATGAGACATAGACAATGAGAGACATCAAGATAATGCCAAATCTGCTCAGAATGGAGGGATTAGATGGGAACTAGCTCGAAATTTCCCTTTCTTTGGTTTAAATTTTTCTACTGGATAAATTAGCCTGAAAATAGAAAGGCATTCTCCTTAGATTAATCGACTGCTAGTCAGAAAATAAGTGATGTGTGTGCCATCATTCAAACGCAATTGTGGTCGTTAACTGCTGTAGAACGGCTTCTTTTGAAAAGACTCAGTCGTATACGTCCAACAGAATAAACCTTTCGTTAATTCGCAAGGAAAAAGTAGATTTTTGAACAGAAAATTCCAGAATTACACCAGCGAAACACTAGTCAGAAGACATAAACAAAAGGTGAAATGGAGGAAGGAATTTGCTAACTCAAGAATCACTGGAGATTTTCATTTCAATGCGAAACGTGATTTGACTGCTCATGAAATATCAGCGATAATGCAGTAGCAACATAGAAGTTTAACAAAGTTCATTGAGAATTGATTTCATAATTTCCGTTGAGGTTTAGGATGAAGTGAAAACCATTTCAATAATTCACTCTGGAATTAAACAACGCAGAAAATGTTATTTAGCAATCACAGGCTTACTCTGACAAGTTTAGTGGGCATGTTCTGGAAGCCAAACTCGCGTCTTATGCTGTATCGGATCATAAAACTCCAGTGAATTCTAGTTGTTTCCTTCAATAGAAAAATCAAAATAAGGATTATCCTGAACATCATGTAATCCTATATTATCCACAGAGATCGAAGTTTTTCTACTAAAAACATTCATCGACAAGGAATCCTACATAATGTGCGAGTTTTTCTTGAAGAATTTGCTGTTTGGTTGATTCAACTTAATTTCAGGATTTAGTTTCCAAAGGAAAGAGAGTGCAGGGCCTTACTTTGCACTATCATCAAAATTTGAGAAGTCCCCTCGTTTTTTTCCTCTTGCCAGTTTTAAATTTGAATTTGTTAATCGTTTGATTTTTTTAATAACCAAGTACCGCGCAATTTTTCAATTATAAAAGATTCACCCATTAATCAGAGGATGCTACTATTGCCACACTTTCCTCGTATGTGTTCTAAAACACAAAAAAAAATCGTAGAGCAAATAAGCTTAGTTATTTCTGCTTAGCTTCCAAATTTTGAGTGAAAGATTGACACTAGGTGCGAACACCAAGCACTCTCTCCTTTTCAAAGACCTTGTTGTTGGCCTTTAGTGAGAACCTGCTAGATTCTGAAATTGAGAAGTGAGAAAGAAGAATATCACAATTCATCTTCCAATGCTAGTTTCACTACTTTTCGGTGGTAAGATTTCGGTACATTCGAATTCTCGATCAAATTCCTTTTGATCTTAAATTCCAAGCTATGTGTCAATAATATTCTGTTGATTAGACTGATGATTCTTTTATTTATTTCTGTACTTGCTGTTGTAAGAATAACCATCTTTACGAGCGGAAGAATCGATATGAAGTTCCAAGCTCATGTTTTATTTTTGTAGGCATCGTAATGTGCATTTACATTAGATGATTTGACTTAATCTGTCGACTAATCGGGATGTCTTAGTAGGATAAAGAGCAAGATCGAACATACAAATCTCAACAAACCGAGAAACATTCGTTTTGATAATAGAATAAGACAATATTTCATATCAAGACAAAGAGTTTCATTTCCATATAACTTTTCTCAAATTCTCTACCAACTCACCACTGAGCAAGTTGAGTTTTGGCTTCGATTCAATCATGAAAGTAAACTCACGAAGAGAATATAAATTCAACGCAGAGTTACCACAATTTCCGATCATAACTCATCACCAGATCCAATTAAAATTAAGGAATCATCAAGAAGTGGCGGTAAAGACCTTCGATGAGAGAATTTTGAATCTTCTCTACGAGGTTTTCCCATGAAAATCGCTGTAATCCTCTCTTACACTTTCGGCTCTAAGAGCAGGCCGTTATTAAAATCAGCCATAAGTATTGGTAGATTAATTTTCCTAGAATAAGAATCAAACAATAGTGAGACTGAACTTCAAATCTCTAAGGGAAAAGTGAACGATCCTTTGAAAAGGGACTTTTAAATCGGATCTTACATATGAATAGTACAAGCACTCATAAAAACCCTGACACATATCAAAGAGATGATTATTCTTCACAAAACAATAATGCAAACACATGAGATACCAATGCAAGTCATGTAGACGCAGGCTGGCTCAGCTGGAGCCTCAAAATTCATTGAGTCTTAGCAGTTATAAAAGAGCCGCAGCTTGTTCTCATTATTCTTAGAAAAATCTAGAATAAGCTGAAGATTCCGACACAATCAAGATCATACTGGATTTAGTCTATTCTCATTACTGGATCAGAAAGTTCCAGTCTCAAATGAAAATTCGAAGAATTTGGATTTTAACAGGAATTAAGAAATGAGAATAAATGTTTAATTTAGAGTAAATCTCGATTTTTCTATTCTAATCGCGATTAGAATTTATAAATTTATAGTACCTGGCCTGCTGAAAATGGCGATTGGACACAAGCTGCAGAAGGGCAGAATTCTAAAGGTGGTGAAAAATCCGTGAAACACTTTGCACTTGGCGCCGTCTGTGCAATATGCAAAGTTTTGCGTAACGCAAAGGAGGCATTCTGATGGGATCGTTTCAATTTGCTAGTCCTGAGAAGGATTTAGAAAATTGTTATTTTATAGAATTCTTGGTTAATAAATTAAATTTCTTTTTGAGAATCAAATTTAAAACACAGGAACACTTTTAGAATTCGAGCCAGTAATCCTGCTGCATAAATAGCGGCTTTCCTCTAAGCCTAGAACAAAATTCATTGTTTCGATTATAAATAGAGGCAGCGCATACTTATAATTAAAAAACTAAAAGCCGGAAAGGCGACTATATTGCGAAATACCAAGCTGCATATTGAAAAGCAACTATGAGAACTTCTTCAAGTGATGATGCGCAACTCGGAAGATGGACTTTATGTAAGAAGCTAGGAGAAGGTGCAACTTCTAGAGTATACTTAGGTGTCGACAGGAAAACTAACGAAAAAGCAGCTATCAAACTTTTTCGCACTTCTGGAAAACAGACTGAAGAATTCATGAAACAAGAGGCTTCAATCTTAAATTCACTCTCTCATGAAAACATCATAAGATATAAGGAGACTTTCGCAAACTACAAGATTAATTTGCCTAATGGAAGAGTCTCTGCGGTCTCTGGGATCGCCATGGAATGCGCTGCAGCCGAATTCTTCGATCTTTTCATAGAAAATGGCCGCTTCCCAGAAAAGCTCGCAAGAACCTATTTTTGGCAAATCATCAAAGCCTTGGATCACATGCATACGAAAAACATCATTCATCGAGACATAAAGCCTGATAATTTATTAATTGATCGAGAATTCAATATCAAAATTGCGGATTTTGGAGCCGCTACTAAGGTTGACCCAACTCAACCACTTACCATCTCAAGAGGGACTTCAAATTATTTTGCTCCAGAAATACATAAAAAGCAACCTTTCTCTGGTTTTGGAGCTGATATCTTTGCAGCTGGAATGCTTCTTTTCTGTATGGTGACTGGACATATGCCTTTTGTCAAAGCCATTGAGGGGGATAAAGTCTATGATCTTCTCATGGCTGGCGATGAAAGAGGGTTTTGGAACCTACATCAGAGAATCATGGAAGAGCATGATCAAAAATTCACTTTTAATAAAGAATTCAAAGATCTAATGATCAAAATGCTAGCTCCAAAGCCTTCAGATAGGCTCGATATCGAGGACATTAAATGCCATCCTTGGATGCAAAGAGAAGTCTGTAACAAAGAAGAGATTGCTCAGCTTTTGATGATAATTAAAAAGGGAAAGTAGCACGAAAATGGATAAAGAACATCATATTAATAAGGCATTATCATAATTTAATTTTTTTTAGTTTATTAGACATTCCCCTCTTATCAGAAGAGTTTATGTGTTAATCACTCTATTATTTGTTTTGTCGGGAAATTATGTTTTAAATGTGGACATTTGTCCGCCAAAATTTTACTGCTTCTTGAGTATCCAGACCTTTTTTCATTAGCAAAGGATATTATGAAATTTGTCTAAGGTTGCTCTGCAGGAACCACCTAATACAAGTAAGTAGCTTTTCATCGACTTGGCCGATTTACTCATTTTTCGACAACAGAAAGTTCGCAAAACTCAGAACAGCTAAATGTTATACACAATTATCCAAATGATAATCATTGAAACCGAAGCGGTGACGATACAAGACATCCAAAAACTATTAATCTCTTTTTGGATAAAAGCTGCCTCATTGTGGTTACATTAAGAACTTCATAAGAGTTACATTCCAATGCATATTAATTAACTTTGGACTCTGCTACAATTCAGAGAGCCAGCACAATAAAGTTTTTATAGACCTTATGGACAAATTGCTGCTTATTTTAATACAAACCAAGTACCATAAATTTCATGACTTTGATGATAGAAACGCCTTTTGAAATTCAAAAAATTAAACAAATAGTGTTGTGGCAGTCACCAACTCAAAGTAGATAATTAATTTGATATGTATCTTGGAGAAGAAGAACAAAAAAAAAAGAGTTCATGAAAAGTATTTTTCACTCAACAATTTAAGACTCTTCGTCCTCTTCCTCAGCTTTGCTTATGTCTTGGCTTTGAGAATCACTCTGGTTTCTTTCAACATTCCTGAAAGCAAGCAAGCCTTCAGCTTCATCTTCATAATCATTTATCCATCTCACTATCTGTCCTTCATTCCATTCTCCTGCTTGTTTCTTACCGGTCTTACTAATAAATATCCCATTGCCATGCTGTTTTCCTTTGTCCCAATTTCCCTTATATTTTCCACCGTCTGGCCAAGAAAACACTCCATATCCCTGCTTTAGATCCTCCACGTAGTTTCCTTCGTATTTTCGACCATCCGGCCAAATAAATGTTCCATACCCATGCATTTTATTCATTTTCCATTCTCCATCATAAATCCTTTTGTCCGCAAACTCATACCTGCCTTTCCCTTGGAACATGCCTGCCACTAGCTCCCCACTGTAATAAGATCCATCGACCCAGAAGAATTTCCCTCTGCCCTCTTTTTCGCCTTCTTGATACCCCCCTTGATAGCGAGACCCATCAGTCTGAGTCTCTACTCCATACCCATGATGAAGATTATTCTTCCATTCACCCTCATAAGAGGACCCATTCACATGAACAAATTTGCCTTGACCTTCTATCTTATCGTTTGCCCATTCTCCTATATAGTACGATCCATCTGCGTAAACAAATCTACCGAAACCATGAGCAACGTTCTTCTTCCAGGTACCTTCGTATATAGACCCATCTGGCCAAATCTGTTTCCCTTTCCCGTAACGAGTACCATATCTCCATTGACCAATGTAGATAGCATTATTAGCTAGAATTTGATATGGAGGAAGCTCGAACACCTCGCGTGTATCTGATTCATTTTTTTGTGTATATTCAAAACCCCCCAACTTTTCAAGAGTCTTTTCGACTAATTTGTTTGGATAAGGGTTAATGAATGGTCCATCGGCTTGTAATCGGACATTAATTCCAAAGCTCTTGGACTCTCCTGAATAAGGGATAGAGAAATTTTTGTTTGGCTTATGGAATGCGTAGTAGGAAGTGAGAGAGCAAGTATCAAAAGAGGCGGTTTCGGAATGAGTTCGTAGCGTGAGTATTTCCCTACGAACCATGTGTCCTCTGTAAAGGGCTTGAATTTTCCTTGCTTGAGGGTCTAACTCCGGAGAAAAACCCCTTACTGTTAGAGTTAGCATAGAAAGGCTTTGCACTTCATGTCCACGATCACAGTTACAGGAGTGACAAGTATTTCCCATGTGCAATGACTTGGAATAATCTCTATCTCCGGCGGTTTTATCGATAAAATTATATCGCTTCATTAAACTTTGATTTGTTTGGATGATAAGATATAATAAAAAAAAACAAACAACACAGATGTCCGAATTGCTAGATCGGTTAGCATTTCGGACATAGAAGGTTTCTAATTTACTGTTTTTGTTCTAATCTTCTTGCCTTACACACAAAAATATTATTTATTCAATTTAGGAGTCACATTCAGAACAAGCCACCCTAAATTCGAGAGTTCATTGGTATATTCATTGTTGTAATTTTATTCATAAGGCTTCTTGGTTTCGATACAATAGCTCCGTACTTAACACTACAATAACTTTAGGAGTTTTATCCATTCAATATTTCAGTAACATGGAATTAGGACTTTATTTTTATTCATTCACTCATTAAATCATAACATTGACAAAATTCTAACCATTCTACATTCTCAGAGCCAAAGAGATGCTTGTAGTTGTGATCAACAACAGCTTTTCTTCAAGCGATAAGGCTCCATTAATCTTTAAGGAATAGTACGATTTGGCTGCCGGTAGTAGTTCGAAAGTGGAACTAGGCCCAAATGATTCAACAGTTATCAGAGGCTCTTTCTTTGCGCAATCTTGCATGCAAACAATCTGTTTTGGTGGTCGATTCGCAGAGCAAAATGAAAATTTTTTCTTTGCTTTCTTCATAATGTATGAAGGATTGTTCCCTTGCCCAACAACAGTAATTTGATTCTTTCCAAATTTATTTTTCATCTGAAGAGTACCCAACTTTTTCGAAGTAGTCTCATTGCAATCAACTGAAATTTCGTAGTTTCCTTTCGCGGAGGATGAATTAACAGTTAAAAACTCCTGCAACAGCACTTCTCGTTCATTCGCAAGAGATTGAATCCTTGCAGCCCCATTCTCGAATTCATTTTTCGAGCCGAAGACAAATTCTTGAAGCATCATCTGCCCTTCCTTCGCTTGAGTTTTGTTGACTAACAAACTCAATGGAACGAGAAACATCACTCGTTTAGCTCCAACTGTTGCAGGTCTGCAACCCAGAACAAACACTTCATTATCAGCGAAGAAGGTCTTGAGAATGGAAGTCTCTTCTTTTTTGGGAAGACTAGCCTGGCCAGAGCAACTTTGAATTTCTCTTTCTCCATTTCCTTCATTTCGCTGTCTTAAGGTATTCACTTGAATATCAAAAATTTCGATGGCTTTTGTGATTTTTTCATTCTCTAACTCCAATTTCTGTATTCGCTCTGCTCTTAGTGCAAGCTCATGAGCTTGAGACGTTAATTGTGATTGCAACAGGTCGTTCTCGCCTTCCCATTTGCTTAGCTCGATAGCCTTAAAATTTTCATAGTCGGCCTCTCTCTTCAACAACTCCTCTTCAGTTCTCGCTGCTTTGAGTTCAAGTGCTTTGATCTGCTTTTCTGCTACAGACAGATACTTTCTGAGTAAAATATAATGAGAAGCCTCGGCATCGTGGAAATGTTCATATTGATCCTTGAACTTCATCTGTAACACATGAGGATTTTTCATTACATAATAGGATGATGGCTTACAGTTTGTTGGCATCCGACAATATTGTACTTACAAGGAATTATCCGCTCGATGCATGTCTCTCTTTCATGAACTCTCATATGCTCTCTTCGAATTAGAAGTCCGCAATGATGAGCAACCTCGACTTTTTTACATTGCGTCTCATGTTTCTAGCGATTAAGGCGTTAGTCATTTACATTCAAAATTGATTTGTTACCTGAAGGAATCTAGCAATAAATGAGTTCTGACAATATTGGCATGGCCTCTCTGAGCAATTGCATTCTGCTTTCTCGTTCTGGAGCGCGCTTCGGTTCAATATATGTCCACAGAAACAGATTATATGCACGAATTCACATTGGTTTGTCAAATGGGCTTTTAGTTCTTCTAGTTTGCCACTCCAGTTGCACGCTTTGTTATTTAGCACCTTCATGGGACAGACCACCTTTGCCTCTTGCAACATAGCGTTTATTTGAGGCAAATTGTTTGAGAGGGATTCGACTTCTTGCTTGCATAATGCGCAAGTCCTCCTCCCACTTGTCTGAAAATGTTCTAAAATATGATCACGGCAAAAGCAATGTCCACAAGGGTTCAACAAAGCTGGTTGAAATACAACATTCAAACAAATTGAACATTTCCAGGCACGCGTAATTGATTCATCTTTGAAAATCTCTATTGGGTGTGTATTCAACAACTCGTCTTCGAGTAGTTTCAGCTTGGAAATATCTGGGTAATCAGCGGAGTTCATTGACCTTGAATAATTTGTTGTACCGACTTTGGCGTTGTTATTATTTCGAGTATTGAAGCTATCAAAATTATACCGTTTATTATTTAAATTTTTTTGAGTGGATATATGGTTTCGTAGTTGGAAGCAAGAAATGTGACCCCATTCATATCAGAAGAATCAGAGGTATTGCGAATGGAAAGACATAATATGAAGGTGAGGCAATTCCGTAAAAAAGAGGAATTCGCTGCTCACTCCAAATATCGTTTATATTATTTCTAAAAATATTCTAGTTACGGTTTGCAGCTTGTATTAATAATACATGATAATGGCAAACGTGCCTCGTTGTGTGAATACGCAGTTGCAACAGACAGTTTCAATGACTAAGATGTATGGATGTCAGTTTACAAATCGTTTCAGAATTTACAAGCCTTAATAAAACCAAACTAAACGACTTCTCTATTTACTCAAGATAATAATATCTCCTACTATTCTACATCATTTTTGTAACTTCTGACAAAAAAACTGTGTAAACATATTTGCAGCCCAAACATTCCACAACTAATTCGGCTCATCAATCTGCTCTTCTTCTAATTAACAATTGGGAGGAAACAAAACCAAATATGCCCATTTTAGGACGTTTTGAAATATGTGCTGATGATAGCATCTGCCAACTCGCACACCTGCTGATCATCATGATATTGCAGCTGCTCAATAGCCTTTATTCCATTCTCGTTGAGAAGCATAGTAGAAAACAAATTTTCTGATGAATCTACGAAGCAAAATTGCTCTCCAACGTCCAGAATTTCTCGTATCGTTTCAAGTGCCACCTCTAAGCACCCCACTGATTTATTGGTGCCCAACACGTGTATTAATCCTTTCATGGTTTCCATGTCAACAATCTCAGTGACTTTGTAGCAATTTGAACTCAATATCATATTTCTCCAGCAGTAAAGAATTTCAATAAGCACCTATGAATAATTAATCTCTCATCCCTCTGACCAATTGAATACATCGTTTTCCTCAGTGAACAATTTTGCTCTTAGCTTCTCTAACAGGCCTGGATATTCAATAATCTGCTTACTTTCTTCAGAACATATGGTAGAGAAGCTCCAACAAACTTCTTTTCTAATAGCAGCTCGAAGATTTTCAAGGTTCTCCATCAATACCTTGAGGAGGTCGCCATTATTCAGTAGATGCTTCAAAAGTTAAGTCGATCTAAAATTGCGTTTATAGATTCATTATACTTTCATTTGCTCTTGGTCTACTGAAAGCAGGACCCGAATGGTCCTCAGACAACGATATTTGATATCAAAGTCTTCAAGTTTGGCCATTGCGATCAGTTTTGCAGCAAACCCCATTGAAATTATATTTTTCTTGAGTTCACTATCTTCACGAGTTTTGATTATGCAGTCCAACGCATAAATAGAGCTATATACAACATCATCAACATCATCCTCGTTTTTCACTTCGCTATTATTCAGAAGCTTTTGAATAACAGCCAGTAAAGGTGCTATCTAATAGGTTGCGTTAGAATTCAATCAACCCCGATTCGATTACATCATCAAAAGGAATTTTCGTCTTGCATAGCTGGTGGATTAGCCATGCCATTGTCTTTAACAAACTCTGATTGGCCAAGCAATCATCCAAAGATTTTACAATTATTGGCACAAGTTTTCTTTCAAAACAAACTTTTCCATAGAGCGATGGCTTATCTGCAATAATATTCGAGAAAGCCCAAAAAATCTAAACATTTGATTAGTTGAACGTTCCTTTTATCACTCATTACGCTTTTTTTGAGCTCTATGCTTAAAGGCTGTTGCAATCTCGTAAAGAAACGATCAATTATATCTAATTCTTGCACAACGTACTCTGTTTGAGTTGAATTTCCTGCAGTAATGTTTGTTATAATCCATGCAGCTTCATTCTGCAACTCTTGAAATTCAGAAAACTCCTCATCGAGATATTCTGCGATTTGTGGAAGTATTTTGGCCTCTATCGCGACACTTGCATATGGACTGTCATCCTCTGAAAGCAAATATCTTATTGATTTTATCACTTTGAGTAGCTCAGGACTGGTTGGGTTAGCGCAATACGTAAAAAATTGATCTACTAACTTCAGAAAATCAGTTGAAACCTTGAATTAATTAACGTTGAAAGTGCTAGATAAGTTAATACTTTGTGAGTGGAGACATCAAGCACCATTCGATTAGTGGTTACGTCTTTTTGTTCAGAAAATAAAGCAAAACGAAGACGTTTCGAGTTGACGATATCATCATTCTTTTTCTTGCGGATTTCTACTGTAAATTCATCCCGTTTAGCTAGAAATTCCTTGTGAGCATGCTGAGTCTCCTCAAAATTGTTTAACATCAGATTTTTAATATATTACTGCTACTATTAACAATACTATTTCATATTTATAGTCATAAGGTGAAAGTATGAAATTCTATAAATCATTGAACTAAATGATGCAATTAGCGCTGAGGTTCACCGGTGGAAAAGATTTCGGTTGTTGACTGCCGATTGACTTGAAGAAGAGGGTTCATCAAGTTTGTTTTTTTTTCTCCAGCTGAGACCTGATATCATGGATGCATAAAAACTTAAACTTGTGGAAGAGTCCTTCCAATCTGCCTCGAATAGGATTGACTTGTAACTACCCTCTAACAGCAATTCTAGACGCAAGAACAATTTTTATTTTGAAATGGAAGCGATCATCAAAAATAAAAAATTTCATCATATCCAGGTAATTTCGTCTCTCTTTGTACAAAAGGTTTGGTTCCCTCACATCGGATTCAGATTCGAGTTAGTTATTATAATTTGAGTCTCGAATAACCTTTCTCGTTCTTTTACTCTCCATCCACATTAACAACCGACAGGTGGTTGACATTTCACTCCCATAATGTATCCATACTCTCTCAAAAACATGCTGACGTGTTGCTCTTATCGGATCGATCTTCTGTTAAGTGTTATCTCTGTTCGATGAAATTTATCAAAATAATTCTTGGTCATCGGCTTCTTTTGCATGGATGCTCTCTAAGTCTTGCCTTAAATCCATTTCCATTGGTGTATTTTTCTTATGCCACGCGAATCTTTCGAACAAACAGACACACAGGTACACGGGCGCAAATTCTCTATTTAAATTATTTAATAAAATGTTGGGAACTCTTGAGCTGATTTCCACAAGATTCTATCTGCACTCAACAAAATAGCAAATTAGCATCAAGAGGAAGTTCAGTGGGAGGATCCTACGCAAACTCCGTCTCATAGCATAAACTATCAAAGAATTAGCAGTAGATCGAATTTTCTAGCAGTAAAATGGATAAATCCAGAGTAATCTCGAGTAGTTTTTTTCAAAGTCTAGCTTGTATGTTAATTGCGCAAGTGCGACTTCATACCACAACTCATAATTCAATCTTTATTTCTCCTACGAAGTAAGAGCAGAACTTCCACATATGAGCTTCCATCTATTTGTTTCCAGAATTGTCTTCAATTCATAAACAGCACCTGCAACAACTAACACTGGAACTGCCAACACCCTCACATGGAAATATCAGCGAAGATATTAAAAAAAAAAATACAACTCCAAAAGCATCCTTTAATTTCAAGCTCTTAAATATATAAATAGCATCGTTCACATAATTGTACACTTTTGAGTTCTTCATAACTCCATTCTCCAGAAACAATCTAACATCATCTCCAATGCGAATGAGCTCAAGGAAGCGTTCATGATGCACCAAATTGTGACTCTTTAGTTAATTTAGCTTCATCAATTTATACAAGTTTAATTTTCTTGATACACACTTCTGGAAAATATTCCAGCTTTCGATCTTACATGAGTTTAATTAATTAGTTGACATTTTATTCTCAAAGAAAAAAATACAATAGAATAGTGTCTGAAAGATAACATGTTGGACGATAAAGAACCAAATAACGTAAAGGAGCCTTTACTTTTCCCTCAGAGTCAGCTAGCCATGTCTTTTGCTGATTTAAAAAAGCTCAAGCTCGATGCACTTTCAAATGTTCAAGTAATGGCCTATGGTGTAGGCCACTTTTTAAATGACATTGTCGCTGCCCTATGGTTTAACTTCTTACTCTTTTTCCTCGTCGAAGTAGAACCGATCATCCAAGGTGACACCAGAAGAGCAGGTGGTCTTGTTGGGTAATCTGAAAAATCTCTTCTTTCTCTTTCTCATATTCTTCTTCTCGATGACTAGTCTTGTTTTCTTAATCGGGCAGGTTGTCGATGGTTTGGCAACTCCTGTAGTCGGAGTTGTTTCAGATAACCTTGATACCAGATGCGGAAAAAGAATGCCTTGGTACTATGTTGGTATGCTCATGACTGGTGGCACATTCATTTTCATGTTCCAGCCTTGCGTTTTCTGTCGTTTCTTCGAAAACAGCGAAATGTGGGCATTTACCAACTATGCGTTCTTTGGCGCAGTCGTTAATATTGGATGGGCAATGTGTCAGGTTTCTCACATGTCCCTTGTGCCTAGTATCTCGCTCTCAAGACTTAGGAGAGATATGCTTAACAATTTGAGAGGAAATTTCACTTTCCTGGCAAATTTGGGCGTGCTCATGCTGGCTGCTCTCTTCTTTGCTATCATCCCAGGAGCCGCGTTCAAATATCAACTACTGTGCTTTGTCTCCGTTGGATGCGGCTTTGCTTGCTCGATCTTTTTCGTTTATAACATCCGCGAAAAGCCGCTTACAATTGCCTGCCGAAAGCTTGCGAAAGAATACAAACATATGTATTCCAAGCTCTCAACGATGAGCTCACCTGAAACCTATGAAGGAAGCTTCATGGTTGGCGGATCCAATGATGCTGCGACTCAAGAAGAAGCAGCCACCTTAAACGCTAAGGAAGTTGGAAAAGAAGATGAAGAAAACAGAAAAGAGCGTCTCCAATCAACTACTAGTGCTACGACAGTGAGCGATTTCCGCTGGTACCACTGGCTCAAGTCAGGCCAATTTTGGCTCTATGGAGGCGTGTATATGGCTGCCAGAATCTTCCAAAATGTCCCTGCAGTAACATTTCGTTTGTTTTATTCAACCTAACCTTTTCGATTCAAGTCAATGCTGCTTTTCTATCTGAAATACTCTCTGCTCTTTAGTTCTGAGCAAGATAAATCAAAGGAAACTGAAACTCCATTTTCATTCGCTCTGGTCCTTATGCTGGTCTATCTATCCTGCTCTCTCACGACCACACAGCTAACTAAATTTTATGTCGCCATGGGAAGGTTTGAAATTTGGGTTTCTCCCTTGAATTGCTAATTTTTTCCTCACTGCCCATAGGAAAAGGATATTTTCAATTTCTGCAGTCATTGCTATCGTAACTTGCTTTGCGTTGATGGTAGCCATCCTTGAATCTAAATTTCCTCTCACATACTTTCATAGTTCTTACCTTCAGAATTCAACTTCGCTATCTACGGTATTGTAATCGCTCTAGGATTCTCCCAGTCAATCATCTTGAATACATCCATTGCCTACATAGTAAAACTTCTCAGCTTCTCTGATAGCTACAATAATGAAAATAGAGTGAAGTCGTTGGAATGAACGGAGCTAATGGAGCATTTGTTTATGGCACCTACAGTTTGTTTGAAAAGGTGGCGAACGGTGTCCTCTTATTTTTCATCCTGGTAACTAGCTGTCTTCAGGAACATTGATCTCATAGTATTTCAATATTTGTAGGAATCGAAAGATATCAAAGACGCTGGCAGCAACGAATACCTTAGAATTTGTATTTCCATCATCCCTGGTCTGGCTGTCGTATTTGGATGGATTTGCATCTTGGTCGGCAAAGCTGCTGATTACCAGAAACAAGATGATGATTCTGGTAACTCGGATGCTTTAATTAACGTCGAAGGTGGAGGCTACTCGGGGGCTCATTAGAGAAATTTGGCCTTGGTTTTATATTAGTATATATATCTCTCAGCATTTTAAGTTTCGTTGAATTCACATTTGCACATTAAACAAGAAAATAAATTGGCTGTAAATGTCCATTTAACGAGCAAATTGCTGTTGTCGTCTTAAGCTTAAGTTGAGCTTCAGTTATATTTGGATAGGTAAAATCTACTTTCCTTTTGGTTGGTTTAATTTCTCCTTTTCGAATCATAAGAATACTCAACTGAAATGGGATAATGAAATTTCGTCGGATCGATTGCTAACTGAGATTAATCCTCTGAGATAATGCAAAATAAAACAAAAATTCTTAGTTATGATTATGATTATCAGTCCGATGAGGATGAGCAGAGGCCTTTCATTTGATCCAACCTGTGAAAAAATTAGCTCTTTTTTGCGAAATAATATGTACGCATTTATTATATATATTCTAAGAAGATCATTTCTTTTGGATGAGATTGGAGTATTTCTATAAAACAGAGGTGAAAAACTTGGTTGATGTCAATGAAGAATATGCTGCTAAATTCTATTCTGCTGCTTTTCTTTCTAACAGTCACACGACCAAAAAAACCATCATAGTTTCCACTAACAAGCTAAATGCAATTTTTTCAGAGATAATCGCCAATCATCTTTTGCCTCTTCGAGAATAAAGCTGAGAAATCCGATTAATCCTTGTTCATTTATTCACAAAAAAAATTTTCTTTACTTTTTCACTCAGTAAGATTCTCATTTTTCGATAGGTTGACGTACGATTCGGTCTTAAATCTCCAATTAATTATAACTTGGTAAATTGTAGAAGGAAATAAAAAGCCATCTAACAAATATTATTTCACGCACATAGCACAAGAAGACAGAATCATGTGATTAATAGTATGCCTCTCATAACGAGAATCAGACTGAGACGATTTATCATATAACATTTCTATTTTACCATTTTTGACTTTAATCTGTTGAAAAAACTCTCAAGAATAGTTAGAATCGTTCAGAAACTAATTTATTCGGCGGATACGATCTTAATGAAAACTATCCAAAATAGTGAAAACACAACATTACTCAATATTGACATTAAACTGGCAACAAACTTTGCTTATTAGCTCTTAATCCAGATAACCAGGTCTTAAACTCTAAGGTAATTGTGAGGTATTCATGAAAAAGCTTCCAATGGACACTATTAAATTAATTCCATTCGCGACTATCATAAGCACTAAACTATAGTTTTCAATCCCTTTCAAAGTCATTCCTGTACTCAGAATCGTGCAACAAAAGAAAAAACAATTCAAGTATTCTCATAAATAAGAAAGTTTTGTCAGAGAGCGGGCATGGTTGCCGACATCTGCACGAAAGAGAGTATAATACTTTTCGAGAAGTCCATTGTGGGCGATCTCCCAAAATAGTTGCTGCTCTCAATTTTCACCTCATTGTAATTTCAAATAACTTTTCTTAAATACTCTTTTTGCATTAGAGATATTACTCCTTGTGAGTTGTTACGTCTCAACTCATTACAAGACGCTCGAATGACATCTCTCGAAGGTTCGTGCCTTGGATAATCATTGATATTCCGGAAAATCGAAAAAAAAACTCATGAATAGCCAACCAATCAACTCTAAGGAAAATAGGAATCTAATCCCATGCGATCATGGAAATCTTTTTGCATTAACAGCTTTCAAGAGAGCCTCCTCAATCTCGAATCCACCTCGATAATAATTGCAAAATTAGCTTGGACTGTTTGTATTTTATCCCACTAACGGGGTGTTTAGATATTAATTTGACGAATTGTAAACTTCATCAATAAGTGAAACAAAACTTCATCAGTTCTGCTTTAATCTCGCTGTGGCAGTTTAGCCTGCCGTAAAAATCATAGAGGCTATACCCATGAAAATTTCCAATAATTGGTTTCTTTCTAAAATTCATCTTCATTACACATCAAAAGCAAAGATACGTGAACTAACTTTAACTGAACCTTCGTTAATGTCTCTATTTGATCGAAAAGAACTGACTCGAAGGCGAAAGAAAATTATTAAAATGAAAATTCCAATCATAATACTATTATTAAACTAAATACCTATTTGTTCCGATTATTCATGCGGAAACTTCCATCTCTGAGAAACTTAATCACAGTTTGGACTTTATTTCTGCAGATGGTCGCGTTTCTTAAACTATTTCAGACTTCAGCGCTGAAAATAGTTTGTTTTTATTGAAAAATAAAATTTTAATTCTCAGAACTCCTTGTTGTTCTTAGAGATTACAACTTCTGACAAAAAGTGGCCTATCAAACTATTGTTTTAAGTAAATTAGAGCTGAATAAATTTAATCAGGGCTTATAACCTCAATACGATTTAAAAATGCACGTTTAAAGTCCACGAACTTTTATTAAAGCTTGTTTTTCGCAATAATTTTTAATAAGTAGTCTGTTTCTATTTTTCAATAAGAATTTCGCATTGAAAATCTCAATATTCTCCACTCAAAATAACTCCCAAATCAAAAGTTCTCGACGAGCTTCCAAATCTTTTTTTTTAAATTTATTATATGAGGTGGCCCTACCACCTTCAAAAATTTTTTTTTAAGCTCATTCAAGTCCCAAGATCCCAAAATTTGTCCAATCATCCCAACTGAAAATGAACATTCTTCATGACTGTTGTGAATAACTGTGTGAATAGGATTTTTTGGAATTTTTAGTGAAAACCTTTGACGTAGATATTTTAAATGCAAATTTGAAAATTAAAGTTCTTTTAGAAAAATACCCGAGCATCCAATCGTTTATTTATAATTCGCGTCAATGTCTAATTTAAATAAGCACAGGTGTTTCCAGTCTTTAATTAATAATTCTTTGGTTCATTTTCTACACGATTGCACCCCTCAATGGATCCCTGGAAACTCGCAAATCAAGCTTTGATGTTCAAGCTGATGGCTTCGAACCGATTGATTTCACCTTATCAAAACTCTGCGGTCCCTACCATCAGTGGCGAAATCCTCTCGAAGCCCCCTTTTTACCATTCACAAGCGCCTTTCAGGCCTACAGTGCAAAATTGCATGGGTTCTCATTTGCAAGTGAGTGGAACTCCATCAATCTCCAATTTTCAAAGTCATCCCTCGCTCATGAACCTACTGTTTGAAAATCAACTTCTAAAAAGTCAGCTTCAGGCAATTAAGCCATCAGACTCTCAATTATCCGAAAATGAAAAAAGTTCTCAATCGAGTCTCAGACAAAATATATCGACGGAGAGCACTCCTTTACGAGTTAGCAAGCCCAATGCTGAAAAAAGTAACGAACAAACATCAGAATCATCCACTAAGCAGCCGAAGGGCAAAAGGTATAGGAGACTCGCGAAACAAATACATAGAACCAACAGCTGCCCTTGCAATGGCTGCGGTAAATCCTACGGGTCTGAAGGATCATTGCACCAACATATGCGGCTTAAACACCCTGAATTCGACCTTTTGGGCTGGATTCGAAACAAAATAAACGACTCTAAGGCAGAGAAATCATTGCCAAAAAATCACGGTCAGCAGCCTCAAAACATTAAACCTGAAGAAGGATCAAAAGTGTGTTAATTTTTCAATGTTTTGGGAGCTTTCCAGGGCGACTTTCTCATTTTCTCTTTTTTAATGACTTCTTTGTGGTCTTGATGACTTTAGTTGATAAGTTGATTGTATAGATAGGCATCTAGTGGCATTATGTTGCTAGATTAGAGAATATTTGTAAAAACTTTATATATTCCCACCATTCTCTTTTCACAACCCCCTAGATGATACCTAATGCAAGTAAGCTGCAATAAGGCTATTAGTTGAGCTCCGACCTTTGATTTAGCTGAGAAGATTGAATTGATGTTAGAAATGAACATTCCAGTCAAAAGTTCAGGTTGCAATATATATGGAGAACGCTTACCGTCATGAAAAAGTATGAGAGTATCGTTCTCCATGTATAAAAAAATAGAGAATTCGGTCGCAATGCTTAAATGCTAAACAACATATGAAAAAAATTAGCAAGTATTCTTTCAGAATTGGATATGGAATTCTTAGTAACTTAAATACGCTTTTTCAAGTGCATAAATAAGATGAAAAGTCAGCATAAAGTTGGTTTCAAAGCCCAATAGCGATCTATTTGAAAGTCATCGTCTCGCATATAAAAAATTCGCTGAAATAAAAATTTGTGAGTTAACAGAATTAATCTTTTTCTTGAGACAAAATCTTTAGAATTGAAGCGGAAGCTCTAATTTCTTCTTCTATTCTCAGGTACTGGATTTTAACTGTCACCTTTTTCACAGGAATTTGAGTTCCTGGCCTCTTCAACGCTCTCTCGTTACCATTTGTGAAAATTCAACAAAGAGTTTTATGTATCATGTACATTCTTCAACATCTTTCATCCAGAAGTAGATATGGGTTCATCTATTATGGTTTATTTGTTTAGACCGTCGAATGGAAGCGACTTTCGGTGTTGAATTTCGCTAAATTTTTCTGCTTGTTCAACAAATATTAAACCCGTACTATTGTATTTCAATCAGACAGAAATTTGTAAATTTTCACTCATAGATGCCTTGGATAGTGCTCAAATTGAATTTTATCAGAGTGGCTTAGAACTCATTTGTATTGGGCATATTAATACTAACTAGTCATAATCAAATTGGCTAGTGATGAGATCCATCAAATATTAATTCTTCTATTGTGATTTAGTTGAGGTGCAGCGAGGCTGTTGCAAATCTAAGCAGTGGCATTAGACAACTTATCACAAGCATGAAATCAGAGTAGGATCCGGAAAAAAATGCAGATGAGCATATTTACTGTATATCAGCCTTTGCATGTCTTTAACCACGGTGACGACGCTGTCTACGCGCTAACGCCTGACGCGTACTTTTCCGCTGCTTAAAATAGTTGCAAGCATAGCCCAGTACGCAATAAAGAAAAGCAAAGATTACAAACATGGCCGCAAGCGCGATTATTACAAAAAGAACAGGTAAAGTCAAAAGTCCAATAAGCAATAACATCAAAAAGCATATCACTTTACAAACTGAGTTCATATCTCTATGACATTCTCTGCATTCCAATTTAAATTCCTTCCATGGACACAAAACCCAATCACGGATCCAAATAGCAGGTTTAGCCAGTATTTTCAAGCAAGCAAGGCATCTCCGTTTGCGAATTTTACTAGAAGTCCACGTTTCTCTGGTATTATAGGCACCTTGAAGATTAGGACATCCAAAAGGGTTCTGCTTGTTGAAATGATCTGAAGTGTAACGGCCTCGACATAACCAACACCATTGATAAGTACACACATCACATGTAATATGATTGCATCCTGCGGTTTTTTCAATTCTTGTTTTACAAGAAGGACATAACTGAACCTTGTTCTGCTCTGCGTACTCTTTGTACTCGAGCTCTATTGCTTGCTGGCAACTTAGTCCAGGATGCCATCGGGTGTTGCAGTTGAAGCATAATTCCATTCCACATTCGCATATCACCTGAGGATTCTCCTGGCTTCCTTTGTTGTACCGCTCACAGCCGGGCCTAATGCACCAGCGCAACAAAGGGTCAGCGTTTACGAGTGCGAGATTCTTGAGTTTGTAATAGCGCTTAATGTCACTCTCAACGAGAACGTTTTCGACGAAACTATCACCCAATTCCTTGCCGCATCCTTCAATGGGACATTTCACCGTGAGAACATTGTTTTCTTTGATTAGTTCCTTAAGATAGCTTTCGAGACAAAGCTTGCAGGCAACATGGCCACAATTACTAGCTCTCACTAAATTCTCTTGTGTAATACTGTCGAAACAAACAGGACAAACCTGCTCTTCTTTCATATTGCTCGTATTCAAGCATTCGTCTTTTGTGGGAATTGGCCTACGACGGGTATCGCCCTCTTGCTGCACTTGAATAATAGTTGTATCCTTAGAATGAAGAGATATTTCATTCAGAGGGAGTGCTTGCTTGGATATTTTACCCCTTTGAATCGTACTTGGAGAACTCATTGCTTTTCTTTTAACTGTTAAATCCATAAAATTAGGAGCTTGAGTCAAAGATTTCGATTTTCTCAATTGTATTTGCTCAAAAAGGTCATGAACTACATGATTCACAACCTGTTCGCAATCTCTATGTAAACTTCCGGTCTTAGCCAACCGCGGTAAAGCATTTTCAATCTCCTTTTCCATTGAGAGGTCCATGTTAATTCCCAATTGGCGTATGTTAATGGCAGACGCAAGTTTCACCAACACGTCATACTTATCAATGTGTTTTTCTTCGTCTTCATCTCTGAGTGACAATGGGATCACTCGCAACGAAGCGCCAGGCCTTAGAGAGGTCGAAACTTTACTGATAGCGTTGTGTAACGTTTCTGAAATTCCTCTCTTCAGCACGAATTTTTTGAAGCTAGGATTGGAAGGCTCTCTTTCAGCTTCCGTTTCTTCTACAATGCTGAGAGCATGATGAGGGCTCTCGTCTGGATAGTTGTCTTGATTCTGAGAAGGGTTAGCAAACTGCATATTCTTGTTATCAACGTCGATTATTAAATGACAGCTATTCATTTTCTTGAAGTAACTTTATTTATCAGAATTGCTTCACATCCGACAAAAGATCTGATCAAAATCTCAAATTTAATATTCTGATTGCTCACATTTATTTTGACCTCACCTGAATTCATATCTTAACTGGATTCACGAATAATTTTCAGTAAGAGATTTCAAAAGAGCTGCCCACAAAGGCTTTATTAGTAATGATACAGATATGAAATGTAATAGCGTATCTAAAAATTAAATACAGCTTTAAAACAGTACCATTGTAGCGTAAAAAGAGTTTTATCGAAAATCGCTGACCAAACTATAAAATAAATATCAGATTTGTATTCACATATGTAAAAACTAATGGAGTTTTATTGAGTCTATCGTTTTCGGACTTCGAAATCATGGGCTTTTCATGGTGTACTTTTGCAGCCTTCTATCAATTAAATCGCTATTGTCTATGACTTCATCCGTATCCCATCGAGCATTCTCGCTCGCCTTTTCCAGCATAGACATTGTTGCCTTCGGTTTTTCACCTCTACTTTCAGTAACGGTAGTCTGAGCTCTATTTCTGGCAGGTCTGGAGGCTCTCAGAGGAGAATTTTTAGTTACATCCTCTTTCGAAGGGAATCTTCGAATGGTATCGATAGTACTCGCCTTCGTCAAACCCTCATCTATGCTCTCCGTGGATCCATAGAACGAGAATTTTTTGATTGTCCTTTCAGAATAAAAATTGCTCTTTGCATATTCAAAGAAAGACTCGTCTAAATAATCATAAGCTTCATCAATTTCGTAATTAACGGTGTTAGTCTTGAATTTAATCGTATAAGGGTCGATCTTCGTATAAGGTTTTAGAATTTTTTTGGCAACCTCTTTCATGTTCACATCGCTGAGCCAAGGATGGGAACAGATTTCGTTTAGACCTTTCTTCGCACCAAGGCGGTTTTCAGGATCAGTTTCGAGGAGTTTGCAAATGAAGTCCTGCAACTCTTCCGAGAGCTTCAAATTTTCTAGCACTTCCCTTTCTTTGAATGAACGATCTGGGCCACTAAAATCCGGTACTCTTCCCGTAACCAATTCAAAGGTGAGCGTTCCAATATTGTAGTAATCCGCGAGACAGTTATAGCCGACATCTTTGAGGATCTCTGGTGCAATTACTCTAATAAGATTAGAAAGATTAGAATAAATTTTGGATAAATTGATTGGATTACTCATATGTCCCACAGCGGTTGTAGAGTTTATCGAAAATATTGCTTACACGTTTCGCAAGGCCAAAATCAGTGATTTGGATGTGGCCATCAAGATCGAGTAGTAGATTTTCAGGCTAAGGTAAAGTTTGTTTTAAAGGAGTCTTCATGTGATTGATAATACTTTTAAATCTCTATAGATGAGATTGCTCGAATGGATTTTATTCAGACCAACAATGGTTTCTGCAACGAAGAATTTCGTTTCGGCTTCGCTCAGCCTACTTTTGACTGCGAGAAGTTGCCGCAGGTCACCGCAAGGGACGAAATCAAGCACAAAATAGCAATAATTGGTCTAGAGCAATATTAATTAGAATCACATGAAATAGGTGTCTTGTGTTACGGTTTGGAACACCCAACGAAGAGGTACAACGAATGGGGAGCTCACTTCAATAAGCGCATTTCTTTCGGTCTCCAGCATTTCACGCTGAGCTTCGGTCAGAGTTCCTTTGTCGACTTGTTTCAGAGCGTAGAGCTTGCCAGTGGATATCTTCCTCACTAACCACGAAAAATCTTAATAAGAACCTGAAGGGAGTCTGGGAAAGTTTACCTAAGTACACTCCTGAATAAGATCCCGAACCAAGCTTCGTTTCAATATGAAAATCTTTAAGTCCGACTTTAGTCTCTAATTCTTCCGGAACCTTCTTGCCATAATACGTTTCGAGGACAGTCCCATCATTTAAGAATTCGAGGGTACGCTCAGAGTCATTAAGCAAGCAATCAACAGCGTAGTCTTTAGTTTTTGTTTTGAGAGCCAATAAATCCAAACCCTCCTTCTTAGTGTCTTCTCCTTTATGCAGTTCCTCAGTTCTTCTGACGGTTTCATAAAGGAGCCACGCACAGGTTAATGCCTCCAGTCGTTCTCTCGGGATGATTATTTGAATATGAGAATTATTCTCTATTTCCACGGTAATTCTAATTTCTTGTTGCGTGGACTTGGTGTTTTGGTTGTTTTGCCAAGCTGCCGTCATTGACCCGAGCTTGCTAACCACATTGAACTTATCCCATAGCTTGTACATATTGCGATATTGTGTGGCAGACGCAAATAAATTTCGATTTCAATTGCGGATAAATTTATAAGAGCATACTGAAAAATTTGTCTTTTTGGTTATCTGTTAATGGAAAAAAGCTTTCTCTTGCTTTCAATTAATTCGAGAGTACTAATTTTAAACACTCGTCCATTGAAAAATAATGAAGAATTATTCTAATCGCAATAGAAGTTTTCCAAAAGTTCCTTTAATTTTTGTAATTTAGGTTCAGGAGCGCTTATTGGACGGAACTCTCGATTCAATTAATGAGTGTGTGTGTTATTAGGATTCATCTTGCTCGCTACGGCCAAGAAGCGTCTTTGAATTGAAAGTTAAGGGGGAAAAGGCAGTATCGGAAGCAAGATGCTTCAATGTTTACAAATTCGATAATTTAGCCACATGTATCGCGTCTTCAACACAAGGACGATTTCAAATGTTCTCAAAGTGTGATTCATTTAATTTTCTGAGTCTAATGAATTCCCAGCGTAAAAATTAGAGATTGTAAGCAGCAATTCTAAATGTACTTGCTTGAAAATCCCTGATACAGAACAAATTCTCAGAGAAAAAGATTTAACGATTACTCTAGCAGTTATGGACCCCCTCCTGCTTATGGCATAGGCGGAATTTGTGGATATCACTCAGAGCATACTCCTATATTACTCAAAAGCCAACTCAATAGAAGGTTAGATTGACATATCATCTGTTCCATCGTCGTGTTCTGTGAAACTATTGAATTTCGTCCCTGGAACATTGTACAGAAAGAAGCATAATATAATCTTTATTGTTGATTAAATCTTCTGTAACTTAGCTACTGAAAAATTCTGAAATTTGCTAAATTTAATTGAGAGCTACCTTCCTGCATTGCAGCAAACTGATATTCTCTAAAATGACCCGAGATATGCTCGGGCAATAAAAGATAGTGGTAGATGGCTATATATCAGCCTGTCATACTTGTAAAATTTTACATCCAAGGCGAGCTGAGAAAAAAGAATTCTAAGTATATTAATTTCATAACTGAGGAAGAGAATTATTACTGAAAAAATCGACAAATTAAAATTGCAATGGATTGTTCCAGAATGTTAATGAAAAAAATGTTTCGAATGAACTAAATTATCAATTCAAACTCGATAATTATTCAGTATAAATAAAATTAAAATCAAGGCAATTACCTTCAGGCAAATGTGCATATCTTACTACGTGCTTTTAACAATTTGAGGGCAGTTATGGTTGCTAGGCTATGGAATTGAAACTCAGTGTTGCAAGTACCTTAGCAAATCCTCTATTTTCATAAAGATAGTTTGCTCAGCGATTTTCTTGATAGAAATGAAACAACAAATATGTATTAGAATTGCACTAGCCTTTAAATAAAACCATAGATAGATTTCCACCTTCCTGCTCTCTTATTGTTCATTGTTCCGCGATTAAAAACTAATGGAGTAGCAAAATTTAACATGAGTGAGCTTTACTTCATATTTCGCATGATGGCATTCTGGAAAATTAGATTCTCAACTCTCTATTTCATGAGATTTTAAAAAAGAATCAGAGCTCATTGCGTTTGAAGGTTCTATGAATCGGAGTATTAGAAAAGAGATAGTTTTTTCTTAGAGTTAAATTGTAATTAAAAGGATTCCTAAAAGCGATTAAAAAAGGCTCACTCAGATAGAAAGCAATCAATCGATTAAATAGTTGAGTACTTAGACTCGTGGATAATTGCCTGATAAAATAAGCATTGCTTGCAAACGATTCAAGCCAAACAAGAATACCTACTTGTGCTTGATAATACCTGACGGTTCTGATACTTTTCCCCTTGTGTAGACTCCTCCAGTGCTCCAGTGGTGTCTATCTGTTTAATTACGAAAGCTACTTTTTGACTTTCAACTCAGAAAATTAAATTTGCTGTTTAGTTCGTTTTTTTTTTGGGGGGGGGGGTTATATTTAGAATGGTATGCAGAGCATGATATAGCAACTGATAGTAATCTCTTCAATATGAAGAATGATTACGCTTCGATCAATAAATTAATACCGGATTGTCCCAAATGTATCATCTGAAAAAATATATACAAGAATTAAGAGAAAAAAATTTGATTATATGACTTCGCTTTAGAAAATTTCATGAATATTTTCAAATACATAAGCTACTAAGTTCCAGCCAGCTTTTTTTCCATGCCATAAAATTCGAGAAGCTTAAAAATGAGAAGAATACAAAAATTCTTTACACATTAATGAAATTGATTGGTCTTGGCAACAGTTAATTTCTATTTGACTTGGAATTCTTTTAAGAAATCCACATGCCGGCTCTTTCCTTGGGTTCTCGAATTTGAAACTCAAGCAATTCCTGCTAAAAGTCGGTATGTTTGAGATGGATGAATGATATCACAATTATTCTTGGAACTTGATGAGCAGGAAAAACAATTGTTTCTATGCTACTTCGATCACTCAACGACTTATTTTGTAACTTGCCTGGACCATCAGCCAGCGAAAAATGTTGTCTGAAATAACTTAACAGCCTAAACTTTTCAAGAATTCAAGGGTGCATCCAGCAATACCAATACCGCTCGATATGAATTATTCGATATGGATGCTGAATCACGACTTTTTGAAATGCCACTTGAAATTCCTTTACAGATTGCTACTTCATATAATCTTGAACTGCTAATTGTAATAGAAGTAAACAGAATTCATGCTGCAATTGCTCCAACAAAATTTTTGCTTTGAACTTCGGACAGATATGACAAAATCTTTAATGTGAACAGAAATTCCATGAAGTTTCGAGAATGTTTTGAATCTACTGCTTTATGTATAGGAGTTCTGTAGCTCCTTCCAATAGTCAGTCAAGTTCCTCAAGTAGAATCAGTTCCACGAATTTCCAAAATTCAGTAGCTTCAAATTACTCATTTTCTAAGCTGGTTCTTTGGAAAGATTAGTTAACTAATAAAACGTTTATCTGGTGTAAATTCAAATCCACCGGAAATGCATCCATAAAAAACAGTTATCAGAATTCTGGTTTGTTAGCCTTTCCACTCTTCAAAATCATCTTCATTCTCTCATTTGCAACTAGCAGTCGAATCCTTCGATGCAAATTCACTACAATCCATAAATTTGAATAATTATTTTAAGTAATAACCATTATTTTTTTCATAAATCAAATTTATGTTGTCTCAGAAAATCATTCTCCCCACCTCAGCTTTGATTAGTACTGCATTCAAAAATATGCTTTAACCAATAATACTCGTCAATTTTCTGCTTTTTCTGACTAATGATTAATTGTGAGCAACAGAATAATATCTACATTTTCTCCAATTCGCTAACTATTACTGTAAAACTCTAATGAAAAGTTGCTGATATCATTATTAAATTTTCTGAAATAAATTTTCATCAGAATCGCTAAATCTGACAAGTGTAACTTACTGTGTTCCAGGCCCACGTTAATTCTCAGTAAATTCGATCTGATCTTGGTTGGTAAATAACGAAAATTTAGATACCCTCACCACGGTGCCAAATTTAAAGCCTACAAAGTTAACACTGTTTGTAATCATTTCCAAAAAACAAATTGATATCCTTTAGAAATGGATTCAACTCTCCTCGAACAACCAGTCGATATTTCCATTCGAATAACAAGCACCAGACCTCAGTCGGCTTTGCTCCAAGAAAAAAACCCCGATTTAATTCCTCTACAATCCACTCTTAAAACCCCACCCAGAACTTCACCTGAGTATATTCAGGAAAAAAGAAATGTTCCAGAGTCATCCTCTCTGCTTCAAGTGGAAAACACACGCATTCTCCAACAAAGACAATTATCCGAGGAAAAGCGCCCTTCAAAATATGTCGATATTTTTAAGTCTTCGAAGCCAGCTTTTTCAAGAAGTATTCTAAACGAGCCTACCCTAGAAACCAAAACGCAACGACTCCCGGAAAATCCTTCCTTCGATATCTTTTTGAGAAGAAAAACTCCTCTGCTTCTTGAACGAGTTACAATTAAGAAAGATTCGGAGGAAGTACAGAAAGACGTTCCAACGATTAAAATACTATTTGATAAAACTAACCTCACAGCTGAGAATAACAGACTTGACAATCTGCCGATTGAAAAGCCTCGAGATGAACTCAAAAGAACAAGACCTGTCTCTGCATTCTTATCCACAAAAGAGTCTCAAACAACAACAACGACAACGATGACACCAGAGACAACGAAGACTATAGCACAAGAGACAGCAATAACTGCAGCGGATATGAAAATAATTCAATCTACCACAGCCAATTTAGATCCGCTTCTTCAAGAGATCTCAGCCAAAATAGCTGTCCTTGAGAAGAAAATCCAAGACCAAAAGAAGCTCCTTCTCAATTCCCAAGCTTTACAAACCACCAAGAGTCCGTCAGTGAAAAACGAGCTACCACCTTCCTACAGAACCCCTTGCAATATATGCTTTGAACCCTTGTATTCTACAGGCACGAAAACATTTTACATGAACGGGTGCTACAGCAGATTCCATGAACATTGCGTTCGAGAGTATGTCATTGATGCTATTCACTCATCAAATCTTCCACTAAAATGCCCGGATGCGACCTGCAAAGACGGGTTTAACTTAAGTAGACTCAAGACGCTTTTATCTGAAGAAGAGCTCGAGATCTATAATAAAAGAATGAAGGTCAAAGAAGCGCTCGAAAATCCAGACAAATTCACATTCTGTACTGGAATTGGTTGTGAGTATATCTTCAGTATCAAGGCAACCAACCCGGATCACAATACGAAACTTGAATGCCCTGAGTGCTCACAATCGACTTGCGGGAGCTGTAGAAGAAAGTTCCATGCTAATTTGATGTGTTCTGAAAACGCCACCTACACTGAAGAAGATCATGCGGTTTGCAAGTACCTCGGGGAGCAAGATTGGAAAAAATGCTGGAAGTGTCGTTTTTGGATAGAAAAGAACCAGGGGTGCAATCATATGACGTGTAAATGCGGCAATCAATTCTGCTATATCTGTGGAGCCGCTTGGAAGACCTGCTCTTGCCAGCAATAACTGGTGCGAAGAAAATCTAATGAAGAGAGATATTTAATGCCCGAACTAGACAGATCTGCTAAAATGCTATTTAATTAGACTTAAGTGATATATCTAAGAAATTATCTCGGTTGCGTTTAATAGTTTGTCGGTGTTATATGGGTATATATTATTGTGGGCCTGCTGTGCATCCAAATCACGATTATTGAGAACCATTACTTAATCATTGGATCTGATTGCATTATTCTTCTCCTGCTGGACTAATTTTTGGAGACGCTGAAATACATCCTCCTCTCTCGTTGCTTTTTTTTTTTTCTCTCCATTCAAATGAATTTCTCTTTCGGGAACTAGACTTAGTATGCACACTCAAATCTGAAAGTTTTATACTCTACTCTACTATTTTAGGATTAGGTAATAATAGGCGTGAAATACTTCTGTTTTGGATTCGATATCTTTAGTAGTTAGTTCTCAAACTACAAGCTTGGAGTTTTTTCTTCTTTATGATAAGGCGCTAATAAATAGTAAAATAAAGGTAACAATCCTCATTGCTCCAGATTTTACAGTTAAGATGTATATTTGCTGTTTAATTGATTTTTAATCTATAGTATTTTTTGAAATCTGTTCTCCTGGAAGCAATTATCGAAATTTCAATACTAAGTTTGATATGTAAACTTAACTCTTTCATATTCCATTTTAATTTAACCCAATCCATGAATAAGTCCGTTTCTTTATTCAAATACACTTTACTTCAGAGAATGGAATTTATATAATGTCGTTTTTGAATAAGCATTGATTTTTTGTTTTTTATTACCAAGGCATTACAATTCTTGTTTTATACCAACTACATCTGAGGCAACTAAAGAGGTTGCGTAATAATTACCTCACGCTCCCATATAGATAATTAACCCGTAATAAATAGTTCTTTTTTAATCAATGTTTTTGACAATTAATTTTTTGAAATTGAAATTGATTATATAATGAATTTTCAAATAAACAATAAAAAGCCTTTATGGCTGATTAATGCGACAGCCAAATTCAATTGATTATCTAATCGCAAGAGGCATCGAATCTTTCCTTAAGAGACACTGAATTTATTTAGAGCCAATGCAGTCTAACCCTTATTTTGATAAGAAAAATATTATTTTAAATAAATTCTGACTCTTCCTCAAATCTATCGAATTACTATTTTATAAGCTTCATTTATTAGATTTGGTCAGAAGAACATTTCTCTATTCCTAATTGAATGGCTTTAGAAATTTCGCTGTCGAATTCTACTCCATTTACTTTATGAAATTTCAAAGGGAAAAGAATGACAACTTATGCTTTTTTGTGAACAAAACAAGCAGAAAACTTCAAATGACGAAAATATACCCAAGAAACACATGTAAAATTTACATTTGACTATTGGTTATCAAAGATGCCCCCATTGAACCTGTAAGCACCACCTGGCTTTGGTTTGAATCCTCAGCTTCAGCTTCCCATGTTAATCTATTCTCACATTCATGCGATATTGCAGTTGATTTTCTATCGCGCTGAACACAGCATTTTGTTCGAAAACTTTGAAAAATTTGTCCCCATCCGCCATAAACTACAGCGTCCCAAAAACCTTGAGAATTTGCTAATGCCTCCAAACCATGTAACGCAGTGTCTCCGACATTAATATGATATGAAAGCAAGAGACTAGCGATTGATATAGGAAGCCAACAAATTAACATTACCATCGGATATAACAAAAGACTAAAAGTTTCTCTCTTTGGAAGTCCTCGTAGTATCGCATTTATCTTCTTAGCAGCCAGGAAAAACCACATCACGCTGAGAAGTAAGGATCCCATAAACGGGATATCATTTATGATGATATACGTCCAGTCAGTTTTGCCTATTTCCGCTTTGTGTATGCAGGCGAGACTATCTTCGCTGCATTCAACTGCTTCCAAATATATTCCAAAAAACGTAAATATGGCTGAAGTCCCAATTGAAAACCCAAAGTACCACTTATACATGCCTTGCAAAGACTCAATAGATTGTTGACTTGTAACAAAATACAATGCATGAGCGAATGCAGTCGCCCAAAAGAACGAAGCATCGCCTCCAAACTCAGTTAGCCCGCCCATCACACTGCAGAAAAAGTTAGACTTAGGGTATTTAAAACCGCTAAGGACCTTTGGGAGGAAAAAAATGACATCACTGATCAAAACCCATGTAAACATCTTTCCAAAAGGTCTTTTGTGTGTGCCAACTGATATTGAGATTGCCAAGACGATTATATTGGAAAACAGTGATAGAAAAGAAGTCAGGAGAGGTGCTAGTGAAGTCGCAAATATTGGTATTTCTGCCCATTTATCGCTCATGAAGTCCTCTTGTTCCGATTTAATTAACTCTTTTCGTTTATCCAATTTTAATCATAAGCTAAATCTTGGCTTATTGGTTTAAAACAAAGGATTCCATAATATACTGCTTATTGGCTTGAGAAGTCCTGTGACGACATTTCCTCAAACTATGTGATATCAGATTATGCTTCTTGCTCCCTCCCATTAGGGCCATTGAAGTTTTTTCACAACAATTTTAGTTACGGATGATCTCAAATTTCAGTCATGAACTGTGAATACGTATCTTAGTATAAAACACATTAAATTTGTGAGCAATGGCCATAATAACATTAATGTTGACCAACTTACCTCCATCGTATGCTTGTTGCGTCAAATTTCAGTATCGAGAGAGCTCAGGGTCAAACTATTTTTAATCTATCATGAAGATTAACCTCATAAATTATGAAATATTTTGAGCATAAGAATATAAGAAAGTGTAAGTGGACAGCTGAATTCAAAAACTGTTAAATTCTTGTTAAGGAATTTATTATCTCTATATAGAGCTGATCTAACTTTTTTTTTTCCTCTCCAGACAGTTAGAGACTTACGTTTAGAGTCCTAATTATTAACTCCAACAGCTTTGAATTTGACAGAATCTAGTTTTTTCTCCATTCTACACTGAATACTGTGAACCTTCGAGGCGACAGTAAACTCAATCCCACGAATAATCTAGTTTTCATTGCGCTCAAGTTAAAAATTAAAACTACTTGCAAAAAACACAATATCAAGTCCTCTGACTTTCCGGTAGAGGATATCGCCAACGAAATAAGCACCACATCATTTATGACATTACCATGCTCTGCCATATATTTCATATTTGTCTATTTCAGCTAGAATTAAACAAATGAATTTATGAATACATGAATTTGACTCTGCCTCTAGCAAGAAGCAGACCCATAAAATATCACCGTAATGACCTGAATAGTTTTAGAACATTTCTATCTCATAGACTTTTTATGTTGTATTTGCTTTCCAAGTCTTATTTAAAATTCTCAAGACATTAAATAGAGAATAGAACAAATGAACTGGAAACAAGATGAGATTCAAGGACAGCCTGCATCTCAAAGAGCAAGTCCTGAAGCATTTAACAGAGGAAAGCATGATAACAATATTTCAGTTGAGAGCCTTGTGATTCATCAAGCGCCAAAAGCTTATTCCGAAGAGAAAATTCAAAATCTGCCATTAAAAAGCAAGCGAATTGAGAACCGCTCTCCAGATTTGAACTTAAATTGCCTCGGTATCAGTCGTGCATCAGTGCAGACTAAGTTAATACCTGGAAACACCATTTTTGGATGGAATATCATACATCAGGTCCAATTATTTCCAAAATCTCCTCGAGGTAGACTAATAAGAGTGAGCACCACAGCCCATTTCAAAGACCAAACGCTGCTGATTTTTAATAAGAGCGATAATAACGCCTTGAACGTGGCTACTTACTTCAACTGCATTAATCGTCTTCAAAGCATTGGAAAATTTACTTTTTGCTTGGCAACCGGTGAATGGAAATTCGAAAGCCATAGTTATACAATGTTGTCTGATATCAAACCCGTTGAAGAGATGTTGGTAGAAGCAGCAGAAGACGCTCTTACTTTCCATCTGCCAAAGATTTTGTTGATTTTCCATCAGATAGAATACGACAAATTCGTGGAGCTTTCAACTAATTCAACAAGCGATGCAGTGAGACAGATTCACCCTTGGATCCAAGACACCGTGAGAAAAATCCACGAACTTACTGCGAAAGTCGAAGAAAACGTCACGAAGCCATCCATTGACGGACCCATCACCGAGATACGTCCTGCTCTTCAAGACGCCTCATTACCAACAGAACCAGAAAGATTCATTGTCTCGGAAGTGTTGATATTAGAAAAAGAAAAAGAGTTCAAAAATATCGAAACTATTGAGCGAGTAGGACAGCTATCAATTATGCTCGTGAAGGCGAAGTTTCGATATAAAGACGTCGTTTCTGACAAGACGATTCATCTGTTGGAGGTGTCCTCAAATGATTGCAAATACTTGGAAAACACCATGTCTCTGGGAGAATATTTCCTATCTTTAAAGAAAGAAAAATGCTACTATCGAAATATCCTTCCGTTGTACCTGGAGTACAACCTGGCAGGGGCTTTGGTCAAAATCGACCAAAAGAAACGCTTTTTTCATATGTTCAATAAGCACGGGAATCTCAAAATGTTTTTAAAATCGAGTCCGCCACGGAATTGCAGGTTTTTCTTGAGTATACTGTTACAGTTAGTCCGAACGCAACTCTATTATTTCGAGGCTCATAGTATCATTCACATGGACCCTTCATTGCAGCTGATCTACATCATGCGAACGATGCAGATCCAGCTCGGGTATCTCGGAAAATGTTTCATTCTCCCCGAAAAATTCAGAGAGGTTAACTATAGATACGACTACGCTGAGTATACGAAGAACTTTGTATTGCCTTCTTGTTATGCCTATGTAGCTCCCGAGGTGTTCCAACGAAAGCCAGAGCATGTGACGGAAAAATGCGCTGTGTTCTATATTGCTAATCATATCGAAAATCTTTTCTTCCAGAGAGATAGAGGGTTTTCTAAGCTTCAAGAGGATGATGTAATGCTGAGAAGCCAAGAACAAGGCAAATTTATTTTGAATTATCTGCCGAAAGATATCACTGAAGCTGCACCTAAGGTCATCACTCAGCCGCTGTGCAATTTCGTGCGGTTATGCCTTAACCCGCAGTATCAGAAGAGACCGACTTTGCGTCAGCTTGAAGAGATCCTGTCAGACTGTCTTCAAGCCTTTGATTTATTGTATCAGTAAAGATTCGGCGGATGTGTATTGAAAATAAGACCTTGTATGGAGTTTCGTGTATTTCGTTTATATCTGGCGATTACAAATTTATCTAATTACATAGATAGCAGCCACCACGACGTTGTATTTTTCTATCTGGTGACACTCAATATTAGTTCTGTACGATACATTGCTTTCGACTTAACTACAGCTCGGTTATGATGTGCGGGCTCTTTCTTGAGAAGAGCGATTATGTGTATCAGCGACAAACTCAGTAAATGCATACTAATTTTTAAACCCATTGTGCTATTTTGATAACGGCGTCACTTTTCCGAAATAAAATCGTCAGAACTTTGAATCCAGCTGAACGAATATTGAATATATAGGAAGGATTCATACGTAAAGCACATATAATCTAAACGCACTACGACAACTCTCGTTGTACCTCTTTTTTATTTGCTGTTATGAAGAAAGTTTTTTCTACGTAATCATCTTCTACTTATCATCGAAATAAGGGTTTGGCTCGAAGAGTTGATCGTGCTTAGTAGTTTGGTCTCTAGGACGCTCAGGATGTTCCCTAATAGAATATTATTATTGGATAACTGCATACAATTAAGTATTTACCTTTCATCGAATGTGAATCCTTGATAAGTTCCGAGTGTATTTCCACCATAAGTGCCTTTGAAGTCAGGGCCTGGAGTATGCTTGATTTCTTTCTCGGTGAATGTCTTTATTAAAACAAAAGAGTATGTGAGGTAAGGAAAGATTCGAAGGATTACAGGGTCGAAGAAGGTAACATCATCTTCTCCTTTCAATTTCAAACGGAAAGGAGGCTGGAGTTCTCTTTTTGCCAGTTTTTGCCAATCGATGCCAGCGAAGAATTCGTGTCTCTTAATTTCACCAGGGTCTGAGAGTCTTTCTGAAGGCTAGACGCAGATAAATGAATTATAGCCCTCTAAAAGTGATTGAATTGTTACGTTTCTTCTCAGTAATTGAGTCAAAAAGGAAGCTGCTTGAGGAGAAAACGATTTGTGCATGATAACGTCTTTCTAAATTGATTAAAAGCATGAAAATTGGCATCAAAAGAAGAAGGTAATTATCTCATACCTCGACGATGTTTCTAAGCATTTCTTGTCTGTCCTTGGAATAGAAAGGAGGCAGTCCTGAGAGCATTTCGTATGTCAAAGCACCAAGACTCCAATAATCGACAGCCTTGTCATGTCCAAGATCTTGGATGACTTCAGGAGCAAGATACTCAGGAGTACCGCAGAGCGTCTGTGTTTTCACACCATCTGATTACGAGAGTAAGCACTAATGATGTCTAAAACAAGCCTACCAGTGACTCCTTTCTTAGAGAGACCGAAATCAGTAATTTTAATATGTCCATCTCTGTCAAGCAACACATTTTCAGGCTTTAGATCTCTTTTTTTTTGAAGAAACGATCCCATATTAGAAGGAGACACCTTAGATTGTGTTACCTGTAGACGATTCCGTTGGAATGCATATATTCAAGTCCTAAGATCAGCTCAGCGGCATAGAATCTGGCTCTCTTTTCAGAAAATCGACGGCCTTCGGCCTTTCTCAAATGAGTAAAGAGCTCACCTGTTGTATGTAAGAGATAAAGCTTCTCAACGACTCATTTATAAGCATTACCTCCATTAGCAAAGTCCATAACCATGTAAAGTTTGTCTCTGGTTTGGAAAGCGTAGTGGAGCTTGATAATGAAAGGACAATTCATCTTTTGGAGGAGCTCTCTCTCCGTTTTAGTGTTGAATTTCTGATTTCTTTTCGCAATGTATTCTTTCCTCAAAACTTTCATCGCATATAGCCTTTCTGCTCGAAGTGTTACTCTGGGTGGGTCAATAGAAGGTAAATTACTGTTATCTTTCTTTCTAACGAGGAAAACCTTTCCAAATGAGCCCTCGCCTAATACCTGGCCAGTTTAAGGTTCCGGAGACTGAGGCGTATAATACCTTAAGGAGATCGAAGTCTTCGAGGCTGACTTTGGAGTCCTTATCACCTGCGGAAAATGGCTGCATATCTTCTGGATCGTTTTTCTCGCCTTCTCTGCAAAGAGTTCCTCCCATTAGTACAGTCTTCTTGAATAAAAAAGTTTTAATTAAAAATTACGGAGTTAATATTGGCTTGTGAGTCCAAAGAACTCGATATCACTCTGAAAAAAGTGTAAATTCAATGGCAGATAATGAAATTCAGCCGATTTAGGAGTTGACTGCATATGATACCTTTATTCGAGCAATATTGAGTTTAAAAATTGAGATTTGGCAACATCTCAGTATGAGATTAACTATGGTCCAAGTCTAAATGGCTTTGAGCTTTAAACTTATTGATGAGAGTGCATGGTGGATAGGGTAATTGTACCACTCATCCAATTTAAATAGAAAAGCAAGTAAAAAAAAAAGAAAATATCATTAATTTGATCACTTACGATTGAATGCGAGTAAAAGACCTTAAAGGAGCCTCGAGATTACTGTGTATGGATGATGATGATGCGTAGTACCTTATTTCATGACAGTTAAGATTAACTAACCAACTGAAGTATTATCTGAAAAATATGTATTTAGCATTGAAACAGATGTTATACTCAAGGAAAATTAAATGATTGTTTTGCCTGGAACTGAATCGATGAGATCTGGTGATTATTTGAAGGGAAAGTTCAAAGAATCACTTTGCTACTGCGGCTTGTCTCAACAAAGTGTGGTTCAATGCGAGTAGTGTTCATATTTTTTTGCTCCTCTAAGAGCAGGATCGGAGAGTATAGCAGGAGAGACGTTTCTTTTAACATATTTGCAAGTTCTTCCAATTTTCCTGCCAAAATCATGGTTTTCGTCAGAGTCCGTCAAAAAAGATCAAGAGATTTAATTAGTTTTTTATTTCATTTGATTAGGTAATACAATTTTTTCTATAGTCCAACAAAATAGAGCTGAATGAAAGCCTAGTCAGTATATAATGGAGCCAGCAAGATGTATACAGTGATATAGCTTTTAGAATTCTAACAATGCCCCAACAACGACCAAATTTCGAGTAAAACCTTGCTATCCATGCTCACCGTAAGCTTAACTTTCAATGTGTTGCAAATCATTTCAGAAACAATTGCATAATGTCAACTTTTACTCACTTCACTCAAGCCTTGCCATTGAAATACTGGATTACTAAGGTTTTTCGTCTTAAAATAAAAGGAAATTGACTTCATGGATTAATTTTGGTTTTAAAGGAAACCACGTATTTAGGATTTACTTCAAAAACGAAAAATATGCTATTTTTGTCAGCACTACTTTTTGCCTCATACCCGGCAAACAACTTCTATCTAAGTTCTTCAACAATATCACCTCATTTATAGCCCTTTTGTATCTCTCAATTTGATCTTGGTTTAATATCTTCCAGAATTTTCCACCCTACCTCTGAGAGGATAGATAGCATATGTCGATTGCTGAGTAGTTACTTCCTGGAATGCTTAGTTCCAAGATCAATTCATTTCAATGTCTGTTTTCTCGATTTTTCGCCTTTCGAACTTCGAAAGGAAAAGCTAAGATTAGGAAAAAAAATAGATACGTGCAAACTCATAATCGAGATCTCAACGATTAGAATAAACTATAAAAAAATAATCCGTCAGGAATCAACTATCTCTCATGGAAGCTAAAGAAAACAATCAATCTACTCATTCAACGGAAGGCTCTTCTATCATCGTGCAGCAGAAAACCAAGCAAGACGATCCTGCTGCCAGGAAGAAGAAAGGAATGAACGGAGGAGAAAAACTATGGACAGCGTTGTTCGCCTTCGGAGTCCCATACTCTCTGCTCATGTTTATCTTTACTCATCGTCAAAAAGTAGAGCTCGACAAACGAGACATCCCACAAATGCATTATTCTGACTTCAGTCTAATGCTATTATTCGCTAGCATCCTCTATTTCGTAAAGAATATCTGGGAGCGCGTAACCTACTCGATCTTCGAGCCTCTTATCGATAAGAAGCATCAAGACATCGAACGAGTGTACAGAACCAAGCGCACTTCAAAGTGGGTCTTTGATTTTTTCTACTACGGCTCATTCGCTCTATGGGGTTTTAATATCTTCCACGATATTCTACCAAGTTTGATGGGCGGACAACAGTCCTGCAGCACTATATGGAACTCCTACCCCTACGCCATTGATAAGTTTTGGTTCCGCGAGTACTACCTCTTGCAACTAGGCGGCCAGCTCTATAAATCCCTAGACCAAATCTTCAAGAAGAGAAACGACAGCAAATTCTGGGAGTACTTGCTCCACCACTTCCTCGCTCTCGTCCTTCAAGTTCATAGCTATGTTGCTCACGTTCTTTTGCCTGGAATCGTGACACTAGTTGCGTTTGATATCACGGATATCTTCCTGGCCTCGCTGAGAGCTCAAGAAGCATTCGGCTTCAAGGTCAAGATAATCTTCCCTCTCTATTATTTCGTGACTCTTGGAGTCTGGATATACCTCCGAGCTATTTTCTACCCAGTCTGCGTGCTGGCGGGAGGCTGGACGGATCATTTGTTCGGCGACATCTATCCGCCAAGAAACAGGTTATCCGATCTGTTCTTCCCTCTGTTGCTCACGTTCCTCGGAGTAATGAATATATATTGGACTTATGCTCTCGTTATGGTGGGACTTAAGAGTATCAAGAGCCGAACATACAACAATGTCTATGATCCGACTATTCTCAAGCTCAAGCTGGTGAAAGAAGGAGAAAGTCTGAATAGAAATTTACAAGGTTAAGGTAATTTGAGTCGAAGAATGCGTGAATAACTCACTAATTTTTAGTTATTGTTTCGTTGACACATATTTTGTTAAATTTGGCAAATTTCATATAAAATCAGTAGCATAGCTGCTCGAAAATCACATTTAATCGACTTCTCTCTTACCTAATAATTGCAGATAACAAAAGAAAGCTCAAGCTGTTTTTTGTGAAGTCAGAAGAAGGGCTTTAAGAAATCTTCATTCCTATTATTTAGATATAATTAGCTATAAAACTACGATATTAATTAAGATATCTCATTCAAAATAAGACTCATCTAAATCAATCGAGATGGAGTTTGAGAAACAAGTTGATGAGGTCACAGAGATGACCACCCTCGAGGCATCGCTCACGTATGGTGGCTGTTTCTCTCGGATAATGAAATCGTGTTGGCCTTCCTTATGCTTTTGGCTTCTAACCTACATCAGCTATCCATTTTACATTGAAATACTCTCAGATCTCGGCGATGTTAATCTCATTATCGGATTCCAATTTGGATACATCTGGCTCGAATCATTCATCAAATTGATCGGTCGCAGCATGAATGGAGGCTTTTGTGTCCTTGCTACCCATGCATTTGGTGCCAATGAACGAAGACTCATGGGCTACTATCTCCATAAAGCCTTCATCGCTTGGATCTGCACGGTATCTGTAGCTTTTATAGCGAGCGTAAGCGGAACGATCTACACTTTAAAAAAAATACATTATGACCACAGCGTCACAGATAATATCATACGATATATGTTCTACTCTCTGCTCGGGATAGTCCTCCATGGGCTTTTTGATCTACTGAGAAGCTTTACCATAGCTCAGAGAAATTTCTGGTTCCCTTTGTTGTGTCAGATCATCGGAACGAGCCTTGAGTTAGGTCTCTCGTTCTATTTCGTGCGTATGTTTGGATGGGGTCTGTTAGCGATAGGAATAGGGAAAGCAGTTGGAGAAGGCATCAAGGTCCTCTTTATGGTGGTATATCTTATGGGAGCAAACACTTTCAAGGAAAGTTGTTTCTTTTTCACCAAAGATTCGCTTCGTGGGTTCTGGAGTCAGTATTGGAATCAAATAAAAATTGCAGCTTCCATATTTCTCGAGTGGGTCTTCGCACAAGCCATCTATGTGATCGCTACAACGATCACTTCTGAAGATAAAGACGCGTTCATCGATTTTTATCGAATAATCGTATTTCCACAATGCTTAATCCTCTCCGTGGGAGAGGTAATAGGTGTACTCGTCGGTGTTTCCATGGGTGAGAAAAATGACGACAAAGCCAGACTATTTGTAAGAGCCGGAACGCTCCTTTCGATGATCGGGATCTTTACTGTTGATCTACTTCTGTTTTTGCTTAGGGATACTCTTCCTGGTCTGTCCGGGGGAAGCATGAGCGCAAGAACCATTACGAGGTCTCTGCTGCTGCTTTATTGTATCTGTTTCCCGTTTGATCTGTTCCATAAGACTCTGGGATTCGCAGGAAGGGCAATCGGAAAAGAAGGCAGTACGTTGATAAGACTCATCATTTGTTTGGTTATCATTGGCGTGCCTCTGACTATATCCCTTGAATATTTATATGAGCGAAGCGTGTATTGGCTTTGGGCTGGGCTGACAATTAGTTATGCGTTTGCTATGATTGCGTTGGGAAGAATTGTGGGGAAAACAGACTTCTCCGTCCAAGTGGAATATGTTACGAACAGGCTACTGGAAAACGGGAAAGAGCATATCTCAATAGAGCTTTCGAAGATTTAATAGCTTTTGGTCAATTAGATTTGCATAAAGAGCGTCGTAAATAGAGAAGACTACATTAGTTTTTCTCTTTCTATGAATGTTTCACTTGATTGCTCATTTTCTAATGATTAATCTCAAGTTAGAATACTCAATTAAACACTCTTCTTGGAGTTTTTCTGGGAGTAAGCAGCTGAGGTGAGAGATTTTCGATATACTTGCTGAGGATAAGCAAATTTTAGAGTCATAAGATCAAATTCACTTGAGATATACATCAATTTTAGACAATTTTCGACGTCTTTCGAGTTTAGACAGCAGGATGGAGGCTTATATGAAATTGTTGAGAGAGTTATGAATTATAATGGATTTTTTATGAGCAAATGACTTTCAAAAATTTAACAAATTTATTAACACAATTTTCTACAGTTTTAATTGTTCTTCGAATTCAACGCATAATAGGCTATACATTTTAAATTCCACAGACTTGCTTATTGTTAAACTCTTCGAGTGTTATGGTGACCAAAGATATTCTTTTTGCTGTCCAGAATCAGAATATTTCTTAATAACTCTTGTTGTTGTAGCTTGACATTAATGCTTTTTATCTCAGAATTGATACTATCTGCCTCCTGTTAGGATCATTCTGATGCAAAATTGCTGAAACGAAGATAAATTATCATTCGATTGCAAGAGCTGGGCATAAAAGCCAGATTGAGTAGTTTGCATCGTCAATAACATAACTAATAATTGGTTTTGGTTAAGAAAAACTGAATAAAAGCACAGTTGTATTTAATCGTTTAATCAAATTTATTCCGAGTGTGGTTTCACATTCTTCACGAAACATATCATTGTATTTTGAATATACAGCCCTATGAACAAATATGAGGTGCTTGGAGTTGTCGGAGAAGGAGCCTTTGGTGTCGTTCTCAAATGCAAAAACAAAGAAACAAATGAAATTCGTACAACTCTCCATGCAAACCAGCTTAATTATCTTCGATCCCTATTAGTCGCCATTAAAAAGTTTAAAGAGCCTGAAGGCGAAGAAACCACTCGTCGGACCACTCTACGAGAAGTGAAAATCCTCAGAATGCTTAAGCACGAAAATATCGTTGAGTTGAAAGAAGCTTTCAAGAGGTATATAACATTGACACTATCTTCTCTGAACTTGTTTGGGGAATCTTTTCAGAAAAGAGCGACTGCATTTAGTCTTTGAGTACGTCGAGAGGAATTTGCTCGAAGTAATCGAAGAAAAGCCAAAAGGCTTGGATGTAATGCTACAAATCTAAGATCTCTTCTCATTTTTTGACTCGAACACAGCCCGAAACTATCAGAAGAACGATTTATCAGATATGCCGCGCTTTAGACTACCTCCACCGAAGCAATATCATCCATAGAGATATCAAGCCTGAGAACCTATTGATAAACAGGTATTATGACCAAATGATAGAAAAAACTCACGGTTTTGTTTCAAAGGGATGGCTCGCTGAAGCTTTGTGACTTTGGATTTGCTAGAGTTGTCCCTGAGGGCTGCAGAGATCTTACAGACTACGTCGCTACGAGATGGTCAGTGGTTTCTTCTCTTCCCAATAAACTTTTCATTTTGGTCTAGGTATCGACCGCCAGAACTGCTTTTGAGCTCCACATCTTACACTAAAGCTGTTGATATGTGGGCGGTTGGGTGTATTATGGGAGAACTGACTGATGGACAGCCGCTTTTCCCGGGTGCGAACGATTTTGACCAGCTATGTGTCACACAGAAAATGCTTGGAGCGATCACTCCCGAGCAAATGAAAATGTTTTTAACTCATCCGAGAATGAGAGGCGTTACGCTCACGGATGTTAAAAACCCAGAAACTCTCGATAGGCACTACAAAGGAAAGATGTCTGCTCTAGCTCTAGATTTCATGAAAGCCATTTTGAAAATGGATCCAAAACAGAGATTAACGGCAGAGCAGGCGCTAAGGCATCCCTATTTTGAAGGCCTTGAGTCTGTTTTCGGAACCAATAAAGAAGTTGACGGAAACATTAATCTATTAGGCGACTCTCGGTTGGACTCTGCGAAGACATTAAATATCGATGGAATCCAGCGTAAAGAATCAGCTAGTCAGCAGGTAAGATATTTTTCAGAGGCGTAATTTCATATTTTAATAACCAAAGGGACTGGATGAAGCCGAGTTTAGTGCAAAGCCTCAACCTCAAAAGAAGTTGCCTGGCAATATTCAACCAGTGAAGCTGCGAGTTGCAAGCAATGAAAGAGGATTAGAAATCACGTAAAGCGATTCGGTGTGGCTTTGTATGCCAATAATTATAAAATATTTAGCCAAAAACCAAAAATCTCGAGAAAGGATGTCAAAAGCGTGGAAACGAGTCTGCATCGTGATTCCCTCAAAGAAGATCCTGAGAACAGAAATTCCAAGAATCTTTTTTATACGAAATACGATCCCAAAAAACTGCACAGTGAGTACAGTTCATCTCAGTTCGGGTTCTCAAGGAACACTTCGGAAACCACAATGGCGGATGGTGCTCAGCCAAAAGTAGGGAACCTCGGCAATCAGAAATACAACTACGCGCATCCGACATATAACTACAATATAGAGAATTATCGCAAGGATGGAGGGGCTCCAGGCCAGCAAATGTATTTTCTGTGTGTTTGAAGATGTAGCGCTTACCTTTTATTAGTCCTACTTATGCAAGTGATCATATGGGAGACCATCATAACTACTACGTCGGACAGAGTAAAAGAGTTATTAGATTTCGCAGTCAATGGACCGCATTCTGATAATGATAGATAGAAAAACTGAAAATTCATATGCGCCGGCGCCGATTTCGAAGAAATTCCAAGTTTTGCAAGCTCAGAATATAAACGCGAGGAAGCAGGGCATAACCGCTGTTAAAGATTCATTCCAAATCGCTCAGATGGTCTATGGTTCGTCCATTGTACTATTAAATCAAGTTTTCGTCGCTAATCTTGATATAATTTCAGAAAAAAGGTGATAAGAGGAACATTAGCAATTTTGAAAACCAGCTGGTTGTTGGAAGCAAAATAAAATTCAATGGAAAAGGCTCAACGAAATTTTTATTAGGAGAGGTACCGCACTTCTTGTAGCTAATTATTCAACAAAGACACTAATAGGATGAAAACCGAGAAACGAAACTTGAATCTGGAATAGAGAGTGCTCCTCAGTCCTCAACTCACCTTCCATATTTGAATCATAGACATATGGAAGCAAGATCAAAGGTAAGTCTGAAACTTTCTGCAAAAATGATGATATGTTCCTTTAGACCAAGCCGTCAAGGCCTGTCGAAGGAGAAAGCAATCTACACAATGCCAGCTACAAATTTAAGAACGTACCACAGGTAAATCGTTGCGCATCCTTATTATCAACCGAGCTTATTTTGGTCTTAGAAAAAATTCGGCTTTCATCCAGAAGGTGGAGATGACCCAATAAATCAGCATACGAAACTCCAACATAATACGTTAAATGTTGGTGCTTCGCCGACTGTTTGGGAGAGCCAAAAAAACAAAAGAAAATAATAAATGAACCCAATTTGCGGCATGAGAAGTTTTTTTATTTTTTCCCTATAAAACCACTATAAGACAAGTTTAATTAACTGCGCTGTTATGCGTCGCTGTTCATGGGAGTTCTGACGTCAGAAAGCTTCCCTTGAATAGGGAGCATTGAGCAGTCTTCATTAGTTTACATAAGAGTTCCAATTTGTACATTTACTTCGATTACTTAAAAGTTTATTGACTTGTTTTGTGATTTAAATGTCTCTCTTCTTGTGTAATCTAATCCTCAAGAATGAATTCTACTGATTATTGAACTCGAATGGACAGATACGATTGATATGAGGTTCTCCAATAGGGGATGACAGCGTCCATTGGAGAATTTTCTAATGCTATTATTTTGTTACACTGGATTTTCTTAGCTATCGAAGAAGAATTTCCAATGATTTTTTACAAAAGAAGAAGGTTCTTTGAATTAAGAACCAATCATAATAGTTCCCTTGTGAATAAACAACTTGCATTATTTATTCATTAGCATTCTTGTTGTTATGTCAATCGTATGATAGATGATCATTATTATTAGCTAAAGTTTGACCTTAACATGTGCAAAGGAAGTATTTCACTGCCAAGATTACCTTGGACGCGCTTTTTTCACTTTATCTTAAACTTCCGTCTTCACGAGGTATGAGAACATGAAACAAACCGAGCTCGATAGAGTGACTTAATTAAATATTTGGAATACTGACCCGTGATATTCGTTATTTAGTCTGGGAAAAAACGAATAAATTGGTTTTAGAGAATTTTGGAAACCGTGTTAGCACAGCCTTGAACGAGAAGACCATGTATTATCATTGAAAATTAAGTCGAATTGAATCCATATCTGTGTTGCCCTTCAGCGTTAGTGTAATTTCCCTTTCAGAATCTTGACATATACTTCAAATACCGCCTTTATAAGCAGACTATCTCATTTTTTTCGCACAGAAAAATTTAACGATTTAATAAGATAAAATGCAGAGTAAGATCAACTATGGAGACACAATCTACATCCAATGCAGTGGTCAGGCCCCCAACAGCCTTGTTCTCTACTCACTGGGCTTCTTCGACGAAGATGTTTACGCTGGCTTGGTCGAAAACTCCTTCGATACAAGCTTCAGATCCGCTCATTTCGTAGTCCTCCCAAGTTTTCTCTCCAATAACGAAGCGAAAGCATTTGTCCGAGCGCTTACCGAGGAACTTCACCTTCAGCAGGAGAAAGTGCAACCTTCAGAGGCTCTTTCGAGGGAAAGAAGAGCCTCACTGGCTATGATAAAAACCAAATCAAATATCGACCCACAAATGTACCAGTACGCAGAGCTTGAAGAGGAGGGCCTCGAGGAAGAAGAAGAGTTCCCTTTGCTGCCTCTCTTAGAAAGCAAAGGCACATCTCGAACCAAGAGCCCTCTAAAACCATCCAGTAAAATCGAATACATATCAACTCTCGATTATATCAAAGGAGAATACGAGCAGAAATTGAAGCAAACAGAATCCAGCGCTTCACGGATAGCTGAGTTGAATTCTCAGATTTTGAAAGAGAAATTAGGCCAAGGTGTCAAGCATAACGAAAACATCCTTCTCTTTCATGTGGAAAGCCAGCAATTCCTCTGCGCGATGAACGACCCTCATAGACTCGACTATTCTCTGCTGAAACTCTGTCTGTCAAAAACTATTTCCCGTGAATGCTATTTCCAGCTCCAAAAGCTGTCAAACCTTGGTAACTTCGGAGAACATGTAAACTATGAAACTCCCCTAACGGTTGTCGCGTACAATGGTACTCGAGTCAAGATAGGGTCGAGATCACTAGGTGAATACTGTAAGCGAAAGAATCATTTATTCCTGAAAGACCAGTATTGTGATCTCAACGCTGTGCCGGAAGACCCGGAAAATAAAGAAAGCTTCTTCCCATACGACGGTTATAGGTCCAGCTTCCCACATAATACGTTTAAGGAGAGTTTTCCTGTGGGAATAACAAACCTCACTGAAACGGCTGAGTTTTTCAAGATCAGTATCTACTCAAGCTACTACGAAAGAGTTGAGACGCAGAAATCGAAAGAAATCAAAAATGGAGAGTACGTTCGCATAGCGAGAGGGAAGTATTGGCTCACCGCAAGCAAATCTAACTACGAAGATCGAGTGTTTTACGAATACTATGAGAATGACGACTACAATCACAACCTTGTCCAGAGCGTTTTCCAGGTGATACGGCTAGGAGACGATGCCATGAATTCCTCAAGCCTACCGTTGAGAGGATCAATCGACATTCAGCAAAATAGCCAGACGACAAGCGAGCCTAAAAGCCATGGGTTCATTCTAAAGCATTTTTTCACTGGACTTATAGTGGCTGATCCTGAAAGCCCTCACCCGTTCATGGACAAAGAAGCTCAAAAGGACAAGAAGTTAACAGAGTTTCATTTATATGGGCATATTTCCGAGCCCACAGCACCGCTCACGAAAAATTCAATGACTTTTATCAGAATGCTACCTGAGGCTGATCCAGCAAAAAGCACGTTTCTCAGTGAAGGTGAACTGGTTCGCAGTCAAAAACGAAAGCTGGACACAGACACACCATTCTTCTATGGATACAAGCAGCCTGCTGACTATATCCAGCAATTCACGAAACTTAGCAGGAAAAAAGCGAAAAATCAACCTGACTTGCCTTCAGCCTTTAATTTTATCGCGGTAACAGAAGGCGAGATTTACATGATGAACGAAAGCATGAACTTCGCAAGATATTTAAAGAGCTTTTATCTTGCGCTGGTTAGCTCACTCAGCAATCACGAGGATATTTCAGCAACTAGGATGGCACAACTGAGGTTAAAGTGCTCTGAATATTACAAAAGCCTCTACACAGCGAACTCGTCTGAACAGCTACGTTACATCAACATTCAAGAAAGCCAAAGGCCAATACCAAAAGAGAACGGCACCGTCAATGAAAACCGTCAGATATACGCTCGAGAATGCCAGATCATCGATCTCGTGAATAAGATTCTCTTCTACCTCATCGCTAATCCAAAAACTCCTTCAGTCCAAATCGATCAGAAAACGCGGGAAATTTACTTGCTCGGCTTAAAGAAGTTGATCATCCTTCTTACCAAAATTATTCAGGCGATCACCTCTCATAATTCGATCAATCATATCTACAATGGCCAGTATGTGCGAATCTACGTATTGGCGTTAATTCAGCCTGGAGGTCTGTACGGGAAAGTTGCCACATTACGTGAGGATCTTAATCAGCTAAAGGATATCATCCTCCCTTTGCTGGTCAAGCTCCTCTGGGACCAAGACATGGATGCATTGAATCAAATCAATTATTATTCGAAAGAATGGTTTGATTATCTGGCCAATCAGCAGGACTACAGTATCCATTCGTTGGTGGCGCTGCGGCATATTTTCCGGAGCCAGAGCCCAGGATTCGCTCAGACTCTGAGGAATAGCCTTATGGATGATTTTTTAGATGATGAGACGAGGTTTAGAAATTTGATCCCTGAGATGACTTTGAACCCACAAAATGACCGCATATACTTCGTTTTCCGTAGAGCAGGACAACAGCTGCTGGAAATCCCAGTTGAAATACTCAGCGAGGCTCGTCCAGAAACGAAATACCTAGTTTGGGTGCTTAAAGTCATATGTGCAATGGTTCTTCGCCGCTCTTTGAAATTTTCGGCTCAGATAATCAACTACTATAAAATTGACCTCTGCCTAAGGATAATCAACGACCCTCACGTCTTCTACGAAATTAAAAACCTCTTAAACTACGTCACTCAGCTCATTCATTTCTCATACCGAGCACTTCCGTTCGAAGAGCTATCCGATTCGTTGCTCTTCCTTTGCGAAAATTTGAATGAGGTCTACTCGAAAATTAACGAGATAGTCTCTCAGAATAAGGAGTTGTTGGTTGGAGAAGACGAGCAAAGCATGCTCTTACAAAGAGACATCAAGACACTTTTCACGCAGCAATCCACGCGGTCGGGAATAAACTTCCTCAAGAGCTTGGACTTCACTTTATTTGACCACGCAAAGTTTGTTGTTGCAGTGCATATCATCATTTCGTTAATGAAAGAGCACCATATGCAAGAGATCGAGATTGTAGAGCTGTTCTACAGAGTGATCTGGAACATACTCCACTCAGTAAGTCAGCAGGTCCATAATGGTGACGTTAGTTTGCTTATTCAGGAAGCCTTTGACGTACTTGTGAAGATAAACACTGCCTTGGTCTCACAAGGCACTCTCTATATGATCAATGACATAAAATCCTACAAGCAGCTCGACAAAAAAGACGACGAATTCCAAGTGTTATGGGTCTCTACTTCCGAAAAAGAAGCTGTTTCAAGTATGATAAGGACCCGCATCCAACAGACACTCGAGCAAGAATTCGATTCCCTGAAAAAGATCTCGAACCAACCCTTGCAAGATCAAACAGACAGGATCCGTCTGGTTTTTGACTTGCTCCTGAAAGAGAAAGATCCTAATACAATAACCCATATCCTTCGATATCTTGAGGAGATAACGAAATACAAGTCGAAAATACTATCTACTCTTGAAAGCTATACATTCATCGATGACTCGGGAACGATATATAGCGTCATCAAGTTGACGAAGCTCCTGTTAGATTTGAATAGGCTCAACCGAGAAATCAGCGTTATCGAAGAATTCAAGTTGAAATCGGATAAAATAGACACATTACTGGACTCTATCAACTCCTTACTGCAAGATATCTTTGTAATGGTCTACGACTATGAGTCGCATACGAGAAGCTCTTTCAGACAGGCCAGCTACAACAGGAAAAAGGAGGTGTTTTTAGAATATATTCGCATAGAAAAAAGCGAATTAAACGCTCGAGCTTCCGTTATCTTAAAGAAAGCGGTGAAGGTCAAATGGCAGAAGATTATGCGAGCGTTTGATATGCATTGTCTCCTTCTGAATCTCTGTCAAAATCTCACAGATTACAGGCTATTCGGAGAGAAATCCTACGATAACCCTAAGATACGCCTCTCAGTGCGACTTATAATGATTCTAATGATTATTTTCGTCTATAAATTCCCTGAGAATCAAAAGGCTTTGGCGACTTACCAGCCATTTATTAAGCTTTTCCATGAAAGGGATCCAAATCGAGTGAATTTACTCGGCGTTGATAGGAACATCGCGTTTATCGAAACCATCCGAGACAACGAAGAGCTCCTGAAAATGAACCACGATTACCTGATTGATATCTCCAGTGATTGCTTCATCTACCAAATCCAAGAGCCGTTTGTATTCGAGACACAGACCAACGATCCTTGGTATCGGTCGTACGTCGACGCGTTAAAGTATCTCTTCAATGCGAAATTACAGCAGAACCTTTTCGACCCTGAACAGGTCCTCCTGACTAAATTCAAAGAGTTTACGACGATTCTGTTCACCCGAGATGTGTTTTCGTTCAACTCATTGGTAGAAGATCAGAGCTCGAACCTCGAGAATATTCGTTTGCCGGAATTTCATTACGTGTTTGAAGAGTTTCTGAAAGCAATTGACTCGTTCCAGCGTGGACAGAACGTTGAAAAGATACTCTTCCTGCATCAAAATTTGAAGCCCAAGGTTTGGTTTAAAATACTTTTGAATGAGAATTTGGACTTCTGCTTTGAACTGAGAAAGCAAGTTTTCCTGATCTTTGATAAGATTTATTATCAGAGAGAGAAAAAGAAAGGGTTATTCAAAAACGTGAGCTACATTCACTCTTTCATAGCACTTATCCTCGTTGATATTGCCGCATACGCCGATTATAAAGCCAAGGGTTACGATCCTGAAGCGAGAAACCTGCGTGATTTGTTAACGAAGCAATGGGTTACTGATGCTCATAAAGGCAAGCGGCTCAAAAAAACGATCGAAAATTATATCCAAATTGTTGAGACGCAACCCCTTGATGAGATTCATTTCAACGCATTCCTAGACAGCCTCCCAGTTCTCGGACTTTTGACCGAGATGCTCGATGAAATCTCCTTCGATTTGCTCCAAAGAGTACTGACTGAAGAAAAGACAACTTTAACCCACATTCAGACAGACCTTGTCGAGTATATTTCTGACTTGATGTTCACTCTCGGTAATACTGAAGGTCTCGATAAAGAGTTCAGAGATGGGTTCGAAGGTTTTCCAAAGCGATGGTAGAAATTAAGGAATTTTCCACATGGAAAAGCATCTTCTGGGAGCTTGCTAAGGAGAGCAGAGAAGGCGATTCCGGAGATAAGATCATTCCACGGAAAACGTTTGCCTTTGATTTGGATAGACACCCTCTAGGTGGAGTGATAATGGAGCAGGTCACCAAACTCAAGGCTCTCAGAGAAACATATTTGGCTCAAGGTTTACAGCAGTTACCGAAGCATTGCAATGATGATTCACAGGTCGCAGAGATATTGGTTTTCTTTATAAGGCAATCAATAATTGAATGCCCTACTCTCTCTGAAGAGTGCCACTTCGCGGTGAAACTCCTCACTGAAATCCTGAAAGCAAGGAACACGAACGAAGCTGAGAGACAGCTTCCGATTTTTGAATGGGGAGAACTCTCTCCTGGCAGCTGGGAAAGGCTAAGAGACCTCCAAAACACTCTCTGTGACGCTGGAATTACCAACGCACTCTTACAAATGTTCAAAGACAACGACGACGGGAGCGTCGTAGCGGATTTGCTCTCTCTAGGAACCTGCCTGACGTATGGAGGTAATAGATACGTCCTGGACAATCTACACAGCCAGATCCAGAGTGACCCAGAGAATGAGTTCGCTGTCATACTTTCGGGACACATACTGAAATGGTTCAGCGTACTCAAAACTCGTGAAGAGCAGAGAGTGAAAAAACTCTATTCTAACTGCCAGAAAACTTTCTTAGTAGTCTTCAAAGGTAAGACGGTCTTTAAGGAAGCTCCTCTTGAGAATAGCAGAGAGCAAGTCATAGCGGCTTTGAACGCCTCGCTTTCAGACGATCTTAAAGTAGAAGTCAGTCAATACTGTCCCATATTACTCCTAGCATTGAAATTCTTGCAAAGCCTTTGTGAAGGACACCACGAGCGGTTCCAAGAATATGTGCGTGAGCAAATATTTGAATCAAAGAAGCATATCAACTCGATAAATTTCTTGGAGTTGGTGAAGCAAATGTACAACGAATCTCTTCCACTATTCAACGTGTACAACGCTCGGTTTGGGATACTATTGCTCGAGCTCATTATCGAAAGCATCCAAGGTCATACCAGAGAAAATGCTTACCTCTTCTTGGTTAATACTGTGCTGGAAGACCTGACGAACACGATGTTGATTTTCGAGAAAGAGTACGATCTGCTAGCCCGCGGATTCGGCGGACATGCTTCACACCCGCTGTATGTCGCATTGAAGCACGACGTCTTGGTTTTGTTAAGAGACTTAATTGCCGGTTCAGACCCTATAAAGCTTGCGGACATAAGACAATCGATAAATATGAAATATCTTATTGATACGTTGTTTAAAACCATTCGCTTTTTCTTGAAGAAAAAAGGATTCGTCTACAACAACTCAAGAATGTCCAAGAACATTGAGGAATTAGATGATATAATTCGAACGCTTAAACTCGACGAGAATTTCGGACCAATTCAATCTGTTGTAACTATCTATTGTATCATCAAGAGTCTCTGGGGAGATGACTCCAAATTCCATGAAACCTTTCTTCATTTCGCGAAGGAATGCGGTTATGATACTCAGCACATCCGAGAACTGACTCTTTACTTGAAATTCGTCCTTGAGAAATACTGCGTGAGTGTTGAAATCACAACGAAGCGAACGCCTGATCTCGTTCGCATTTATTTCCCAAAACTCACTATTTGTGACTACCTTGATGACTCAGAGATGATGGAAGCTTTTGAAGAGACTGTGGATCGTAGCAATACTCAAACAAAGATCGACGGGTTGATGACTGAGAGCAAAAAAATGATTCTTAGCGTTAGATCGAAAAAGGACAGACCAATAAGCTCGACCGTTAATCGCATCTTCGATTGGCTGCTTGTGATATCGCATATCGTCGGTGCCGTAATAAATATCTTCATCATTGCGGTGTTCCAGTACGAAAATGACCAGGTTTTTGAAGGAAATACGGTGCAACTCTCAATTTTGCGGTCATTGATCGGCATACAACTCCTCCTCTCGTTCTTACAGATCATTGGCTATTACTTAGGCCAAGCTCAGATAGTTATACCTTCGAGATGGACTCTGCGAATTCAGAAAAAAACCGAAGAGGCAGAGGAAGAAGCCTTACACCTTCTGCAAAAGACTTTCAAGTTTCAAGAGGTCGACCGGTCCAAGGTTACCCCAGTACTAGAAGATCTTGTACTGGATTTAAAGGGTCCGTTTTCCGAAGAGTATGAAATTCTTAGCAAATACAGCACTCAGATAGTGATGAAGAAAACTTTGATAGAAGTTTGGTTTATGGCGTCAACACCGATGCTTATTTGGCAGCTGATATTCTTGGGCATTTGTATTGGAGCCGAGATCGAGCCATTTATGTGTGCTTTCATGACGATTAACTGGGTCGTGCGATCGGACACCGTGCAAAGAGTATGGGGGTCTATAGCGAACAACTTGATACCGTTTTTATGGACTATCCTTCTGCTCACTCTTACGATTTATATCTATGCGACAATTGGATTCTATTTCATGAATGATCAGCTTATCGATGACAATGGAAATCTGATCTGCGCGGATATGTTCGAATGCTTTACCAACACGCTGAACCTCGGGTTGCGTAATGGAGGCGGAATCGGTGATTCTATTCAGAGCGCAGTTTATACGCGAGATTCGAGATGGGCGTTTTTGGGGGAGATGGTTTTTGAGCTCTCTTTCTTCATCATTATTCTCACTCTCTTCTTGAACGTCATCTTCGGTATGATCATTGATTCTTTCGGTGATCTCAGAGATCAGAAGAACGCTTACGACGAAGATAGAAAGAACGTGTGCTTTATCTGTGGTATCGACCGTAGCGAGTTCGAAAGACATGCAAACTTTGATAATCACACAAAATATGAACATAATCCAAGGAACTACGTGTATTATCTCTTTTATATTTTAGAAAAACAAAAGTCAGACTCGATAAACCTCACTGATATTGAAAGTCACGTGCTTGAATGCTATCAGTCGAAAAAGACTGATTGGATACCTATCGGAAGGTCACTGACTCTTGAGCAAGTCCGAGAGCAAGAAGAAAAGAAAAAATATTGAATAAAAATTAATAACTAACATATTGTAATTAGTGAGTGATAGATAATATCATAATTTACATTTATCTATCAATTTGAAAATGAAAAATCGCATTGGATATGTGGTTGTGTGTTTTCTCTTGCGTATTTTTCATAATAATAATATTCATTTCATACCGATAATAAGTTTATATATTGTGTTACAATGCATCTGAACCACCCAATGCAATTAAGGTGGTTCAGATGCAATTGATATGAATTGATACAAAAAGCATTTCCTTTCTAATTATGAGAAATTGTGATATAAGTTACCAGAGGGTTGTGGAAACTCAGTGTCAATGGCTGATGTTGAATGCTGGCTGCTATCATTGCTAACTCCATTCTTCCTCTGGCAGAACCGTTGACATCCTCCTTTTAGGGTCCCAGATAATCCATAAGCCAATGCGTTAAAGATTCCTTGAGAATTCGCAAAAACTATGCTTGACAGCTCCCACCAGAATGGTCCGTGCCCAACACCAGTTATTTGCACATAAAGTCGCAGAATATTAAACGGAGAGTAGCAAACTATCATTATCAGAGGATAGACGAGCAACTCTAAGTACATCCGACCTCCAAAGCGGCGTACCTTCTTTATAACATAAAAATAACAAATGAGACAGTAGATCGCCGCTGTTGTCGACGGAATAAACTCCAAACTCACAAAAGCCCAATCAATGCTGTCCTCCTTTCTCTTCGGCCAGCATGTATGTGAGTCATTGTCGATCTCGGTTGGTCGAATTACTAATGATACTGTTGCCAGCATTATTGCAATGAGGATGCAGATTTTCACATATCTTTTATAGAAAGTTGCAACAGCGCGTATGTCGTCTTTTTTAAAATTTATATATAATGAGTGTGCAAAGCAGCATGACCATGCCAATGAGCCACCATAGCCAATTGATACAGCGAAGGACTGGACTTGACATATGAGGGAATTTTCTACTGACACCGTCTGAAGTATTCCCACTGTGTTATAGATGAAATCCATGAGAGACAGCCAGACTATCATCATTCCGAGCACATGATGATGGATCTTCAAAGCCATTGTCACCGTAAGATTGAAAACACATCCGATCAGAGATAAGATAGACATTACAAGTGCTGAAGTTAAGATTGCCTGGAGTTCTCCAGGAGTGAAGTTGTTATCAGCTATAAAGTTGGAAGCTGAAGCCATCAGAGAATCAGCCATAACGAGAGGTTTTTTATTTATAGCTCTGCTGAATTAATTCAATTATATTAATAGCTGGGTTTTGTGATTCTTAAATCTATTGAAATCACGAAAATAATTCTGCGCAAATAGAGCAATATCTAATTTATTCGCGAATCCATTTATTGCCTCTCGATTGCAGGTACTTCTCGCTGATATATTTTCTCTTCTGGGAAAGAAAGTGCTTTTAAAGTCTTTTTTAGTTCCACCAATAGCCTCAAAATAAAAAATGAAAGAAGTGATTACTACAATAGCAGCAATGATGAAAAAATATAACTCAATTATACATTTTGTTAAATGAAATCATTGTAAGACGGGCCTTAAAGATCTTGTTTTGACAATTACAATTGTAAAAACGGTCTCAGGTGAAGGAAAATATCTGCAACAAAGTTTAATAAAATTCATTTTAATGATGGTTCATGACGTAATCCCCCATCACCAATGATTTTTCAAGAACGGATAAATCTGGTCTCTCACCTGACTCTGACACTCCGGGCTCTGACGCAACATAAGTAAAAGGATCTTGCGGCTCTTCAGTCTCCGGCATTGTCGATCTTTTTCTTCTACAGCAAATTTCCCTGTACCCATTTATGATTTTACTCGATAAGCCATAGGCAAAGGCGTTTAATAGTCCCTGTGCGTTAATAAAAACATTCGCAATGAACTGCCAAGCAAATGGCGCTGCGGCTGGGTGCGTAAAATCCACATATAAAGTCAGAGCAATCCACGGAACTGAGGTGATGATGACTATTGCTGGATAAAGTAGTAACTCCATATACAGTCTCGACCCAAGCTCTTTTAGATGCTTCATGACAGAGAGATAGCAAACCAAGCTGTATCCCATTGCAATCGCAGGAGGGATGCCTGAGATGACGACGTCTGTCCAATCAAACCCGACGAGTTGTATAGGGTGCCAACAGATCTCTGCCGTTTTATCAATCCAGTTGTATCCAATTGCAACTGATACCGACCCCAGTAACAAAGCAGCTGCAATGGACACCTTGCTATAGTTTCGATAATTCCCTTCGGTAACTTGAGGTGTGCTTCTATTGATCCCTGTGTAAAGTCCGTGCGCAAAGCACACCGTCCACGCCAGAGATCCTCCATACCCAAAGTATATTCCAAAAGTCATGATCTGACAAAAAATATTGCTTTTGGTTTTTACGAGGTCCACAAGAGAAAATCCGCTGAATATGAGATCCATCAGACCCAAACTGACGACCATTTTTGTTACAGTGTTGGAAGAGCGTTTTAAAATGAAGGGTGTAAATACATTAAATAGGCATCCTATAATTGATAATGAGTTGACCACAATGCCAGTGATGATTAGTTGATCTACATGTGAAATTGAGAGGGCGAGCTTGCTGGGAGACAGAGGATCTTCCTGCGAGGAGTTGAAGTTAAGTATCGTGTTTGTAGTTGAAGAATCATTCATCACTGCTGCCAACAAATTTTTTAATTTTTGTGACTATAGCTTTGAAGCAAAAAATCACCTCGAGCCATAAACTTAAGAGACGACTCCAACAAATAGAAATGACAAGAATCATTTGAGATGCTGATGCTCGCTTCAATTTTATTATACAGAAAGGTATTATATATCGGCAAATTTCATGCTATAGCATAAAAATAATTTACCCAAACAGATTCATTTGAAGCAACGAAAAACATAACATTTTTTATACACACATACTTAAACTTTTGAAAAACATTTATCTTCCAACCTTACTTACTTATCGACAAATCTTCAAGTATGGATGGCCCAAGCTCAGAAGCCATAAAAAGACCCTTTGAGTCCGGTCTTAGTAGAGAAGGCTCAGTTTGTTTTTTCTTTTTTTTGCAGCAGAATTTTTTGTAGCCCTTAATCATAGTTCTTGATAGCCCATACGCAAGAGCGTTTAGAAACCCTTGCAAGCTTAACATGATATTCGATATCAGATAAAGCTTATACGGCGGAGATTCCTTAACAACAATGGCGTAAATGGAATATATGTTCCACGGGAAGAAGCAGATAATAAGTATCAACGGATAAAACAGCAATTCCACGTATATTCTCATTCCCATTTGTCGCAGCTTCCCGATGACTGAAGCATAGCAGTAGAAGCAGTAAGTGACTGCTAGGATAGTAGGGATGATAGAGAGGAACATATCGAGCCAGTCAATATCACCGATATTACTATTATGCCAGCAATACTCCGAATTCACAGTATAATACTGCGCTGCGGTCGCAGCAACCGAAATTACCAATGGAGAAATGAAACCAACGTATTTATATCTGGTCCATTGGTCCTCATTTGAATCAACTTCGCTTTGTTTTTGTCCTATTGTGCTGTAGAGACAATGAGCAAAACAGCAAGTCCAGGCGATAGATCCACCATAGCCATAAAATACGAAAAAACCCAAGAAACCGCACAATATGGGATATTGCATTTTAAAAATTGATAGCGTTGTTACTACGTTGAAGAGGAGATCCATGAGACATAAGCTGACTATCATCTTTTTCAAAATTGTGGTTGAAGTCCTCACATAATAATTCGTTATCAGATTGAAAATTAACCCAACAATTGAGATTCCGTTCGCAACGACACGACCGATGATTGCGTCAGTGAGTTCTTGTGGTGTTAGTAAGGTTGAGTCAGATTTCGAAACAAATTCTGTCAGAAAGGAGTTCATGATATGGAGTTTTTACTGAAATATGATTTATTTAGGGGTGAGTTGCGGAATAAGCCAATAGGGAAAAAGTTTTCAGAAAAAATTTTCTGAAGCACTTTTAGATGTTTTCACTATTATCCATCAATCCTACAAGAAGGCTATCTTACTCCTCAGGAAGAAATAACAAAAAAGCTTTTTCCCAGAATTGGGATCTCGATTGATTCCCTGGTGAAATTGTGCTAGAGACGCACTAGATTAGGTTATTTAGTCTTTATTTTGATACAAAAGCAAATTAAGCGATAGAATGATTGGATGGAGCTTTTGGTTTTTATGAATTTCATTTTTTTGGTGTCATGATTTTCAGACAATGACCAAGTTATTGATAATATCACATCATCACGGCTGTAATCTTACAAACAGATAAAGCTCCTTAGTGGAATTTTTTCATACAATAGCCCGAATTCTCAGACAAGACAATCAACTGTATGTGCTCGCTGTAAGTAAATAAATAGTTTACTAAAGACGATTTTTCTCTATTTAATCAAAATTAATCTTGCACAAGAGCATCCGTCCTGAGTCAATTAGTTATATCAGCTAATACTTCGCAAAAGTCAATGAACCTGGGAATCATTCTGGAGGAAATCCCATCGAACTATAACGTCATGGGCAGAGTGCTGGCCATAGTGAACGTTCTGTCACTGGTGGGATGTTTCTCCAACCTACTGATGACATTATGGATCAAAAACCGCTCTGATACTCTTATCAAAATTATTGTCGCAATATGCGTATCCGATCTCCTCTTCAGTCTATTTTCTCTGCTGCTTTTCCTCGTCCCTATGGCCGAGTCGTACTGCATGCCAATGATCTTTTTCGACAATTATGGCTTTTTGGGATCACTTACCTGGACTTGCTGCTTCGCTCACCATTTTGCCAAGGTGGTCCGCCATCTCACCAGAAATTCAACCGAATGGTCCTTCAGAACCTATGCGATTATCTCGTTCACACTTCCTCTGCTGCTCTCCATCGGATTAGCTAAATTCCAAACTTACGATATTGATCCAAAGACACAGACCTGCTGGATAACGCTCGGAGACGCTACGTTTGACTGGGTAGATGCGCTTTTCTTCGACCTACCGATCCTCTTGGCTGTATTATATTGCACATTCTGTTATCTATCAATAATTATCAAAGCGAGAAGGTCAGGTGAAGGCACCTTCCTCGGTCTCGCCCTCTACCCTCTAATCTTGATTATCTGCGTTGCTCCATTGGTCGTCTTGGACGTTTACACAATATTCTTCAAACCTGAGAAAATCAATTTTTACTGGATGCTAATTACCGCTGGCCTTTGGAAGTCGCAGGGACTTTTCAATGCCTTTGCTTACGGACTGTCAGGAGGAATCATGGATGGCTGCAGCAAGGCCCATGCGAGAAGCTCCAGCGAGGTTAGCAAAGATAGCAGAACTTCATCGACTCCGTTGCTACATTCTGGCTACGACGTCAACCGCACAAGAGTTTCGATGGGCGACCACTACCGCGATGAGAGAAAAATTTCGGATTCCGCCATGAGAGATATTTTGCCTTAACCGTTGGTCGATTAATACTTCTGTAAACTTCAAAAAGGAAAAATCTGTCGATTGAAGTTCTGACTTAGTCTTCCTCTTTTTTAGAGATTAAACTGCTTTTCATAACCTAAATATGCTTCAATCATTCATGCGTCCGAATTTCTTTGTGGCAACATATGCAATATTATGTAATCAAATTCGCTAAATCCACTGTAATAATAAATCATAGTCTCTTCTGACTTTGCATCATTCTTAACAAAGAATTGAAGTGGAGGAGGATCCTTCACGTTCATTTAGTCCAGATGATAAAGATAATATTTCTAAGAAAGTTTTTTTTCATTCTAGAACACCTTTCCTTCACAGAGGAACTGAAATCTTTTTCATATTACGTCAGTATTTTGACTAAAAAGTGTAGGAGAATCATTTTTGAATAATTCATTTGGGCATGTGAGGAATTATCTTGATTGGAATTAAAGAAAACAGATTTCACAATTGACTTAATATCAATTAAGTTTTAGGAACTATGGCACAGATCTTAAAAAAAGCCTCCAAGTACAAGAGAATCTCGACCGTGCTCAGCGAGGGTGAGGCCCACCTCCGTGACCCACTCACCCCTCCTCCTCAGATCATAAAAGTAAGCACTCAACAGTTTGTTAGAGGAATAATTCGAATTTGTAAAGCCTCCTGCTCAAAAAAAAGACAAAAAGCCTGATGACATTACAGATTTCCCAAGACAACTCGTCGTTCCTATTCCTGAAGCTATCCCATACAGAGAAGGCAAGTACAGACCTTCCAGTGTCCCTCTGATCCAGGGTTACTACCCATATAACATTTACCTTCAACAAGGAAAGGTCTACTCTTGGTGCTCTTGCGGTACCTCTCAAAATTCTCCTTGGTGCGATTCGCTCTGCAACTGGCAGGTGACAAGAAACAGACCTGTCGTATTTAACGTCGCTGAAAGCGGCTACTACAGAATCTGCCAATGCAAACACTCTGCGAATGCTCCTTTCTGCAACGGAACTCACAGACAGATGCTCAAATACCACTATTCTACACATAGAGGTTTCTATGAATTCTGGGGCCAAATCGGATTCTACGTCGCATGGGGATACATTTTCTATAACTTCTACTCGTAAGCGCGAGGGATTTATGTTTTCAACACTATCAGGAAGCAAGCTGGTGCGGGTATGCTCTGATAGTCTATGTGTTATGGCTATGCCTATCCATTATTCTTTAGAAAATAATTGATTGAATGATACATGACTGGGTATAGCTTTTCACAAAAGATACACAAGAGACACAAAATCAAAAATGAGAATCTCTTCTTTCATTTAAAATAACCATTAGAGTTGTAGATTTTCAATTCGATAGAGACAATTTTCAAAAGTAATTTAAACATTTAGACTAATCAACCTTAAATCTAGAGAATGATGAGCTTTGTAGGAGGAAACTCTAGTCAAAAGTAGTTGTTTTATTGCATCTACACATGCCTTGATAATTTCGAAAAGGCTTGAAGCACTTCCTGTTAGCGACAAGAGGCATGTTTCATACAATTATTAGCTGCTTTATCAAAGAGTTTCGAATGATGGTAGACTCTAATAGTACTCTTAGAAATCTTATTAGAAATTCCCGATGGTAAAAAAGCAGCCTCACTGGGATCTCAGAGAATTTTAGCCATCATTAGTACGTATATAATTTAAACTTTTTTGGTTTGAATTGAGACTCAGACTATCGAATTAATTTCTATAATTACTATTTTCATTCTTGGTATCTTTTCATTCTTATTCTCTTAGTATAAGTAGCTGGCAGTGGAATTAATTGTAGGTGAATAATTCACTTTCTCTAATAATACTCTATTTCTCAGCTCAAAGAGAGATAACCTTGCTTGAAAGCTAACGAAAGGAATTTCACTTTAATTTTCTGGCAGTATTTATAAAAGAAAACTCCAGTCTACAAACTGCTGCATTTCTTTCAATAAACATTCGTTGAACTTGAAAAGAGCTTATCGTGAATCCAAAAAAAAAACGAAAGTTCAAAATGATAAAAATTAAAGAAAATCAAATCAACTCTATATTTGAATGAATTCCATGAGATGTAATGTTTGTCGGGCATTTGTTAGAATTGTTGTTGTTGAGAGTCTCACTTGCATTTTTGAGGTGATGCAATTTCACAACAAAAAGTTGATTTAGCAATCACCAATGAAACCAACCTCTCAACATTAAGTGAATTTCAAGGGACATTCCCTCATTGAACGATATTTCAATTTTTTAGTACTCTAAATTAATGAAAAACAACTTCCTTTGTAAATCTGTTAATCGGCAGATATCCGTATAACTCTAAAAGTATTCAACTCTACATTCACCAATATACAAGACACTAACAGAATAGCACAAAGCAGTAAATCTCAGTTATTTACAGGGTAAAACGCAGAGTACTTGGTTTCTATGATATATATTAATATAGAATAGACTTCAACAGAGCCATCCAAGGGTCCATATCTCATCGCAGCTACCCAAGTAGTCCGAGAGTGATTAAATTTCAGCGCGAATGGTATCCTCTGGTGAGTCTGAACTCCGAAGGTTGTATTCTCTTGTCGAAGTCCTTGTCTTATATCAAAATTGAAAATTTATTTCTAATTTTTGACAGTCCAAAAATCGCAATCTAAAAAAAAATAAAATTGCAAAATATTTGAATCCATTGACTGTGCTCATTCAATTAGGATGAGGCGCGCATCGCTGATATGTTAGAACGAGGCTAGCTCATCCTCTTTGAGCCCATCTTCATCATTGTGGCATGGAATCGGACTGTAATTCAAGCCAAGTGTGGAAATTTGTTCTGGGTTTTCTTGGATAAGTTTGTAGTTAAGGCTGAGTAAATTGTCGTATAAAGCTTCAAGCTTCTTATCGTCATAAACTTGCTGCATTCGAAGACATTTGACGATATAAATTTTCAGATGGAGGCGAAGCTCGCCGTGAATTTCGTGCTGGTCAAAGAACTTGTCGATAATCGACTCGAACTCTTCTTCATTCTAGATTAAACAACTTTAGAAAGAGGTCAACAACGGAGTTAATTACCGATTCAAAGAGCCGCAGGTCAACCATTTTTCCGTCGAAGAGGGTCAAAGAAAGCTCGAAGACAGGATAAGAAGCCAACGATTGATCCACTGGGGAGACATCAGTGCTACATATCGTAGATTCTTTTTGCTTGCTGCCGCTCTTGGAAACGTATTCCTCGGGTTTTATCTTCTCAGAATGGGCTGTCGACTCGCTGCAGACGCTGAATCTTTCCTCAGTGTATTTTTCCTCATCGCACTTTGTATCAAAATCTACGGTAGTGTCCAAATCGAAATAGTTCTTGCTACCCAGTCTAGAGGCAGTGTCTGTGTTAGTGTCTACGCTATCAGTGTCCCGACCCTTCATATCTTGGCGTTTCAGATTAGCATTTTGACCTCTTTGTCTTGGAGGCCTGTACAATGCCTGGTCTGGTCTTCTGACTCTTTCGGGCTTCGAAGTCGCTTCCTTTTTACTTTCGGAGCCGATGTCATCGAACTTGTCCTATATTCAGGAAATCAATAAGAATAAAGAACAAAATGCTTTAATTTACGTGTTGCCATTTATCGCTCGGTTGGGAGGTGACTTTCTCAGGGGTTGCGCGTTCGGTGTATTGAGTGCTTTCGGAGGTAGAGCCACCATCGCGATTCCATCGATTTTTCGGCTTTCGGGAATCAGCAAAGTATTTGTTTTTTTCTTCTGATTCGAGCTTATCGAAGCCGCCGTGATCCCATCGGTCACTCTTTTCAGAGGCTCTTGGTTTATTGTTGCTGTAGTAAGGTTTTTGGGTACGTGAGTATGACATTCCTTCAATCGAAATTATCTGAGCTAATTATTGCTATTATTAAAGTAATATTCTAAATAATTTCGCTTATAAATCCAAATCGGGCATAGTTATATAGTAGAATAACCCCACTCTGTATTCGTATTGGTGCAGAGAGAAATTAACCGAGGGAATCAACAAATAGCTTGGAGCTAATGAGGAATTTGGGCTCAATCGGCAGTTGATGAGATTGTCCGGAGGTTTCAGAGGAGGAAAAATGCGCGTATACAACTCTAAAATTTAAATTCAAAAAATTTTATTAAATTCAGTGCACTGAAACCAAATCAGAGTTTTCGAAGATATCACAGAGTATTCGATTAGGTCGACTATCTTCTGAGAAAGCGGCTTTATTAATGATTTTCTCTGCACTCTGATATGAATTTTCCATAAAGCAGGTTGGGTGAGCCAACCGAACTATTGAATTGATGATTATGACATTTCTTAGTGCCTTTCTCAAAAGTCGAGGATTTACTTGCAATTCTAAATGCGCTTAAGGAATTCCAGTAAAGTGGTACTTTGGAGAAAGGAAGTATTTTGCAAAAAACGAGCATTAACTTTTTTTTTTTTGGTTGATATCGTTTAAATTGCTTAAGATTGCGCCAAAATATATTTCGCGGGTTTTGAATGAGCTAAATTTTTTTATTTTATTAGTGCGCGGATCGAGCTTCTATCTCATCAAGGCAATAGAGGGTGACTATAGTTGCTGGACACTGAAAAAGCTTAAGAGAGGGATGGCTCATTTTTGATTTTGACCACTTGTCTCAGAAATTAATGACAAAGCTTATTGCCGAAAAGACTGTCAAACCTTCGTTAGTCTTAACAAAATTGGAAATTTGATCAAGCTCACCTAAAAAAGCTTTATCGATATGGTCTTTGAGGGAAATAAATGCATTGCTTTTGCTGGCAAAACAGAGCCCACTCTTGTAGGCACGTAAAAAGACTGAATGTGTCTTGAAAAATTGCTGAAATTAGTGGGGATGGAACTAACTTGAATCACTAAAACGTCCCTTGTTGCTGAGAATTAAAATAAGATTATTTTATCATACTCGTGTTAAAGAGTCAAAAGCTTTAATTGTCATTCGTTTTATGACTGAACCCAAACGTGTTCTAATTGTTACCATTCTCTGAATACTGAATATTTCAGGATTTTCAATCAGTTGTGGGTTGCTTGGTGTAATATGGCAGAGTTTTTTAGGAATCCACACACACATACGACTTTCAACCTTAGTTTTATTGCATCCTATCCGCAGTTCAACATAATATCGTAAAATTCATATTTGATTGAGCAGCTATTCTCCCATAGACTCTCATATCATAACTTCTTACCTCTCCATAATCAGTTCAAGTATCATACTTTTGTTCTAATCTTTGCTCACAAATGGGGTTTTAATACTTTCAACTGTCTGAATCAGCGTTCTCGTAGTACAAATATGTGCAGCTCTCAATTCCAAAGCATGTTTTTAAATTTGAAACCTCCGTATCACGCCTTAACGGCAAATAGTCCTGAGGAATTTCTCAACTTTCAAACACCTGAGCAAAAATAATTTTTTATAACTTTAATTAAGACTCAATTTTCCTACTACTACGAAATTTTATTCCCTCTCCTCCTCAGAATAATCCATGCGAACTCATAATTTATCCTATAATTCGTCCCAAGTCCACGCCTGGGAAACACCAGTGAGAGGAGGAACAAGTCCCGCCATCAAATTCATCAACGAACGTAAATCTAGTCTGGCAATGGCCGGCGAACTCTCAATGCATTATGGTAAACTCACTTTCTTTCGTAAATGAAACGATTGTACCTATTTGTTACTTTACATTCTATTCCCTTTGAATAACCACTCTCTCTATCCTCAGGCGCCGAAGGCGGCCAGCATCCAAATTACAATAAGTACAAAGAATCTTACAATTCTCCCGAGAAAAATATTTTTAAGGGTCCAATCCCTGTTATCCAAGCCCAAAATTCCATTGTAAAAGACCCTAACGTCAAGAAATTCGGTAGCTCGTTTTTGGATCGACCACTATCGCATGAAGAAGTTATTGAAGCTCGGAGTTCGCTTATGCTACTGCGAACGAAGATGAGAAACCGCACAGCCAACCAGAGCTTCGCTGATGAAGACCCTGAAGATCGAGACTACCTTCGAAGAATCGATAAGGACATAGACATTCGCCCTGTACACCAAAAACCTAACAGCAATTATCGCAAAGCGTTCAAACCGCATCCTTCTTCGCTGGGAAAACCTCAATCAGAAATCGTTGATGAATCTATTCGAGATGTGGATAGGGAGCTGAACACGATACAGGCTAACCTCCAGCGCAAGCGGCAGGTGTTAAAGGTTATGAATGATAGATTAATTCAAGACAACTCTAACAACGGTCAGCCTGGATCTCGGCGGGTAGTATTTGTGAATTATCCTATGCATAACAACTTGGTGAATAATGGATACGGCTATTCTCTGAGCCCTGGACGCAATTTTAGAAGTTTGCAAGACGAAGAAGAAGAATATGGTTCACCGGGCCGTACTGTAAAGAAGCCAAACTATAATATCACACGTGAGCACTATTCTCCAGGAAGGGCGCATGCGACAAAGCGCACACCAATACGCTCCAGAGCTACCGATAGAAATCCGGATCTTCATAGAACAGCCACATATCAAGACGCTGATAACGAGGAAAGTCCTCGATTATCAAAGAAAATTATCGCTACTAGTCGACTAAGAGATAACCACTACTCTCAACCGCATCAACCTGAAGAAAACAATGGTTATGGCAATTATCAAAGAAATGCTAATTATACTAATAATAAATACACTGAGAATGTGGAAGATGATAATGCTTATGGTGGAAGCAACAAGCCTCGAGTATTCACAAACATTACTCTGAGGAAAGTACCCCGAGGCGGTGAAGAAACACCGGAGCATGACTATTCATACAGTTCGCCGGGAAAAAAGCCAGATTCATATAAAACCGGCAACAATACTAAGCAGTACCCTCAGTTCATCAACGCCAAAGAAGAAGCTCCAATCTCTCTGCTCAAAAAGAGCGGAAGAGATATTCCCGAAGCAGACGTTGATCCAAATTTAATCGAATGTCCTGAAGGATGCGGCCGTAGATTTAATCAAGAAGCCCTGGAGAAGCACGTAAAAGTGTGCAAGAAAGTTTTCCTGACCAAAAGAAAACAGTATGACTCGTCTGCGGCAAGAAAAACAGATGAGCTATTAGAATTTGACCCGGGCCGAAAGCCACAAAGCTACAAATCTTCGACAAATTCGAAGCCGCAGCCATCTGGTGGTGTTCCTAAATGGAAAGCGCAGAGTGAAGCTCTCAGAGCCGGATTGCGTGCGGCGAGAGGTCAAACACTGAGTAGGTCTGAGCAGCAAGCGCTCTCCCTTCAATCTCAGGCGCTTCATGATGATTTAATACCTTGTCCGACTTGCGGCCGGAAGTTTAATGAAAAAGCGGCCGAAAGACATATTCCATTCTGTGCGAATAAAGACAAATTGAATGCTATTAAAAATGGTGGAGGGAAATCATTTGGAGGGAAAGGAACCACGTATCAAAATTCGTATTCAAGGAGATATTAGTGCACTTCATGTCTGATGTGCTGATGGCATTAGTTTAGCTGAGTCTTATGGCTGAGGTTTAAGAAATGTATATAATTAGGAAAAATTTTTACAGATATTATAATTTTGGCCTGCCGATAGATCGCTGAGATCCGTCGTGATTACAGGAAGTGGTTGTTTACGTAGATATCTATATTAAGAGACAATTACCGGTATATCTCATTTTTCGTTTCATACTGGTATCTTGAACTATTAGCGAGAAACTATGTTAATCTAAGATGAAAATTGGAGGCCCTGTGCTACTTGTGAGTCAATTTGTACATATAATTTTTGCTTAAAAATAACTATGTAATCCAATAAATGATAACAAATAATGTTGATACATAACTAGAGTTTCAACACAACATAAACTTATTAACTTGGCTTTTTATTTTGAATAATTGGATTGAATTGAGGTAAAATTGTATTCTTAGAAATTATCTGGGTCTGTTGAGAAATAAGTTAGCGAGAAAATTTCTTTCAAATTTACCCAATTAAAGAGCTTTAGCACGGTGTTCACATGTTTGTAGTTGATGGAATCTTCTACAGTAATATCTTGTTTCGTAACCAGTATTCCCGCAAGTGAGGTGTTCTTCAATCCTTCCTTTACCTACAAAGAGTTATCGTAACTGAACCCCAATTAATTAATACTTTTTCTTCGGTTCTTGGGAGTGAAATTGCTGTAGTTTGCGACTGTAAATATTCGACTACGCTGATCAAATGATCGATCATCAAATGTTTCTTTGCTTCCTCCAAACTAGCATCCACGATTGTAATATATGACAAGATGCATCTTTACCTCTTCGCGATTTTGAGGACAACTTCTGGATACTCTCGTGGAGGAAGTACTTGATTCTCTCCTTGCTGTTGGTTTATTTCCGGCTCATTGCCTTCAACATTACCGTTTATTACTTCCTCATTAATCAACGCTTACCAAGTACGATTCCATTATTTGAAGGCTGTGGCTGTGGTCTCTGTTGTTGCTGCAGCTGTTGAACAGGCTGGTCATTTTCTTCATTCTTTTCCTCCTCCTCTTCTGGAGTTTCGGTCTTATGTATTGACTTCATAAACGATTCGATCATCTGAGGCGAAAAGTTCAGTTTCTTGATGGCATATATGAATCTCTTTTGAACAAGCAGCTCATATAAAAGGTTTAAGTTGCTCTAATATCAAAAAAAAAAAGAGTTAGCTAACAGGAGAATTTAACAGAGTACATCTCCTTGATAGGTCAAAATTTTTAGGATAAGGTTAACGAGAGCCACAAGACAGGCGCAGTTTGCTTCGTGCTCGAATAAAAACTCATACTTCGACAGCTCTCTCACCAGCACTAAGATATTTGAGCAGGTAACTTGTGCTAATTCCTTCAGATACGGAGCGCTTCAATTGTAAGAGTAAATAAGACAACTGAAGTCTGATGAATCAGGGCTTACATATTGCTGAGGATGCTCAAGAGCTCTCGGCAGTAGCAGTTGGTTTTTTTCTCAAGGTTAAGCAGGATTCCCGTGATTATTACATTAAAAATAAGATCGGCATAGGTTCCAACAAAAATGGAGAGGTCTGGTAGACGAAGGTCGTTCATGTAGGGTTTCGAAAGGATCGAATAAAACGCTCTCACTAGAAATTTTCATATTATGGTTGAGAATAACACGAAATAAGGAGGGATTTACCCGTGGAAAATCGTGTGAGCAGGACCAAACTTAAGTTGAACAAACCTCCCTTAGGGCTCTCTTCGAAATGAGTATGCATCTGATACAGAAGATACTGCACTAGGTCCGGTATATCTTGGTGCCCCAAGAGTATTTCTTCAAATTGCTGGTTGTAAGAGCATGAAACATGGCAAACCAACGTTCAAAAACTTACTTTATTACATTCAACTATCCGCCACAAAACTAGTAGTGTCTCTTCAATGTTGTACAGCTAGCAAGAATTTAACTTCATCTAGCCATGATGAACTGAATTACTTTTGGTGACATGCCAGGAAAGAAAGAGTTTTCTTCATCGTACGGGCTGCTCAAAATCCTGATGACATGTTTCAAGATATATTGTGTATAGTTGTTATCGACTATATTAGCTGCCGCAAAAATTGAAGCGTTCCGGAATATTTCTCTGGCTTCTTTCACATAATTCGATCTAGAAGCATTAATTATAGTCTTAATCGATTAAATAAGCTCACTGGTTTTCCTCCACCGCGATCGGCTCTGGCATTTTGTTCTTAGTTTGTATTTCTTTTTCTTCCTCTTCTAAATTGATAACTTTTTGATTTTGGGCCTGATTATTCGAAGGCGCTGATTGTGCTTTGCTAGAGTTGCAAAGAGGACTTAACGCTTCTAATACACACTGCATTCCTTTATCCTTCGAAAGTTTCTCCATGACCAACGCATCCACGACTCTCATCTCAAGCAGTTGATTTAATATTTGAAGAGAGAGGAACGAAAGCCTTGTTGAGTCGGGATCTGGCGAAAAGAATCCAGTCTTAAACGGTATCTGAAAAAAAAGTAAAAATAAGGGATTTGTGATCCAAAGGATGCTTATTTTAATCTTACTCGTTTGCCCTCTCCATATGACAATCCACTATTCAGCAAAGAATAGACCAGCGGAAAAATATTCGTGTTCTTTGGAGAGACCAAAAACAGTGTCCATGCGTCGTAGTGATAGAGATTGTTCGATGGATCTTGATAAAAATGCTTTGAAAACAACGCAGATATCGTCTGCAATAGAACAATCCGATTTCTAATATAAACAGCTTTTTCGTTTCTTTTATAGTCAAAGTCATGATTCTTCCAGAGCATCTTCCCATCGAATTGCACTACAGCAACATTTCAAGGATACCATCAAATGAAAATACTTACGGTGTCCGATGAAAACGTACTCGGGTTTACCTTCCTCTAATTTATCTATTGTATAGCCCTCCATAAATAGTAGACGGCTGATTGATAGTAATAGTTTAACTCCATAGCTCGTGATTTGCACCTTCAATAATCAATCTGGAAATGAAGAAGCAATAAAATTACAGTTGATGGCTTCTGTTTGCTCTCTGTATTTGTTTGGAAAGGAGTCCAAAAGGTTTGCTGGATGAAAGAATCGTATGAAGGCTTTATTTTCAAAAAAACTTTGGTTATTGGATTGCTCGTCGATAAGTTTTACTTGCAGAATCACAGGGAATAGCCTGGCCATCACACGTAGGCAGGTGTTAAGTCCTCGAGTCTCTACATTAATCAAATTTTTCTTGAATGCGTGCTCTGCAATGAGATTAGTCATCTGTGCAAATGAGAAGTTAAAATGTATGAGCACCGTTTTAAAAGTACTTCTTGGAGGAGGGATGCAAGGGTCAATGGACTTTTAGTGAGGAGAGTTTGAATGTCCTGATGACTAATCGCGTTTAATATCATCTCATCTGACGACGACATATTGCTCAAGACCTCTTGAACAAAACGCTGAACTTCTTCCTTTTTTTTGAACTGCAACAGCTCGCTGAACTGGTTTTTGACTGAAGGAGTGTTTCCCATTGGGGCAGCTGATAGTGTGGAAATGATAGTGTTTTTTATCGTACAGGGTTTTTATTGTTTACAGCAACAATCCAATCAACCCCAACTAAATGCACTACTCATCAAGTCATTGTAGTTTTAATTAAGCTTTGGAAATTTATGTGGCCTACAAACTCACTTGGCTCTCCATTTATGAAAACTAACGATTAATAGCATACGAAGCAGCACCAAATGCTTCAGTTGATCGTCATTTTAATTATTGGGGGAAAAAAGTACAAAAGGTCCTTCCTTTTCTGTTTAAACAAAGCAGGCCCAAAAGCAAAGAAACTAATCACTATCCTTCCCATTATCCACTTCTTGGCTATCGACGTCTATAGATAAATGAACAACAAGGGCTAGCTCATCAATCCGTATGAATTGAAATCTGAATTAGTTTTATTTATCAAAAATTTTTTTTTTCCCTCTCTCTATAAAGTTTAAGAGTACAGGCAAAATAGGCAAAATATGGAAAACGAAAAGCCTCAAACGACGACTCCCGATGTCATCGAGTTTGAATGGATAAAAGACATAAAAGACTTGAAAGAAATACAAGAATCAATGGAAATTAGGAAGAAAGTTTTCTGTGAGGAGCAGAATGTCGCTGCGGAGCTTTTGGCTGACGATTTCAATTTTAAATCCCATCACGTAATAATGAGGAAAAACAAGGTTGCAGTTGGAACTGCGAGGTTAAAAGAAGATGGCGGGCAATACTTCATTGGGCATGTAGCAATACTTCGCGAATATCGCAGAAACGGCTCTGGACAGCTGTTAGTGAAGGAAGTTTTGAGATATGCAAAGGAGATTGGAATAAAAGAGGTCAATTGTCATTCGCAGACATATGTGCAGAGATTTTATGAGAAATTGGGGTTCGAGGCCTATGGAGAGAAATTTTACGAAGCTAACATCGAGCATATCAATATGAAAATAATATTATAAATGAATTTCTTGTGCGTTTCGGTTATTTATGCGCTGGATAGAGTCATAATAAATGTAATATGATGCTAAAGTTTATTTTGTCCCTATCATGAAGTAGATTGAAAATCATCAATCTATGATATAAAGATTAGCAGCCGGCTAGGTATTAAAATTTGGAGTAAAAAGCATTTTGATTATGAGCTTAGATGGCTAAAGAGGTCTGCCACTGCAAATGGAGAAATACTATTTGAATTTTGATGAAGTCTTTGAAAGCTCATGATGCGAATGTCTCGAAAAAACAAGCTAACGGGTGCACTTCATCAAGTTCATCTAAATTTCTAATCTCCACATCATTTAAAGAAAAATACCAACCTATTACTTCAGGCTCGAAATGGCATAGCATCACTACTGTAGTATAAGCTTTACTTTTAAAGGGATATGAAATACGAGGAAAATGAGTAGAAGTAAACGGTTTCATTGTTCAGGTCTCGAATAATTCCTGATAGAAGGTACTAGTACTCTCCAAATATTTTGGATTTTCACTTGTGTTACTGAGTAAGATATGGTGTTTCTTGTTTCAGTGGTCCCGAGAATAATTTACAGGAATAACTTTATTGGTTTGACAGTGTATGTCAGAATTGAAAAATCATAAGAAACATTCACCAGCTGGCGATGGGATTCAGAAACTCATATCAGCAGAAACCGAATCTTTTGAAGAGATATCAAAGGATAATGAAGAAGATGACTTCAAAGACATGCAAACAAAAGCTCCAGGCACAGTATCAGACGACTTTGAAATAATTAGCCCTGAAACTACCAAGGAACCTTCAGCGGAAGAAGATGCTCAAAGCCAAAATAGTGATGGAGACTCCTATATAAATTTAGCTCCCGGCTACCAGAGTTTCACGGATGATGGTGTCGATGAAGATGAAGGTTTGGATACCGGCGACCCAATAGGCATTATCCCATCCATTAACGAGTTAGAGGACATCGATCAAACGATTACTCTGGGTTCTTTCATTCTATTAACAGATCCAAATATTAATGAAGAGGAGAAAGTTTCTCGCAGTCTTGTACTTCAGAAAACTCTCGAGATTCCTTCTCCGACCTATCTCGGCGCAGCTGATGATAGGGTGTTTTCACACCTTTCCCCACTCGACCCGGCCATCCATGAAGGAGGCACTTCTACGAAAGAAACTTTCCTGCACTATGGAGAATGCGCTTATGAAAACGTTAGCATCGGCAGCCTCTAGTAACGTGTAAACAATAGAGGAACGGAAGATTCTCGTAATTCAAATTAAAATCGTTGAATTTCATGGAGAAAATGTATGTATCCGAAAAAAGATTCTTTCTCGATTAAGATTCAGTATTTAGCTCTCACAAACTCTATACCCATTCGCTAAAAATTTAAAACATTCAAATTAAAACTTAACTCTTCAAATTTATGAGATCACCACAACTATCTAATATAATGTCGTCTTACTCGTATATCCGAGAGTTTGTTTTCATAAGCCGCTTAGAATAAAAGAATTTGGGAATTTTAATAGTATATTAAACCGAAAGACCAAAAATGCAAAGATCTTTTTGGTGACTCTCATATCTAGCGATTTGTTGTTGCCTAATAAAATCAAAATCAGACATCAATACCGCTGCCCCAACTAAATATGTAAGATTCTGTAGAGTTTTTGTCGATAGTTGAGGAATGGTATATCTATGTTTTGTCTTAAGATTAAAATTGAGGAATATTATCTGGAAATACCTTCGGATTGTATATTGGTGAATGTCGAATTCCGCAGGAGCCCACAACCAGACTCTGCAAGAACTTGATCAGCAGCAGGAAAAACGAGTGTCTCGTGGCATTCCAAAAAGTCCAAACGATGTAGGAATGCTTGAGGAAGAGCAGAGTCTGGAATCAGATGAATTTGAGTTAATCAATTCTTCTGATCAGGAGGAAGTAATGAAAGATGAAGTGAGATCCTTTGCCACGTCATCTTCCGAGTTCGAAGAAATCTCGAATGACAAAGAAGCGAGAGAAATCGGTACAAGAGACCCAGAAAATATTGTTACGTCAATGGATAAGCCAACGGAAGACTATTCAATGATGACTCAGGCCGCTAACAAAAAGCAAGGCGACAGAGCAGACAACGAGTTAGGAAAGAATTCCCAAAGCAAGTCAAGTACGAACATTGAGGGCTTTCTTGTGATGAATGAGAAATGTTCCAAAAAGCTTTCCGTGAAAGAGGAAAGAAAAAGCCAGACATGTGATGGAAAAGCCACGATTGTAATGATATCTAAGGGAAATTGCCCAAGAAATAATGAAAACCTCAAATATTCCGGCACTGATGCCCCCCTAACAATTATTAAACCCGAGAAAGCTGAAGAGACTACTGCTCCGAATCGAATTCTTGCCACGAATACACATTCAAAGAATAATAATGATGAAAAGGGAGTCTCACAGTCTCCAGCGGATCAGAACTCTCGAGATAGTGCTGCTTCTTCGTCTTTCAACACAACTAATGATGGTAATAAATTTAACGATTCCTTATTTCTCTTATAATGCAATGAAGGAAACATTGTAACGAAAGAAAGGATCTTGCACTATGGAGAATGTGTCTACAAACTCACCAGAATAAGCGACTTTTAGAGGTGGAAAGAGAGAGCGTTGGAAGATAACAGAGCTTAGAATTAGAATCGTAACATGTCCATGAGAAGTTGTATATTTAAACCACGGATTGCTTCTCGATTAAATTTCAGTATTTTGCTCTCTTTCAAACTAGCAAAATGAAAAATAATGATTTTCGTGAGCAAATAATTGCCATGTCAGAAACTTCTTGTTATCAGAAGCAAATAATATAACAGAAAACAAACTAGAATAGTAGATGCTCCACATAATAACTTCTTTTTGCTTCGATTAATGTACAAACACAATGAAATATCGAATAAGGAGGAATTCACAAATTTCCACCACCCTCTCTCCTTGTTAGTGCCAGCAATTCAGAATGGGGTCAGTTAGACCTATGATGTCTTCTCTCGGCACTGTTTTATTCAGAAGTCAGCCATTGATAGATAAATCAGGAAGAGTTATCTTTATAAGCAAGCAGTAACACTTTCAGCATATAAAACGGACATCCACATTTTATGTATAATAGAGTGACAAGTAAGAAACTCATTCTGGCATTAAGTACACTCAGCCAGTACAAATAAAAAAAACTTGAAGAAGCCAAAAATCAAATTTAGTAAAAAAAAAGAAGAGCAATCTGCATTACTCTCTATTTATTAAGGAAAAATTAAACACAATATATGTTCACCTTTGATTTTCTCTGTGTCTTCGCTTTGACTATCGGAGACTTATCTGGACTAACTGGCAGAGAATATCTGGAAAAAATTGACTTTGCAATGCTAAATTGCTATCGCATAAAATGTTTAGAGGAGATCAAGGAAGCGAGGGAGAATACTTTTTGCTGAGTCTTCTCTCTTCCTGGGCTGTTATTGGGGCTATTATAGGGAGAGAAATCCTCGTTCTTAGTCGTAGGTAATTGGACAAAACTCAAAGCTTTTTGTTTTGAGTCATTTGACCCCTCTCTAGGCTCGCAGATTGGCTCTAGCACTGAATTTGTAAAATTGTGCCTCAAATTTTTCCTATAACTATCGAGGCCACCACCTTCACCGAAAAACTCGATCCTTGAATTCCTAATGATCGTGTCGTTATCAATCCGTGGCTCATAATTCCTCAAGATGCTATGAATTTTCTCGAGTTCTTTGGGAATGCTCGAATCCAAAGCTTCCTTGCTGCTGTTTATGTAGTTAGAAGAGTACACCTCCCGTTTCACGGAGAAAGTATAGCTTTGGTTATGAACGCTATTAACTTTTCGTGGGCTCTCCTCTTCAATCTCTAAGCAACTTTCAAAGTCTAAAGTCTCTTGCTTATGCTCCTCTTCAAGCTGATCATGCAGCTCGGGGACCAATTTCGTCGATTCAAATGTACTTCCATGGTTCACGGCACCCGTTGTCTTTTTTCCTTCCCTACACAGATAATTTCTCACAATATTGGTAACAAGAGAGACAGTACTTGCTCGTCAACTCTGAAGAGCTCGCAAACTTCTTAACTTTCGATTCTAGCAAGTTCACCAATTCATTCTTCTCGGCAAGTAAAGCGATTTGGTCTCTGAGCCTTGCCTGCAACTGCAAAACAAATTGAGACCCGATTAGCAAAACCAGCAATTACTTCAACTTCGGTTTTTTTGAGTCCATTTAATGTAGATTTCTTCACTTTATATTCGACACATGCAGTCATCCACTCTAAAAGAATAGAAGCCCCTTTGGAGTATTCTGCCACTCTTTCAGCCAATATCGAGTAGTTTTTCCACAAAGGCATAAGACAATCGATAATTTCTTCTCTGATATTTTCTACATTGAAAGAATTCATGAGCGCCTTTAAAGAATTGTAATTTTTTGTCATCGCCTATGCACACCTCAGTCCACTTATCCCAATTTGTCAGTTACCTGAAACATTTTCCAACTATTCTCTTTTTGATCGAGAATTATCATGAACTTTTCTGCTAAATCCGCAATCTCAGGAGACGGTTTTTTAGCTTTTCCAAGTTGCATGCAGAGGTCCTTAGTAAAAGCCCAGTTCGCGTCTTTTATTTGCTCAAGCATCCGCTGTGATTCATACTTATATATTTCTATGCGAGAGAAGATCTGGTGATCCAGCTAAATTTGTTATTGTACCAATTTGATGTTGAGTTGAATGCACTTTCTCTTTAATTTTGTCGAGTTTTGCTCGCTCGTTTTTAAGGCGTTTGCGTTGTACAGAGAGCTCATCTTCAAGTTTCTGTGATATTATGAAAAAAAGCGTTAGTTTGAGCTCTAATATCCCTTCCCTTACTTGAAGAGTATCGAAATCTTCTGCATAAGCATTCTTATTGCGCTCTTCTTTTGTATTGTAGTCTTTCTTTGGGTTTGACCCAAAAGAACTATTCATTAATTTTGGTTTATCAGCAATCGGTTATTTTGATATCGAGAGAACAATAGAAAGTCAGTTTGTAACTTGTAAAAATAATCTAAATTCAGAATAGTTCTCTGGATCTTTAATACAAGAATTTGGAAGATTGAGTGCCTCCCTCAACAACCAGGGGCTTGAATAGTGCATAGTATAACCTATGCGATCAAGTAGATGATTTTGAACTAAATAGACTTGTTACATGGGTAATCAATGATTGTGA
>ENA-UOTX01000049-UOTX01000049.1-compost-metagenome-genome-assembly--contig:-NODE-49-length-111940-cov-10.969445_pt1 | contig 111940 bp, 84 predicted proteins | sample MGYA00238143_ERZ746982 | MGnify/ENA primary metagenome ERZ746982 (study PRJEB28758, sample SAMN06268862) | compost metagenome | isolation source: single cell | place: USA: California, Emeryville, Joint... | reverse complement strand
TAGTTGAGAAAAGATTATTATCATTTTAATAATAATGAATGACTCTGAAAAAGGATGGCATTACAACTGTCATATGTATATTGCAAATCCTATGCTATCCTTATCGATTAAAAAGAAGATATCGGTAAGTTTTCGATTCTTTTGAGCATTCTTCACCTTCTGTGTTCAGATAATCTTGACCCTTAAGCGTTCGAAGGTAAAATTCAATATTTACCGACTCCTAAAAGTATTGGATAAGTCCTAATTAGATACACATTCAAAAGGTTTCATTACATCTCTGCGTTCTTTATTAGTTTTGTAAAGCAGCTCTTTGATCAGCTTAACACGATCGAAAAATACGCAGTAGTCTTTCATGGGTTCAGCTGCAATGTACTCATCGAACCAGCAAGCCATCTCCAAGAAATCTGATTTCTTCACGCACCCATTCACCGCTACGGCATTATAAGCTTCTTTCATTGCTTCCAAGGTCAGCTCATCCGGCAGCGGTACATCATATAATGCACAGTAGGTTATAAGAACTTTATAAGATATCATTCCCGACGCGTTAGGGTCCAAATTATTGACGAATCTTTTAAAGTCGATTGGTTCAAAGCCTTGCCATTCCTTTGGATAGCCAGAATCCAGACCCGAGCTCTATTATCGAAGACAAAGAATTTCATGAAAAGAAGAAATCATTCAATATCCTTACAACTTTTCGGCTGAAGAATTCAACTAACTCTCTCGAATTAAGCATAAACGACGCATTCGTGAGATACGACAGCTCTTGTACGAGTGTGTATAACTGACTGACTGTGAATCGATTGCCATGATTAGTTTCCTTTGCTGGTAGCAGAGTCGGCTAATAGTTGTTTTAACAATGATTTTAATAGAAGTCACCTTACCTCTGGATCTTTGTAATTGAGATATTTGGAGCTCTGTACAGCATCAACGTAGTTCAGTTGCAATTCCTTCTGAATTTTGGTTTGGTTTTCAATGGCCTCTCGGAACAAGAACATCTTTTATGATAAATGAATAACTTCAAACGAAAGAAATAATTACAATCTTCTTAAGCGCTTCATTCTCAGCTTTGATGCTATAATGAATCCAGTCTTCAAGCTTATTATATGTTGTCTGGGCTGATTGCCTTATTTCCTTCATTTTATTTTCGGCAATACATTTGATCATATAGAACCGGTAGCGCATCACGGCTTTTTCCATGGAAATGGCCTGTTTATGTTCTTTTTCCAAAGGAGTCATTTCTTTTGGCTCTTCCTCTTCAGGCTGAGCTCCCTTTTTTACAGCTTTCTTCGGATCTTCCTTCTTTGGAGGAGGAACTTTCCCTCCTTTCTTGTCGGTAGGATTTGGTTGATCAATCTGCTCAGCATTCAGTATTTTAATTGCGTCGTTATAAATTTTTTCAATGCGAGGGAACACATTTGGATTGGCTGCATCCTCCAATGGAGTCGAGGCAATCACTTGGCCATTAAACTCGGGGAAAGGGTTCTCAGGGACATCAGCGAGGTCCTTGTTGCCGACGATGTTGTAATAGTCATTCAGTAGCTGAACAGTCGCTGAGTATCGATCAAGCTCGGTCTGGAACAGTTTATGAATATTATTCATAAAATACTCCATTTGGTCCTCAACATAGCCTGATTTAACCACTGCAGCATGCTCTGCGAGCAGAAGCTCTTTCCTAATAGCAAACATGAATATTGAGACCTAACTTCTCACAGCATTTACTTATTTTCAATCTGTTCCCATAAAAATTGATGAAGATCTTCTACTCTCTGATGAAGCTCTTCCTTAGTGTCGTCTTCTTCGCACATATCAGGATTCTCATCAACGAATTGGTTATAATCTTTTTGGTATTTTAACACATGAAGCTTCATGATTACTAGGTTAGATCTAAATACTCAAACAATTGTTACCATTCGATCGTCTCTGGCTGTTATCAGATCAAGGAACCGCTTTTGGATTTCCGCAATCCTCATAGCATCAGTATTCCTATGCAGCGTGAGAAGAGGGATTAAAGGAGGTAATTTACCGTTGTTCGCGAAGACTTTGAAAGACTTGCTTTGATTGAGTAACGTATTGATTCAAGGACGCTTCCCAGGCTTCGTTTAATATTTTGACAATATCAGGTGTTAAATTTGCAAGTTGTGCGTCCTTTTGAACCTGCGCGAGTAATTCTTGCAATTTTTCTCGTTCTATCAACACCATCTAGAGCAGATATTTAAGATAAACAGCACAGCACAGTCATTTACCTGAGCTTCTTCCTCTTGTTGTTTTCTCTTTTCTTCCTCAGCTTGTAATTCTCGTTCTCCTCTCGTTTTATACTCCTCCAAAAAGTTTTCGTACTCTTGGTGTTTGACCTCCAAAACTTTCGTTAGTCTCTCATCAACTGAAAGACAGAGGTCGATCAGAGAGGAGTTCGCGTTGATTTTTTGAAGACAGTTGATATTTGCAGTCTCAAGTCCAAAATTCGCGAGCCAATGCTCCAAATCGTCTTTATGAGTATCATAGTAGATGTTTTTCTCCGTTATCGCGAATTCGGAGTTCAAAGGGTCATTCACAGTTGTCAGGTACTCGACAAAAGGTGATCGATCGAACGGAGGAGGATTGTCGTCCAAATGGTAAATCTCGTTGGTCTCTGGGTCTATCCTTCTACCCAGCGCTCTGCGTAAGCACTCGGATTTGGGGATCTGAAGCGAAATAGCAGCATCGATTCCTCCTTTGATTAGCTAAGTATTAGAATTAAAGAGGGAACTTGACCACAGCAAATGTACCTTCCTAGGAACTGATTTATTTGGTATCGCTTTCACGATTTTAGAGGCTTTTTCTTTATTAATTTCGGCCTTAGTGGGAGCTAGTTCGTCGCTGACGATATATCCGCTTAGAGCAGTCTCCAATGCTTTTGCCTGAGAAATCAAAGGGTTAGCTACAAGCACTCGCAAGGAAAGAAGCAACCTGTCGATAGTTGTTAGGGAACCCGAGAAGTATCCAGCCTTTTGTATAGTAGTATGGGATTTGTTTTAATGTAGTGAGCTTCGAAGAAAGTGCGGCGTCTTTTTTGTGAATTTTATTCGAGAAAATCTCAAAAGTCGGCGGTGAGTGGTTTCCAAACTGCGCTTTAGCTTCTTCAAGGTCTTGCACGAGTTCCTGGTCAGTTTTCTTCGGGAACAACATTTGAATTTTCAATAAGATGGCTTGGAGATATATGTCATCAGGGATCGGTTTTCCCGCTATCAGTAACGATTTGATAACTGAGCCAAGCGCTTTCATTTCATTGGTATAGTTTCTTTCCACAACAGGAGCCAAAGGCAGTTCTTCGGATTTGAGATTCTGGACTTGTACCTCTTCAATCTGGTAGACTTGTACCCCTTCATTTTGCTGGTTTTCCTCTGCTTCGAGTCTCGGCGGTTCTTGCTGGATTTCGTCAGCATTGTCGCCTTTGCTGTTCTGTCTCAAAGCGACCTGTCCTGATTGTTGGAAAGGATTTTCATTGGTTCCTTCATCCACGTGATCTTTCGCAGTTTTTTTGGGGCTGCTGCTACCTGACCAAGGCTTCGTGGCTTCAACTTCCTCAATTGAACTCTAAAATAAAGCTAAGGAGATGTAAAGTATTCAGGAATTTACCATTTCAATCGCTTCTTTAATAATTTCATCCAGCTGCAAAACCTTAAGTCCATATTTCTCCTTCAAAACTTTACACAAGGATCTTTTGCCAGAAAACGCATATCCCATCATCATTAGCTTTAACGGCATATAGTTGGGCATATCTGAGCTCGCCGGAGGCCGTTTCTCCGGGAAGTTTGCATCGATGATCGTCTCCACGACTCCACCCAATAAAAAGTTATTCACTGGTTTATTCGGAATGTATTTGTTATCATCTTCGTTTTCAGGCTCCGCAAAGTTATGGGTTGGCTTCCATTGTCCTAGCCCATTGATGTAGTCCTGAAGTTCCATCTCAGCCAATTGCTCAGCGCTCTCTTGGACCTAACTATTATTAGAAACAGCTCTCAAATGCATTAAAACTCACTATTTGGTTATCTGGAGTTGACAACACTTTAACTCCATTAGAATGTCGAATAGTTTTCCTTGGAATCAGAGGCGCACCCTCAATGAAGAGGTTTGAGTACTCTTTCAAGAATCTCGAGTCAATGGCTTCAGTATCTCTATCTTGCAGATGCATGAAACACAACTTCCGTTCAAAATATCCAATTTTAGAAAACAATTGCCACTATATATTTTACCTCTGCAATTTCGAAAATCATATCGGTGAGGTTCTGGCAGCTATGGTAATGATCCATTCTCTTCTCAGTCTTGAATTCAATCTCCAGTTCTTTCTGCAAAGCTTCTCTCTGTTCGACCTCTCTATCACGCTCCTCTGTCATGAAATTGAACAGCTGCTCCTCTTGAAGCTGCGCATGGTAGATAATATCTTCTCGCTTCGAGTTGTATTTCTCTTCTCGCAGGTTGCGATCTTCGATAATAATATTCTTATACTGTTCATTCCTCCACACTTCGTAGTCTATTTGCTTCTCCTAAATAGCGATAATTATCAGATCAGTCTCAGCAAACGAGAACTAACCTGCTGAGACTGCTGGCTGATTTTTTCTAGCAGTATCTCTTCCTTTCTGGCCACTTCGACCCTGGTTTGTTGATGCGATTGATCTACCACCATCTTCCTCCTTCGCTTTTCCCGCTCTTTTCTCTCTTCTTCAGAGAGCAGCATCTTCTCACGGTGGTTGGGTCTAGACTCTGTAGTTGAAAAAAAGGTCGATTTTTCCACTATGAATGAAATCTTAGAGTTAGTTTCTCAATTCATAAACAAGTCATTTACGCTGCTTTGATACTCGAGCTACGGTTTCGCCGAATTCATCGGTTTCAAGCTTTGAAAACTTCTTCTCGAAGTCAGCGATGCCTTCAATCACATCAGAATTCTCCTGCTTTTGTCTCTTCAGCAGCTGACTTTTTGACCTCGTTGCCAGCAAGAGAGCAAATTCTCGATCTTTTTGCTCTCTTTCTTTCTTAACGTCCATATTCTTCTGCCAGCTCTCCAAGCCTTTCGTCGTCCATTCATCCATAAAGTTCTTATTCCGATGAAACTTAAGCAATTGCTCAGTTCTAAATTTCTGCGTGGTTTCCTCACGGAGTCTCTCCGCAGCCTCCTCCTGCTTTCGCATGAATTCAGCTTTGTCTAGACTTTTATACATCACTTCCCGATACTTCGAGAGGTGTTTTTCGAGATTGAGGCTCTTTTGTGAAGCGTTCAGATTATTGAGACGTTTCGAGAAAAGATGCGACTCCATTGTGTCGAATTTTTCCTTTCGAGGCTTGAATTGTCGGATGGGACTAATGGTGTTGAGTTTGCCGGTGTCATTGAAAACGTTTATATCAGCTGGGTTATTAACCCTTTCCAATGCCTAAAAAGCAGAAAACTAATGAGGGAATTAGTCAAAATAACAGCAAACCATTTTCAGTTGGTAGAGAAGTTTCAAGGCTTCGCCAGGTTTTTCTTTGAGAATCCCATCAGCGATCTGTGCGCTGAATTTTATCGATAGAGACTTGAAAGTAGGCTCAAGCAGTTTGAAATTGTTTATCTTATGATTTCGTTGCTCGCTATAAAGGCAATGATCGGTCTGATTGGAATGTGTGGAGCAAATACCTGTCTATGAAGAAATTAAAGTCCATTTGTTGATTAAACTTGGTCAGCAACTCTCCGATAAGGTAACCGTTTGAAAAATCTCTTTCAAAGTCAACGACGGGCCTTGAAAGTTGCACCTCGTCGTTCAGCCAGCTGCGAATAAGTTCACTCATCCTGATTTTTTTTTTAACACCCAGAAATTAAGCTAATTTCGCAAGGTATAAATCTCCGACAAGTTTTAATTTGTGAGGTTTTATTCCGCTGACAATTTCTCATGAACTCTAATTTTATATCTATCTCTATCTGAAGTCAGGATATCGAACTAGACAGGGTTATTGAGAGCTCATAGCTTCCTCTTCTCTCAAATTCCTCTTCCTAACTTCCATTTTTTACATTGGAGTGTAGTTCTGAAATCGATCCTACCAATTAAAATGAAACCCCTTTTATTTGATTAAATAGTGGCAAATCCCTCGATCTGATGTTTGATAAATTTCTGGATACTTCGAGCCCAAAGGGGAAATAAAAGTTACGGCTTCCTGATAACAGTTCTGGGTGTCGGCTCTCATCGATAACTCGAACAACTCCAAAAATCAGATGTAAGATTCACATCGCAATTGCATTTCAGATGCCCTCAGGATCGATGTAACTCGGTTTGGTGGGACACAAGAAAGCTGTTTCCTCGTAGTAAAGCAAGCTAGTGCGATTAGCGCTACATAGGGGGATTTTATTACTAAGTATTAACGAATCAATTGAAAGAAGGTTACTAAAAATTAAATAACCATGGGAAAACTTGGCACGCAGACTAATGAACAATCACATCGTCGAATTACTTTCCGTGCTTCTTTGAGAAACAAAGAAGAAGAGGAAGCTGAACTCAGGCGAAAGGAGCATGAAGAAAGACTAAAGGTCAAGCAAGATCTGCTTGAAAAAGAATTTGAGAAACAAATTTTACAGCAAAACCTTCAAGAAACCACGACAAAAGCAAATTTGCAAAAGGTAATGACTCTGAGCTTAGAACTGGAAGCTCAACTTAATATTATCTCAGCTCAGAGGCTTTCTCGACAGCATCACAGAGTCAAACAATAAGAAAATGAAGGAACTGACACTTATTGAGGAACAGGAAATGGCTTTGGAAACACAGCAAGGACAGCAGCCTTTTGGCTTCAAATCAGTCCAATTAAACAGTCCTAAGAACTCTTTACTCGCTCCGAGCATGGTTTCAGCGTTTCCACTTAACGTTGCTGAACTGGAGGATAGAGAGGCTCAGTTGAGAGAAAAGGAGGAACACCTGCAAGAGCTTCAAGAAATAGAAGAGCACATTCAACTTTCATTGCGGAAAAAAGTCAAGGAAATTTACAAGGATAATGTAATCATACAATTAAAAGGAGCAATTCATGAACGAATGATTATTTGAATAGCTAATCTACCAGCAAAGAGTTTATGAAATTGAGCAATCGCTTGCCCATGCAACCGAGAGATTCAAAGATTTGGTGCCGGTCGAGCTTGTTGCGAAGAACCACGAAGTAAAAAGCAAAAATTTCCGAGCTGGTAGTTAGCATTCATAGGCGTTATTGGAGCAAGAATTCAAAGAAACTCAGAAACAAGTCAAGCAATTACAGGAACAGGATGAAAACTTGAAAAAAATGATTTATGAGTTCCAGAGGACAGAGAGCAGCAAATTAACAGAGTCAAGAGCGCTAATGTCTGAAGTGCTAGTGAAGATAGATGTAACTTTCTTCTAAGCCTATCAAAAAGCTTACTACCTATACTTCCAATTAGGATTACCGCAAATTGAATGAGCAGTATGAAAAAAAGATAGAAGAGCTCGAGAATTATCACAATCGGCTCATGGAACAGAAAAGCAGCTCCCAGCAACTGCACGTGATTATGGACATCCTGGACCAACTTGAAAAGTTGAAAATTATCCGAGCACTTTTCGCTTAAAGAGCTTATTTTGATTAATAGGGAATATATAGGGCAAGGCCAGAACGATGAAAGCTCAGACATGGATAGCAGCTATACCAGCGGCGCTGATTCGCCATTATTGGACCCTGCCACTCTTGGCAAGAAAAATGCTAGTGCCAGAAGGCCCTCCAGTTCTAGTCGTCTTCGCAGAGGGAGTGCAGCAGTCGGGAATATAAGTCCAATAAAACTGGGAGATACATCGAGAAGAGAGGCTCAGCTCCTAATGCAAACCCTAAATAAAAACCATATTGTTTTTAAAATCCAAGCGTTTTCGAAAAAACACGAGAAGGGAGGTGTAGCGCTCCTGGCAGATAAATTGATCGAGCTTTATAGAAATTTAGCACAGAAAGAGATTGCCCTAAAGAGTCAATATGAAGATCTCTCCAAGCAGGTAGCTAACAAAGTTAGAGGAGCAATTTATCTAATTATTTCCTGTAGAAAATGAAAAAAGATGCTGAGATTGAAGAACTCATGAAAAACTTAACAAGGTTCAGAGCGAACAATCAGGCGATAATGCTCGAAGCGCAGCTCGATAAAGAAAACCCAGCTTCTCCAACTAATAAAATGAGGCAAAAAGAACCAAATATGCAGCCTGAACAAGAGATAGAAACTGATACTGGGTTCATCTATCTTGAAGATGAGGTCCTCACCATCAATCAAGTCCTTGCGCAAGGAACTAAGAGCAAGGATGTTGACAACGTGATTGATAACCTTGAAGAGACTCAGAATTTTTCGTTGCGAGCGTACTCAGGAATCATCGAAATACTCTTCAAATTTGCGAGTCTTGTTCTATATCTTGATACGCAAAGCTTTGGAAGCGTCCCAGAAGAGCTGCAGAAAAGCGCGCAGGAGGTTGAAGCTTTGGTGAAGTCCTTCAGAGATTCGAAGAAGATAGATATGCCAGAAGAAATGCCAGATTCTCAGTTTGAAATGGCCAAATATATAATGGAATTTAAGAAAGACAAGGAGGAAGAAGACAGCAATACACACCTCCGCACGCTCTCTTCAGATGCAATTGTTAATATTTTCATTAAGCTCTTTGGTGGGAATGAATGGCCTGAGCATCAGAAGAGTGCGGTTCAATTCGATTCCATTATACAACATGTACACCAAAATTTTTTCCTTAAACTCGAACCTAATTGACTATTTTTTATTCATAGGATAAATTTATCAAAAACTTTGTTGATGCAAAGTTTCTCTTTGAGTATTTAGAGAAGCGATCGCGGCTCTTGCTTCCAAAGTCTGAAAGTAACGCTACTAATCACTTTGTAGCAGGAATTAATTCAAATCAGTGGTTAAAAGGGTCTTTGAAGAGATAATGGTCCTAATACAAGAAGGTTCAAAGAATTTACTCCACCGATTCGAGAAACTCACGAACAAGTATATGGACTTTGTGCAAAAACTTTCAGAGATTCGTCAAGAAGGTACGAAAGTAAGAGTTTTATGGGCCTAATCATATTTTGACGATAGCTGGAGATAACGTTCAGTCTCTCCTGCCGCAGATCGACGTCAATGATGAAGTAAAACGAGAGAGAAAGCTAGTGGTTCCCGAAAAGATGAAGCGCTTGCAAGAAGACATATCGCTTAAACATTGCATTATAAATGATATCAAGCACCCGAAAAGGAACCTCGCGGCGGAAGAAGCGAAGCTAACTGCCGACGACAACGCTGTACTCAATAAAGAAGAGCCTGAGGTACGAAAAGAGCAAGACGATGAAATCCTCAAAAGGAAAGTCAAGGGACTTGCCTTTAACATGATGGAGAAAAAACGTGCAAACGTTTATCGGATAAACAAAATCCAATACCCATACAAAACTCCAAAGCAAATCGAAAGAGAGCTAGAAAATGACCAATACACACGCAAACAGAAAATAGTTGAGAATTTAAGTCCACGAGAGAGGGAAGAAGTAACTAATGCGACTTCTGATGGCAAGTTTAATGATTTTTTTGTTTTGTTAGCGTCATTTCGACGATGAAAGAAACACGATAAAAAGAAAGGAGGCGGAAGCTCAATACTATGCTTTATTAGAAAAAGAGGGAAAACTTCAAATAAAGCCAGAGCAACCAACCCAGCGTTACGATGAAGTTGTAGCCTCACCAGAGAAACGCAAAATGATTGATAACGCTCGCTCGCTGTCTCATATCCATTTTAGTAAAATTGTTCTTCAACGCTGGGGTTTGACTCTCAAATGTTATTAGTTGAAATGCAAATAAATAGCGAGAGGTACGGCAGCTCCCGGAAGAGTCTCTATGGAGTAGGGTCTTTACTGTCACCAGATAATAGGACTCTGAATGAGAGCAACCAAATGAGCATTGAAAGTAAACAATTTGATATTACGATGCTTAATTCATTCCAAATCATAGCATCAAAATCGAAAGCTCCTAAGCAGTTGGACCATATTCTGAAGTCAAATCTGACCAAATCAGTAACATATCGAGGTCCTGAGCAGCTGTCCCAGAAACAATCTCCAAGGGAGACAAGATTCTTGCCTGCGTTCCAGTCGCATAGACCATTTACTTCGGTTGCTGGAGATGCTAAACGTATTAAAACTGAACCAGACTATGTGAATGAAAGCTCGTTTGCCAAAAACGGATCATACCTTAAGCAACGGTATCTGAAGAAGGAAGCGAACTCCTCACAAAATTTGGAATCCACAGAACATGAGCGCGATACTGAGGTCCTTCTTGCGAAATTGTCACAAAAGGCCAAACCCAAGTCTAAAAAGAAGCCAATTCGATTCAAAGACACAGCTCGCAGTGGTGGTCGTACTTCGCAGTCATCAGCTTCGACGAATACGAGAGCAATTTTCAAAGAATATGACAGCTCATTTGATGACGTGTTCGCTCCTACTTTCTTCACGACGTCATATGTGCCTCCAAACGGAAAATCTGATTATCACTATGACGCTTTTAAGGTGAATATACCGTCATTCCTTGTTGAAAGCAAAAAGCCTTAAACCTTTCATTGAGGATGGCAAATCTGGAATTAGATTTGGGAAATCGTATGTATTGTCGACAATGAAAGAGAGCAATTTTGCATGTTTATTTTGATATTAAGTTTCCTAAAGAGAAATTAAGATTATTAAATAGATAGATAAGTTCTTTCATATTTTCTTGATTACTATAATCTCTTTGCTCAATCTTAAATTTACAACATGAAACCTTACAACGACCCGCTTTAGTTTATATGCCTGCGTTAATGACTGCTGCAGCAGCTTGAAAATGAAAATAAATCTGAAATATGAATAAAATAGTTTTTAGGACCCATTTTCTTTGTTATTGGAAGAAATACAGATACCGTGGATATCTGAGAGGCAGTAGCTCATTGATGAGAATCTCCTTTCGTGAGAACTCTGGCTGGTGTAAGCGTCTCTAATCGTTTGACTTAACAAAATATCTTTTGCTTCCACCTTCAGGCAAGAGAGAGAAAATACTAAACGATTGTTGCGAGAATAATGTATTCAATTGCTTTTAACCTCTTCCATTAGTTAGAGAAAGTTTTATCCATATTCTTGGCTCTGGAATGCCGGAGTATTTTCGAAAGCTAACAGGTAAATAGATGACAATCGCTTATATACACACACACTTCTTCACTCCAAAGAGAGGGACTAATTTGAATTTATGGAGTCATTCCGCACTTTTTGAGGTCATAAGGTTAGCAAGCTCCTTCTTTGAAGATATATTTTACTTTTTCTTCCTGGATTTAACAATAATTTAACCAGTTTATAGCTCAAGAGTAAGAATAATTCATTCCTTAATTACTTATTGAATTAGAAATGTTGATAATATCATCCTAATCTTTGAGAATCTCATCATCTCTATTTCAAATGAAATTCACATCAGCTTTGGCTCTCTCTCTCCTTATCGTCATTGCCTCTGGCACCAGTCTGGATGACACCAAAAGAGCAGAACTTGCTGCCTAAGCTCTCAGTGGCAAACTCCCATGGTCTTTTGGACCTTGTTAGCAAAGCCTTCGAACTCGATAAATGCTATATTGAGACCAGAACAATGCTCTCTTTGTCACAGGAAACCTGCCAGATGAGTATTATCAAGATTGGGTGGTCATGTCGACTTTTGTGGAAGCAATCCTTAAGACTCCCACTCGAGTAAACAAAGACTGTGTTCACATCGTCAATCTCATCAGATGCACCTTCCTTGAATTCTTTCATCGTGTAGGCCTCTACATGAATGAAACCTATGTTCCTTTGAAGGATAAAATTGTGGATATCAATTACACTGGAACCATTGGGAAGATTAGCGAGAATGCTGAGGTGTTCAATGCATTCTATTCATGCACCGTTACCAATCTCAAACTTGCTGGTAGCCTTTACTACCTGCATCTGTTCGGAATCTTCGAGCGCATGCCTACTATCACAGTGCTTTCAAGAACCTTCTTGCTCAAAACTAAATTTGATTAATCCTCATATAAGAAAGAGTTCACAATGTAAATGGCTTTAAGACAAGAATTATATAGATTCAAATAAGATATGACACAATATATATATAAAATATCGGTACACCTTCTTCATGGAACAAAAAATTATATTCAATAACAATATTTGGAAGAGAAGAGCCAAGATTAAATTGACATACGAAATTGTTTTAGTAACACCTCTATCTTACTTGCTGAATCAAGAGATTATTCCTGTTAACCAAATCAGTATTGATCTTGCTTCTATCAATAATATTCTCTTTTGCGTGATCCAATAATAATTGGTACATTCATCGCAAAGCCTGAAGAATCCAAAATTTCCCAAAACAAAAAGCAAGAGAAAAAAGTATGACAAAATTGGTTTGTTTGAAAGGAGTCCATATCACAACAAAAAGCAAAAGCACTGAACTGCTAGCCATTGAATTTCTGGCGGGATACATCAAGGAAATAACAGGAACGGCGATCATTGCAATCCAACGAGCTAAATTTTACTATTTCCTTCTCTAAGAATCAGAAATCTATTGGAGTTTCTCTAAATTTAGTAAGATTTACTGTAGCAATCGACTTACGATGTGTATGTTACATTTCGGAGGGAGATTGAGCTTTGAATACCAATTTACAGAGTAAAATGCCAAACCAGAAGAACCAGATACGAGATAGATAACAATTTTTACTTCCTGGGTTTAGCAATAAAACCTTTTTAAATATTTTAATCATTCTCTTACTCAAGATTAACTCAAGACTATCTTAAAGTATTGTTGCTAATTCAGGTGCCAAATTTGCGTGAGAATTTATAATTTCAGATTAGAAATTTACAAAAACTACAGCTTCCAAATGAAATTTACCGCTATTCTGGCTCTCTCCCTTCTGGTTGTCGCTGTCTCTGCTGATCCTGTTGTTCCAGAACCTCAAACTGGTAGCATCTTTAAAAAGGCTTTCGAGATCGATCAATGCCTTATGGAAGTCAGAACATTGCTATTTGATGCTCTCTACGTCGCAGGAAGCTTGCCTGAAATCTACTATAACAATTCTCAAGTTATGATGACCGTCTTGGAAGGCATGCTCAAGGCTCCTACAAAAGCAAATGCCAAATGTGTTGACGTTGCCAATCTCATCAGGTACACCTCCCTTGAATTCCTTCATCGTGTCGGACTCTACATGAATGTAACTTTTGAGCCTTTGAAGGATAAGGTTGTGGATATCAAATGGACTGGAACAATGGAGAAAATTATCGAGAATGCTGAGGTGTTCAATGCCTTCTACTCATGCATCTATTCCAACCTCCAAATTGCTGGTAGCATGTACTATATGACTAAGTTTGGAGTCTTCGAGAACATGTCTACTTTCAACCTTGTAGACTACTTCAATGGTGTTGCCATAGGACTGGCCGACAATGTTGAGCATTGTGAGGTCGCTGCAGACATCGTGAGCAGCGCTTTCAAGAGATTCATTACTCAAAACTAAGTTCAATCAATTCTCAGTTAAAAAAGAGTGCTTATTGAAACTTACATTAAGAATTAAGATATGAAAACATTATATATTTGAAATAGAGTCACACCTCCTTGATGAAAACAAACCCCTACAAATTTATATATCAAAACTACTAATCGCTAAGGCTAAGGCGTCTATCCCGAAATTTAACAATATGAGACTCTCTCTCTGAATTGCAATGATCTGCCAATGTCAATAACAATTATTTTCAATATTAACTTGCTGAGAAGATTTTACGACAATGAAATAGTTGATTCTGAAAACAAAAAGCATTATGAATATGATTGTCCTTTCTCAAAACCAACAATGCCTAACATTAGTATTATCCAGTTATTTTTGCCTTCCCAGTTCTGTCTTATCATCATCACCTTCATTGCTGTCTTCGTCTTGACAGCCTTTCGTTTGATTTAGGTACTTCAAAAATTCGAGAGCAGCTCGGGCAAATTGTCCAAGGTCAAGTTTTTTGCTCCTTATATCATTTCTATCACTTTCTTCATTTTCTAACTCATCTTCCGATTCACCAAATCCGATATTTTGAAATACCCTTTTCGAGGGGACAGGGATTTCCAATTCTTCACAGAGATCAATAAAGGCTTTCTTTAACGTCTTCTCTTCCATGTATTCGAAGCCTTTTTTACAGTTTATTTCAAACACCTTTCCTACAGCATCAGTCAACCACTCAGAATTTTGATATATCTTGTCGTAACTATCCATGCTGCTTTTCCAGCTTCTTCTGAAATTGTTATGCAAATATTTCGAATGCTGCTCGCAATAAGTGTGTTGACATCTTCAAATTGAGCTCAGCTAATTCCAAGGAAAACTATTTGTTAAGAATTCATGAAATTTGGATCTATTGTCATTAAATAAATTAGTAAACAAGCTCATCATTATGAATGTAACTAACAAATAAAATACTTAAAGAAAAACTTGATAGAGTTTGACCCTGCCTATATTAAGAGAATTTAGATTATCTATCTCTCTTTACTTTCATTATTCTCTGACTCTCCATCAAAAATACATTTTACAGCAAGGTTCGATGAAAAACAGTAGAGTGAGCAATATGAATTCAAAGTGTCATTAAAAACCCTTGAAATAAAAGATTGAATAAAATCAATATGACAAATCTACCAAACTTCATTCTTTTTTCATCACTTATTACTCTTAACGTTCTATTCACTGCAAAATCCCAAGACATCGAACTTCCAACTATCCCCCTCAAACCACTCTCCGTGAAATTCACAAGCAACCATAGCATCTTCTCAATCATCATTAGCGATGTTAACCAAACCTTTATAAAAAACGGTACTGCTGATTTCACTGACAACATTAACGCCAATCCCTTTTGCAACTTCACCCCAACAACTACAACCTTTGATCACCTCGCCGAATTTACAAAAGATAAAACTCAATGGGTCACGACAGCAATCGTTGGAGACGTCATTTATGCTCTGCAGTACGATTTCACTATCCAGGCTCTTCAGCCTACCGCTACAAGCATTGGTCTCAAGGGCGAAGTTGCCTATAGATTCATTGATTTTGGCACCTATCGTACCCCTCTCCGACAGGGCTTCCACTATTCCAACAGCATGAATGTTGCTTTGGTTCACGTTGCTTATCATAACACTCTCCTGCTGGTCGTCGACGACTACGTTTATTTCGGAAGTCTTAGCGGTGGCTCACTCACTTTTAGCTCCGAAACCGGCCCACTGAAACTAGAAACAAGGGATTTCAAGAAAGCTTTGAATCACAATAAAAGGCTATATCTTCTCGACACCAACGGCGAATCTATCTACATTTACGATATTGCGAACTTGAAAAGCGCGAAATATCTAGGAAGTATCGGAGCCGGGCTTCTTGGCTTGAAATATGCCAATTTCACCGATTTTATGGCGATAAACAACCGATATCTCTTGATCTCGGACTATAACTTCGGAATACTGAAAATCGACGACGTGGATCTATATAATATCAATGTCACTGACAGGTTCACAGCGATTCCGAACATTACTTGCATCATGGAGCGTCAAGGCGATTTTGTAATCGCTAGCGAAAACGAGACCTCAGTTAATATCAGTGTCGCTAAGGATTTATTCAAGAAAAACTCCAGCGCAATCTCAACGATGATTTTGCCTTGGACAAAGGTTAAGCAAGTTGATTTTGACGAGATAAGAGCCTTTCTCACGCTGGATTGGGGAGTTCACGCCTTATATTACAAAGATCCAAACGATACAAGTTATAATTATGACATTGAGAGTCGGCATGCAGCGATACGCGCGGAAGGAGTGGCAGGAATGGCGGAATCGAAGTTTGTGGGTGTCAAGGGTTCACCAAATGAGGAAAGCGCATGGCTGGTAGTGTCTAAGGAGAAGATTTCGCTACTCAGAGCCATACCGTTTGCTCCTGAGCTGCGATGTGATGTGCAAGAGATGCTACAAGGCTCTTCGCCCAGTATCTTTACCAGATTTCATGTGTCGTTAGCCATGTGGTCACCTGAATGCGTGATCAGCCAGACTGCACGTAAGTGCCTTCTCCAAAAGGATGTTTATATCGGGTATCGTCCTGAAGGTATTCTGGGGCTCATTATGGATAATATGCTTGTTGCTGGGGCAGGACTCGCTGGTTCTATCATTTTGCTGGTTTTGGTGAGAAAGGTATGCACGAGCTGTAGAAAGCAGCCTCATGTACCACTGCAAGAAGAAAAGAAGAAAAAGAAAAATAAAAAAGAGAAGGCTAATAAAGCTGACAAATCTGAGAAGCAGGAAAAGAAAAAGAAGAAGAAGACTTCGGGAGTTGGCAAAAAGAAGAAATCTTCAAAAAACACATCTTCGAAAGATTCGAGTAAAATTCAAGTTTCTGATTACAGTGAAGTTAATAGTAAGCAATTCGATAACGCAGAGTTTGTAATGTCACCTTGAATGTGAAATATATTCTTTTTTCCAACTTATTCAGGATAAGCCTCTGAATTTTTGTATACGATTAGTCTGTAATGATTCTATCATTACAAGTTGAGTGAGTGGTTTCTTCTCTTTGTCTTATGATGGTTACTTTCAAACAAAAGATTTCAAACACTTTACATCGTTCCTAACTAACTTACTGCTAGTATTTTCTCGCGATTGTGTTCATAACTCGTTATTTTGAAGCTAAGAGAGAGATAAAGGATAATTCATTTTGTTAAAGTCCTTGTAATGAGAATATAAACTCGAGCAATCACGGAATAAATTGAATGATTCTTTGTTGAAAATGCACTAAAAAAACAAAGCATAGCCTCAACTTTTTCTCATGCACAACTTATTATCAGCAACATTCTAGAGAGGCTGTCATTATCAAGAATCAACATCAGGAAATAAGCAAATTATCATGTAACTTTTATCGAACAAAGAATTCAACGTCATCAATAGCGAAGCTGGCTTCACAAGGGTTTTTGTTGAGGGTTGATCCGAAGCTCAATTCAAGAGTGCTTCCTGTATGAGGGATGATCTTATCGATTTTACTATATGACAAAGAGCAAATTGGTTAGTATTAGTGTAAGGAGTTAAAATATATGGATTACAGATTCATCAAATCGTCTGAAAAATCAACATCCCTGCATCTGCTGGGTCGACTAGATGGCTTTGCTTGAATAAGTCTTTCCCAAACTATCGAAACGATGACGTTATAGCAGAAAATAAACTCAATAGGTACCTTTTTTGTTGTCAACTTTCATATATCCGTACTCACCTTGCCAGTTATCGAAGGCGTGATAGTGCGCGGTGATTCTTACTTCAGTGTGAGCAGGCAAATCCTTGAATTTCTTAGTAACTTCAGTTGCCGCCAATGCGCAATGGCCGCCCAAGAAATTGTTTGGGTATCCCTTGGTACAGTTCTGTCTTTGAAGGAAACTCCAACCATGCTCCTAGTGACCCACAAATTTTGTTACTATATATTCAAAATATAGAGTATTTACATGATCTTCGAAGTCATCATGAGAGTGCATCTTCCAGCTTCTCTTTGCTAATCCATACAAATGAGACCTTGATAACTCTCAAATCTCTTACATTTCAGGATGAAGCTTGTAGTAGCCGAGTCTGTTGTGGTGTCTGTGGTAGTAGTGTCTCCAAGTCCTGAGCCTGTCAAGACCACATTACCGTTAATTTGGAAGTTGCCATTAGAGATCAATTGCTCGACAATAAGAGTATCAGCTGTGACAGAAGTAGCGGTAAGCTTTGAGCCCTCTACCTTTGTAGATGCCTATAAATCAGTTTCAGATTAGTCGTTTTTCCTCGTCAAGTCCGTAAATACAGTCAGAGTTCCTGTTAAGTCAAGGCTTCCAACGATGTTTGAATCAGAGAGACCGTAAATTGTGTCGAATGAGATGTCGTTGCTGAAAAATACATATGCTAAATCATTTTGAATGAGCGTTTTGGTATTTAAGTTCGGTTACGTGAACTGGATGCATCAGAATTAACGAGGGAAGCCATTCTGCTGGAGGCAGATGAGATCTTGGCGCTTGATTGGAGGAAACTTGCTGCAGTTTTTTGATTTACTTCAAGTTTTTCATTTGAAGCTATAAACAGTGCTTAGGAAGGGGAGTTTGGTGGGAAAGAACCTGTCTTGAGGGTTGAGGCGTCAAAGAGCAAGCCTTTGCTGGCATTTGCGGGGGTGATGCAAATGATACTGCAAATGAGGATCGAGGAGAAGATGAGAGATAGAGTTTTCATTAGGATTTTAACCGTTTTTTGCTGTCGGGTGCGATATTGATTATGAGAAACCCTTGAAATAAATAAATATTTGAGTTAATTACGGTGACAACATAGGCAACAGAATTCAAAAATGGTCAATACTTTTGAAACATCATGAGACTGACAGATTGCTTAAAGAAAATTCTCATAAAACCTCATTGTTGATTATGGCTTTGACATTTTCTGTTTGAAGCTGCAATTCGGTGATATTGCTGTTAAACTTAGAAAAATGACACAGTCTTATTTGTGGAAATTACGCTCAGAGCACTTCTAATGCAAGTTGGAATTGAAATGAAGCGGGCTTTTGGAGAGCCAGGTGTTGAAAACAGTAAATTTGAGCAATGATTGAACTTTGCACTAAAGAATTTTTCACTTGGTGTATTGCGAAATTAATGCTCGCTGTGTTAATTCTCTCTTTGGGTTACTCGATCATTGCTAGCCTCCAAAAATTGCAGTTTCTCTTTGAAAATATTAGGTGGATAGATAAAATTTATGCTATCTTCAAAACTTATGCGCATACTGCTTTAACAATTCACATCATACAACACAGCGGTTAGAATTTTGATCGAGTCAATAATATTTTACAAGCTTTCTCAAAGAAAACTACTCTTATGTATTTTGCGTGCGTTATCTGAAAGTGTAATTTTCTCTTCATAATTTGACAAAGTTCACCTATACTCTCATTCTGGAAAAATTCTTTTCGTTTAAACTAAGAAACTCGAGTTGAATTTGGTCACTACAGATCGAGCCTAGAACCTTCGATCAGAAATTTTCCCTGTCGTTCGTGTTTCCTACTTTATGAATTACCGAATATTCTAGAAACTCGTAAGGCAACTATTTATCTTTCTTCTCATTGTACCAAATATACAATATAATTCCGAATAAAGATTGTACAATGACTCAAACCTTGGAATTCACTATCAACTTCGAAGTACCTGCAAAGGTTATCTACAATGCTCTCACCGATAAGATGTATTACTGCTTTTCACACCATCTCTCTGACCCTTTCTTGTAGGGAGCTCTCTAAATTCACAAGAACCTTGGCACAATTCGACGGCACTAGCGGTGGAGAATTCAAACTTTATGACGGAAAAATCGTTGGCAAAAACCTCGAACTTGTAAGAATACATGCCTAATTGTGGAAACTAATCTCTTGTTGATGAATAGCAAGAGGGAAAGCTGATAAAACAAGAATGGAAATTTGATAACTGGTCAGATTTTTCAGTTGTTACCATCAAATTCCAAGACAAAGAGGTATTCATTCACGATCTGAGCATTCTGGTTAATGTTTTTCTAGGATGCTTGCAAGGTGACTTTACATCAAGAAAACGTTCCAAAATCTGAAAGTCTCGAGAAGCTTGAGCAAGGATGGAAGCAACATATCTTTCTTCCAATGAGCAAGATCTGTGGATATCCAATTGAAGATGATTAGAGGATTTTTCATAAGCAAATAGAAATATCATCATTTTCGATGTTTGCATAAGCTCATATTTGCTATAAAAGATTTGAAATAAATCAATTTTGTCTTCAATTTTTTGGTTAGAATGAGACTGAAACCACTTTTTGAGGGGTAAAGGGAGTAGAATGAATAGTAGCCGGTTGAAATCAAATTTCCTTAGAAAGAATCATTTTGAATAATCCTACGTTCGTTTCAAAATATTACATACATTACGTTTCTTTCTCTCAGTAGAGAAGAATTAAGCGAGATAGTTAAGAAGTATTCTAAGGAAGCCTCCATCTCCTCCCACAAACGAAATGAATTGAAGACTTTAAATTTTTCTGTAGCGCATTTCATGTTAATCTCAATAATAATCTCTTCTTTTCACCGATTAGATTCTCAATTCAAATTTCTAACCGAAATTGAATCTGTAAAATAATTGATAACTAATATTTCAAAAAATCTCCTCATGTCAGGTATGCCACCTTTTCATCGCTCCTCTCACCATCAACACTTTAGAAAAAAAGAAAAAGCCAGAAGGCGACTCCAAGAAAGAGGAAGAGAAGAAAAAGGACAAAAAGAAGGGCGACGATAAAGAGGGTGATGATAAAAAAGAAAAAAAACTCAAGAAAGACGACAAATCAACCAAAGGCTCCAAATCCAAGCTTGAGATCCCTGCCTCAATCCTTGAAGATGACGCCGTGAAAAAAGAACCTATTTCACCTGTGAAAAAGCCAGCAGTACCTCTCTCGAATCAGTCACAATTTGATTCATTATTTATAGCAAGTCCATGGGATACAAGAAGCATACCGAGGAAAATCTGACTTCTTGAAAATGAACCTGCTTAAGAAGAAAAACCAGGTTCTTGCTCAAGTCGAGAAGCTGAATTTCAAGATCCATGAGATTCATTTCGCTAAAAACCACATTGAAAAAGACATCACTGCCGAGTTTCAGGCCATGCTGGATAGATTAAGACAGGCTGAAAATAATAAGGTTGCACTGCTCGTGGAAGATTCTGACGAGTTGCAGCAAGAAATCCTTAGGATCGAAGATATGCTGCGGAATCTCGATGAACTTACTACTGTGCCCATGGATCCTCAGGAGTTCTTGATAAGAACGCGCCAAGTCGATCAGTGGATTGAATATACATTAGTCAAGCCATTGAAACCCCTTCCCGACATCAATCCTTATGACTTGCCTCAGGAACTGAAAATCGTGAGAGATAAGTTGAACCAGGTGGCTTCGTACCAAGAGCTCCTCGATTTCAAAGACCAGGTGATTCATAAGTTGCTCAAAGAGAAAGATGGACAAGAAAAGCGGATCCGAGAAGAGTACGAGAAGAAATTCCAGGAAGAGCTCAATGAATGGTCGAAGTAAGCATGAAAATGCAGTTTCGTTGGATTAATCGATGATGATTAGATTGACTGATCAATTTGCGCTTGAATTGAATAAGTTTAAGCTGGTTTGCTTCTATGATGGCGCTCCTCTCGATGAAACTACAGTTAATCAGCCTTGTCTGGCGAATAACACTACAGACTTACAACACGGTAATTAGCTTGAAGCTTCTTCATTTATATAACGGTTTTTCGTACCATAGATGGCCACTGTCGAGAGGTCCCAGATCCTAGTGTTAATGGCACTCTTCGCCATTTCTGGGGACGACCAAGGAACAAAGATAGCCCAATAAAGCGAACACAATTGAATACTGGAGACCTGACAAAGAGCAGAGAATTCCAAGTCTTTCTAGGTAATGAAACGAGAATCTAAACTCCTAGTCTTAACAGAGATATAATTTTAGATATTGTAATTCCGAAGATTAAAAGAGAGTTGGAGCGTACTCAGACAAATATTGATAAGCTGTTTGTGCTGCATGATAAAAATTACACAGGTGAGAGAAATAATGAGAATTTTGTAATTGATATGATATCATATAGGCGAGATCAAGCCCATTCCTTTCCAGTATATTCTCCAGGAATACTGTAATCTCGAGCCGACAGAAACTCAAAAGGTTGTCGAATTAATTAATCCGGAAAAGAAGGAAACTATTGAATATGCGAGATTTTTGGATCTTCTAAATATTGCAGTTCATTAAAAAATTTCATAGGAATATTATTTTATTTTTTCTCCTTCACAGCATAATAACGCTTTTTAACCAATCAATCAATTAAAACTGTCTTAAACAACTGCCATTGAGGCACTGATAACTATGAGAAAATAATGACTATTTGAATCTGTTTTGTGAAAAATGACACTTGTACTCTATAATATTAAGGCTTGAAACGTTTGTTAGAAGAAACAAAAAAAAAAATGAATCTTATTTATATGTAAGTAGCTAAGATTTACTCATTTTGGAGGGCTTGGACGTGTCTTCTCCTCTATAATTGGAAACTGGTTTGTTCTATCTACGGGGCTAATGAGACCCATTGGTGGACCATACTTTCTCTGATCATTATAGATCTGTGGAGCCGAATGGTCTTGTATATTGAAAGCTTCGTAATTTTTAGATCTTGTTGATGTTGGCACTCCTCTGCCAGGGCTAACAGTCATCTCCATTCGTGAATCGAATGCCGAGACGTTTGGAGAGTGTCTTTTCCCAGGAGAGATTTTACTACTCGCAAGCGTCATTGGATTCGTTAATCCAAAGGAATCATGAGTTTTGTTCATCCTTAAGGTCGAGTTCAAGCTCATTGAAGCGTCTGACTTAACTCTCTCAGTCGCGACATCATACGCCTTAATCATCGTTATTATTGAAGAATTTTTTTAAAACGTTACTGTCAAGATATCTTCAGCGACCTGTAAAGTCATCATTTTGTCCTTCATTCCTCTTTTATGATCTGCGTCTTCTTTGAGCCGGGAGATAATCTTCCCAACATTCTTTTTCGTTTCTTTCAATTCAAAATGTAAGTGCAATCCTACAAGCTCACGGTTACTTTCCACAGGTTTTGTTGCCAGTTCCTGGGTTAAAATATTCTCGATTTCATGTTTTATTTTCTCTCTTTCACGCAGAAGACTATTTCCATAAGGAGAATCCCTTGACCTAATGAAGGAACTTTCAGCTACACTGGTATTATGCGCTCTCATCCTCGACTGAGTTCGGGAGGATTGCATCCCATCAGTGCGGTGGGATTCTTTACCTTCGATCATTTTGGTACCCGGTCTATCGAATAGGTTAGCATTTATAAATTGGTTGCATCATTATTTACTTCTTGGATTTTTCATGGTGTTGCTGATGTAAATTATCTTTTTCTTCAGGTGAAGGATAAGGATGCATTTCATCCAGTATCAATTGTAGCCTAAAAAGCATTAATTATTATATTGCTGAATGCCGATGAACAAAATTTACGTTTGGGTTTGCTTATTCTTTGATTTATTATCGATTTCAAAGATCTCTTCGGTGATATGTGGCTTCTTAACCATATGGTTCTTCTTAAGCCCGGAAGTTTTATCAAAGGGGCCTTTGGACTCGTCTTCTGCGCCTGCTGCTCTATGAGGTTCTTCGGCACTTAGATATTCTGGTCCAACGAAAAAGTTGATGTCGTCTGATGCGGTATTTACAAATCCTTGATGATGAATGGTGGAAGGAGAAAAGGAAACGTCGCCATCTTTCTTGTTTTTAGATTTCAAATATCTCTCAACTGCTGAGAATTTTGCTCTTTCTTGCTCATCTAAAGATTTGCTTTGGGAGTCTAGTTGACTGCTCGTTATATTTTCTTGCTGCCTTGGTTTTCTTTGGTTGTCTGAGGAGCTGAATCCTTGAGAAATATCTTCAGCTCCATCATGCTGAGATCTGGAGTACTCTTCATATGCATCTTCAGAGAGAAGTTGTCTCTGGTCTCCTTCATCCTCATTTCGAGGTTGGGTTAGGTTATCGTGAGAGTGAGGGTGATCCATTAGCAGTTGAGGCTGAGATTCAGTCTCGTGAGAATTTACATTGGTTTCTTTTGCATCGGGGGCATCAAGGTGACCTTCTGCTTTCATCTCAACGAGGTTTTGACTTTGAGATTGCTCGCTGTGGCTTAAGCGCTCTGAGTCAACATTTGGCTTCAATTCGGAATGAAGCTCGATATTATTATGTTCGATATCATCTTCTTTCAGTGGGTGATCGTGATCGGCATGATCGGTGCCTTTCTTTTCAGCAGTTAGAGAATGAATTTGCTCTTCTTGGTTTGTGACATCATTGCCCGAAGGGGCAAGTTCTGCATCTTTTTTGTTTAAAGAATCTTCATTCTCTTTGTGAAGTTGATTCTCGTGCTCAACGGCTTCAGATAGTTGCCCTCTATCAATTTCGGTATGAGAAACATCTTGCTCATTGTGAATTTGAGTTTCTTGAGTGATAGCTTGATGGTGAATCTGTGATTCTGATTTGTTCTCATGATTTTCTGGCTGATGTGAGTCGATTTCTTGATTTTCTTTCGTTTTCAGCTGAGACTCATGGATTGAGCTACTATCTTCTTCTTTTGATTCTTGATTAACCGTCTCTTGTCCTTGGTTCTCTTTTATCTCTAATGAGCCTGCTTGATTTTCTTTCGTTTGAGACTCATGGATTAAGCCATTATCTTCTTTTGGTTCTTGATTAACTGCCTCTTGACCTGGGATATCCTTTATCTCTGATGAGCTTGCCTGTTTTTCTTTTTGGAAAGTATTTGTTGAAAGTGGCTCTGATACAGAAGCTGTTTCATGAGGAAGCTCTTTAGCTCTGGTAGATTCGTTAGCTAAATCTGACTCATTATACTTTTCGTTTTCTTGCTGTTGCTTAGTTTCAATTATTTCTTGTTTTTCGTTGATTTCATCATTAGGTTCAGAATTTTTATTTTCCTCTATATCAACATGATTTAGCTCTTGGTCCTCCTTCTCTCCATCTTGCATAGAGTGCACATTACACTCACTTTCAACAGGTTGCTCTGACTTTGATCCAGCTTCTTTTGCTTCAGACATGTTTACTTCTACATTCACACCGATCTCTACACAAAGATCAGCTTTTTCGACAAGCTCCTCTTGTTTTTCTTCAGCCACAGGTCTGTCGTGAGGGTCATTTTGATTCTCTTGAAGAGCAGTTTCAAGTGTATCTTGGGCTTTTGATTGTTCTATGACCCCTTCAGTCACCTCGATAGCTTTCTCGTGGATAGGCTCATCTCCCAGACCCATAGTGTGTTGCTGCGATTCTGATTTGTTCTCTTTTACAATTTTTTCTTCTTCCTCCTCTAATTTTGGAGTTCGTTCGAGCTGATTTTCACCAATTTCACATCTATTGTCTTCTTTTTGTGAAACGTTTCCATGTTCTGAGCTCTCTGCTATTTGGTTTTTGGATTTTTTTTCTTCAGATGATAAATCATCGTCTGCAAGGTCATCTTTTTCTTGATAAGTGGATTTCACCTTTTGTGCCATTCTAGAGCGATGCTGTCCTACTTCTGTTTGCTCAGTAGATTCGAACTTAAGACCGCCATGTGTATTACCTTCAAATTCGAAAGCTTCTTCTTCAAGTCTTATCATTTCAGAATCATTTTGATCATTATCATCATTAATCCTCTGCTGATTCAAATCCTCATTCTTCTCCTCTGGTTCTTTGTTTATTTGGTGATTAAGGTTTTCTTGCACTTCTATTCCGGAATTTGGGTCATTATCCGGAGTATTTTGAACAGATTCGACCTCATCTTTATTGAGTGTCCCATTAGTAACCTCTCTTGTGTCATTGCTCACAGTGTGGCCATGCAATTCGGCCATGTTGTCCTCGTGTTGATTATCAATATTCTTTTCTAGCTGCCCTTTATCGGTATTCTCTGTTGCCGCCTGGAATTCAGCAGCATCGTTTTGATCTGAATTCAACACTTTTTGCTCAACTGTAGATTGATCTTCAGCCTTCTTTTCTCCAAGGTGTTCAGGAAGTGCTCCCTCCTCTGCTTGAGCCTCCGAGTTTTTCAGGACCTCCTGGCTTGAGTTCACCTGGGACAAATGGTCTTTGCCAACACCTTTCTGATCTTCATCGAGCTCCGGAGTTTGGATTGAAATTTCCTTATTTTCAGCGTCATGTTCGCTTCCTCTAAAGCTTCTCTCGTGGCTTTCGGAAACCAGATCACGCGCTGATTTTATTTCCTCTTCTCCACCCAAACCACATTTACTCTGTTGATTCTCTTCCGAAGAAAGTATCTGACCTCGAAGGTCATTTATCAAAGAATCAGCAGGTATGAGCCGCTTCCTTTCGTCAGTGTGTTCTCTCTCGTTGTCTCGAACTAGCGACTGACCCAATTGCCCTTTTTCATTGCTAGATGGCGAAGCTTTTTTGTATTTCTCGTGAGAACCGCCTTTAGATCCTGCCTGAGAAGTGCGACTACCCCCTTCAATTCCAAGCTCTTCAAATAATTTCTGGTAAGTGTGTTTGATTTCTTCAATATCCTGCACAATCTCTTCACGATACATCTGAGTACTCGTTTTGCTCATTGAAATATCTCCATCAGCAGCTCTCGAAAACGATTTTTCAGGAGTTTCTCGCATCTCTTGCTGCTTCGACTCCGACTGGAAGAATTTAGAGGCAGATTGATTAGCGCTTGGCACCTCGCTATTCTCTTCATCAATCACACTGCTTAACTTCGGAGTGTCCAGCTGCCCTTGATGATCGCCGACGCTTGTTCGGATATTAAAACCGTGTATAAAAGTTTTTGCGTCTGTAGGACTATATCGATTTGAGTCAGCCCCAAGAGTAAACGCATCGCTATCACTCTCAGATGGTCGCCGATCTTCTAAGCGAGGGAGATTTTTAATACCTCCATCGAGGTTTACTGGTTCATTTTTCTCACTTCTGCGGGTTATATCAGCGAGTAATGAGCGGTATTTGTCTCTTTGATATTCTGAATTTGCGGTTGAACTGACCCCATCACGGTCTTGCCTTCGCACTAATGTATTTGCCGCAGGCTTTGAAATGTGAGTGAAATGAGGTGCAAAAAACATGTTACATATTTCGATAAGTATTTGCTGGTCGTAGGTGTCGGCGGATGTATGTAATCGTTGTTTAGAGAGTAAAAGCTCGTCTCGAGCGAGTCGTGTGAATAGTAAGAAGTATTGTTGTCATCGTCAGGTTTGAGGTTCATTTCTCTTAGCTTTTGAGAAGTCGCTGAATTTTTTATTAAAAATAATTCGCGAGTTATTCTCAAAAAAAAAACAAACAAACAAGAACAATATAATTTTTTACACATACACCTTCGCTCATGACTAGTATGTGCTCGCCTTTCCTTTTCGACATCCGCTAGCAACCTACGCTTGCAGTATTTTATTAGAGTAGCGAACATATCGACGAAAATTGATTCGAAACGCTTCAAGTTGTGAAAACATAGTGATTAATTAACAAAAAGGAAAAATAATTTGAATAAGATCCAAATATGAATCACAACGGGATTGACAAATACGACGAGAATAGACCAATGTATGTCAGATTTTCAACAAAAGGATCTCAGGCATACAGAGAATACAAATTACAAGCTTTACAGCACACTTCTTTATGGGCATTAGCTGGTTTGTCTGGTGGATATGTGATTAGTAGACTGCTTGCTAACTCTCCGATCCCGCCGAATAGTCTGAGGCGCACTCAGTATCTCACCATCCTGGCAAGCACAATAAATCTCACCTACTTCGGTCACCAACAGGCCGATAAAACTCTGGAACAGCAAGCAAGAATCCTCGTCCAAGATCCTACAAACTTGCTTCAAGAACCTTAATACAGCAAACATCATATCTGACTTCATTTTCATTGATTTCTTTTCTGTAAAGCTCAAATTGTTTTAATCGCAATGTGTTTACAAATTCCTATTGGTCTGTATATATTTGAGTATCTTCGAATCAGCACTATTCACAGCCAACAAGAACACTTGCAAATAACAAGACAAAATCATATCTGAGAGCCTTTTTAAAAATTTTGCATCAAGTAGAATACTGAACTCTCAATTACCTTGAAGATATTTCAAAGCTAAAGGTAATATGCAACTAATTCTCTTAATTGCATAGAGACAATTAACGTTGCATCAAGCGGTAACAATAAAACAAAAATCGAGATCAAAAAAATTAAGAAAAACTGCATTGCTCCTAGCGAGTAATGCATGCTTCTTAAGGAAGGACAAACTATCTTTGAGAATTTTTTCTCTCTGCATTAAAATTAAAGTTGAGATTCATCGGCGATTCATCTTGGTCTCGGTTCAGCAGCATATTCCCAAACATTCCATTGAACGAGTCGATGCTATTCGCGTGATAAGGCGACTCGAGGACTATGGACCCCGGTTGAGACATCCTTGCTCCTCGCATTCTTTCTAGCGTGGGAGTGTAATTTGTTTTATTTACAGCGTGAGTCATGTAAATCTCGTTGGTAGTTGCATCTACGATCGCAAAAACGACCTTGTTCTGGCCGATAAGCTGATCTATATAATTCCTATCAAAATTTCTTAGTTTCAGTTTATGACACATCCGATTATGCTGCTGGTTTTCTCCCTCTTCAATTTTTAGACCCTCCTCTCTGTTAAGAGAATTCTTTGGCAGAGTCGCTTGGTTCGTATTTACATTCAAATCCAAAGGAATATAGTTGTTTGGTGTTGGTTCTACCCCGCTAGGGAAAGTATTCCCTTGTAATTGCCCTGTCGTCGCATTGTTGGTATTAAAAGCAATCTGCTGCATTTCAAGCGGATTTATATTATTCCCCGTAGAGTTGGCGAGCAGGTTCTCCTGGTTCACTAGCGTTGAAAAAGTGCCCTTGGTCATCGTGGTGCCTGACGGCGTTCCTCCATTTGAATTGATAACTTGATAATTCGGCTGCAATAGTAGATTCGAGTTCATCATATTCGGCGAGTTGGATGTCAGTAACTGCTGAATAGGATTGTAATTCTGTGATTGTTGCTGCTGAAATTGAAACGGGAACTGCTGAGGCGAAAACCCTACCTGCTGCTGACTCATCGACGCTTGCGGGCTCCCTTGCCAAAAGGGGTTCAGAAGCAAATATTTCTGTTGAGCTAGCAGAGGGTTATTGTTAATCTGATTCAGATAAAACTGCTCGTTGAAAAGTTTCTGTGCGAGCCTCTGCGGGCTGTCGCCTCCCATCCCAAATGACCCTGTCACAGGATTTGACATGTTTAGTAGGCCAAAAGATGGGATTTTAGTGCTTGCCTCTGTCATTCTGTCGCTTGGAAGAGTATTGCCCTGGAACTGATGCGGTTGATTGGTCTGCAGTTTATCATCTTTTCCCATTTGCTTGAGCATACCGCTATCGCTGTCTTTTCTGCGTCCTGATTTGCTGCTTTCAATATTCATTTGCAGCGGATTCTGCTGTTCCGCCCAACTTTGTTGCGAATTCCAGGTTTTGTTCCGATCCGCCGTCACGTCCTGTAACTCGCGTTTCCCATCGGACTTTGAGTTAAAAACATTAATCAAACTCGGATTTTGCGATAATATATATTCTTGCGCGATCAATTTCTCAAATTCGATGCCGCTTTCTGTAATATTCGACAGTCCCCATAGCGCGATATTCTGCTTTGACTTCAATTTTTTAATTAGACTCAGAAAGCGATTTTTCACTGAATTTTCTGTCCTTGTGCCCATTATTTTTGATATTTCTGCCCACTTTTTCCCCACTTGTAAAAAGCTCTGCAGTAGTTTTATATCCTCTTCCTCCGTGAAAGCCCCTCGGTTGATATTCGGATCGAGATGGTTATTCCACCGCTCTCTGCACTGACGTCCATGACGTAAAAAATCTGCATTTGTTCGAATTTTCAGTTCTTGAGCAATTTCCTTCCATTTTTTCGTCGTGCCTTTCTCTTGAATTATCTTTAGAAGCACCTCGTCTTCCTGTGGTGTCCAGGGAGCTTTCGTGACGTTATTTTTCAGATAACTCTGCCATCTTTCTTTCATTTGCTCGATGTCCTTGCTTATCATGATCTGAGATATGAATTTCCAGCCTTCTTCGCTCTAAAAAAAAAGGGGAGTTACACAAGAATTTGAGGGGTGGATACAATTTCATCGTATTCTTCCTGCTTAAGGAAAGCATAGCACACTACACAAACTGAAAATATAAGCACTTCCTCATCTATCCACCACTTCTTCCGGGAAATTTTCCCTGGTTTGATCGTAAGTTTGTTTATTAACTTCTCAAAGGTCTTTAAAAGCGTATCAAGCGTGGGAAGGCCATCAAATTTCAGCGTAACGTTGGATTTCAGGGCCTCTATATAGGCTTTTAGGTCTCTTTCGTGCTGGTAGGCTTGGCGAATGAGTTCTGTTAAGGTATCCCGCATTTCTTGAATCTGGGTCTGAGTGTAAAATATGGCATCGGTGCTGGTGTGACTCATTGTATCAGATTCCATGCTGCCTTCTGACTGGAGACCTACAGAGATATAAATTCCGTTAAGTTCTCAACGAGAATGAAATTTTTTTGATTTACTGCCAGAAGGATTGAACAAAGACTTTGGGTATTGATTGCTTCCGTAACCATTGTGTGTGTCGTAAGAAGAACTTTCGCTTTCCATCTATTCTGACAATTTTCCCAATATACAAAACTAAATTTTAATAGGAATGTATTAGTTTCCAAATGAATTTCTTGAGTGGTGCTAACACTTTTGATCGATATCAGATATTATTAGGATGCTCTCTAAGAAGGGAATTCCTTATATGTTAAACTGGTTCAAGTGAGGTGAATTTGCCTTTTGAAACTGATTAATGAGGAACGTGGATGAAGAATATGATCCAATCGAGCTCGGAATGATCTTAAGAAGTCGTTTTAAACATTTGATAATTAATTTATAGATTATTGTTTTCACTCGCACTGAATTATTGTAAGTTCGTCGTGAAAAAATAAGATAGGAGAAAGGGAAGACCCGCATAGCGAGTGAAATACCGCAGTATTGAGGGGAATAATCATTGCTTGAATTTCGCAATGAGCCTAAAATGAGTTTAACCCGCATATAAATAAATAAATTCGAGGTTGGACCTGAAATGTTAGGGGAATTCAATAGTTGAGAAAGACCTAATGGAAAGTTATTCTTGAACATCGACACCTCAGCGATAATAAGAGCATATAAAACACCAAAAAAAGTGTCACTTATGATCTCTGGGCATCAAAAAAGGAGATGAAAGCCTTATTTGTTGTACGGAAACTAGAGGAGTAAATTTTTTTCCAATGTAATTACTGTTTGGATCAAAATTTGCAGCGGTTATGCTGCTGATAATTCTTTCTGATATAATATTAAATTCATTTACGAAAACTGAGATAATTTCAAAATTCTCTTTTAAATGGAAAATTAAGAATTTAGTTAATACTTCTTAACATGAAACACTTATGAAGATATCTCGTCTCTTTGCTTTGCGTTTCTGAGAAAGTCGGAAATTCTCAGCGTATTACGAATCCCTTCATTATTGACAATAATTTTCGGACTTTGAATATTAGTTGCCGACTTGTTGTTCATCGACATGCTCTTTGAACTACTAGCACGAGTCAAGTTTCTTCCTGCTTCCACAGACTCTCTCGAACTGCTCCTGGTTTTATTCTCATGCAGCTTAGAATACGACGAGTTTTGGGAGAGTCTCCCTCTCTGGTGGCTAGGGCTAGTTCCTACCACAGTCGATCTGCTACTAGGCGTCGTTGTAGAATCTCTCTTCGATGCTTTGGAAAATAAATCTTTGTGAGTTAAAAACGGCCTGAAGGTGCGGCGATTCATTTCTGATTGAGCCACCTCCTCTCTTTTCTTTTCAATCTTGAGATTTTTTTCATTTATCCATGAAATTCCTTTTTTATATAGCCCATCTTTGCCTGGTGATTGCTGTCCCGAGGTAACTTCATCATGCAGATCTGCTTTAGCTTTTTCGATAACCTTTTCCCAGTGATCCATATTAAGGACATGAACGGTTGGATTTTTTAGCAACTCTTCCTTGGACATGATAAGGCAATCCTGATGATTGCGAGTAGCAAAAACCTTATCCTCACGCAGACGGACCGAATTCAGAAAAGATTGTAAGTTATATGATTGCTTTGATTGCTGGGGTTGTGTGATCTGACTGAATAATTTCTCTGGATCTCCTTGGCTTTGTGAAAACTTTGGAGTCGAATCAATTACCGGCTCATTTTTTATAGTCGGCTTAATGAGTTCGTCTTTAACTGCAGAGATTTTTGGCGAAATCAGTTCCATTTGCCCTCCTGGTGTTTGAGTAGTTGGACTCGATTCTCCAGAAGCTTTATACTCGTTTTGAGCAGCTATTAATTGGTTTTCTCTCGGTTTTTGGTTGAGCTCCGTTAGTCGGTTTTTCGAGAGATTTGGATTATATTTACTCCGAGCAAACAGATTACGAGTGCGAGGATCGATGCTCCCTGCTATTGGAGAGGTAATTGTTTCTTTATGAGAAGTGCAGCTTGTTTTTCCTTGGGAAAGTTGCGAGAAAGAGCTCGTTGGTGTCTGAGCCTTCCTTAGGCTTGGGTTCGGCTGACTTTTTTGTGCAGGTTTTGCTTGCAGCTGGAAATTTGCTGGTTTATTTCCTTGAGATATCCTTTCGGAATTTTTATTCCCATAAAGACTGCTGCTTGAGACTGGAGTGCTATTCCTCACCAAAGGCTTTATTTCTTCATTTGCAGAAGGCAATTCAGCAGGAACGGTCTCAATTTTTCGTTCAGACGACAGAGTTTTTTCCCTTGTTGACAGCGGCCTCTCTGGAGTATGCACATTTTTTTTCGCAGCTCTATAGTATTTCGGAGTATCACCATGAGTATTTAAAATCCCGTTGGTCACGGTCTGACTCTTTCTGTGTTTAGGTACGCTCTTGGATGATTGTAACGAATTTTTAGCTCTTTCAGAAGGAGTCGGGCTCTTTGAATTCCATTTCTTCTTTTCAGGCGGCATTTCGGTCTGCACGCGTGTTTTCGCAGGGGAATTTTGCTGATTGTTCGGAGCTGTGTTACGCTCAGGTGTCTGAGAGAATCTATTCATGCTTTTCCTTTCGATAATAATTTTTGCATAGGTTGTCTGTAATTTAGGGGAAGTTTTATCGCATGGCATCGCTTTGTTTGGAGTATCGCTCTTGATAGCTTTGTTGGGACTTTCAATCTGTAGTTTAACCATCTCCAAGAGATTCAGATATACATGCTTCGGTTCTTCTTGCACTTCTGGAAGTTTTTCTTTGACAATGCTATTTTGGCCTTCAGTGCTAATAATGGTGCCACCGTTTCTCGTGTCATTTGTCTGTGAAGACCGTAGTCTGTTGGCATGGGATTTTTCGCTGTTTCTGGGAAAATCGCTATGGCCATCGCTTTCCAGAGTTCTCTCAGACACTCGTTCTAATTTCAGCTCTCTTTTTCCAAAGAAATAGCGAGCGTCCTTTGCCTGGATGACGTTTTGAGACCCTATCGTGCTTGATGGAGGAAGATTTTTCGTGGTTTCTGTGGTTCTTTGGCTAGCGTGTTGGTTGCAACTCTCTAGAGGAAACCTTTATATAATTAGGATCATTGCTTGGAAAATGAATTTAAATACTCTTCTTGTTTGCTTTCAACGACTTCGAAGAGCTCATTAGCACCTGGCTCTGTCACACTTTCTCCTTTACTTAATTCATAATCGGTCGCCATTAGCTATTGCAAGTAAGCATGGAGCGAAACTAGCACTGTTACCTCTGGATTTCTGACCGAGTCTAGCCGCAGGAACAGTAATTTGCTGCCATTCGAACCTTGCTTATTCTTGAAAAGGGAAAAATAAGCTTGTTTATCAATGGAAAGAAAGAGTACAGTCTCCCCGTTTACATTATTTCCAACTGTTTTAGGTTCATCATTTTGCTGCGTACCTCTCTCAGAGTTAACCATATACTCATTTTCAACTAACTTGATTCAAACAAAATTGTCGCATAAGCAAATCAAGAGAATTGTTGTACTATTTGATTGTTGTCGTTGTTGCTGTTGAAGTTAGAGGACAATCGATCCTAGAGAAAGGAAAGTTATTCATGCCAAATGATCTGAATTAAGCTTTACTTGCTCTTCTTGGATGAAAATCTCAGCTTTTTTCGGTTTCCTTTTACCCAGAGTCTTCACGTCCAGCGACTCATGTGTGTCATCGCTTCGGAAAAAAATCCTCTCGCTCCATGGCTCACTGATTTCGCTCCTTGTGAGATTGTTAATTTCCTCAATTGCTGAAAATTTCTCATCCAAAGATCGTGGCGACGTGAACGCCAGCATGCGATTCGTATCCATATATGTTCGAGAGCTGAGGCCCAATCCTATCGAAACAAATTCATTTTTCAATGATAATGCTGAACGCAGTGTTACTATTCTCTATTCCGAGCTCTAGACTATCTTCTTTCAGCTCGGTCGAGTTCTCTAATCTGCCTTTTGCATTCTTCCCTTTGAGATTTGCAAGCATGCTCGTAATTTGCTCGATTTGCCTCTGAGTATCGCACATCAGATCATCGACTTCCGTGCTTTTTGAAGCTTTGAACATTGGGATTTCAGAGAGTTGAGATTTTTCTTGTGAATTCTTATTAACCTCGACCTCATCACCACTGTTGCTATTGTTGAGGCATAAGTCTTTCGGCTGAAGCTTTTTCTTGTCCCGAAATTTGTTTTCGAGGTATTCAGGAAAAGTGAGTGTTATTTTTGGCCTTTCGCATGTGTTATTTTGGCTCTTCTCAGCGATGAGAGTCAGCCGTTCCTTGATCTTCTTTGTAAGTTGGTCGCTTGAAACGGTTTCGAGGTACTCCTGGCGATCCTCTTGACCTAGATTACCCACTAATGACTTGCTTATTGAAGAATGTCTGATACTGCAGTAGTCTTCTGGAGTGGATTCTTGAGGTTCGTCTCCGAATTTGATAGAATGGAGATGATGCATGTTTGGAAAGCTGGCTTATTTATTGACGAAAAAACGTAATTTTCTTGACTGGCTGATTGCAAATTTTTCAAACTGAAATAAAATTTAAAGGAATGAATGTTATGATTATCTTCATTATTTGTTAAACTTTTTTCCTTTGATAACAATGGCTTCTTCAAGGAAAGGGTCGTCAATGATGGTATCTTGCTTCAAACTTGATCCTTCAAATAGAAGAGAAAACACTCAATCTACTCTGAAAAAAAACGTTTAGCTCTTTGTAGCAATTTCTCTGTCGAAAAGATTTCGCAAAAATTAACTGGAAAAGGAGAACGAAGAGCAGAATCGTACGAAAAACTAGAGATTAGTACTTGTTTTGCAAAATTGCTTGTCCTCTTAAAAGTTTAGCTTCAAATGCTAAAACTTTAGAAGAGTATTCAATTTTAAATGCTAAGGTAATTTGTAAGAATATACCAGCAATAGCGAAATTTCTCATTGTAGCTCTTATATACTCTACTATTGCTATCCATCCAGAGAACCAGGCAACTGACCAATTAATTAATATATATATCTATGAAATATAAAGGATAATTTTTAGGGGAGGCCATATTTGAATTAATCGTTCACTTTCAATGGCTTTATAAGGGAAAACGACAAAGCTATATAATGAAACCCCTCTAGCTTTATTTTTTTGCACGCAACAGGCCAATCAGTATAATTTATGGGAGTTAAATTAAAACTTTTAAATATTTTGACAGAATGGGGCGCTAAAAAGACTCCTTCTATTCGATTTATTCCCTATTCAGTTATCCTATGCAATTCTAAAGCTTCCATTCAAAAAACTACAAGAGTTTAGAAAAAAGCTTTCATTCAAACAGAAGGAGAAAAATCTTCAAATGGGAAAAATAAGACTGGTTTGCAAAGATGGAGAAACCATCGAAACTGATAAAAAGCACGCCTTGAAATTCGAAGCTTTCACTGAAGAGATCACAGGTACAACCATTGTCTTTCATTGATTTCTAAGACTATCATCAATAGGAACACCTGATGGAGGAGAATTCCCGCTTACAGGAATTACTTATAAAGCTTTGCGCAGAATACTCGATTACATTGAGAAATGCGAGTCCGATGAATTAATCGAGCCTTCGAAAGAGAGTATCACATTGCATCCTAAGCTTACTGATAAAGGGGCCGATTACCTGAATTTCAAGAATCAAGAGGAATTAAAAGAGATTAAAGTCGCAGCGGAATACCTTGGCATTCCGTCTCTGGTCTACCTGCTTTCATCCAAGTATGGGCAATTTGTTAAATGTAAATTTATTGTTCAATACCTCAACTCATGTTTTTTAAGTCCCTATGGAAGCTGTAACAAACACTGAAAAGTTAGACCTAATTGATAAGGCATCATCATAAGCAAGGGACAATTGGGAGAATACAATGAAAAATTTAATTGATGAATTAAGAACTATGAAATCTCATCTGTAATATGACGAGTTTTTACTTAAGATTTGAAATACGTCTGCACAAGTGTAAAGAATATGGTCGCTGGTTTATTACATGACATTCGCTTGATATTCGTTTGTTGCGGAAACTTATGTTGCAGTTGTGTAGCTTGAAACTAAAACGATCCCAACAATATTTATTTTCTTAGGATCTTTTTTGATGGATTTGATGTTCAAAAACGCCACGTAAAGTAAAAAATCAAATTAATCGGTGCTACTTAAATTAACATATGCATGAATCAGACGAAGTTCAATCAAATACATCATACTTAGGCGAGGGGTATGGCTACGTAAATTGAATGGAAAGAATCCGGTTGTTTTAGTTTTTCTTCGCCTGCTACTGCTTCAGGTCGCGCTCTGCAAAAAAACTCGTATAATGCATACCATTCCTGTGAATCGTTGAAATACAAAGTAATTCCACCGAATATTCTTGATGTAGGAAATTTAGAAGAATAAGCTAATTATTTCTTAAGAAAAGAATTATCTCTTTTTGCTATTTTGCGTTTAATCCTACAATCTAATAGTTAGTACTTAACCAACACATGAATTTCGAAATAAACCCCAGTAGGTGATAAGTGTCCAGTATGCAATACCTGCGCCTCTATGTGCACATCTAAGCATACGTCTGTATCTTCTACTAACGACACCTTCGCTTTACATTCCAATTTTCATTTGAAGTAGTGGATACTCGAAATTGTATTCATGGCTAGCATCAAAAACCTGAAGGAAATTGAGCTCGAGCCCATTCAAAAAAGCACATTTCTTTTGGTTTTTCAACTCAGTTGTGTTTGCTTTACGTCCAAAGTCATCGCTCCTTCCGTCTGCCTTACTCACTGAACGTCTTGTAGAGAGAGTCACTCAGACAAAGCCAAGCAGTACCTGCTCAACAAAATTTTCTACATATAGTCTGCTCACTAGAACTTTCTTACGTATGTGTGAACTTCTTCCCGCTTTACCGTGTGATGTTGCTGACTTATTTAATTTAACGAAGGATAAATACCCACCTTAATCACAGTCTACAGGCGTCAAAATTTTCATCATAGAATAAGTTTACACTGACCGCGAGACGCTTATCATAAGGGAGCTCGATGTGCTCACCCAGAAGTCATTCGGTCTTAATAACCCGAAGGCCTTCTAATCCTTAAGATATTCATTTACTACTGAAAATTCCGATCAACTTCCGTCATGTATTTCTCAAACTTATATAATATCCTGTTTTACATCCTTAGTTCATTCCAGCTCAAAGGTAACACCCCAAGCTCGGCTCTTTCCTCAGCTTTGACGGGAAGATGCTACCAAATTGGATAATTTGTTCATATAAAATAATTTTACTTTGTGTTCCAGATTGGTTCTCGAATTTAGAACACAAAGCTCTCAAAAAAGTCATCAAATTTGCAATTAAATTCACTAATTTTTTATTAAATCCCGGGTATCGAAGTTTCTATCTCAAACATTCGAAGCTTTTAGAAAGAATTTGACTAATTGGGATTTATTCGCTTTTGATTCTGACCATTGAGCCCCAAGAACATAGATTACTTAGTTTCGTTATCCATTTGTGTGTTCTTTTCTTTTATGCAATGAACTTTTCGTTTTTTATCTTAAACCAAGCGGTTGAACCATAGAAACACCATCACCGTACTGAGCTATGAGCTGTAGGAATTGACCCTGCCTGAGCTAGGTGAGCTAGTCGATTATTTTAGTACTATCTTTGCGTATTTTAGGAGATAAACCTCCGGGTACAAATTTGAGTCAGGCACCTGAAGACTTCGAATTAATTTATCTTCTAATAAGTTAAGAATTTAATACAGTACTCATTATGGAAAATAGCGTGACGAAGAAATCGAGAATGACAACAAAGGCCAGCAATTCAATCCCTGCTTTCCTGCTGAAAACTTATGAGATCTTGGATGTAATATTTCATTTCGCTATCACTGTTTAATCATTCGAGGCGCTTAGAATCAAGAATATTCGCATGTTATTTCCTGGAATAGCGAAGGAACGGCTTTTTATGTCAATAATATAAACGAGTTCTCGGAGCAAGTGTTGCCGCGATTTTTTAAGCATAATAATTTCGCATCCTTTGTGAGACAAGTAAGCAAGCTACTATTTGCTGTTGCTGACAAATGTCTCAGTTAAACATGTATGATTTTCACAAAACGAGACTGGAGAATAACGAAAATGAATTTCGACATCATCTGTTCCGACGCGGATGCAAGTAATTTGAGAAATATTTGTGCGGATCTCATGTATTCATAATCACCAGGCATCTTCTCGCCATGATCAAGAGAAAGACGGCAGATTCTGCGAATCTTACTAGCAATAGTTCTCAAAAGAAAGGAAATCAGCTAAATGAAAATTTAAGCCAGAGTTCTCCGGAAGAGCAGGCGTTTTACGACGACGAAGACGATGAGCCGAGTCGAAAACCAGTGCCATTGCCCCACCAAAGTCAAAATAATATTTACCAACCGGGCAGCCAATTCCCAGAGTCGATCCAAGAATATAGGTGTTATGATGGTGGTTTCACCTTCCCTGTCAACCAAAATGAAGGAAGCGCAGACTCTCGCCTCATACAGGACGTAATTCCTTTTTAATGTGCCTGATCTAAACGGTTGGTGACTTGTTTAGCAAGTTGTGGAAGTTAAATCGAAGCTGCTAGAATTGCAGAGCACAACGAGCGTTATTGCGAGCCAAAACGCGCAATTGGTCCAAGAAAACAGTACGCTTTGGAACGAACTCCTGAGGAATAAGTAAGAATATTGTTGCTGAAGCTTGTCTGAAATAAATTTGCGCGAAGAGAAAAAAATAATAGAAAACTCGAAAAACTTGTTCTGTTCATTTTTTCGTTTCTGAAGCCGAGTATGGTGAAATATCTCAATGCGTCGGCTGGAGTAGAAAAGATGCTTACTGGTAAGCTGTGTTTTTAGGATTTAAAAGTTTACAATGCGAAAATAGATATGGAGTCAGGGGGCATTTCGCAATCAAATCAAGATGGCAAGTCAAAGGAAATGAATATAGAGAAAGAAACCAAAGAGGTATAATGCTTTGTTGTTGTGCTACCATCTCTAACTAATTCGGTGTTTGATAGCTTCTCTCAATGCTTAAGGAAAACGATGAGACAAATTTTGAACTTGAGAGTTTGTTGAAAAAATATCCGGCACTTGAACAGAAGGGAGCTAATGCCTCTTCAGCGACTGATAACAAAAAGCTTATGGAAGACTATTTTAATTTATTAAATGGAAAAGATAGACTTCCATCTCAAACGCCAAATAGTGTGGATCCAAGCGTCACACTCAACAAAATTAACAGCGTTGGAAGCACTGGTATTCAGAACGGCAATCGCTCAACAGCTTACCCCCAAAAAATCGAGCCAGCTACTCCACAGCCTACTTTCAATGGATATACTCAAATTCCAGTTAACCAACAAATGAACCTTAAAGACGAATATGATAAGTACCAAGAGTCGATGAGTCAGTATAAACCAGCGAACAATCGGTTAGATGCTGGCATCGGTAATCTTTTTGCCTCCAACATTGAGTTCTTATAATTAAAAAAAAAAATAAAATAGATCAGGTGACGAAGTACCCAAAGGTAGATGGAGAGGTCCCTATCAATCTGGCCGGAAAAAGCGCGATTCCTCAGCAACGAGACTCGATCGCATATAACACCGCAAACGCATTTCCTCAGCCATATTATCGAGATAATTCTTCCTTCGGGATGAGAATGGAACCGAACCAACAAGTCAGAATCAACGGCGGCTTGCCCCCTCAAGAATTTGTTCCAGTAAACAGCGAATATGCTGGGTTTACCGGGAATCCATATTACCGAGATGATGCCTTTAGAGCTCAAGAGGCGAACTTAAACTTCAAAGTACCTGGAACCAATCCCGCTGCTTACTCAAATGACGGATTTTCGAATCCCTACAAGGCTGTGTCCAGTCCGAACTACCAAACTCTTAGCATGAGCAACGATACCCAGTCAAAAGCGAGCAGTCAAACGTTTACGAGGTCAACAAGTGTCCCAAATAGTTTTATGTTAAATGAGTCTCCGAGGAACCCTGCGGATAGCTTAGCTAAACCGATGCTGCTAAAACCAGATCAGCGGTTTGACTTGAAAGCAATGCAAGGACCCAGCATGGGTGCTGCAAATTTATACAATTATCAGCAGGGTTCTCCTTATATTGGAGCCCCGTTTCAATCGACGACAGAGTATGCTGACTCTCCAAATATTAAATTAGCACAAGCATTTCCAATAGCAACCTCGATTGTAAATAACGCGACAAAACCCTTCGAAACGATGAATATCACTTCAGCACCAAACAATCGAAAGCCCTCAGATCCTCAAAAAGATTTTGATGAAAATCCAAGTATGAGAATGCATGTTTAGAATGGACAAGGGAATTTTCCGAGAGAAATGAATGAATCAACTTTTTGATAGTTTTTTGATAGTCAAGATATGTTTAAAAGGAAGTAGTTTTTTTTTGACTGATATGTTAATGTTATCTATATATACCTTGTGTATTGCAGAATTCTGCCTCCAAAGTTTTTTTATAAAGCTCTCATGTTAATTCCAACTGAAATTAGAGGTTTCCCATAATGAGTGTTATATATATTTGTGATTGTCCGTGATTTAGCAGCACCCTATCAAATTTAAATCGAATTGACGGATAAATTTTAATCAAATAAGCCCTATACAACGCAACTCACAGCAAAACCGCACCAAGGATGCACAACGGTAACTATTCTGATATCAAGCAAATAGCGGTGAGGTCAGAGAAGGAGTTCATCAAACTATTCGACGAATTGTCAGCGAGTTTAATAGACACTAGTACCCATTCAAATTTCCATAATTCTAACGTCAATCCCTTGATTCTCTTTAGATCTCGATTGGAACAAGCGACTCAATGCAATAAAGAAAATAGAAGGGTTAATACTCGGTGGGGCTTATGAACTCCCTTGTTTTTCGGCAGTGATCACGAAATTTCATGCAAATCTAACTGTTCAGGTACATTCAGCTCCTATTATCACGACCACTCGTCCCATAACCTCTCTTTCTCTTCATTATCCTCTGCAAATATGCAAATACGATTGCTAATCATCAAAATTCTTAGCTCAACGATCTACGTTCCACAATTTCGAGAGAAGCGGCAAGACTTACATGTTTATTAGCTGAAAAATGCGGAGAAGTCATTGAAGGTCTCTGTGAAAAACTTGTGATGAAAGAATCGTTATTGAAACTCATAAACAACGGGAATAAACTCCTTGCAGAAACCGGACATCAATGCATTTTGGCTCTTATTGTGTATGTGCAATCAGGCAAAATACTTCCCAGGCTGCTTGAAGAGATTCAAAGCAAAAATGTGTTCGTAAGGGCAAGGATTGCGGAGTATCTCGTGAAAATATTTGAGGTTTACCCTGAAAATACACTTGAAAAACATATGGCCGTACTTGAAAATGCGTTAGTGCTCGGCGTCTCTGATGCATCACAAGAGACGAGAGCCTTCTCTCGCAACGCTTTTAAGCTTTACACGAAAGAGTTTGCTGCGCGTGCTCAACGGCTATTCGTCAAATTGGATCCTTCAGCCCAGAAAACGTTGAATGAGGAGGGCGTTAATATAAATTACAAGCCTGATATACTTGAAAAATTACTGAAGGGAAATAGCAATAATGAAGATAGTGCAAGCACTGTAGCGAGCAGAAGGTCAGTCACTCCCAAGCGTGAGTCAAAGGCTTCGTTTGCGTCAACTCAAGAGTTCATGCAGAATAAATTGAAGAAAGACTTGAGCAGAAATGACCTAGATCGATCTACAGATGAGCCTTCAATGGTTATGAATCGCTCTTATCATTCCATCGGCACTAAAGTTGAGTCAACAAAAAATCGCAATATTTCCACCGATAGGTTCGCCAAAGACCCCCAAGCTGCTTTGAGACAGGTACTAACCACTCGGAATAGAGATGCATCGCCTTTAAATAAGAATACGAGAGCTATGAATACTTCGATGGTAAATACACAAAGAGAGAGGACTAGTGAAAAGAAGCGGCCTCCTTCAGCCATGACACGAGGAGCGAGAGACACGAGCCAAAGGCGAATTGAAACGCTGAATAATACACATAATTCGTCATTTACTAACAAAAATCTGAATCATTCGCGAGGAGAAATGTCATTTGAGGTCTTGAACACGAGTTCGAGAAGTCCGATGAGACGAACCACCACTGAGCCTGATCATCTGAAGAAAGGGACGCTGGGCAAGAAAGTTCCTGGACGAGTAACGGATTTTCCTCGCAGAGAACAAGGTATTTTTTTGTTTATTTGCAGCTTCTCATATATTGTTTAATGTATGTAGTCAATCCCTCAACCAACTCTATCGTTGAGCAGAAGGTCCAAAGTCAAATGCTTGCACTGCATAAAGAGGTAAGCACGAAGCTTTGGGCGCATTGTTCTAATATTATGGGTAGAAAATGAATTTTTATAAACATATGAAAGAAGAGGATCTCTCCTTCTTATTAGAGAGTTGTAAAGATGAAGTAACAAAATTTCGATTTTCAGGCATTAGAAACCCCTTGGTTAGAACTGGGCAACGCGATTCCACGCTTTTGAGAAAATCGGCGAGATTATTAATGATATGGACGCCGAAGAAGACATGAACCCGAATCTCCTAAGCGAACTAATAAAGATTCACATTCAGAAAATCAACGATCCGCATATCAAAGTGTCTGTAGCATGCATGTCATGTTTTGCACGCTTGGTCGCAATCTATCCAAAAAAAATAAAGCAGCAGATGAATAACCTCCTCCCAGTGGTTTGGATTAATTATTTTTGGATGTTGATGCTGATATTATTTTAGTTGATTGAGTGTCTAACTGACAGCAAAGAGAAAGTGAGCGCCGGCGCGAATGCTATCATGACCGCTCTGGCTAAAGTTTTTACTGCAGATGAACTGATTGAACCCTACTTGCAGACTCTGGAAAAACTGAAAAAATCAAAAACAAAGATCACCTTGCTAGAAATCATCAGCGTAGCAGTGCCGAAGTACGCTTTCTCATTGTTAAGAAAGTCAATTAATTGTGGAATTTGATTAGCTGTGACCAATATTTCGAAAATCACTACAATATCCGACAGATAGTCCAAAAATCGGCGATTGTAATTGCAGAAGGGTCATCGAGTCGTCAATTTATTCTATCTGGACTCGATATTCTCACCAAGCTTAGCCAGCGTTACTTTCAGCCGTTAATGACGGCTTTCTTCGAACTGCCAACCACGCTCCAAGCATCAGTAAAAATAAGTATTATCATTCCCTCTTAGCGGCATCGATAGATTCGAAGTAACGCTTGCCAACACGCGATTGATCTCGAACAAAGGATCCGCGAATACATACAAATGAAGACAGACCCGAGCATCAGACAAAAGAAAAAACGCCTTTCTGATGCCAACAACCTAGAAGTTGCAACAGGTGGACACGAAAGCGACAATCTGAATAACCAATTGAATGATCGAAAGAATCTGCGCAGTTTAGAGGAAGATACCGTAAAAAATAAGCAGAGCTTTCAGGGGTTCCCCGCGGAAACTCCTAAACGTACAAATGGCAACCCGCTCAGATACAGCGACTCCGACGATATTCCGAGCTATTTGCAAAATGAGAACCCAAGATCGCACTCTCCAGTTCCAACCCAAGGGCTCAAATATCACAAAGCTCCGGAACCCTTCTACGAAAATAAGACAGATGCAGCTAAGCAAGTTCATTTAATTGAAAACACTGAAGAGCCTTACGAAGTCGAAGGTAGCAGTCCTTTCAATAAGCCAACTCAAAGGCCATCCCAGAGCGAAAAGCCTGGTCCTAAGGCCAATAAGACATATTCCAGTTTTCTGGACCTGAATTCGCTCGAATACTTAGTGAGGTATGTGCTTTGTTGATAGTTGACTTCACTAATTGACGGGTTTAGTCATTATAAGGAAACAAAGGAGATATGGGATCAGCAGGCGGAACAAATTATTGAGAGCGTATTCGCAATGATCAAATCCTCTGGAACGAAGACAAGTGACCTAGTGATTCAATTACTCCGCGTAATTTTCGAATTGCCATTGAATTTCGCCGCTCTTTGTCAAAAAATCGTGATTGGATTAACTGAACTGCTACGCGTAATTCCCAAGGTAAGTTATAATAATAAAAATACTAAAATCCAATATTTTCTCATTGCTAGAACCCAAGCGTTGAGGAGCTCTGGACGAAGCTGATGTCGAAAAAAATAAAAGATGTTTTATTAGGACATTTGATTGATGCAATAGGGAAGGAAGATCATCCTGTATTGCAGGTTCTAATCAAATACTCAGGGCTATTGTTTTACGATTTACCGTCAAATAAATCCAAGACACATCTCCCTTCATTGTTTTCAAAGTTCAAAGAGGTGATTTAAATATGAAATTCATTTATCTCATTCCTTCTGTAGTTAATCAATCATACAAATCCCGACGTCAGAAAGGTAGTCGTGTTCAACATCGTGGACCTTTATTTCATTTTTGGCGAGGAATTAGCAAAATACATCGAGGAATTCTCAACGAGCCAGCAGAAACTCATCTCAATTTACATTAAGAGAAAACTCGAGAAAAACAACATGAAGCAATAGTTTTGAGTCTGGTTAAACATTTTTTCCTTGTTATTTTAATAAGATAGCAATTTGTTGTAATTTCATATATTTCTTCATATTCTATGGTCCTATAATTTCTCAATCATGTAAAAATATATTCAAGAAGATGGGAAAGAAATAAAAAAACTCCACAGGTTCTTCTCACATCTTATGCTCAAGACATAGAGGTACATTGAAAACAATGATTAAAATATATAATAATTCTATAAGCTTGAAGACACGAGTGTCATATTGTCCTCATATTCACTTCTGGTTTCTGTTGTCTTGGGATGTCATCTGACAATATAATTTCCGAGCGGATAGTTGGAAGTGGAATTTGTTCGATTGACCTCATCGGAGGCCTTTTGAAGCGTCTCAGCCAGCAAATGATTCCAAAGGAGAGCAAGATCAGGATCGCAAGAGGAATGCAAACTGCTATAATGGTTCCCACATTAGAACTTTTTGTCTGCAGTTCAGTAGTTTTCACGGTACTGAATTCGATAGTCGAGGTATTTTGCGAATTGGCTTTGGTCAAGAGAGTAATTAAGCAAAAGCTGAAGAAACACCGTTGGAGTGTAGATTTCATCGCTGGATCGTCCTAGATCAGGGGTTGTTGGAGTTTCTTTTGCTTTTATGTTGCCTGGACTTCGTTAAAATTTAACTTTGAGCTTCGTATGTTATAAATTTGAAGTTACCAAGCCTCTTCCTAAAAGAGCCGCTTAAAGTGAAAGTCTAATGGTTCACTATGTATAAAGACCAGCTTTCTAAGGCTAAAGGGAGAAGGATAGCTTCATTTTTTTTTTTAAGTCACAATCAATATCTGTTGCTTTGTAACGTACTGAATTGAAAGCTAACGAAACCATCATCACGATGATGATGAAAAACAAGCATGAGAGTATCGAATCAGAATTGCCCAATTAATATGGGTGTCAAATTGTAGCTAAAACGGTCATCTGAGACCAGTTCGATTTGTGAAGCAGCTCTTCCTTTAGAACTTAAAAATTCCTCGATGTGATTTAATTCAAGTTTTTTGATTTTAAATGAGCCTTAAGAGCTGTAGAAACCAAAAGAGTCTGTTTGAATAGCCAGAAATCGCCTCGTAAACCTGTAGAAAACTAAGTCTCTAATGTCTCTAGTTCATTGTAAGTTCTAAAACCGATGTATATCAAAATAAAATAATCTTAGAAAAGGAATTTCTAGCAAACCATTGACATCTAGAGCTGCACTATTCGAAATGCCATTTTGATACTATGTGAGATTACTGCTATACTGAACGGCTAGAGAACTTTGCATGCTGGAAGTCGAGTAATTTATCTTTTCTCAACAAAACCTACAAAATTTCTCTTCCTACTTACCAGAGTTATCAAAAAAAAGCAGATGTTTCCTTCTCGATTTCTTTTTCTTCTTCGGATAATGCATGAGTATTCTGAAAAACACGATTTTGTAGAAGTAGCAGATCTAGATTTAATCAAGAGATTCAAAATCCAACACCTAGCCATAAAATCGTTCAACAAAACCCTTCAACATCAATGACCCTACAGCAGTATCAGCTGCTAATAACATTTTTAAGCAATAAAGAGAGCTGATATCCAAAGAAATGCTAATTTTCTAATGTTATCTAAAGTTGTATTAAGAATAATCTCAATTACGCAGCCTTAACCGAACTAGAGACTGGGAACGGCAGCGCCGACGGAATTCCTGTTCCTTTCCAGTTTCTACTAGCGCTTTTTGCTATGAATTTTTCAAAAATGGAGGCCCCCGCTGGCCAGCTTCGAAAACTTTTGGAAGCAGCAATAAACAATAGGCTAGTAAAAAAAATATAGAATTAGCCGCTGTCAAAATTTCTTTTAATTTCCTTCAACGCTGAGTCATTAATACTGACCCTTTTCGGAAATCTATCGATGATATACCTAAATTGGAAGCGGAAACCTTGACGTTTGCATGTGGAGACAGCCAGAGAACCCAGATCCTTAACTACTCACAACCAGAATTTCGCACTACAGATTGGGCTCATAGATTAATCTATCTCATTGTGGTATGAATAAGTTCGATTTTCTGTTGTTTTTCTGCTCCATCGTGCTCAAAGGCCGCTATTTCATCGCATTTTGACACGAAATAACAATTGTCTTCCTCGAAATTATTGACACTGTAATCCAAAATCTGTCGAAATACCAGTCCAAAATGCTGCAGAAACGATCCTGAAAGCGCAGAGACGAGAATAGCTACCTCAATATATTTTTAAAAGACATTTTGGCGGTGGAAAAGACAAGAAGTCACGGGTTTATTTTTTGAAACAAATTGCGATTATAACTCAATCTAACAAAAAATTCGGTCGCAATGTTCAAATAAGCAAAAATTTTTAAAAATTACTGGACTGATTGTGTTCTAAAGATCACTACTCTATGTAAAACGAATGACGTCCTTCCTAAAATCCTTCTATTTCTTCCCAAACCTGTACTTCTAGCCTTCAAAGCTCCAAACCACCTAGACCCAACGCCATAAGGGGTGAGAACCCTAGTTAATTAGCTTGAATTCGAGTCACTGCTAAAATAAGCGACGTGATAAACCTTTTTTAGAGGCTTTCTGAGCAATTCTGATCCGAATTTCACTGCTCTTCATCACGCGGCTATTTAAAGTCAGGAGCAGCAAATGTATAATATGCTTATGTGACAAAATACCTATCGTTTTCGAAAGAAAAACCCCTTAAATGTCAATTCTAATGCCAAATAGCCCTATTTCTCACCGTAGGGAGAGAAGATTATCGACTTTGAAGCTCGCCAACCACCGTGGTGACGATACGATTAATCCAACTGAAATTTTGCTTGAAAAAAGACCTCCAATCACTCTAAGCGATGGCTCGATTTACGAAGGCGAGTGGAATGACAACCAAAAAGAAGGCTTCGGGACCTGCATCTGGCCTGACGGAAGAAAATACCAGGGATTCTGGAAAAATGATAAAAGAGAAGGAGCCGGCAAACTCAGCTACCGTGAAGACTACATTTGCGATCTCAGCTCCGCTGCTGAAGATGAAGCCACCGTGACCTATGAAGGCGCCTGGAAAAATGACGAAAAGCACGGTTATGGTGTGGAGACACGCTTAAGCGGTGACCGATATGAAGGATACTTCCAAAACGGGAAGAAGCACGGTAAGGGAACGTTCACGTGGAGTGATGGAAGCGCCTACACAGGAGAATTCGTCTATGGACGAGTGGAAGGCGAAGGAGTGTATACAAACCCTGACGGTAGAAAATACGAAGGGTCTTGGCTAGACGGCAAAAAGCATGGCAATGGAAAGCACACCTGGAGCGACGGACGAAGCTACGAAGGCCAGTACTATCACGGGAAGAAACACGGCCAAGGAGTCTTTGTCTGGCAGGACGGCCAGAAATACGACGGAGAATGGAAGATGGGAAAGCAACATGGAATGGGAAAACACACCGATACTGCTGGCAATGTGTACCTGGAATATTGGGTTGATGGAGAACAGAAATGGAGAAAACTCGCTGAATAGACACAGGCGGCCCTGTGATGAGGTCTGATAGATAGCCATAGAGTATTTGCTCTTTTCGAAATCTATCTGAGGCCGTTTATACTTAACATACGTAAAAGAATGAGTGATATAGTTGTCCTACTAATTACATTTAATTCTACACCAAACTATGAGAACAGGCATAGCGTGGGCGTAATTGCCTCTACATAACATTAATTAATTTTTGGAAAAACCTTATTAACTTCATAATACTCAAATCACCGTCTTTTCAGAAGAATTGCGAGACCTGACGACTAGCAATAGGTGTACTAGTAGCTAAGAAAGCGAGTGAATTTCACTCATCGTAGTTTCTTTTGATTTGCAGTTGATGAGAAGTTATGGTTGAGGCATTACTCACAGAAATTTTTTTGAACAGCGACAACCAAAATGAAAGATCATTGAATTACTAAACAACAATTAACACTAGCATACTCTAGACACACTAAAAGAAAGAGAGAGAAGAAAAAAAAAATCAACAAAGAAAGTTATTCTAAAAGAGTTTAAAGGAGGTGATTGCGTATTTATGCTTCTAAATCTTCGGGAGAAATGTCAACATCTTCGAAATCTAGAGCGTCATCTTCAAAAACTGCCTTGAGATCTTTTAACTCAACCTTGCAGGCGTTGGAACTTTCATCTTGGCTGAATATTTTCCAATCAACATGTGCTGTGATAAAGATGACCCGACCTATTGCTAAAATCGCGCCAAGGACAATAATCACAACCACCATCAGCCAAGAGATGTTGTAGGTTGCTTTATCTAATTGTTCGGAATTGTTTATCGGGCTTTGGATCCAATATACCATCTGAGTGAACCAATACCAAATGGCATAGCTAAGCCCAAGAAGTATAATGAGAAGACCTAGCAGAAGAATGAATAGCCTGGTTTCTTCTTGCGGAATTTTGCGGAAACGGAATTCATATCTGACGTTTAAGCTCATTTGATATTCTAAACGACAAATCTGACAGCGAAGCGGGTTTTGTTCGCCTTTAGAGTTGTAGAGGATGAGCTTCTTGAGGCAGATGTCATGGATAAAAGCCATTGAACCTTTGCAATTGCAAGGAGTTAACATCACGCCTGTACTCGAGTCAGTGGTGCTTTCAAGGCAAATTCGACAAGTGACGTCAGTCGAGGCAGAAATTGATTCGTTGTCTGACATTGTCGAGGCTGAGGAATTTGAAGAGGACTGTGAGACAGAAATATCCAGGGTTTCCATGTTTAAGAAGAGTATTAATTTTGATTTCTTAAATATGGCCAATTGGGATTCAAAAACCCTTCTGCGACAAAATTATCGAAATAAGGTTTATTGTTTTGAAATAAAGTTTATTTTCGGATTTTTGCTGTTAAAAATGAAAGAAAGTAATCAATAACACTGAAAAATTTTGATTTTTTTTTACAGTCAAAAATTAATTGTGCCTCTATTAAATTCCATAAAAGGCTTGAAATTTATTCCGAAATGGGTGCAAAGTCATTTATCCACAAAGAGCTCCAGAAAATCATAGTAATAATTGAGAAGGTTGAAGAGTTGTTTTCTAATATGACGGAACTTTTACGATTAAGAGGAAGATATTGATGAAAATATCAGGAGAGGCTCTCATTGAGCCTTCTTAGCAAAGTGGTCATTTCGTTCATTAAACTATCGAGAGAGAAAAATAGCAGGTGGTGATATTGTTTGAATAAAACAATGTAATAGCTCACTTGAGGTGAGGGGCTAAAAGAATTTGCAAAATGATGTATTTAAAGTAATTGTGCCATATTAAGCTTCTGGTACCGTGCTGGTGGGTAAGAATCTTTAAAATATTACTAAAATACTCGCAGAATTTGTCGTTAAATAAACTGAAAAAAAGTGCTGAGGAATACTTAGAAGCTGATAACAATATATATAATCATATTACCAGCAAATAAGAGAGGAGTTGTAGTAGAAGTATACTGAATTTAAAAAAACATAAATGCCTGATCTGGAATCTCATTACTCTCTTCTTCTTTTCAACAAGAGAGAGTATGGATAGAAAAAGTGCTTCCAATATTTTCTATTATTTCTTTTTTTAAAGAAATGAAGCTATAGCTGCTGTAGGTTCTTTAATTGAGGTCAAGAGAGATGATTTTTCCCACTTCAAAGATTTGTATTTACCAGATGCCATCGTTGTGAATATTTGAATTAACGCGTGTCAAGAGGTGTTTTTAACAGGCTGTATTAACATAGGAGGAGTGAAATACGTTAATAAGTAGAGAAACGAATAAATCCGAATAAAAAGTACTATGGTATAGCTGCATGAATCACGAAGGAATTCCACACACGGTAACCGAAGAAAACCTCCTTTCTTCGAGTTCAATCCACACCGTCAGCAGCGATGACAGCAACAACCTCGTAGTCAATCCTGATGGGTCAATAATGAAAGGTGCATTCACCCATTCCCTCCTGAACCCCCAGTTCTAAAGCTTAACCAACCTATTTTAGCTACACCTGCAGACATATACAATCCTCAAAACGATGACGAGATGCCCTTGCAAAATAGCGAGTTCAGAAGCCAGTAATAATATAATCATATCATTTTTTACATCATTCAATCCCTACCAGGATTATTTACATCGTTGACAATGAAGAAATCATTTTTTATGCTGACGCGAACGAAATATACATTTACTTCGACGATTTTGTTCAATTATTCGTGAAACATCAACGCAGATTTTTAATTCTGCTGGCAATTTCAATTGCAATTGAGAGCACTTGCCAAATTTTAAGGTACCTAAACAAAGAAGCTACCTATGAAGACGTAATATAATCTCTGCACCGAGAGCACAAATAACATTCCTTTTAGCTGGAAGCGACATACCCAACTGCTTATGCAGATAGTTTAAAACTCTTATTGAATATCGTGATGTACTGTAAGGATCATTTATTCTAATGCCCCAATTTGACGTTTATTACTCCCAGTCAGCACAGCATTTACAATCACATTTTATTCGCTCGGTCTGATTGGTGCGCTCAAGCGGTCTTCACGCTTCCTCAGATATTTTATAATTTTCGCAATGCTCGGATTGATACTGGAGATGCTTTTGGCTTATGTGGACTTGTAATATATTACTGCTTATTCTGAGCTAATTGTCACTTGAAAATAGGTACAATTTCTTGATCTTTATTGTCAGGTTCATCAATCTGTTATACGCGAGGATTCTGAATCAAATGCTGATAAGTTTGCTATTGATCCCCCGAATCCTGCAACAAAATGAAGATATCGCAGTGATCAATATTTGATGAGAAAAACATTAGCAATATCTTTTTTCACTGTACTATATATCTATATAAATTTACATTCATATCGACTCGTTTATGACCTGCATAAAATTTCTAAATGCACACGTTTAAATGCATCGACTTGAAAGAAAAGACTTTCTTGTGCTTTAAATGGACTTTCGAGGGCATTATTTTAAGATATTTCAGAATCTCTGCCTCTCTTATTAATGTTAAATGGTAAGTATGGAGTTCATGGGAAATCCAGAAATGTGTGCAAATTCATAGTGTCTAACTATTATTCATATTATGGTTTAGGCTCTTCTAATTAAAAATCAAAGAGGTTTTTCAATATTTTAGAGCTCACTCAGCTCTGAGCTTTCGTGGTTGGTCCGTTTTTGATAGCTACAGGGTCGGAGAGGCTGGTTACGCTCTGCTTCAATTGCAACCTTCTAATCGCTTCTGCTATAAGACCAGCTTGAGAAAATAAACAATAATGTTATAATATATCTCGCAGCGCTTACCTATCGAAAGTCGCTTGATTTGGGGAACAGTCTCTTCGTTAGGGCGAGGCGGGATAGTGTTCGTAACGATTATTTTTTCAATTACAGAGTTTTTAATATGATCAAACGCTTGGCCATTGAACAGTCCATGCGTCGCAAAAGCGTAAATCCTGTTTGCTCCAAACTCTTTTAGTGTTTTTGCTGCCTCACAAAGCGTGCCCTGAGAACATTAATAAGGCCTTTAGATCAATCAATTATACTCCAGTATCAATCATATCATCAACGATTATAATATCGCCACCAGCTACATTCCCGACCAAATGCATTGAAGCCACCTTGCCCGCTTGCTCTCTGTGTTTAATAATCATTGCAAGCCCTTAGTAATTGATATAGAAATGTGACACTATGTATCCCTTACCAATGTCTTTATTTATTTCATTTTTCAGTAATTCCTGGAATTTTTTAGCTCTATGCGTGATTATCCAGCCATTATTAACTTTTATCGTCATTACCTGGCCACTCCTCCAGCATCTGGCGAAACAATGATTGGATTTTCCAATTTAACCTCTTTGCTCGCAGTGAAATAGGAAAGCGCAACGACATTCGCTTCGAGGTTGTCCACCGGCACCCGAGGGCTGAAGTAACCTTGGATCTGACCGCAGTGGAGGTCAACACTAACAACGCGATCAACACCCATTGTTTCTAGAAGTAATGCTACATCAGCAGCCGAAATCGGGACTCTGGGGGAGGTTTTTCGATCCTATTACCTCTGAAAAAGCGCTTTCTTAATTGTTATATTACCTGTCTCGCATAGCCGTAATAAGGGACAACCGCAATGATTTTTTTCGCAGATGCGCGTCTCATTGTGCTGACTAGCAGGAGCAGTTCCACCAGATTCTCATTCACATTTGTGCAAGTAGGCTTATTTTCAGGTAGTAGTTACATAGCAATTACCAGCCAATGCATTTACTTGTATGATGTACACATCTTTGCCTCTGACATTATCAAAAACCTATCATCCAAGATGAGAGGAACCAATGATCAATTTCCTACTTGAATGCGAACTTCTCCGTCGTTAAATCGACCGACCTGCAGATTCCCAAGGCTGACACCCAAATGCTGCACGATTTCTGCATTCGAAATGATTCATTCGATTTTAGAAAATCGATCATCTTACCTTGCGCGAGTGGAAGATTCGCATTTCCAGAGAAAATGGCGACGTTTGAACTGAGAGGTAAGCGAGGTCATTATTTATTTTTGGAAAAGGATTGATTACAATGTATCATTGGGAATTTTTCGATCAGAGTGAATAATATCTTTTTCTAGATGCCTTTCAACTCTCGCTGAATCAATGTCTTCAGCGGTTTTTGTGATCCGCCGCTGATGATCATAGGCAATGTAGCCTGCGAGAAGCGAGGCAGAGAAGATGGTTCGATAAGAGGGTGCCTTGAAAAATTTGGAGAATGAGAAAAGAGTTTTCATTTGATAATTGCAATAATTTTGTGGGCTTTATTTAAAACATATAGATGTTAAGATTCGAAAGATACGGTTCTATTTAAGGTTAATCTGGCTTGCCTTTTTAAAGGACAGATTGCGTCGACATTAAGAATTTTTAAGTTTAGACGGCACCAAACTTACCTTCATGAGCTAACACATTAGAACCTGGCTGGAATTTCATGAAAAGAGTGATTTTGTTCTACATTGCTTCATTAATGGAAACTTCCACTGGCGAGAAGTGATGGTTGCTGACCTAATAACCAGATTCGTAAAGAATTTTCAAAGCAATAATCGAAAGAATAGAGATGGTTTTATGAGTATTTACATACAGTCAATAGGTAGAGAGGAACAATACAAAACAATGAAAAATTGGAATTATTTGCTTATTTTTCCAAGTTAGATTGCGTGACCTTCTCATTAAGGACATAATACTTCTATTTAGGTGCTGGAAGAGGCTATTTATTATGAATTGTGCTTTTTCCCTACCTTTTGAAGCCTGGTCTTTCAAAAAATAGATACGAACTTACATTAAAAATATTACACGTAAATACAAATTTTCTAGATGCTCTCTATATCACATAACTTAGCTAATTATACACTATTTGCATTCATAAAATTATCGTTCTTGATTAAATCTCCCTTAATTCTTATATCAAACAAATTGATTCTTTTGCAGATATCTGATCCGACACACCTTTGGCACAAATTTCGGATCTTCGCTTTTGTGTTTCTTACGATAAAACATTTTTTCGAATATTTTAGCTTTATACTTCTGCTGCAACCGCATGAAGCTCTCTTTAGTCTTTACCTAAATAGCCTTATTAGCTCAACACCATCACATTTACATACCGAAGTCGGTCTATCATCAACAATTTCCATCTGATGTTCAAACGGTAATTGGTAGCAAAAACTCATTTCATCGTATAGCTTTTCGAAAGTGTGAGTGAGGATGGCGCCGTCTTTATAGTGTTTCACTGTGATGTTTTCTCGGCATTTAATTTTCTGTAAAGCACATATAAATCACTCATTAGCGAGTATTTGATGAAATAATTTACTTTTCCTGTGGCCGTTCGAAGCTCCACAAAAGCTACCCTCCCTTTCGAGAGGTTCATTTCAGGCTGGATTGCCTGTCCAACAAAAAACTCGAATCCCTCTCTGATATATTGGAAATATTTCGCATTGTCCATAAAGTTATAAAACTCTTGGATTCCTAGCTTGAGACTGTCAACAGCAACGCTTGAAGCGTCCATTTCCAGAAGCTCAAGCAGTTTCTCATTGAAAATTATCCTAGTTAGCACACTCCCAGTATACGCCCACTTTTCTTTGTCACCATATATCATAGCAAACTGCGGCTTATCTGAATCAAGTTCTGCGTCCTTTGTCAAGTGAATGAGATCAGGGTGTTCAGGCTTTTGGTCGCTATTTGTTGGTGCCAGAACACACATGACTATTTTCTATTAGAATAAAAGGTTGAAACTTAAGGGGAACGCGTTGCGGCAATTACCTCGCGAAGAAGCATTAGCTTCTCATAAGCGTTAGCCGTTTCGTATTGGTAGTAGATTCCAGAGTGTCTCCATCTTTCAACGAGGTATTTCCTATTGCAAAATTACAGATTTGAATCCCGTTCATGAACCCTTATTACCACGAGACATAATTGTCATAACTATACAAGCTTTGTAGTTTAAACTCAAGTGTTTTCTTCCGAGGGTTCATGAAGACCTTGCTGATCTTCTTACAAGAGTTTAACGAAGTAAACACGTTAATTGGCTCGTACATGTTGACGGGGAAGAAATTGTCCTGAGCAATCAATTATGAATATCAAAACATTTGAAATTACATCCACGGTGACGAAATGCAAGTATGGATTTCGGAATTTCAATGGGACAACTGATAATTCTTCCTCTTTTTCTTTTGTTGAGTCTTTCATGTTGCTTTCAAAGACCCCTTCCATTTTATTGTTCGCTGTGTCGCCGTCTGTGCGAATCCCCAAACTATCAGCTCTGGTTATTTCGTAGGTGTTTTCATATTTTGCGAATTCCATCGGCTTGCTGATTTATTAGATAAAATTTTGCTGCATGAAGGCTTTACTTAAAAATTTGATTCTTGAATAATTTAGCTAGGTAGTATTTTCGAATGGTAATTTTTGATATTCCAAAATTAGAGGCTTGCTGTCGAACACAGATCTGAGATTAATTTTTTTATTCAAGCCAAGCTTACATGTCTCCCTAAAAGAATACTTCTTCTGACTCTAATATCAAAGTTCCTTTGTGTAGCATTGAGGCTGATGATTCTCGGACCTCGAATCACAGCTGTCTTATGGCTGGATTTTTTTGTAGAAATGTAACGATATGGAGTTTTTTAATGAAAAAATTTTCCTAATGAAACCCATGATAATCAGGAATCTCTTCAGATTTCTGATGCGAACGGCTGTTTGATAAGCGAAAGGGAAAGTTTTCATTGAACACGAAGGAAGCTGAGCGTATTATTACGTTCCTATAAAAGCTTCCTTAAAGTTGAGGCTCGTATTGGATAATGTTAAGGCAAAACCAACTAAAATACCGGACTTTTTGACATATAAACTAAGTTACCAAAGGCGACTAAAGAAGACCATGAGGAAATATCTTCATCACTTTGCACAGATTTCTGTAGTTTAGGACTCGTTTCCGATTTTCACGTCATTTCCTTCGCATTTTCTCCTTACGATTCTCAAAGATTACCAAGATTTTTTGTCGATGCGATAAACATCACAAGCCTACTATTGTCGAGGGTTGTTTCAGCATTGTATAAAATGGAAAAAACAGCTCTCATTTACTTTGGATATTCCTTTCGTACTCAGTTTGAAGGAACTTACACACGAAGTTCCATTGTGATCATTCAAATTTTTCGAAGATAGCAAAGATGCGAAATAAAATATAAAAATCTGTATATGCCCAAATCTTTAACCCTATTTTGAATGGGAAACTTTAGAAAATAAATCCTACGAGATCTCTAATAAGCAGTTTAACTGAGTCTCTGAAATGCGATTACTTTAATTTGAAGACCATCGCTAAGTTTATTTTTCGCTTGGCAGTGGATATTTTGATTCATTCCATAAATTATGTCCATATTATTTAAATTTTTTTCTTCATTCACCTTTACATATAAAATAAAATCGGGCAGAGTTCACAATTGTCTTTTGAAAAGGACACACTGAGTAGATGTAATATAAACATCCAAATTTTTCTTAGTTACGAACACAATTTGGTATCGAAGTCCAGAGATAATATTGACTGAGACAATATACAAATTAAATCGCTCAGCTCGATCGATGCAGCTACTAGCTTAAACGGAAAAAAAAATGCGAGAAAACGAAAAAATTTTCATCTAACTTTGCACAAATGTCTTTTAAAATCGCTTTATCTATTTCTCTCTGACCGACCAGCCTCATCTATCCGTCTATTTGGGTGTACTAGCATTCTTTTATCTTTTCACGTTACATGTCATCGTCCGTAAGAGGGAAGTTCTCGAAAGGAAGTAAAAAATTATCCTAGCAAAAAACCTTAATTAAGCCTTTTTACACATCTATTTTACCTTTTCATCCGAGCTCGTGAGATCAGGCAAGGAGTTCGTCTCGCTTCCATACTGCTGAATAAATCGATACGAACTTTTATATTTCTGTCGATACGTTTTCGGTCTGAGCTGCAGAGATTTTTTCGTCAGAAGTCGCCCTTCGCAGCTTTGACCAAAACCATCGATTCTTTCACCTGCTCTTGATGCTTGATGGGAAGAATAGCTCTTCTTCATTATTTTACGACTCCGCGAATGAAGTACGTTCATTTTTCCTTTAAGCGATAAATGAGAGAAGAAAAACGCCTTTTTACTCTTAATCATGTTCCAAGCTCTGAGTTTCTGGCATAACTCGCCAAAATTTCTACTGTTAATGCTCGAATTATGAGAAAGCTCGTGTCGTTGAGGGGTTCCTATCTTCAGGCCGGTCAGCTGCCTCATTTCATTTGCGATTTCGTTTATAATGGTCTTTTTGCCCTTCAAACTGTTCATTTGGAAGTCCATTCGGCTGCTAAGCGTTGGCTGCGTTGATAAAGGAAGATTGCTGTTAAACAAGCCCTGTTGATGCGGAGTTTCTTCCTCCATCTCCATCTTTTCTTCCTCTTCGTCCTCATCTTCATCAATATCGTCGATTATCTGCAGTGCTTGCTCAAGATACTTCGCTGTGATCTCAATTGTGTCTCCTTTACTCAAATGACTCAGCTTTTGATAGCGCCTTTTCTTATAGGCAGATTTCTTATTGCTTCTTGCTAATTTTGGAGAATAAATGCTTCGATGGTCTATCACGTATGAGATAAATAATCAAGACTGCTTTTACCGTTCTTTGGCCTCAATTCTGCGCCAAGTAACCTCGAGTTAGCGAAGTGGCTCAATGAGGGTTGCGTTAATAACTGATAAGGACTGCTTTGATTCATAATAAAGGGTTTATTGGTGTCTTGGTGCTCGTTTATGTTTGGAAACAATTGAAACAGCGGTTTTTGTTGAAAGATATTTTCGAAGTTGAAATTTGTTGAAGCGTCTGTGCCGAGAGGCCGGTCTGCAGTCGGTTTGTTCATTCACAATAAATTACCAAAATAAATGCAGTTTATAATCCGAATTCGCTTGAATTTTTTAAATATAATCTGTTAGCTCCTATTATAAAATTTCATAGCAATGTTCTGTTGAGGGCAATTTGTTGAAACAAAAAATGAATTCCTTCCTTATAAAGGGAAAAGAAACCTATCTATGAATGCAATGATGGTCAATATAAGAAATTTGAAGTGATGCTAGGCATTTTTTTCACCAATGATGAGAAGTTGAAAATCCAATAATACGCTCTCTAGCATCGGCTCTAGCGTAAGAATTAAAGTTAAAAACTCTCTTTGAGATTATAGTAGGAGCAGGAGAGGATGGATTTGATTAGTGAGATTGAAAAAGAGAGAAAAACTGGAATCATACAAAAAATCTTCATATTTTGAAATGAAATCATTCGGCATATGCTGTTTGATCTTCAGTGCTTCAGTGAGAGGCATTAATTCTGAACTTTATACTTAGACTCGGGAGAATCTGCTATTTCCTTTAGCAAGCAATAAAATCGAAAAGCAATTCATAAAAACAAATCAATACAAAAACGATCCTACTAACTAATTATGAATAGTAGGATCACTTAGTGAGAAGAGAAATAGCTTTTGATACATCTCTAACGTTGGATTTCGCTGATTAGTTTTGGGGATCCTGCTCGGATTACTTGCTTATTCTACTCTCTAATTCAGTAAGAAGATGGAGGGAGCATTCGCGCCATTCTGAGAACGTTGCTATCGAGGTTCAACCCTCTTGCTAAATTTTCTATCGTTTATTTGATCGAATGTTTTGTTAAAAATTTATTAAGTCGAAAAACATTTTTTTTAATTTCTGAGGCGAATGGCTTGAATTTAAGTCGAATAATATTGGGATGCAGAAAAAAAAATTCCTCAGAATTTTTATAGAAAAATATATGAATCAGGTTTGTTATTAGATTTTGTTCAATATGCAGAGTGAAGAAACCCTCATTGAAACACAAACTCAACCAATCGATTGGAAGGTAGCATCAGAGTTTCTAGGAGGTGAAGCAATCGCTATCTCACTCCTTGAACTAGCCGACAGCGCTTGCTTTCATGACATTTTGCCAACTATCTACGACGCTTTCTTATTAAACGATTGGAGCACTGTTTCGATGAGAGTCTCGAATTTACGGAGCTCTTGTAGGTAAATCCTCGAACTTTCTTCCAATTAATTATGGCTGACTATTATTAGTTATATGGGAGCCAAGGACTTGGTAAAATCCTGCTTAAATCTCGAAAGCGCATGTAACAAATTGCTGGAATATGATCAAGCAATTCCACTGAACGAGAGAGAACGAGCCAAAGCGGAGGTGATCGCAGTTGAAGCGTATCTCAGTTTGATTCAAGAGATCAGAAGAGTGAAACGCCAGATTGGAAAAATAATAAAAAGACCTCCAGATTATTGCTTAATTGATAAGCAAGGTAAATTAATTTGTGGTACAGCTCTGAAAAATTGCATTAGAGAATGAATTGAAGCGTTTGCGTTCAAAGGAGGTCGCAGTTGACTGCTGTAAGTGCAATATTTTCTAACAAGCTTGCCTTAGAATAGTCTCTCAAGTATCATTGATACATGTATACCGGTAATAGCTAGTAGCACATTATAATTTTTTTATTACGGTTGTAAATTTATACAGTTAGTAAGATACGTAGTCATCGTGTTGCTTGGCATAGTATAAAATAAGTCTGAAATTGGGAAGTTATTCAGGAAAGCTTTGTGCTTGATTATTTGAGTTGAAAAATGCAATTTAACATAGAAATGATTATTAATTTTGCAAATCTGTAAATTGTACACAATATGCAGCCGTCTATTATCATTGATGTTAAAGATACCCTTGATAATTCCTTTACCATTGTAAAATCTATCAATAATGAGTCGCCTTAGACAATCGTATTGAGACTTTTGGTTGTCGCTGTTCATTGCAACTCTTATTGTTTTCACTGCTAAATTAATTCTCTGAGATACTCAGCCATTTAAGCAACACAATGAGAGATGCCGACGAGTTTAGCCTTACAGAATGGTGGCTGCAATTAGCAAGTCTTAGACACAGTGATGCCTTTTCTAATCATTAAGAAATAAACTTACACCAATCAAAGAATCATTGGAATTAAAACTTAATATTGGCATTAATAATTCGCATCTGATCTGATCCTATTTACGAGTAAATTATGAATATGAATAAATCCCTTCAAGCCAACCCTTCTAACCATCACCTACCGAAAGACTTCGTAATAGAAACCGAAGGCAATCTTCTCGGGACCCCAAAGAACCTAAATTTACATACCAATGAAATGCAAGCTGGCAGTGATCTGAACGCATCTGACTTCATTGATGAAGAAGTTAAGATTCAAAAACCTCGCACCGAAGAGACTCAAAACCACGAACTGCAGCCCAATACAAGCATGCCTTCCAACTCTCAGCAACACCAACTCATCCATCTATCAAAAACACCAGATATGACCATTGAAAGTCGCCGAGTCAATCAAATTCAGCCTCCTGATGAAAATTTGAAGCAGGATGACATCCCATTTGACGAAAATTTGAATTCTAGCAAGAGTAAGAAAAAGCCTGGGATGCATAAAAAAAGGAGCATTTTTTCCTTTCTCCGGAGCTTATCAAAACGAAAACAAACAACACGCTCGGAAAACGGGCAATCACCTGGGAGTACAGGCAAATCTCCTGAAACCCGAGCAAGAGCGCGCAGTCTTTGGAGGTTTTTAGGCAAGAAAGTCGAGAATTCTTCTCCTATGGGCATTCAAAATAATCCTAATGACCCAAGAGCAACAACAGTGGTCACCGAGACCGAGCTGCTCTCTCATAGACCAGAAGATCAAGCGGAAAAGCCTCAGAGCAGTGGGTTTTTCAGTAAATTCAAAGGAAGGCCGAGAAATATATCTGCACCTGAGCCTAATACTGAAACCAAAAAAGAAAGGGACACGAAAAAGAGGAGATCATGGGGAGGTTTCTTGAGAACCAAAAAAAATCTCGATGATTCTGCCAAGATGAAGGACGCGCTTGGAGAAGGCGAGATTGAGCTAGAACCTGAAGTCAGAAAACGGTCTGCTTCAGCGCAGTTAGCTCGGAAACAGTCGAAATTGGATGAGCAAATTATTGATATTGATACGAAAGGCTCAGGAAGAAAAGAAAAAGAGTTAAAGCTAACGATCCTCTCGCAAGGCGAGCAGGAGACTCAAGGGCGAAGTCAACTCACGGATCGAAACAATAAAAGCAGCATCGTTTCCAAGTACCAAAATTCGGGAACAAGGCTTAAATCGGACAACGATGAGGATTACTCGCCTAGGTTGCAACCTGAGGGAAAAGATATTCCTACCTCTGCAGCGTCTCCGATACCTCACATCGGCGCTAACTGGAGCACAGCGATGAAAACTGTGTCATGGGTTGTGTTTTACTGGGCCTTAATGCAGGTCGTCTCGTTGTTTTCTGCTTTAGCAGCCAACACTTATCCGTCTGCTTCCAGCTTCCATAGATGGGGTCACGGTTTATTCGAAGGACTATTTATCGCTGTAATGATCGCGTCAATTCTCAGAGACATTCTCAAGCGAGCTGAAGCCGGAAACCCATTAGTGCTTTATTCTCGTTTCTGGCTTCCAGCAGTTATCGCATTGATTATCTCACCATTAACATCAGTTCTTTTTTTCTATATCGTTGACCAAGCGAACCCTCGTCCAGCTTCAGAAGAACTTCCTGAACCCAGTGCTTTTGGCTCTATTAACCCGTGGGCGAATCTCTCTCAGTTCTACTACCTTCTCTGCAAGCTCCCAGTCGTCGCGGTTAACTTTTTGATCTACGAAGTCTATTTCTTAGCGAAGAAATTCCACCACATCAAACATTCCGAAAACCAAAGAAAGAGCTTTTTCTACGTGGATATTTATAAAAACTTTCAGGTTGAGCTGCATAAGCTGAAACATCAACTCGACGAGAAATTCAAGCCCAAGAAAAACCGCTCTACGCAACTGGAATTGAACGTTGACGAAACCCCCAAGCATTTGAGAAATCGCCCTGAAACCACAGCTGAAGTCATGGGAAAAACGATCGTTGATTACCGCAAAGTGTTCAGTTTAACCCAGAACCTTGCCGTGCATTGTATCGTCGTTATCTTATACTGCCAGCTTTTGCTTTCCTTCGGTTACCTTGCACTCGTCAAAGCCGCGTTCGAGGAAGGCGCTGAAGTGCTGATTTACATAGGCGCTGCCTTCTATCCCATCCTAACTGGTCTGATGAAAATTGTTATCAGTCGAATAGATGAGAAATATAACGTTGGTATGGAAAACCCTCTCATGCAATTAGTCTCAATGACTATAGCAGCAGTCTCATACAGGTGCATTTATTTCATGATCGATGAATATGCTCAGGCGGTCGGCGTGTTGCTATTCAAATTGGGGTACAAGATCATCATCTATGCGATATATGGAAGCGGGATAAACACTTACCAGAAGCTTTGGCTGAATATTAAGAAGAAAGCGCATATGCTCAAGAAGAAATGCTTCCAGAAATGGAGCAAAGAGCGTGTTACGACTCGCAGGACGCTGAGTCTGTCCCTAAGAGCCACGATGAGCCTTTCCTCTAGCGATAAAGTCCATTTTGTAGAAGATAATCTTGACGAAAAGCAACATATCAAGGTGTTTAGCATTCGCTTTGGACTGCTGATGGTGTCGGATTGTACCGCTATTGTGTGTATGAATATCACCACAGTGATATTAAATCATTCATCGGTTGTAAAGAACGTATTTTCGCAAAGATATGGAGCTGACAAGCTTAATAGAATTCTTGGATTTTCAGGGATTGAGCTTGCGTTCGATATATTTATGCTGTTGATAATGGCGGTGATAATGAAGAAATCGAAGCTGTACCGTGAGATTAAGGTGCTGAGAATGCTAAACAACTTGCTGAGACTTTCGCAGGTGATATTTATCACGACGAACTTTGTGGTATACTATACGTTTTATTTGGTTTTCGCGAGCTATCTATGAGTGAGAGAGAGCTAGCAATTTTTTTTCTCAGGAAGCAACGTTTATTATATTAAGGAAAAAAACTCAGATGATAGATGACGGCTTATTCTTTAAATCATTACATATATATAATGGCAATTTTTTCAATCGCCTTCAATGATTTGGAGTTATAAGCAAATTATCAAAAACTCAAAGCATAACCATCTGAGAGTAGTTCTTTTTAATCGTCATTTCATCATTCCATTATTATTGCCACATCTGCTGTTGATAAAGTAAAAGAAGTGATCTATCTATTTTGAATAGATTAAGAGGGTGGTAAGATGTTTCATTTTACAATATATGAACTTTTGAATTTTATTTGAGAAAAGAAATTCGAATGAAAAGCAACAAATCAATCCGATCAAAATTCGCCATTTGCGAAACAGGATCATTTGTACTACTTATCAAATGGAAGGTATATACTTCTCAGCAAACTAGGTTTCTTAAGCAATCACATGAATATAGCTAAAAAAGCTTGAAATATTTGCAATTGACGCGAATTCGACGATCAGCAAAATCATCGAAAGCGAAGTTAAGGATACAATCCTGACGATTTCTCCGGTTCAAACATTCAACAAAGCATTTGATATCACAGGCAAAGAAGACGGATTTTGTGTAGTGTATGAAACGTATAAGTGGGAAATGTACCAGATTAATGAAGCGATGTTGAAACAGAAAAACTATAGCAATTCTATAGCCCTACAATATCAAATTTCATTGAATTCATCTCAAATTTCAGGAACTCCAGAAGTAAAAGCCCCAAACAACCGATTCGATTTGATCATAAACTAAATGATTTATCGATAGTCCGGCACTATGGCATACGGGATTCAAGGAAAAGAGATGAAAATGATAGTCGGATTTTCGAATGGAATTTTAGCCATAATCGACCTTAAACAGAACAAATACACCAAAAAGGTGGGAGGAATATCATGTTTAATGAATTAAAAAGCATCGATTGGTTAGGAAGGCATTTATACTGCATCGAAAATCGTGGATTTGAAGAAACTGGGAACCAATTTTGACGACTTGAGCAACCTGACACAAATTTTTGTGAATAAAAGCGGCTCGGCGACCAAGCCGCGAGAACTCGTAGTGAGCTTTCAAAAGGCTTGGAAAGGAATACATTCAGAGCTGGAAGTCGTGGATTATGGGCTATGTATATACGAACTTGATTTCAATACGAATGAGATCATACCTGGTAATTTAACTCCTATCGCGCGGACTTTCCTGAGAATCTTCTGTCCAAAGGACGCATGACTGTGCATAATCTACCAGGGCAGGTCAATCAGCTTTTCTTCGAAGATCGCAATGCTGTGTTCTTCTCGGACAGCCAGGTTTATGAATACTCGTTTGAAGCGAATGTACTGAAGGTAATGAACCAATTGTGCATACGAATAAAGTAACTAATGGAAACAATTTAATCTCAACAGGTGATCGGCGTCGAGAATCAGCTTTCGGGAGTTACTATATATCAGTTAAAGAGAGGTTTTTATATCGGCGGTACTTGATTCTTGACGAAATGGCAAATAAAGTGTTCTGTTTGAATAATAGTGAATTATAACAGCGTCGTTTGGATTGAAACTAGCCCCTCGAAGGGCAAAGCTAGTCTTAAAAAGGTGGTTTTATTAATTGGTTGAAGTGTTTGACTTATTCGATGATGATGTGGTGAGTAGATTGCCAGTTTTTCATCTGAAGAGAAATTTCAATCATGCCTGATCGGGAAGTTTGGAGCTTCCGGAGAGACTCTCGCACTGATTATGAAACTCCAGAATAAGAGGCTAAAATGCTATAATCTCAATTACAATAAAGGAACACTCGATAAACCTGGTGATGTCGCTTTGAAACCTCAAACTCCACATTGGAAGTCACTAGTCAAATCTGGAGAATCATTTAATAATTCGATCATGCTAACGTAAAAGCAACCATTGAATTATACATAAATGATTATTTTCGAAATTAGAGTGAAGGACACGATGTCAACGCTAGCGAAACTGCATTTCGCAATGAATTTTGATATGACAGGTACGTCATCCATTGAAGATGATTACTTTAAAATGATGCTACGAACTGGACAGTGCTTTGCGTATATATGATATGTGCCACGTAATTTTAATCAATTTGGTTTAGGATAACCGAAGAATTATACGCTGTATCTTGCAAGGTGGTCTCTGAAACTCGTGTTTTTAAAATCACAACTAATGCGACGAACGTGAATTTCCAAATGCTACCTTCGGAGGATTTCAAGTACTTAACTCTCAATGAGCCCACTTTAGCATTAGGACTGCTCCCTAATGCCTCCGACCTAAAACTACACTATCAGGTTCCTTCTGATAATGGTTGTTTTGTAATACTAATATCAAAAATTTTAGATAACTACTAATGGCTTAGCGCTCTGGACCTCAGCAGGCAGTTCAGCAATTGCTTGTCGAATAGAGTTTTCTGAGCTTTTTGATATATATGACTTACCCATTACCACTGCGGTTATAATGAAAGATCTCGCAATTCTTAGCCTTGAGTCTACGCTTGTGCTTCTTCATTTGCAAATGGACTTAATCACGAAAGAGAAACTTAACGATAAAGTTCAGTTGCAGAAACTCTTTAAAGTCCAATTTGTGAAGCTGGGTCGAAAAATGGCTCGAATAGCCCCGTTAAACGACTTTAATCTCGTCGTAATTGAATATATCGGCGCAAAAGAATTTGAAATTCTTGATGTGCTGAGACAAAACGCTTCGAGTCCAGCGAGAACGATCCAAGTACTCCTCTTCTTAAGAATTTCGCGGTTAAGCATTTAAATTTTACTCAGAAAATCAGCTTTGGTGAAAGCATTCGAGAGTGTTTCACACTTGATGTCCTTTGGAACGCAGAGACTTTGAAGGTCGCTTTGATACTCACGAGCGAAATGAGATTGATATTCACAGTGACGCTAAACGACTCGTTCAAAATTTCAAAGGGCATTTCGCCTGATCTAGCGATTAAACATCTCAAAGTGATCGACAATTTAAAAATCTCAGCAATAGCGCCACTGCAAAAACCTTTTTCTGCCCAGTCCGCCAAGAAATGTAAAGAATCAAATCATATTTCCCTCAGAGAGACAAATCATTCCTCTCTAGATTTATTTTTGGTTGAAACGACAAGACCCGAAGAAAAATTCCTAATGTCATTCGATAGCAAACAGCTCATTGATGTGTATAGCACCAATATCTTACAATTTCAGAAGCTGAGGTTCCAGCCACTCAGTCTTCAAAGTAACTTATCTTTTTACGTCCGAACCATAAAGAATAATACTCTAAAAGGGCTATTTTTGTTCCCAGTCGGCATTGATGAAAACGGTTCGAGTTTCCTCACCGTCGAGCAAAACGAGAATTCAAATCAGATTTCACTTAATAGCTGGCGGATTTCATTCACCAATACTTTTGAGAAGATTAAGGCGACTGTCTCTTCCTCTGTTATGAAGGTCTTACAGCTCGATTCTTTCACTTCGAGGAGTAAAGGCGAGTTTTTACTATGGTGCTATGAACCTGAAAAAGGTAACATGCCCCTTTCCAATCATTGAGGATCCGATCTAAAAACTCTCAAGATAAACATAGGATCTTGCTGTTGGATAGTGGCCTTTCGGAAATCGGCAGTATGGAGTTTGTAGAAGGATTTATAGTGAAAGATCTTTTCTTATTCCCAGACGCAGAGTAAACGATTCTCTTCTTTATCTAAGCCAAGCTAATGTTTTTTGACCTAGGGCTGCGATTATTTCCGTCTCTCAAAAGGTTATTTCCCAAGAGAAGCAAGACCCTACAAATAAATGGAGCATCAAGCCAAAAAACTCCTTAGTGATGGTTTTCTTTGGACAAAATTCATTTGGCGAAGGGCTATTCCCAGCTCCCGAATCGAAGAAAAAACCGCGAAGCGATGACCCTCAGGCCTTTCCTTTCATCAATAATTTAGGCGCTTTAAATTGCATGCTTGTCGAGACTCAAGTAAATGGGTGTATGGACTTTTCTTTGAAATTTCTTAGGAATTAGCAGTCTCGAATGCAACGAACCTCTACCAAAACTACTTCTTGTGTTATGGCGATAATTTACTCACCATCTTCAAACTACACACATCTCCCGCGGAATTGCTGATCGAAAGCACATTCGAGCTGGCCGAGAGGCAGTTTTCTATGCTCTTAGAAGAATTGACTATAGACGAGCTCGATTTCCTCTCAAACACAGTAAAAAATCCCTTGAAGAGAGCAATGCACTTATTTCTTAGAAATTACTCAAACCACACTATTCCATCGTCGATTTGAAAGTCATGAGCAACGATCACGAAACCGCCGAGCCTAACCCCGCTAAAATCGGGTTTTATTTCATCATCTTGCTCGATGAAGGACACTTACTCATCATTGAGTACAATTTACTGAGGAAAAAGTACCAAATCCAACTGAAACTCGTAACTGGCGATTTCCTTCCTCCATCTCACCTCTTCTATAGAAAGAACTCAGTGATTGTGACTTAATCTTGACAGCGAACCCAGAGTACGTGCTGCTTCGACAGGAAAAAACAGACATTGTCGAGCTAAGACTCCGCGGAGACCCGAACACAAAATCTGACTCGCAGGACTTCGAGCAAAAGTTCCGAATTGAGAAGAGATTAGCCTATTCTGGCGTAGAGGTGATCTTGGGTCTGATAGAAGATGACTATCGTAACTTATATCGCATTTCAGAGAGAGGAATGATGGAAAAACAGTAAATCTAAACACAATTCAGTCGGTTATGAGCATTTTTATCCTTTAGGAAACTAAACAACTGCCTTATATGTAAGGTGAACGGGCAGGTGATGGAGATCGAGAAGAAGGATTTCAAAACGTTGCAGAAAATTTTTTATGTTTAAGAGGAAGATTTAAAATATTTAAATGAAAGCTTCCAACAAATGCTTCATCAGAATTGTTCGAGATTTGAGATATTATACGGAAAAATAAAACCGTTCATTTGCTTTTGGATTAATTAGAGATAATCTCAAGAACTACACTCTTTGGGGTTTTTTAGAACGCAAATTTTTTATCATGACGTGGCGCCTGGTCTTCAAGGGGTTTATTCTACTCATTAGTTGGGACTTGTAGGTATCTTTCCGGAATCCTTAGAAACAGAAGCCAGACTAAAATACCGCAAGTAGTATTTAAATTTCATAATGGCGCCCTTATCCCCCAGAGGAAAGTGCTTTTACATGTCTTTTTGGTAGTTTAGATAGAAGAATATGAACTAGGCACAGTCAGCGATTAACGAATTTCCTCTCAAAGAAGGTGAGCTGAGGCCGCGAGTCATCGAGTGCTTAATAGGCGTCATTAGTTTTTTGATGAAATAATATTGATGCCAAAAAAGGGATTTTCCGTTTTTGATGAAACACTGGTTAATCCACAGGAATTTTTTTCAGTGAGATATCGACCAATATTTTGATGAGATCGGAGTTTTTAGCGTTGGATTTTACTTTTTTAGCTTTGATAATTAAAATCGCCAGTAGCGCCAGTGAGGTATTTAACCAACGCATTTGAGTTTGTATTTTATACATAATTAAGAGCTTTCAAAATGACAGACATCCTTGCCACTCAACTCCCATTCCAGCAATTCGCCAGCAACATGTCTCTTCATGTCAAGAGATGCAACTTCCAAGAGATCCGCCAGAACTCCGCCGGCACCACGAGGTCCGGGACACCTGAGAGCAAAGAATCATACACCGAGCCTGGCGACGAATTCAATTATGGTCGCCAGACCAGCGGATTTCACCCTAGTGAAGAGGGATTCGAGATCGGTGTCAAGCCAAAGAAGAGACAATTCAAAACTGAAGAAGAGCGCCAAAGGTTCGTAGATAACTATAAAAAGAAGATTAAAACAGAGTTGTGTAAAAATTATGAGCTCCGAGGGTGGTGCAAGTTTGGCGATAATGTAAATAATATGTTTTTATCATCAATACTCATCCTATTTTATAGTGTTCTTTTGCACATGGAAAGCACGAGCTTCAAGAGAAGACCCATTTGCATACGAAATACAAAACCAAGCCTTGCCAGCAGTTCCATCTGTTTGGAAACTGCAACTATGGCAATCGATGCCAATACCTTCATAGTGAAGCTATCATGCCGAACATCTTCTACAACCCACCATCAGACAAGCTCATCTATACTGAGCGAATGTCTTATTCTTATTCCCTGCTCAACGAGGTGTTCAGACTGATTAATACCGACTGCAAGGTCGATAAAATCCTCTCGAAAATCCCAAAAAAGTAAACCATTATTTTAAGAGACTCGTATCTAAATTTTTTAATTCACTATAGGAATAGACTACCTATCTTTGAGTCATTCACGAGCGCTAATTAAATAGATGGAATCGAATATCCAAGCAAAATCAAATCTTCTTAATAATTCAAAGGGAAGGAACTGAATGAATTATTACAGGAAATAAGATAATAATAATATGTCAAATTTCAGTGGTTTTTATATATTATAATTATAATTTTATAATCTTTCATTATATCTTTATATGAGGTGACAGTGGTTCTTGTTCTAAGGAGTTATTTCGTCTTATCTTCTTCACAAATTTCAAAGAATTTCGAAAATTTCTTTCCGAATTGATGCCTTAAACAATATTGCCATCGTAATTTCATTCTTTTACTGCTTTTCAAACGATTAGAAGCGGATTATACGGGAGCTTGAGATGAAACCTCTTATTCCCTTAACTAATTCTTAGAAATTGTTTAGTAATCCTGAAAACAGCTTATGGGAAGAGAATATTCATCTCTCATAGAGCAAATTAAAAAGAGATCAGTCTCTCATTTTTATTGAGTAGGCGAACGAAGAGAGTCACAGCACTAAGTTGCTACAAAGCAAAAAAATAAACAGAGAAATTCAGTTTTCTAATCTTTCAAATTTCTACAAAAAAATATTATACTTCATTTAAACATCAAATGCTTCTTGGTTTCAGTTGTTCAGTAGTTTACAAGTAAAAAAATGGATTATCAGTATGAATGGGTACTTAGTCTGCACGTTACCCGAAGTTAAATTTCAATTAGCGCCTGAAAATTTAATAGTTGTTTAACAATGAAGAGAACTCTTTTCTGCTCATTAATCTCCCGAGTCTTTGGATTGTCTAGCTTCACAAGAAAGAAGTCTGTCAAACACTACGCTGTATTTCCTTAAACGCGATATTATGAAAACAGCGAACCAGCAAAAGGATTTCACATCCAAAGCAATGTAATAGAAAGGATGAAAATTATCTATACTAAGCGAAATATCAAGAAATTATTCAATTTCAGGCATATTCTTCACTCCTTCCGGAATTGCTGAGTTATATGAATTTATGGAAACCTAATGCACGAGTCCAGACAAGTACCCGTTTTAAAACAGAATAAAGATAGTTAGATACACTGCAGTATGAGAAAAGTTAGACTTGCCTCTGGTCAGCTGATTTATCGCAAATAAATTAAATATCTTTTAGTGCAATGCGTCCCGTCAAACCTGAATCTCTCATCCCACCTCGCCTTAATTCCACCTTTTCAATCCCAACTCATAAGCTAAATCCTGATGAAATCTATTTGCACTATCAAGCCAAATCGAAATTGGATCAGAGATCGTATACCATCAAAATTCTTAATATCCACTCGGACTTTGTGAAAAACCACTATGATATCGCTGCAACCCTCTTTATTCAGGAACTACTTCGGCTGAATTCTCTTTACCCGAAAGAAATTTTGATCGAAACTTTCGAAATCAGCGACAAGAGGATGGGTTTTGCTTGCCTCCCTTACAATTCTCTGGAAAAGCAACAGGCAAACCAGCAAGGCGAGCATGATTCAAAGCACAGTATAGATATTGGAAAAATGATAAGAGATGTTGCGAATGATATGGAATTTCTATGGAAAGATCTCAAATTGAGGGAATTCGATAAAATTATCTCATCAAAACACATCTACCAATTTGAAGGAGGAAGCAACTTCTTTCTCGGAAACTGGGTGAAGGCAGTGCAAAATAAAGCTTTAGAGAAAGCAGGGAGCAAAATAGACAACTATTATAAGTTTCAGCCTTCAGTTTTGACTCAAGAAACTATAAAATCGGCACATTTAGCCGAAGAGATTTTCGCTTTGGGGATGGCGGTTCTGGAAATTAATGGAATCAATTCACAGATAATTGGAAATCTTCGAACGATGTTGAAAGTCGACCATTTGCTCTATGACACTGAAGTTGCAACATGCGTGTCTCAGCTAGATCACGCTCCAGTGTTATTAAAAGAGACTCTGAGGCAAATGCTGAGTTTAGATTCTCAAAAACTTCCTCCAGTCGAAGTCTTGAAGAATTTAAGGGCCGAAGAAGAAAAGAGTCAAGAAAATGAAAGATCGAATATACAACGAAAAGCAGGAACCACACCTGGACTATCAGGTATGAGTACTCACCCACATTGTATTCTTGCTGAGAAAATATTATTAGAATCTCCAAAATATCTGGCTTGGTGTTCTCAATTGACGAATGAAATCAAGATACATGATTTACAAAGCAATCAAGTGCATGCTATCTTTGAGGGAACTCAATTAATTAATAAAAATGGTATTATTATCCATTGCTGGCGGTAATTGATGATATCATCGGTCAGATTTATGGTGGTACCACGTCAGAGAGATACCAAACACTAATTTTCTAGTCTCTCTTTCGCATTCCGGAGAATTGTCTGCAAAATTCAGCGTATTCGATATCTCAACAAACAACAAGGTCTCAACAATTTTTTCTTCCCCAGAAATCATAGGAGGTAAACTTCCAGCATCAGAGAATCAATTGATTTGATTGAATTTACAATACATTCTAGTAACAGGTCAGGGAGATCATACATTCAATGCGAAAAGGAGTATTTTAGGTTTGATTCCAGTCAAAGACGAGATAGCTTATCATCTGTTGAAAATCGATTGTTATGATCCATTCAAAAATGAGATCGTCAAACTCTCGCGCAAGTCGAAAAGCTTTTCTCAGCATTCCGGTGACTTCAAACATTCATGAACTCAAATGCTTATCTATTGAATGCTGAAGAGGGTGTGATAGAGGGATTTGATTTCGACGCTGGAGGGAACTTAGCTGCTCTGATTAATACTGATGGCGTCTGTGTGGTCTCGAAAATCGAAACAAATGAGTATCTATTCCATTCGAAACTAGATCTTCAACATAATCAAGGTATCTTTGTATAATGGCTACCTTATAGTTAACAATTGCTAGTTTTACCAGATTACACTGCAAGATGTAGATGGTCAACAAGAGAGGGTGATCCAACGTTATATTTGAAATATGATAACAATCAGTTAAATATATTGGACGTGGAAAAACAGCAAATGTGTTTGAAAGGTCCTCATCAGCTTGACTCGGGACTCAATCGTATTAATATTATTATTTCAGCATTTTTTTGTCAACTATTTATGTTAGGAACCTGGTGGATCGACGTTTGTCGAAGTGACTGCAACCTACTGGCAGCTGGTGGCAGGGATAATAATCTGAAGATTTATGATCGACGTGAATCTAGAATTGTGAAAATTTTTGGAGATGGATTGCATGAAGGTATAATGAAATTTGTTAGCAGAAAATGAATATGATGATGTTTACGGGAAAGATTGGATTATGAATGTAAGATGGAGCCCAAGTGGCGATTCATTGGTTACAGCGTCTCGTGATTGTACAGTAAAAGTGGTTGATTTCAGATCAGGGAAGGTTCTTTTCGAAGGGGAAACTCCAGGTCAAGGTGATGAGCATTCAATTTTCTTTTCTAATTTTGATGTTAAGGTTTCGCTTTTTCAGCTTGCTTCATATAAAGTGATGAAGTGAAGATTCTCACGCGACTATTCAATGATTTTTCTTTTACAGGCTAAATAAAGCAGGTTTGTTTTCCGGATATTTTGGTTGAGTCAAATAGATGGGTTAATAACACATTTTTCATGTCATTGGTGTAACTTGCCAACTGTCAATTATTCTGTTTGTCATCAATTGTTCAAAACTTTAAATTAATAAGATTTAGATTCCAGTGCTTTTAATGCCTTCATCATTCTCTGACTGGAGTCTTATCAATCAATGTAATGATCGACATTTTATTACAGCGGGTATATTGTCGCTTATACCCCCTTGAAAATCGCTCAGATTCTCTCACCCTTTCTCACAAAGCCTAGGACTTGAAACCAAATAACACTAATTGAAACCGCATTACAATCATTTTATTCTAAACTAATAATTTTATTGAAACATGAGCAGCAATCTACACTCACCCGAACCCAACCAGCCAATTCAACCTAAAGTCAGAGTCGCCGGCGTTGAAAGCCCAGAGCTTCCGGAATATTTAAGAATATCACATACGAAAAAGTATGCGAGACAACCCTCTCCTCCTAAGAATCCAAGGAAAATCCACGCGGAGCTGCATTACGGAGTATCTGCAGCTACACCAGAAAATTTTCATCTTAAAGATGCAATCGTCATTTACAATAAAACCCCTTATGATCCTTATCTGGATTTCGGAGTCAGGAGCCCGCAGGAAAAATCTCGTGAATACACAAAGCAAGAACGACCCGGCTTAGTTACACTCGTTAATAATTTCCAAATAAACCATCTCAATCAGCCAGTTCCTGAATCCTTGCCAAAGCAGACAATGCGCAGATTTAAGTAAAATAAACATCTATGAACAGAATGCAATAACTTAATATACCTAGTTGCATCACGGGCCAAGCTTCAATTGTAGAAAAACCTCAAGATATAAAGCAATTTCCCTCAAAGTATAGATCCGCGTATCAAGAGCGAGCTAACCTGCCTAAAGGGTTTCATTTGAAGCATGGTAAGATTTAAAAAAGATCAACGAAGTGAAAAAAATATGGGATTTAGGGTATTTCACCGACTTCTCTCGACAAATGCGCAACACTGAAATTTTCAACGAAAAGAGCAATAAATCTCACGACAAGAGCAACAAATCCAATAAAAGTTTCGATCAGACTTCCAGACGGACACCACTAACTGACGCATCATTCGAAAAAACAAATACTCGGCCAACAAGCGCCAGTCGGGTCAAATGGAGCACAGAGAATGATAAGCCAGATAATCATAAACCACAAAAGCGCTACCAAACTCCGGAATTTAACCGCCGATTGAATTCAGAAGAAAAAGAGAAGGCTGGAAAGACCAGTAGGAGTCGGAGTATGGATAAAAGGGAGCGAGACACACAGTAATTGCTGCGAATTGAACTTTTTTACTGATTTTTCTCACGAATCTCCAGCGTCTCTTTCAATGTGTCGTATGATCCGCAGGCTCAGAAGCAGGAAATAGAGAGGATTCTTAACCAAGACAAATCATTTTTAAACTCCATGAACATGACGTTAGAGAAATCGTTTTTAGACGAACATGAGCCACCGACCCATACGCGTTTAGAAAAACATCCGAAGTATAAAAAGTATGCATTATTTATCAGAATTTCGTGTTATTTAATGGTGTCAACTTTGAAGGATCATTGAGGCGCGCGCAGGAAAATACCGTGAAAAAACCACTTATGAGGCGATCGAGAACTTTGAGGCCCAGCTTGAGAAAATAAAACGAACGCATCCTCTTTTGAAGGCTAATAATAGAGAGGTTTATAAATTAGATGAAAGGATCAAACTTGAGAGAGTTCCCTTACCTAAGATGTTGATTGAATAAAGCACGTTTTTCATGTTGATTATGAATAATTCTTGATGTATACTAATTCAGAATAGTCGATTTTTAAAGAAATATGAAGTTAATATAATTGTTGAACTTTGAAGTGCTTTTAACAGCAATGTAGTTTGTTTAATGTAAAGTATGGTCCTCGAATCATAAACAATTAAAGTACAAGCAAAGCCATTTGAGAACTATAGTCGCAGGTTTATAAAATCCGAAAATCCTTTCAAATAGGTTCTTTGAAAAGTCGAATTCGTTAGGGCAGCCCTAATTGAAGAAGATTCTCCAATTCTTAATAATGCTATTGATTTAGTTCACTTGCTAATATTTCAGAGCAGTTAGTCTATTTAGAGACAATATTTCTTCAATATTATTTAATAATACGATGAAGTTCATTCTGTCAATTACTTTTAAAGATGTTATGGACTAATTTGGCATCAAGATTGAACTTCTGAGTGTGGTGGTAGTCATTAGTGAGTAATATCTCTTGAAAATACATTACTTTTTATCATATGCTCATTTAAAAAAACTATTAATTGGAAAAATGCCCGTTTAATTGTTCTTTCAGAATAATTGAAGGATAATTGGCTCATTTGTCGGAGATAAAACAGAATGATTTTGAATAACGGAAATAGAATAAGTATCCCAATTTCTGCTATGAAGCTGTGATTTCGTTTAATTTCCTCCATAAATTGAGTTATTGTTTTTAGAATCCTTAAACTTAGCGTTTTCCAAAATTCCCGTTTTTCAAAAACAAACAAACAAGAAATGGATAGAACTACGAAGTGTTCTCTTGATTCATTTCATGACAAAGCTGGGGTCTTCAAAGGTGTATGTTGGGGTTTAGCTCTAACAGGTGTCTCAGGAATGTTTGGTTTCGGATATGCCCTCTCAGTCATTGATCCCATGAAAGAATATCTTACTGAGGCAGTTTTTCATTGGAAACCCGAAGAAGCTGAATCCTTCAAGAATCTTACGAGTTTGGTTTGCTCTGCAGGAGGAATTATTGGAGCGATTTCAGGTGGGATTCTTGCGAGAATGATTGGAAGGAAAACCACGATGATTCTTGCTGATTTTATTGGCTTCATCGGTTTTATCTTCACAATAGTCGGGTCCTTTCCTTTATTATTAGCTGGAAGAGTGTTGGAAGGTCTTTATTTAGGTATCAACAGTGGTGTCATTCCTGTATATCTCCATGAAATGATTCCCTTGTCATTGAGGGATTCTACTGGTAGCACAGTACAAATATTCAATTCAATGGGGTCATTGGCTGCACTCCTAATTGGATTAGGATTGCCAAAAGATGGAACGCCTACTTGGTGGTGGCGATTCATGCTTGGATTACCAATGGTCTTTTGCTTGTTACGAACCGTCTTGCTGCTGACAGTTTTCAATTTTGAGACACCAAAATACCTGATTATCAAGGGCAGAGACGAGTCAGCTGTAGAGTCACTGAGGAAAATTTACAAAGAAGAAAGGTATGTTCAAGAGCAAGTGTCTGCAATTAAACAAGATCTGAAAGATCAACAAGGCTCGTTCTCAGGAAAGTTTAAATCTCTGTATTTCCTGACCTCAAGATGGAGACATCGATTTTCAATGGGTGTGTTTGTTGCTGCCATCGAGCCACTCACTTTTATGAATGGAGTCTTTTATACAACGCTTCTATTCGAAGATGTCACTCAGAGCCAGGAATCTGCTGAGGCCTGGACTTGCATTGTGATGTCTGTGACAGTAGTTGCAACCATCTGTGGAACCTGGACGACCTCTAAAGGGGGTAGGAAAACTATCATGCTGATTGGAGCGGCGGCAATTGCGATTTTATGGGGCTCTGTTACAGTGTTCCTTGAATTCAAATTAGACCATGCTTCGAGAGCGCCTATATTCCTCTTTGTTGTGGTATATGGTCTCACTTTTGGTCCAATCGTATGGACCTATGTTGCTGAAGTGCTTCCTGATATAGCGGTGGGAATAGCGCTCCTCGTCAACTGGATTATTCAACTAGTAGTTGACCAAGTTTTCCCAATATTCGTAGAGTCATTGCTAAAAAGGGGATATCTGATTCCCTCAGCTGTGTCTGCTATTATGCTAGTCGTGATATTGAAATTCGTCAAAGAGACTCAAGAGAAAAATCCTCTAGAAATAACAGAAATATATCACTCAAAAAAAGAAGAGGCTAATGATTCAGAGTCATTATCACAACTTATCAACTCGAATCCTCTTGATGAGACTGTCGAAGTATAATCAGGCTTAGAAATGAATAGTTTCGAAATTATTTATTATTATGCTTGGATATTGGGTAATTCATGCATTGCATGAAATTTCGACGTTATTTCTAAGCTCTTGAAGTATGAAAGCTCTTTGACAGATCAGTCTTTACAAATTTTTCAAATTTCCTAAATTAAAAGCTCTTGGGATTTCTCAGATAGACAAATTCGAGAATTTCATTGATTACTATTGTGAGGCTAATTATAGAGATATTTTTCCTTGCTAGGAAATGAATCATTAGATAAGAGAGATACGCAACCCATTGTGGTTGATTACTTGTTAAATGTGCTTTATGCAACTCAGTCTGATGCTGTAGTCCTCAAAGATAAAATTAATATATACAATTTACACTAATTTTTCGAATATTTCTATATTTATGGATAATTTATTGGATAGCGCTAGGTTGATTAGTTCTCTCCGAAATTTCGAACAAATTTTAACTGGTTCCACTGAGAAAAGAGCGCGATTCGAATATAGGAACAGAATTGTTTCTTCCAAATTCTGTTATTAACCCACAAATTTTATTAAAAAAATCGAAGATTGGGCATCGAGAGCTATTATTATTAAAACCCTTAAATATCGAAGATTCTAAAAGCTTTCAGTTTTTTTCTTAACAAATGACAAAATCTGGGTGCGAACTTCCTCTCGACTCATTTCATGACAAAGATGGGTTCTTCAAAGGTGTCTGTTGGGGTTTAGCTCTAACTGGCGTCTCGGGAATGTTTGGTTTCGGATATGCCCTCTCAGTTATTGATCCCATGAAAGAATATCTTACTGAGGCAGTTTTTCATTGGAAACCCGAAGAAGCTGAATCCTTCAAGAATCTTACGAGTTTGGTTTGCTCTGCAGGAGGAATTATTGGAGCGATTTCAGGTGGGATTCTTGCGAGAATGATTGGAAGGAAAACCACGATGATTCTTGCTGATTTTATTGGCTTCATCGGTTTTATCTTCACAATAGTCGGGTCCTTTCCTTTATTATTAGCTGGAAGAGTGTTGGAAGGTCTTTATTTAGGTATCAACAGTGGTGTCATTCCTGTATATCTCCATGAAATGATTCCCTTGTCATTGAGGGATTCTACTGGTAGCACAGTACAAATATTCAATTCAATGGGGTCATTGGCTGCACTCCTAATTGGATTAGGATTGCCAAAAGATGGAACGCCTACTTGGTGGTGGCGATTCATGCTTGGATTACCAATGGTCTTTTGCTTGTTACGAACCGTCTTGCTGCTGACAGTTTTCAATTTTGAGACACCAAAATACCTGATTATCAAGGGCAGAGACGAGTCAGCTGTAGAGTCACTGAGGAAAATTTACAAAGAAGAAAGGTATGTTCAAGAGCAAGTGTCTGCAATTAAACAAGATCTGAAAGATCAACAAGGCTCGTTCTCAGGAAAGTTTAAATCTCTGTATTTCCTGACCTCAAGATGGAGACATCGATTTTCAATGGGTGTGTTTGTTGCTGCCATCGAGCCACTCACTTTTATGAATGGAGTCTTTTATACAACGCTTCTATTCGAAGATGTCACTCAGAGCCAGGAATCTGCTGAGGCCTGGACTTGCATTGTGATGTCTGTGACAGTAGTTGCAACCATCTGTGGAACCTGGACGACCTCTAAAGGGGGTAGGAAAACTATCATGCTGATTGGAGCGGCGGCAATTGCGATTTTATGGGGCTCTGTTACAGTGTTCCTTGAATTCAAATTAGAAGTTGTTTCAAGAGCTCCCATCTTTCTTTTCGTTATAGTATACGGACTCACTTTTGGTCCTATCGTATGGACCTATGTTGCTGAAGTGCTTCCTGATATAGCGGTGGGAATAGCGCTTCTCGTCAACTGGATTTTTCAATTGATAGTTGATCAAGTCTTCCCGATACTTGTAGAATCACTGCCAAAACTGGGGTACTTGATTCCTTCAGCCGTGCCTGTGATCATGTTCGTTGTAATATTGAAATTCGTCAAAGAGACTAAGGACAAAACTCCACTAGAAATTACGGAAATTTATGATTCGGATAAGAAAGCCGTTGCGGATTCAGAGAATTTGTCGCTGCATCTCTTCAATTCAAAGGCGAGTGAGAGAGAAAAGATTTGGGATACAAATTGGACTTGAAAATATACTCTCGAAATAATTCATTACACTTCATATAATTACTAGTATGTGTTAATATTATATTAGTTGAATCATTCATGCTATTAATAAAAATTTTATGTTACTTCAATTGAGTGTACTTGAATCAATGCCTTAAGAATCAAAATAACTGATCTATTGGTAGATTCCCCGTTATGCTACTTCTGTAAAGATCATGACAAATGATTTCTTTGTTGAGTTGCAAATCTCTCGCTCAATTAGAATAACGAAATATTATATTTCATTTGTTTTTATATGTTAAGGATTGGATCTAAGCTGTTATGAATCTTTGATTTTTCCTCATAATACATTTATGTAACTTTGAAGGCAAGAAGACACGATACTAATAACTCTCCTCGAAATTTGAGAACCAAAAGCTGATTGTTCATCAAACTTACGAGCTACCTTCAAAAGATAACAATAATCACGATCCTTACATCCATGGCCAAGATGGGAAATAGGAAGTGCTTGAGCTGGTTGGATAGTAAGTACTTGTGCTAGTTGGGTAATAAGTGCTTGTGCTAGTTGGGTAATAAGTGCTTGTGCTTGTTGGGTAATAAGAGGAGCTGCTTGATTCGTAGCTGCTTGGGTAATAGCTTGGGTAATAAGAGCTTGGCTCGTAGCTACTGCTCCAAGTTGGATAGTAGCTGCTAGTGCTTGTTGGGTAATATGAGCTTGTGCTGGTTGGGTAATAAGAGGAGCTTGTTGGGTAGTATGAGCTGCTTGTTTCGTAGCTGCTGCTCCAAGAAGGATAGTAGTAGCTGCTGGATGGGTAATAAGTGCTAGTTGGATAGTAGGTGCTTGTTGGGTAATAAGTACTGGTTGGATAGTAGCTGCTGCTTGGGTAATAAGTGCTGGTTGGATAGTAGGTACTTGTTGGGTAATAAGAGCTTGATGGGTAATATGAGCTTGTTTCGTAAGTAGGATAGTAGCTGCTCCAAGTTGGATAGTAGCTGCTGGTTGGATAATACTCAGTGATTGTGGTATAGAAAGTGCTTGTGGTATATAAAACGCTTGTGAAATATAAAGTGCTTGTGGTGTAATAAATGTCGCTTGGGTAATAATTGGTGCTCGTTGGGTAGTAGCTCGTTGGATAATAAGAGCTGGTTGGGTAATAAGAGCTGGTTGGGTAATAAGAGCTGGTTGGATAATAGGAGCTTGTTTCATAGCTGCTGCTCCAAGATGGATAGTAGCTAGTCCAAGATGGGTAATAGGAGCTTGTTGGGTAATATGAGCTCGTGCTGGTTGGATAGTAAGAGGTGCTGGTTGGATAGTAGCTGCTTGTATCGTACCAAGTTGGATAGTAGGTGCTTGTTGGGTAATAAGTGCTGGTTGGATAGTAGTCGCTTGTGGTATAAGTGCCGTTGGTATAGTAGCCGTTTGATGGGTAATAAGTGCTTGTTGGGTAGTAGCTGCTTGTTGGATAGTAGCTGCTTGATTCGTACCAAGTTGGATAGTAAGAGCTACTAGTTGGATAATAAGAGCTGCTTGTTGGATACCAAGAACTTGTGGAGTAGTAAGCGCTGCTTGAAATGTAGTCGCTCCAGGTTGGATAGTAGGTACTTGTTGGGTAATAAGTGCCATTTGAATCATAAGTTCCATTAATATGGTAGGTGGGTGTTGGATAATAGGAGCTGTTCACGTAGCGGCCTCGGATGTTGGACGCACCTGCGAGGACAGAGCATACGATGAGAGAAATAACTAATGATGTAGTTCTCATTGTTTTCTGAGACGCCGGTTTCCGGTTAAGGTTTTTTTAAATTTGTTTAATTAAAAAACAGAAATAAACATGAGTTAAATAAGCTGAGCCAATGTTTTTTTTACCCTTTTAGATCATATGCTATTCATTCATAAAAATTAATAAAAAGCTCCTGAATTGTCTCTTTGGAAATTAAAATGCGATTAAACTCGTGCATTTCGTGCTTTCTGATCACAGCTGGGTGAATGGAAAGTATATCAAAAGAACGTGAATAGGTATAATTTCGTTGGCTTTCTGGATCTTAAGAAGTAATGCTCTTGCCTTCTGTTCGTTTTTGATAAGGTCACCATCAAATTGAGGTTATATCTAAGATTTGCTTCATAATTGTACTTTGAAAAAAATTCCTCCAGCTTCAAAAAAAACTAATGAGAGGATATGTTATTTTTTTAGATCAGTTGTCGGCTTAAGTGCTAAAACCATTTCGGGGTCTTTTGTTTCAAATAATGAAGAATAGCTATATTTTATCCCTATATTGCATTATAATCTTGAAACATAGCTACTAATATTGATTATGCTAGATCCATGCAATCCAGAGGAGGGTCAAACAAGCTGGGAAATGGTTGTAGATTATGCAAAATGAAGGCCATGAAAAAATTTTGGAAATTGTCCTTGAACACCTAATTTGGGATGATTTCCGAATTAAGTTTACTAATTTTGTAGATTTTGAACCTGACTATAAGGAACCCTGAATGATAAGAGGTTGAGTGTGAGAGCTTCATTTGATGGGAGAGTCGTTGCGGCATTCCAAATCTTGAAATGTTCCTACTCGTTTCTGATACAAGAGCTCATTTTGAGTGTCAACAATTATCTATTCATTCCATTTTTGTAGAAAAAGGAAATCAGAGATAAATATAGAATTCATAATGACTGGAACAAGAAATCGATAATAGGTCTTGATTGGATGGCATACAGCAAACTCCATGTCAACAAATGTGAAATTTCCTTTACAGGGCCCGATATTGTAGACAGAAAGAGCACCTACAAAAGAATTTACATGAGGAAGACAAAAAAAGCAGTCTCAATGTCATCGAGATTGATCGAATGAGGAAAATATCAGTTATTATTGGTAGTTTGAAACAACCTATAAAACGAAAGCGGGAGAGGATTGAGGTTTAACTAAATTCTGCAATAGCAAACTGAATCACAATTACGTTCTTTGAGAAACGATTTGAACAAAAAAAAATAGCCTTACGCGAATTATCTAAGGAAGATTGCGAGCTTGCATTGAGATAAGAACCGTCGATTTATTTTCAAGCCAATTTTCCTCTACCGTTAATCTCAGTACTCCCACTGGGATTTTCCCACCTCTTTTGAAGTAACACAACTCGTTGAAATAAGGTACTAACCACTTATAATAGCCTTATATATCTAGAGACATTGATACCTATCTAGCGTTACGCATGCTAGTTCTATTGGCAAATCCAAGCACGGCTTCGGCTCTGGTAATAACAACCAACTTTTACTCAAGTGGACGGGTATTTAAATATTTTGAAATATAATTTGTTTCTTTCTTGTGAAAAACTTTTCTGACAAAATCAAACTCTAATAAAAAAACATTCGTGACAATTTTCTCAAAGTGCCTTTGAAACTTGATTTCCGTTAATTCTATTGCACCGAGTTTAGCAAAGGGCCAAAGAATTTAGATCATTCATTGAAAAAAAAAAAACTGTGATTGAGCAATTCTATAGTTTAAAATCGTTTTTCTATCTAACTATCACTTAACTCACGTATGTATTTGCACTACTTTTGATTCATACTATCTGGAAGAATCTCTTTATTCTCCGCCCGGCTAACTCATCATGAGTTCAGGTTTCTTCTCGATATCTATAAAATTTAATTGCTTCATATTCAAACTGTCATTTAATTGAATTATCAAACACATTCGATTTTACCATACACTCAATAAGTTGAATTCGAAAGAGTTTCTTTTATCACTTACAAAGCCCGCTAACAACTAACTCACACACCACATGACCAAAGTCACCAGGTTCATCGACCACTTACAACATTTCGGACTTCTCGCCTCAGACGATTCTGACCGCTTGAAAGTCCGATGCTCTCACAAAGACGACAAACTACTAGTCTTTGAACTTTCAACGTTCCTCCAAGCAATGAACGCTTCAGATTATTACGATATGTCACTGCGGCTATACTCCACTTGGTCCCAGATGGAAAACACGCGGACTGAATCCCAAGAAAACGAGGCCGAATTCACATTTAAAAATAATCGCTATTCGACCGTCGAGTCATCTGATGAGGGCGGAATCACCTCGAAAACAGCGGCTTCGGCGACTCAAAATAAAAAGAATCACCAGACATCAACGAATTCGCAGCAATTTCGGCCATATATCACAGGAGAAAGCGATAACATCCGCTCTTTGGAGTCCGAGCGCCAAAAATATTCACCACTGCCTGAAAAATACCCCACGAAGCCTGAGAATAACCTCCCTCATGGTTCCAACAATACAACTGAGGGCACGATAGAACAGCTAATTCAGTTTAAGCTTCGAGCGATTAGAACCGGGTTCGAAAAGCTCTCTCAATTTGAAGAGCAGTATCGACTTTTCAAGGCCTTCAAGCTCATTGCTATTGCTCAAAACCCAAAAACTCCGAATAGCTCAAAGCTTCTGAACCGTAACGAGCCAAGATCGACTGTTGGTAGCACAAAATCGAATCCTCGATCGCAGAATATGCATCAAAGAGGAAAATCTCAAGAAGTCCTGAAAAAAAACGTCGATGTATTAGCAGCCAGCCAAACTACTGGTCAATTGGATGAAAGAGTCCACACTAAAGGAGAACACCAACATTTTTTTTGATAAACTATACCAGGAGAGTTTTCTTCACGAACAGAACAAGATTCTCCGTAAAGAGCTCCATGAGATCATGAAAATGAAAGACTGCACGTTTTCCCCTCAGATTAACTCTGCGATAAACCCGAAAAGCCCAGAGATTAGTAAAACTTTGCAGATGCCAGTCTTTGAGCGGCTGTCAACGAAAAAGCCTTCTAAAGCGGAGCAGATGCATCGTAGACGAGAGTCGAAAGAACTAGAAGAAGCGACGTTTCAGCCGAGCATTAATAAGCCTCATCGACACACCCACAACCCTGACAAAGCGAGCGAAAAGAAAACTGCCGCTGCTGAGAGACTCTACCAAGACGCTGAGCTGAAGCAGCAGGTTCTGAAACTTAAAAGAGATTATTTGAAAGAGCAAGAGCTCAAGGAATGCACGTTTACGCCTCAGATAATATCTCCGAAATTCCCCGGATCTGATATTGAGAGGAGATCAAGAAGTCCGGCAGGAGAGCGTCTCTACCAAGATTCGATTAAAAGAAAGCAGCTGCAAAGCATGAAGGAGGCCGCGAAGGAGGAAATAGCAGCTTCTCAATACACTTTCAAGCCTCAGTTATTCACGAAAGGGCACAGAGGCTCTGAAAGAAACAAATCACAGGAAAGACAAAAGGAGTACCAAAACGACCCAGCTAATGTAGTAGAGACGTTTGGCGACACGGAAAGAGAGTTGCCAGAGCCCACAAGACCAAAGCCAGCGGACAATCCGTTTGAACGGTTGTATGGATATGCCAAAAAGAAACAGGAGCTTATGCTGGCGCAGGAGGAAGAGATGTATCAAGGGGATCGGTACCGTGACCCGAAGATCCAGAGTCTCAAGAGCATCCGTGACCAGAGGAGTGTGAGCGCCCAGGACTCCCGAATCCGCCGAAGTCAAAGCAGCAATTCTCAGATGTTCGCACAGCTAACTGAGCCTAAAGGGTCTTATCGACAAGGAAATACTCCGCAATCCCCAGTGTTTGATAGACTCTACGAGAGCAGCTTCACGAAGAAGAAGAAAATCTCAGAGCTCCAAATCAAAATCACTAAAGAGCAGGGAATAACCTTCAAACCGAAGGTCCACACTGCGAAGGCGGGACTGAACGCGTCTAGTAGTCAAGAGAAGTTTTGGTCCACAGACAAGAAAAATAAAATGTTCAGGAGAGGCTCAAACGAAGTGGAGAGCAGTGAAAGACAGGCCAATACGCTCAATAACTCAGATTTATACGAGTTCAGCCGAAATGGAGGTGAGCTCAACAACGTAAAAGATATCTCGTGGGAGACAAGAAAACGCTTCCATGAACAGCATCGAGGCTTAGGACACTGAGAATAGGTCCGAATTTCAATTCGGATAGTGAGTTAAGATCATCTGAGGACAATTAGCTTGAATCTGAGAAACTCTCGTTATAATTGAGGAAGGCTTTCAGCTAACTACAGAATTTTAACGTTGATATTGTTTTTTTTTTAGCTGCTCTTTCAAGGTTGATTTTAAATTTTGAACTTGTCTTCTCGAGGAAACTGATAATTTTATATGTCTCAAACTTGCTACAGATGACCTCAATTTTCCTAAGTTCATTCATTCAGATTTGAAAAAGTCACGAAAAAACATCCTAGATGCACAAACCACAAAGCGACGTGGCCAATACTTTTTTTATACAACAGAAGTAGACAGGTGAACCAGATCCGCTTACTCTTCATCGTCATCATCGACAACTTCGCCTGGTTTAGGGAAGTTCTCAACCATTCCCCATCTCTTGATCTGACTGTGAGATTTGACAACGAAAGGCATTTGTTGATCGATGCTAGGAGCCTTGCTCTTTGGTTTCGTCACCTTAAGATCTTCAGCTCTTGCTGCGATTCTCTTCAGATAGTTATCGTGCTTCTTAACCTCTCGTTGCATAGCCTTAGTCTGCTTGATGATCTCAGGTCTCTGAGCAAATGGAACGATGAGTTCGGGCTCGTATGCTCTCTTCAAGTCCTTCAGGAGTGGAATTGCTAGATATTGAAAAATCCTTTATATCAATGGAAATTTTAGCTATTTGTTACGTTTCTCAGGATCTTCGTAGACAACAACTGTATCAGGTGTGATCTTGAGCTGCTCGACACCTTCGCTGATGTCAGGGACGAGAGTGTTGAACTGTTCAGCAGAGGAAAATCAGCATAATGCAATATAATGGTGAATAATATACGTATGGCAAGATTCCCTTGAAATCGTGGTCTTGGTCTCGGTAAACGTACAAATGCTTCAACATATCTTTTCTGAGGGTGTTTTTCGGGAGCATTCTTGAAACGCATCTGTGGACCTATACAAACTAAAGGCGCTTTTCAACATATAAGGCACTTACGACCATCTCAGGCTTTTGTAGGATCATATCTTTGAATGGGATTCTCTTCAAATGGCCAATGAACCCTATTTCCCATGTAAGCACAAAGAACCATCAATTGAACCGGAAACCTGTGTGGTAAATAAATTCTCTGTCCTTCAAGCCTCTTCCAACGAATTTCATATTGCTCGCGTTCACTACAACGCAGATATCTCCATTAGTAACCTGGTTAATCTTGTAGGTTGGCTTGTTTTTCCCTCTTAAAAACACAGCGATTTGAGTGCACATGCGACCAAAAGGCTAATCAAGGCATTAATTCTCCGAAAAGCTGAGGTTGCTATTACTATTCTTGACGCGTCGAAAAGGTGGTACACCTTACCATTCTTTTCAATTGCGACATATGCGCTGTGTCTGACGGTTCCTCTCTCGTAACCTACATTAATATATCATTATGTCTGGCCGCTGGTAAATCAGGTCACCAATCATATTCAAGGCGTCGTCGAGAGTGATCATGTTCTTTTGGCTCTCATCAAAAACTTCTTGGACTTCAGGAGGCAGAGCAGCTCTGAAATCTGGAAGTGGATATTTCTTTGGACTTTGAAATACCATTCCTGGAAGTGGTTTTTTCACGACCTCTGAGAAGCCCATTGCAAGTGCAGCTGACGGCATGGACGCCCTGTTGAACAGGCCAACGATGCTCGCCATGCGAGATAGAGACTGAGAGGTTTTTATCATTTCTCACTCCAAAGTCTAAGCTTTTGGATTTATTTTTGGTTAGTTCTAAGGCTTCAGTTGTTAATAATTTACAGCCTGAAATAAAAAAACAGCATTGCAATTTGAAAGAGAAGCAGCCCAGTATAACAAGAGGCTGTAGATAAAAATAATTCTGGCTTGAAAAGAAATGTCTCTCAATGAAATCAATACAGACTGAATTGTATGAAATTTCATGACAATGCACTACCTCAATAATTTAAATGAACTATTTACAATGAAAACTGGACTATAATAGCTCCCGCACCAGATGCTTGTTTAGCTCTTTGATTTTTTCGATCTCTTTTTTTCGTTTCTCTCTACACAACAGTTGTTACGAAATTACTCAACAATGATGATTTACTCGAGTTTTTGTATATCTTCCTCGTTCATTTGTCTCAAAAAATCGGCACGGATAAGTCCAAACGATTCTGATGAGATCGCGGTTTTATTGGTAGCTGCTCTCGGTTCATCAGTTTCATCTCGACCAGTATAGAAAGGATTTTTTGTTTCTTCTTCTTCGTACTTCTTTTTACTATTTGCAAAATTGCTTGTATCGAATTTCGAAACGATGGTAGGAATGATAGGCGGGGTCATCTTTTTAATCGCATTCCAGTCAAAATCTAGCAGTGTTCAAATGTTAATATAGGAAACATGAGAATTTATATAATCTTTACCTTTAAACCAAGGATGATTTTTGATTTCTTCGACTCCCCGGGCTCCAAGTCTTTGCTTGGGATCAGGATTTAGCAAGCTTTGAATGAGATTCTGCGCCTCTGGAGTCATGCAATCCTCCTCATAACCTATCAATTGAGTTTAGTAATTGACGGAGATGATTGATGAGTACCTATACTCGGCCAACTGATTGAATTATTAAGAATATTTTCAAAAACTAGGTCGACCGAATCGTCATTAAATGGGGGAACGCTGCACACAAATTCATAAATCATCACTCCCAGACTCCACCAGTCAACCATATGGTTATGCTCTTCGCCTTTGATGATTTCAGGAGCAATATAATCCGGAGTACCAATGATTCTGGCTTTCTTAGCACTCGAGTTTTGCTTTTCTACGCTTAGCCCTGCTTTCTTTGGACTTTCATCCCCTTCAGTAGGCTTCTTCTTTAGCAAAGGACCGTTGCCTTCATTTGGAGCGAAGGAAGGGATTTTCTTCTTTTTTAGAGCCTCGTGGCCTCCAACGATAAGCTCGACCTTCCCTCTTTCAGTGTCTGTTCCAAGGGAGTTAGGAATCTGCAGAAGCTTCATCGAATTCAGCAGCTTGTTGAATTTGTTTTGATTCTGCATTAGCTGCACTTGTTCTCGGACCATCTCCTCTATTCCTGCATCAGAGAGTCCGAAATCTGTAAGCTTCGCATGTCCTGAGTCGTCTAAGAGGATATTATCAGGCTTTAGATCTCGATGGACGATTCCGAGGCTATGAAGCATGTCTAAAGCCAGGACTATCTCAGCGATGTAGAACCTCGCAACTTGTTCGTCTAAACAGCCGTAATTTTCTAAAATCGACGCGAAATCGCCTCCGATCATGTACTCCATGACGAAGCAAAGATAAGAATTATAGGTGAAGGTCCAAAATGCTTTGACCACGAAATCTCCTTGGATTTTCCCGAAGACTGCTCTTTCTTTCTGCAATGACTCGATTTGGTTGCTCTGCATCTATTATCATTAGGTAAAAATTTCATATTGTAACAAAGCATGGAAGTGCTCACTTTATTTGAAACATCAATGATTTTCATCGCGTAAAGGTCCCCAGTGGCTTTCCGCTTAACCAACCAAACTCTGCCAAAAGCTCCCTTACTGATCAGCTTCACGAATTCGAAATCCCAGATGCTGATTGATTTTCCACTAATAAAACAATAAGTAGAATTTTATCATTGTATATTTTTTTTATTAATACATTTCATCAGCGTTAGTCTCTCTGAACCTTTGGACATCTGAATCGCTGTAGTACCCTCGAATATAAGGAGATGATTCAATTAATTCCTCTTCAAAATCTTCTTCTTCGTTGGCGCTATGCACATCGCTATTTTCTTGCTTGTGATCCTCATGAATAATGTCGCCTGCCTTGACTATATATGATATATTTAGGACCAATCCATACGCGGAAATAAGGATACCTAGATCTGAAGGCGTGCAATTCAGCTCGGAATTATTTTGGCTTTTCGTGGGGGAACTTTTCTTGGACGGAGGACTCTCTGTACTTCCCTGCCTTGACCATTGGTGAAGTTTAAGATGTTTAATTGGTGCTATTCCTCTAGATTTTTTGAAATTTTCCTTCCTTGATTTGAAATAGGAGGCTCCTTCGGGGAAATTTGAATTCTCAATTGAATGTCGCCGGCCGTTTTTCTTCGAAGAAAACACTAACTTTGGCGTTTTAGACCCCATCTCCCCATGGTCATCACCGTCTGTGCCTCTGCTCCCTTGACGATTAATAAGTTTCAAAGGAGATGATTGATGTGTAGTTTTATCGGATTCGACCTTTCTAAAATGAGAGCTCAGTGGAGAAGGCTCATCTTGTGACGGCGAGCCCGAGTTCTCAGAGTATTGCTGAGCTAGATGTTTTAATTTTGCGCTGAGATATGAAGGGTGATTCTGTTTTGCTTGGGAAATGGTTTGCAGTTGACTGGCATCTCCTTGTAGTTCAAATCTAAGTTTCTGCTTCTCACCACTTTCTTCTTCCCGAAGGCCGAATGATTGTCTCATAGGGCTATCGTTTGCGAGCAGCTGTACCTGCTCCATGGTCAAACCGTTGTGAGGTGATGGACTTTGCAGCTCTTCTAATTTGACGAAGCTGGTTACATTGTAGTTGTTGCTCCCCTTTTCCAAGGAAGTCGTGTTCTTCAAGGTGACTTCTTGGTCTAGTTTTTCCGTCGCAGAAGGCTCCCATCGACGCAAACTTTGAGATCCGAGCTCAGGGAGTGTCGAGACAGTCTTGCCAGCGTCCGCAGAATTTCTGTTCTGGTTATCTGCAAGGGGGCGGCTACGCAGGGAAAGAATTTTGCTTTTTTTGAACCTATCCATAAGGCTGACTGATGTTTTATCCTCCTCTCCTTTTGATTCTTCTAGATGTCTCTCATACGAATCACCTTCCTCTTGAGGACTTTCTCCAGTTTCGGGTTTTTGAAGATGAGCAAAATGACTTTTTTTAATCAACGGTCTTTTCTGTGGCTCAGGATTGCTATCATCTGAATTTGGACCTTCCTCATTTGAATCTTTCCTTTCATGTTTTGAATTAATAGGCATCAAGGTCCTCTTTTTTGAGGCGTTTCGTGACGACGGTCGGGAATATACCCGATAAGACTCCGAAAGCATCCCGCGGGTAAACGCTCTTTTAGCTGCAGCAGTATTATCCGATCCCTGAATCACACTGTCATCTTTTGCTGGTGTACTCTTAATTTCTTGATCGGCGAATTTTGCCTCTCGAGCAATAATCTTCTTCTCGATTTCAATTTTTTCCTGTAAAAAAAAATCATTAAGAAAATTCGCAATAGATATTTACTGTTATTAATTGTAAAAACCCCTCAATGAACGTCCGATTGCCATCTAGATCATCAGTATTATCAAGGAAAAGCAGGTAGTTGTAAGTTATTTCTTTCTTCAAACTCGTCATTGCTAATACATATATATATACATTGTAAGCAAATGTTCAGAAACTTGCTTATTACAGTAAATCCCATCATCTTTCTTTTCGAGATGTCCTGCTATGAGTCCCAATATGCTCAGGATTTTCTTCCTCCTTTCCCTTTCTTTGAATTCGTTCTCATCTGCCGATGTGTTGGCAGTAATAGAAAGCGGACTCATAATTTTTTTAGGGTTGATGCTATTGTCTAAGGCCTTCTGAGAAGTGATGTTTTCAAGTCCTTCAATAGCAGACAGCTCATCTGGACGTCCAAAGGAGTTCCCGAGATTTACAGTATTCATTTTTAAATACTTTTTTCTTTGTATTGAAGATTTCGTTGGAGTGGAACACTCAAATTCGGTCATGGCTAGGTTTTCAGAACTCGGTTTTTGAGTACCTGATAAGCTTTCAGATTGTAAGTCTGCTGTCACAATAGTTCCAGGTTTCGTTAATAACTGATTGGATGTCTCGAGGTTGGCTTGAGAGTCGGTATCTTCCGCAGTTACTACTTGATTGAGCGATTTAGAAAAATGAGATTTTTTGAGAGATTCTGGGTTATAGGTAGCACCTAAATAAACGTAATTTTCAACAAGAGCGCGTTTAAATGATTTGCTACTTGGTATTTCTGATAGCGATTCAAGCGTGGATTCCGAATTTAGTTTATTGCGCTTCTTTTCATCCGACTTTATCTTATTTTCTTCGTCGCTTGGAGGCACAAACGTAATTTCCTGAGTAGCGGAGCGCTTGCTCACAAACGCAGTCTTTTTCTTTAACGTAACGCGTCTAACAGAGAGAAAAAACAACTGATTAAGAGCAACTATCTTTCAAATACTCACTTCTGTTGGAGCACGGCCGTCACGCTCAGTTCCTGTTTCTTTTCAAAAGCAATTTCACATGCCTTGACAACCTCTTCGTTCTTTTTCTTCAGTTCTTTTTTCCATTCAAACAGCTCGAAACACTCAGCAGAATGCTCCTTGAAAATGGTTTCTTTGAATTTTTTCACACAGATTCTGCAGACAAAAATCTCATTTTTTGTCTCGCTCAGCAGCGTCCAGCTCTTCACTTTTAGCTTCAGATACTTATTAAACGCCAGCCTCCATTTCTGATACAGCTCCTCATTTTCATCATATAAAGCGTTCTCTACTTGCTTCTGAAGCCAGCAGAAATGCATTCGACGTTGATTGGGATCCCGATGAATGCAAAGGTTCCCAAGATAATCAATTAGTTTACGATGCTTGGTGTGGAGACTGGGGCTGGGGTTATTGCTATCATTTCCTGAGTCCAAATCAGCAAGTAACCCAAATTTCTTCTCTAATTAGTGGGAATTTAGCGTAAGACTTAGAGAAAAGACTACTCTTGAAACAAGAATAATTCCAGAGATGGCCCAGGTAAGACAATGAGTATCTCAACTGCAAAAAAATCGCCTTGAATTTGCTTTAGAAAAATGAATTGATTCACTTGCAACAAAATATGTTTATACTTGTAAACGTTTGGGACTTTCGGCTTATCAATTAATGGTCGAGCATCACTATTCAGTGTGGAAGAAGGGCTATTGGAATCTATTTCACTGCTGTCATGTGAAGAGTTTTTTGGATCATATGTCGGTGTGTTGGCGCTTCTTTTCATCATTGGTGAGGCGCCTTTGCTATTGTTTTTGCTGCTACGATAACTGCTGAAATTGCTTCTTGAATACGGCTTTTTGAATGCTCTGGCTATCTTGTATTCGATTCTATCCACTCTCTTTAGGATTTCATTACAGACGCCGTGGATTATCGCGGGACTCGTTGCTGTTTTCATACAAAAAGTTATGTCGAACAGTTCCATCACCTCTGGTTTCTATGAATCATTGCGTAAATAGTCTCTCTTATAGACAATTTACGTGCTCTTCACCAGCCAACTGCTTCAATACCATTAATTTGCTCTCTATTTGCTCTACATTCCAGTACGTCTATACAATTATTATAAAATTCACTTCATTGAAGTCTACCTTTGCTCTGAGTGTTTTGATAAGGACATTGAATTGAGACGAATCATAGTATGCTCGATCATCAAATGATTCAACAGAGTGGCACCTCATCTTGGGAATACCGTTCTCAAAACGCCAATTTTGAAGATCTGCAATGGTTTCATTTATTTTTTCCAATTTGAATTTATTCTGCAGGCTCTTCATGCTATCCGTGATCCTATCTATGCTATCGAGGTTTGATTTTTCTTCTTCGCCTTTGTCGAGTTTGGTGTCAGAGGCAAAATATTTCCCTGATAGTATTTTTTCACTAAAAAAATTGTTGGTTTTTGTGCGTAGCGAGCAGTGTGATAGAGCTAGCTCGTAGTCTTCATCATCAGAAACATAGTCTTTGCAACCAATTTGTTTGAGGCCTTTTCGTAGCGAGGGCGTTTCTTTGGATTTCATTTGTTAGTGAACAGTTCTATCTCGATTATTTGAAAATTCATAGTTCAATTTTATTTCGGGCTGAGTTGCTATTAAAAAATCATTGGTCAATAGTCTTTGAGCAATTTTTTTTTCTTACAAGCTGGAGCTATTGATATGTCTATTTGAAAAGAGAGACTTCCTTCGTGTTGTCGGCTGCTTAGTTTGGCTAGACTTTTGGCTATATTTGCAGCTATTTCATGATTTAAAAAATCGGTTCTGGGTATGATTGCGTGAGCCAAGCCGAGCCAAAGTAAAGATTGACTCTTTTATCAGAATATAAGGATTATCTTCCCATGATGTGGGAGTCTTGCTGGGTAATTGATGATATTGAAGAACAGTCTAAAACGGTGAGTTAGACATATACTCAAATTAGAACATTCGTAAGCCAACTGTTCGGTTGGTTAAGTCTCAGAATCTACGATGAAATAGCTTGTTTTATCTTGCTATTAGTCCGTTGAAGCTTTCCATTTTGGCTTATCCATAGAACAGTATGTTTTAAATTGATTGCAATAGTCTTAGCCGATCTTTGAAACTTTAAATGAAAAAAAACGCGCTTTGTGAAAACTACAACCAAATTAGTTACTATCTCAAATGAAAAATTAAAATTTCACATATAGGAGAACTTATCTGAGTTGGTTTCTTTTGCATTCATTCATACTTTGACAAAGATTCATTTTAAATTTGCAGGATTTCAGCTGGTTCAAGAGGAATTATCAATATTATCAAGGTAACTAATGGTTAAATTGAATAGACACTTGCTTCGATCTTCACGAATTTCCTACTCGATTCACTCATATTGTGCAAAGAACACCTAGACTTTAGAGCAAATTTTCGGGACCACGTTTAGAGTAAATTTTACATCGGTCTCACTACATCGACTAATCTAGTTTCATCAGAGAGCAATGAAATTCTCAATTTCCAGGAATATCTCACTCCACTAAGTTAGTTCTTTCAAGCCCACGAAAATTCTTAATAGTTCAGCCGTTTAGTTCTTTCTGCTTGATTAGTCATTTTCCCTTTATTTCTGGTTGAAGATGGAAGGATTTTCCATCGAGAAATCATTTTCAGCCGATTTCGTTTCTTATTATAAAAACCTCGGTTACACTACGATTAGGATGAATCGAGCTATTTCGTCTATGTAGTCTTTCTCCTGATAAAGCTTTGGAAAAAGTCCTTTGCTCTCCAAGAAGAATGGAATAATAGAATCTCCTTCCAAATATAATTCATACTGGCGCTCTTTGCTAATTTATTCCCTTTCAGCGCTCGCAGGAAGCCAAAAACGGTTTTTTCCCTCACGAACATCGCAGCAAAAATGCTCTTTAACCTGATTTGCTGGATCTCCCTTATATACTCCAGAAGAATATAATTTCGATTAATAAAAGCAGAACATAAACGAGCCAATGAAAGTTTTCACCGCCAACTTTCCTTGAAAACGCAGCTTAGAATTAGGCTAAGTCAGCATACACATTCAAATAAAGCGAAGAATTTGATAGAGTGAGTTAGTCATGACTGATGACACTGCTACACCTGGGAAACCTTTCGCATTTAGTATTTTTAACCGAGACGCTCTGTTAAAAAGCAATCAGACTCCCTTCAATGTCGATAAAGTGACTATAGACCCATCGTCAAGTTTTTTGAGAGACGATTTCACGTTTACAGCAGCAAAAGCCTCGACGGATGATGATGAATACCGTCCAAAAACACGCGGTCAGAAAAAGAGAGGAAAAAAGAATAAAGACATAGGAGACCCTAAGATGACTATCAAAGAAATCATCGAAAACGATAAAGCTGGCGTTCCCACTCAAAGTGAAGTAATATTTCGGAGTTAATCCCTTCTAAAATCTCATCAGAGGAAAGTCCAAGAGGAAAGAATTAAGGTGTTAAGAGAAAGTCGAAGGAAAAAGAAGGCGGGTCAGGCTGCTCTCCCTGAAGAAACCAAAGAGACTCGGTCACAGCCAGCTCAGAAAGAAAAAGACCCAAAGCCGCAGGAGGTAGATGAAGGATTTGCTCCAACAACTTTGGTTTTTAAAGATGGCAAAGTTGTACTAGAACAAAACTTATCTCTTCTGCCCACTGTGCCTGAGAAGGTCCACGAGCTTGCGGCAAGGCCGAAAACACTGAATTCTATGTCTTTTAGACAAAAGGTCAACTCTAAGAAATGGACTCCCGAAGAGGATAAGAAGTTTTTCAAGGTATGCAATATGATTACAAATACAAATCTCATCGATATTTTTGATCAACAGTTGCTGAAAATGTTCGGATCTGATTTCTCTATGATCGCCAAGGTCTTTGGGAACAGAACTCGTGACGAGATCAAGAATAAGTTTTTAAGAGAAGAGCGCCAGAATCCTGGCAAAATAGACGAGATGCTGAAGCGAAATAAGAAATATAACCTTCACCATCTGATGGATCCTCTTTCAAAACCAAAACCGCTTACCAGCGGCGAAACGCCTGTTGCTAAAGGCGGTGAGTTGGTTCTTCATGGCCAGAGCAATCATGATGATGAAGACGAATTTAATAAGAGACCCGGTCTTGCTCATAACATCAGCAGCGCTAGTATTGACAGCATGGATTATGTAAAATTGCTTTTATTATTGAAATTTTGTAATTAACACCTTTCTCATTCATATTAGAAATTAATTGGAAATATTGAAAGGCTTCTCCATGAAGCGCTTCCATCGGCAAGCCGGTCCACAAGCCAAATTTCCCCAACCAGGTTTCTCACGGCGCCTGGTCTCGAAAAAGGATTGAGCACTCAAAGCAATGACCTCACTACGATCCCTCTGGTTAGTCATACAACAGCAGCAGAGAAGCAAGAAAAAGAAAAAAGCAACGGTACTTGGAATCAGCTGCAAAGAATTGAAGAGGCCCCAACTCGAGATACAACGAACAAGGAAGCGAGAGTATCGCATGAGAGTAATAATGGTGTAATTAGTAGTCAAAGTTCTGACCCAAAACAACCAAAAAATTTGTTTTTTCATTCATGATTTGCAAATGAGTTCATGATCATATATACATAGTTAATTAGTTTACAATTTCACTTTCACAGTCAAACTCATTTCTCTCTTTAGTTTCGGCTAGCTATAAGCAGTAATTTTCGAATATGAACACAAATATTTTGGAGTATGCCAGGTTCCCATTGGAGAATCAGTCACATTATTGATCAAATATAATGAATCATAGTATTTTATCATTAATATACAAGTTTTATTTTGGAGAGGGTTTCACTATTCTGCGATCATAATGACTGATATAGCTCACAAGGATGGCACAGAGTACTATAATCTCCAATGATCATCGCTAATAAGGCTCTTTCAGATTCGCAAGGATTGCATCGCGCATGATACCTCTTCTTAATCGAGTGCAAGATGAAATAACAAAATCCTTTGAATCTTCTAAATCAACTATAGGCCTCAATTGGGTGCCGCTAATGGAAGAAGTAAGGTTAAGGCAGGACGTGCTGAGTTTATTGATTTTTTTTCCCTCAAAGCATCAAGATATTTACCGCATCTGCCTACGGGAAGCATCGAATTACATGCTCTCTATCAAACAAACTTCATTAGATTACACAATCAGGATGATCTTCGGACAAATGGCGCAGCAAACTAACATCGTCCTCAAAGCTTTTCTTCACGTTTTCAACAAATTGAGTGATAAGCTCAAGATGATGAGGGGAATAATCGACGATGGGACGCGTATTTCCTTCTGGTTAATTCAGCAACTCAATATTCATTCATTTAGAGATAACACCTGAATTTATCGTGAAATTCCTTGGGCAGCACTGCAACATTGGTGAAGACGACCTAGATACCAATCACAATTGGATCGAAGGGATTCTGAAGGAAGAACGCAGAGACGACGATCTCCCTGGCATCGATCCTAATGACCCCAACAGCTACGTTACCCGTCACCTAAAGCTAGTCCAAAGAATGAATGACTCTTCTGATCGAACTATCCGACTGATGAACGAATTCCTGCTTTCAAAGAGAAAAATACACATGAAGAGCAGCGATGTCGTATATAAGCTCAAGAGCCTTCAAGATCGACTAAATAGCATGAGGTTTGACGGTATGACCGCTGTTTTCGGTTCAAAATTCATTATTATTTGCTTATTAGAAAGATTGTATCGCAATGATATCGGAGCTAATGAACTCGTTGACCCAAAGGAAGACTCAAACCACTACAAGAATATCAAAAGCATCCAGGACGAGTTGATGCAAAAGACAATAACTGCTCTCAACGATGTGAAACGAAATCGAATGCAGGACGCTTCCACAGGCCCTGACCCGCGGATTTTCGATATTAATTATTATATGGCTTATAAAGAGCGGTTTAGAGAGCTTGAGCAGGAGTACAGGAAACTTCTCGATCAGAAAAAGGAATCAGCGGTAGAAATGGCCAGGATCGTGGAAGAACACACCATTGTCAAGCGAAACCAGCAGAATAGGATCTCGGTTCTGGAGCAGAAGATTGAGGAGAAGCAAAATGAACTTGTAAGTTTCAAAGGCGAGCTCTCGCAAGCTGGAGGAGAGGCAGCGCAGCGATTCAAAGAGTATGCGGAGCTGAAGAAGGAAGTTGAGAAGATAGACGAGCTGAAACAGGAGGTCAAAGTGCTGAAGAAAGAAACAGAGTAATTTATTAAGAGAGAATGACTGGTACTCATAGTTAACGAAATATATAGGATCCTTACGGTTACCAATACGAAAAACGTGAGGGAGATCCACGCGAAAAACGAGCAATTAGACTCTCAACTGAAAACGATGAAGATTTTGACGGAGGAAATCAAAGTTTTGAAACATGAAAACCATCAGATCAAATTAATCGCGGGGATAAAGCCCGGAATGGCTTCGTATGTGGATCCGGTGCTGGCGAAGCATGTTGAGGAGTTCACGCATAAAAATAGCAACGCGGAAGAATTCAGTAAAGCCTGCCAAACCGAACTCGTGTTTAAGGCCGAAAATTTTACTAATGTGAGTCCAACCTTAAAAAATAGGACAAACCAAAGGAATTCAACAGTGCAACAACAGCAGGCTTCTTCACCTACATCCCCACAACAGCAGCCAGTGCAAGCACGTTCTCGTAAATCAACTATTATTAACCCGCAAGATTTGGCTAGCTTTCGATCGAAAAGTAACATCCTAGATGGAAACGACTCGAATTCAAATGCGGGAGGTAATAAGCAGCCACTAGCCCGTCAACGAAGCTCAATTTTGCTGGCAAGGCAGTCCAGTAATGATGGCAACAAGAGCTTTGGAGATACAGTCAGGGAGTATGCTCAATCGCAAAACAATGAAAACTTGAATTCTAAATCGGAAACAACCAGCCCTGTTTCAAGACGATTTGACTCCCGTCGGTCTACGGAAATTGTGAATGTGACCGACAATAAGAGACTGAATAGAAGGAGCAGCAGCTTGGGGTACATGCTAGATAGCAGCAAGCTCACCACCATCAAACAGGAGAGCGAGTTGAATGAGGATACGTCAAGAAAGTTGCCTCCTCTGAAATCTCGAGATAACAGTCTCGAAAAAGAGAAAAACTTGAGAAACAACAGTTTGAAGGAAGAATCCCTTGAGAAAATCAAATCACTACAAAAACAAATGGACTCGATTGCTGAGCTTCGCGATGACCTTTCTAGGACTGATCGGCTTTCGAGCAGTCGCCGTCCTTCTGATCTCACCATCGTCAAAGACACCAGAGATGCAGGCTGTCAAGTCGCTCTGCTAGAAGATCCCTTGAACGTCAAATTCCATCTCAACGACCGGCCGATTAGCGCGATCAGTCATAGAGAGAAAAACGCTGATAAACAGGACACGGAGTTCAAGATGCCCACAAACTACACTCACGAGAGGGCGAAAGCTGCTGATTTTAGAGGGGGACCAGATAACTTGAGCGACATCGATCAAACCCATCTGCTAAGGAGCAAAGACCAAACTACTGCAATTAGCCGAAATGTATCTGTAATGCACGAGAACGATGATAATCTCCGAGGAAGCACGCAGCTCAAGAACCAGACAAATTACAATAATCCCTTTTCAGCAGACACCTCGCCCAGGAATACTCAAGGCCCGACTCCTAATTCCACCTTCCACATCCTAGGAAACATGCAAAAAATGGACCAATCTTTTCTCCGAACGAGGAATGATCGCTTTAGCACCCCTCAAAGAGAGTTTGAAGAATCAACTTTCTATGAAGATAGCGACCAAGCTATGAACCACCTGAAAAAATACCTTTATTTGAGGAAGATAACACCTCCGAAAGAAGAGAAATTGATTTGGATCTTTGAATTCATCGTGATGAATTTCACTCATGAGAAGATAGGCGATTTGATGGAAACACTAAAGGTTGTTAAAGCCCGCGGGAGTCTCAACTTCCAAGAGCTTTATGCAAAGCTGCTAGGGTTGCCCAAAGGCGGTGCTCATTATCAGCTAAATCCAATATCAAAAGGAACGGAGCAGGGCGGCATGGTCGTTAAGCCGTTGGCAAAAGAAGTGGAGAGAAAAGACAATAAAAAAGGCATTGAAGCTAGCGAATTAACGATTGACGCTGGAAAAGATAATGGGCTAGCCATCAAAGGGAAAGACGAGGGAAAGGGCTCACGAAGCAAAGGGAAACGAAATCCTTTGGAGAACGTCTTGCTTAGTGAAGTAGCAAAGGTCAATTTACTTGCGAGATACGGGTTTAGCAATGATACTACAGCAGATGGAGGCTCTACTGAAAGGATGTTTGGTGGTAACGATACTTCCCATATCAAGGAGAAACACTCTATTCATACGAAGAACGAGGACTATATCCAGCGCCTTTACGAGCATATCACACAAAACGTCGCTCTTCGTGAGCATTTTGAAGAAATCGTAAGAAATGCCTTGGCACACGCTGGAAGAAAGAAAAAAGAGGATGCTGAGCTCTACAGCGAAGAAACATTGAGGAAGGCGCTTGAGAATGCTGAGGAGTTTAAAAGGTTTTATAGACGGCTGATGAATGATCATCTGAGATGTGGAGCAAATTGTCCACATCTTAAGAAATTTTATGAGAAGGTGAAATTTGATATCCAGCAAGCGAAGAAAGGGTTATACAGTGTGCCTGTGTCTATAATTAAAGAGCCTGTTTTTTCGGAAAAAGACATGGTTACCAAAGCTTTTTTGAAAAAAGAATTAGGCGACTAATAAATTTTTTTCTGTAAAGAGTGTGAATATTCCCAACTTCCATTGCTTTAGTCAAAGTTTTGTTTAAAAAAAATACGAGTCTATATTACTTTCTACACCGTGAGAGTTGAATGTTCTCCACAATTCATCTCGAGTACTTTTTTTCAAATTCCTTGAAATATAATAAAAAAGTTAATTTTGTTGAAAGCTGAGTTCTAATAATATATATATTATCGAAAAAATGGCTTAAATGATTATTATTTCTATTAGTTGATTGGCTTCTTGCCTTCTCTCATCTATGTCCTCTGAAGTATCTTTTAAGGCAGCCTCCTGATGAGTCAAATTTTTTTGCAGCTTCATTTTTTGCCTCATTTCCAAAATTAAATCCAAATAATATCTTAGAAATAAAAAGTGTGCCTTAGGATGAGCGATCAGGATTACAACGATGTAAAATTCTTTCCACCAGGAATTTACTTCGCCATTGCATCTGCACTATCCTCAGCGACTTCTTCGCTCGTCTCAATCCTGTGCCTTCGAACAGGGCTTTACAAAGATGCTCTTGGATTCATGATCTTTGCGATAAACTTCTCTGACGCAATCTTCTTCACCGTGAAGCTCTTTGCCTCCATCTTCCAGCCTCAGAGCGAATCTGCATGCGATTTGGCTCTCTCAATTGGATACTACGGCCTTATTTCTTCAGTTTTTTGCTCCGCTTTATTCGGACACGCACTCTACACGGTTAGCAGGAAACAAAGCCCTTACACCCTTCCCAAATACACCCTAATATACAAGATAGTCGCTCTTGGTCTTCCTTTGGCACTTACTTTTCTGCAAGTCCCAACAAATTTAATTATTTACTCTCCAGAAGCAGGCGCGTGTGTACATCGCTTCTATCAAAACAAGGCGGATATCACTTACATATCATTTATGTATCTACCCATTGGGGGTTCACTGTTTATGAGCATTGTTTGGTACGTCATGGCAGCATTTAAGTTCAAAAAGATGGTCAATAGAGCAAATTCAACAGAAATGTTCACCCTGCTTATTTACCCGGCTATTTTACTCCTTTGCTGGGGACCTATCTTCATTAAGAATTTCCTCGTGGTATTGGATATCAAACTAAGCGATAGATTAAGCTTTGCGATTCAGATAACGAGTTTACTGCAAGGATTTTTCGATGCGCTGGTCTACGGAGTCTCAAAGAAAAGATACAAACAGATTTGCAGTTTTCTGAGGTGTAAGAAAGGACTGCCAAGGCGGAGAGCTTCTACTGAAACCATTCGGCATTCTGTGACACCTCAATATTTGGAAAGGCATTATATCAAAATGCAAGACAATGCGATAAGAACTTCAATAGGAGTATATTAACAAAATTTAAGGCAAGTATATATGTGTTTATACATCCATTTCCAAGTTGTTTATCAAACTTGATATGATAATACCTGTTATATGTTGTGTTAATGTGGATAAAAACCATGACTTACATAGCACCAATCTCTCTCCATATTAAGAAAATAGATTTCCTTCAATGAATACTTTCAAATTTCCCTAAGTCTGCTTTAATGAATGAGATCATTGAAAAATTAGGGTACTGATTTTCTTTTACGATCACCGATAATTTGAATGATTTTTTTTAAAAAAAATAATCGCTTATTATCACGAAACCTTCGCTCATATTCATGAACGAAGCATATTATTCTCAGGAATATAGAGTTAATATGGGTAGCTTTCAAAATCCATAGAGCAGTTTAGGATTGAGACCTGATTTGGCAGGCTCTCAGTGTGTAAATATGGAATTAAGCAACCGAAACAACATTCATCTGAGTAACAACAACACTCAGAGCATCGCCTCTAGGAAAAGATCACAGGAAGAGGAGTTTGCTGTTAGGTCAATGAGGGATAATAATCAGAATAATTACACTGGTCTCTGTGATTTGTTCTATTCGGCTTGCTGCTTTTGCGTTCATTCTCTCTTGGAAGTCGCTGATAATCAGCATCAGCAAGAGGAAGTTAGGTTGATTATCCCTCGAGTCCATGGGAACTCCAGTGATATGATATTTAGCTCCACCAATCCTCATTTTAATCAGTTAAACATTAATGATGCGACTTCTATCCCAAGTAGCCAATATGGAAACACCAGCAGCTATTATAAGCGACCTCAAAAAGTGAATAATTTCCCATTCGAAGTTGATTTTCAATACCAAAGAGACCAACAAATATTGCATGATTATCCAGGAATGAATCCTTACGATAAAGGCTCACTCCTTACTTTTCAAGAATTGGATCCAGCTACTGGTGACGTAAATCCTAGAGGACAAGGAAAGCCTTCCAATGCATTTTACTCGACCATGCCAACTAGATTTTAAATAAATAACTACCAGCAACAAACAGCAGGAATCTATTTCCCTAAATCGAAAGGTACATATGGAAACCCATTTAGATCAGAACTTCACTATTCAACAGATGCTGCAAAAAATAGAGGGTAAGTAGGGTCAAATAGATACAGGCCGTATAACTTGGAAATATATGGGAAACCGGACAATTAACAGAATTAAATAATTAAGTAATGTTCATATAGCATGAGGGAAAACACTGAGCTACGAATACTTTACAGCGGAATTTTGAATACTATTTATGAATGCAATTCTCAATCGAAATTATTATTTCATAATCAACTCTGAATAACCTCTGTAAATCATTTGTTTTATTTCTGAGCTTCAGCTCTTCCTGACCAATCACCATTGAGCGTTGAAAAACATGTATTTACTCATATTCTTATTGAAATAATTCACCATAGGCTTAAAACGTCACCTTATTATTCTATTCAGATCGATATTCTTAAGAGGAGTTCTAATTGAAAGATACCAATACAATTTATACAATAATTCTGTGCTCACAAAATAGAAAATGGACTACGAAACTTATACTTTTGGACACATGGCTGACCAAGAGCCTCAAGAAAGCCTTGGCCTCGAGTTCACCGTACGACTCGAATCGAAAACCGCTGACATAAAGCTCGATACTGCTCAAAAAATTTCCGCTGAGCACATCATATTCGCAACCTTTGGACACGCAGCTACCTTCCTTACTGCGAAGGCACCCACGGATGCTAAGCCGGTCGTAGCGGTCATATCAACAGAGAAGAAAGAGTCTCTTGCAGAAGTATACGACATCGGAGAAAAGAACTTTTTCGTTATCTTTCAATATCCGGTTGCTGGCATCGGCTATATGGAGTTTGCAAAGACCTTCTTTTCTTATTTCGAGCCTAAGAACGTGGTTATCCTCGATTCGATGCCACTTATGCGGTACACTGCTGAACCAGTTGGCCGAGAATCAAGAAAACCTTTCTTAAGATATGTGGCAAATAAGAGAGCGACTGTAGATACGAAAATCCCAAAGGTTGAGGTAGGAAGGATGTTCCATGGAGTCGTGGCTGACATCTTCTCGTATTCAGAGATGAATGGATTGCCAGTTGTTATGTTTTTGGTTGTTTTTACGGAATACCAAATAATCTTTGATGAAGTCAAGGCGCTGGATGAAGTCGCAGAGAGCTTTAAGTTCTTAGGCAAAAAGCTGGAGCAGAAAGAAGTGAACGCTATCATTAGTAAGACGAACAAGAAAACGTACTCTAGCAATCTTTACATTTGATTATTTACGTCAAATGTATGAGAGATTATCGAAAGTTTCTATGGTAATAGTACGTGTTTGTGGCTTGGGATAATTTCTATATAAAACAAAAGAGATTTGAATTGTGTATTGATAATCTTGAGATCTTGAAAGAAAATTTAATGAATTTAGGAGTTGGCTCAATAAAATGGTGAAAGAATCTGCTACGGTTAAGAGGCGAGATAGTGAGATGTGAATCTCAAATGTATATAATTTAATTGCAAAGACTCTTCGAAATGCTAATTAACACATATCAATTGATCTCCAATATCTGAATAGAGTTTTCCCGCGGTTGTAAAATTAAATAGTAGTCTAGTTTTTAGCACTCTTTCTGTGCTTTTCCTTACTTACCATCACCGAAAAGTACAAGGTAACTGGGAGTCATTCAATACTAAACAAGAACCCTCATAATTATTGGGTCCTTTCTTCAATATATCCAAATTCCAACATTCAAGAATGTAAATTGAAACAATCCATCGCACAATTCTATCGGGCTTTATTAGATTCCATTTCTTACCGTTCAAAGTCACTGAAAGAACGAAATATCTACGTTGATCCATCAATTTCCTCAATAAATTGTAAGATTCTATGGAAAAGAAAAATCTTTCTAAGGGCATTGGCATTGAAAAAGATCCGATGGCATGAAAAAATAACAATACTTCTCAGTATAATAAACTTTAGAAACGCATTACACTCAATTCGACACGCAACCGAATCAGACTTTCTAAATGCGGAATAAACCCTCCCATGCACAAAACTCACGAAAAAGTATGGGATTTATCGAGCATCGTATTGCAGGAATTGTCTTGTTCTCTTTTTGTACAATATCTTGTAAGTACAGAACTTGCATTTGATAGGCTCGCTTGGTTTGATTTCGTTTTCTTTACCGCACTCTTTTAGAGCGAAAAAGGAAAAAAAGTTTAGCTTATCTCAAGAATATTAGACATTTTACTTCCGCAAATGTAGAAGCACACAGTTGCAGTCGTCTTGGAAAGACTCATTTCTTGTAGGCCTGACGCTTGGTTCATTTTAGCTTTCTGTGTCTTAATTTTATTTGAATTATTGTTTTTAAAATCTCTTGAGACCAAATTAGGAGATACATCATCCTCTGCCAGAAACCTCTCAGAATAGTAACTTAAAGAGACCTCTCAAAGTACTTAGAAACCTGAACATGCTGAAGTTGACCTAAAAACGAAAAGTTAGATGGACTATGTGGTCTGGCTAACTAAATCATATGGGGCTAATCAGAAAATATGGGGTCTTTAAAATTAAAAGGACAGTTGCAGCAGCATTGACGAATGAATAATGGAATACCAGAATGATATATCATCTTTTGCCAAAAATATTGCCAAAGAAAGAAGCTGTTGTAAAACACTAATATCACCAACAATTAATGAACGGAGCCAAAGCCAAAATGTTACGTGTTAAAATTCAAGAAAGTGATTCAATTTTGAGCATTTCGAGCCAAAATGATTATTTTTTCAGATTTGCAATTCGTTTATTATTAGCCGAAGATGCCACAGGAGTTCCTGCTCTCTTAGGGGGATTCGTCTTAATCGTTTTATTTTTTATCTGTTCAGCCGCGTCTTTCGCGATCTGGCTGGTTCCATGGTTAAGAGGGCCTTTGAGCAAGGCCTCTCGGAGCTTCGAGTCGAATTGAAACACTGGCTTTGAATTGAACCGGCTAGTTTTCGCAAAATTTAATTTACTTGACTGAAAGCCAGCCAGAGACCCTATTTCTTTTTTATGCATATCGTTTTCCTTCGGGTAAGAGGCTCTCAAGACCGTATTTTCTTCAGTTTTCATTACCAACCCTCGACTTGATAATTGCGGCTTTTCGAACTTTGCCTTTGTAGAGCGACTGGACCAAAACCCTGCAATATTCCCTTCAGGACTAGAGTTCCTTAACTGCGCCACCTTCGCCAAGTCCAGTTTTAAACCGTTTTTCCCTTTATTAGCTGCTACAGGAGTCGGGGCCGAACTTTTAGAGGTGTTAATGGTTCCACTTTGAGGACGCGCTTGCGGACGCGTATCGATTGGCTTTGGAGTCGTTCCGCCTTTGGTAGAGCTGCTGGGCCTGCTTTGATTGCTGCTTCTGTTAGCGGTACTGCCTGTCAGATGCTCTACGCGCTCAATTTTAGCTCCCACTGTCTGGAAGAGTCTATCAGGGATACTCATGCTATCGGGGTTGGATTTTGTTGAGATTTGTGAATTCCCGCTTGAGAGCACATATTGGTTGATCGCTGACAGAGTATTGGAATTAGAAAGGCCTTCGTTTGAGATAGTTCGATATTTATTGCCCTTATGATTCGGTTGAACGATCTGAGTGGCTCCATCATTTGCTTTCTGCGAATTTTTCTCATTCAGAATCGCTTGTTTCATGTAGGGTTTGCTGGACCCTTCAGATTTCCCTCTGGCGATATTTGGAGACTGAGAACCAGACAACTTTTGATTCATTTTTGGACTTTCTAGAGTTTTGGTTATTACCTGCGGGTGCGCTAATTTATTTGATGAGAGATAAGCAGTAATATGACTGACATAATTGCTGGATGGCTGGTATGACGGTTTATTGATTGCTGTGGTAGTCTGCATCTGTTTAGCCGCGTTCACAAACGCTCCGCTCTTTCGAAACTCATCCAGCAGCTGTTTTGTTTTTTCGTTGAGTAGCAATTCGCTTGGGTATTTCATGTGTGATTTAATGCGTCCAGTAGGGCTGTTGTCATTGTTTGTTAGTAGCCTTTGAGGACTATTTGGTTTTTTTCCTTCAAGTGCCGCTGTTTTCTCCAGAGGTTTTTGATTTTGCCGATTCTTTTCTATCTCAGCGCCATTGGCCACATTCCTTGCTGCCAAGAGTCGTGTTTCTGACGTGCTAGCTTTGAGTTTAGTTGCTTTCTCTATTGCTAAAGCAACATTTTTTGGCTTAGTTTCGGCGGGTTGTAGAGCTTTTTGTGAGCTTACATGAGGTTGTTTTTTGTTCAATTGCGCTGGTTCCGAGCTTTTTACACTTATAAAATTATCGTATTGAGGCGTAATCTTTGGAGACGCCATCTGCGGATTCTGTGGACGCGGGTGCTGCTCTACTGCTGCTTTTCCTCGGCTAGTTTTCGGTCGAGCCAATTCTTGCACTTTAGCTGTAATTGATTGTTTAGATTCTTCATATTGCTGAACCAGCTGCCGCGCTTCCATCAGTTCACTATAATCATCGTGATTGTTCTCACCTTCCCACTTCAGCGGTTCTCCCAGTAATACTTCATCGTGAAAATTCGGCAGTGATTTATCGAAATTTGTTAAAGTAAGAGATCCATCATTGCTTTCCTCCAGTCTATTTCCATTAGTAAGCAAATATCCTCCTTCTCGAACTCTCATAGCCCTGCCATTTGCCTCAAAGTGCCTTTCTTTACTCTCTTCTAGTTCGCCAGAGCTTTTTTTATAAATATTCACGCCCTTTCGCGCTTGTTTCTTCTCTCGAGGCTTCTCCTCGTCCGAAGAGCCGCCCGCTCCATAAATATCATACACAGTCGTTTCATAACTGATAGTCTTATTATTCTCCTCATATCTATCCAACATATTCTTAAACCCTCCCTCCCCGAAGATCTGAACTGGGTCTTCCCGATTCGGAGAGCGCTGCGGCTCAGTATACGATTCTAATCCGGTATCTGAGTCTGCTCCATAGTGCTTCGCTAGCAAAGCGGCGTTTTTTTGATAGGTTGGACTGTGATTCAGTCTCGCGGTCTGAGGAGCCCCAGCACACTCGTTCAATCTCGCGATAAAAATCTTATGAAGTTTCAAATTCCGTTTCAAAATGATTTTATTTTGCTCATGGACGCAGAGGTTCGGCAGCACTTGCTGGTAGTTATTGGCATAATATTCAGTGAGAGTGTCAAGCCTCTCCGGTGATTCGTTAGAGCGATAGAAACGTTTCATAAATTCTCTGTCATCATCGTAGTACAAATAGTCCTTGAAAGTGATTACATGAGGAACGAATGCATTGCCAAGGATCTCGTTTATTGGTTTTGCGAAGTAAAAATTAAAAGCGTCGAAATACCGTTCATGGAGCAACTCCTGTGTCACTTCTTTAGATAGCACAGTAATTTTTTTCCTCGGAGCATCTAAAAGCGTGTAATGTTAAGGAATTTGACCCGAAAGTCAAAAGAGTACTTATAACGAGGTCAAAGATGTCTGGTAGCGACTCCTGCGAATAATACTGCTGGTGAGAGTTCCCGTCAAATTCTTCATAGTTCATCTGAAGTGCAATAGCTCAATTATTTTTATATTTTAATCGTGCTTCTATTAAATATATTGGATTAAACGCGCCGAATGGAGCCAATTTCCTTAGGGCTTGCGTCAACGCATTCAGTCGCTCTGAAAAGCCTAAATGAAAATGAAATTTGGTTCGCTTAGAGGAGTGTCTGTTAATTTTTTTATTCTCAATGAAATCGCTCAGAAAATTGATTATTAAGACATAGAAATGGCTATCGAGAGTAGGAAATGAGGAAGCTAATGCTAAAATACAAGCGATTCCTATGAATACATAAAATGACAAAAAAATCAGCTTAGCTACTCTGTTACCCTATTATGAGGCGAAATATCTGAGTAGTTCATATCCTCAGAATCCGATACTATGAGAGAAACTTTTATACCTCTATGAACGACCGGATCGCTCTCGACTTTCCAGCAGCAGAACCTACTGATCGCTCTCCTCACTGAGCCTTTGGAAATGCCATAAACAACCGCATTCCAGAACCCTTGCGTTTGGTCGAGAGCTTGGAAAACTTCGAGGAGAAAGGCATTTGGTTTCATGCCGAACGTGATTAAAGAGTTCATCATCAGGCTGGGCATCCAGCAAATCAGCAATATCGCGGGGTAGATCACCAACGTCCAAGTGTAAATCGCGTTGCTGTTATTCATGAAATTTTTTAGCATTTTAGCTGCGAATGAGTACCATATCAAGCTCAGAACGCAGCACGTGACGATAGGAATGCCTGTAAATAATAAACTTTTATAGTCGAATACCCCTGCCTGAACCTTATGGATGCATGTGTTCGTATCATCGTGATATATTATGTAATCGCTGAATAGACACTGAGCGGAAAGGATAACTGGCAGTATGACTGATAGGAGAATGTACGGCTTCAATAATTCTCGTATAACTTCGAATTTTTGTTTAGTTATCACTTTTAGCATGGCATGAGCAAACAAGAATCCCCAGATGACAGAAGAAATGAGCCCAGCGTGTGAAACGAATTGGACTAGGCGACAAAAAGCATCGTCCCAAGGCCTGATGAGATATGTCATTGCTTTAGGGAAGCAGAAGAGGAAGTCTGCGATGTTGACTGAAAGGAGCATTATGCCCAAGGATTCCTTGTGAAATTTTGAAACGAGAATGAGAGCTATCATCACGAATGAGGCGAGACTGGATAGAGCCGGGCAGATGAGGTAAGGCATCATGATAGGGAAAAATACAACATCGTGAGAAGACGCGCTGGTGGTGATGTTGCTCCCAAAAATTTCAATATCCATTTTTAATTAATTTATTTTTCCTTGGAGATCAATAAATGAGCTCAAGACTCTGCAAATTATAGTGGGTTTTATGTTTTTTTTGCTCATTTACCCTAAGAGAATGAGCCAAATACTATGCGGATGATGATCAAGTTTGATCGGTACGTGCGCATAGAGCGTTTGAAATCAAATAAGAAAGATATCAGCAGTCTTTTTTATTGCGAGTTATTCCGAATCTAGACCTTAACCAAATTTTATGGAGAAACAATGTTTAAATGGATAGAATGACTTATCTTCATATAAGATAAGAGAATTGGAATTCTTGCTTGACATTGAAACTTATAATTCCTCGCAAAATTGATATCTTTGTAGGACATGAGTCTGGCAATGATGTCCTCGAGATTCTAATTTTTCTTGGAGACTAGTGTCTCCTTTTTCGATTTTCTCGTGGCAGAAGCCACAAATATCGATATTCAGACAATTCAAGCAATTATAACGTAGTTTGGTACCGACACCTTCGCCACAAGAATCACATCTGATTCCTTGGTGAAGTTTAAGTTGGTCTATTTCCTCTGGTGATTTTGGATAGCGTTGCCCTTTGAGTTTATGAGCAAACACCTCATTGACAAGGGAAGTTGATCTTATTTCTATTAATGACTGTCCTTTCGAAGGACTCTGTGATTCTATGGGAGTTAGGTTTTCAATATCACTACAAGGCTTGCAAAAATGCACCTTGTCCTGATAGTTGAGGTATTGAGGATCATCTGAACCGAGAGATTTTGAGCATGAGTTACATTTTTCGCTTAGTGGTAACTCTATGGTGGGTAAGATGACTATCCTGTCGAGAACATAGTCACTCGGAATCGCTTCCGTTACTTCAGCTAGCTTGGCCGCTACATTAGCGGCATCAACGGCTCCCATTGCTCCATCCACAAAAAGTGCTCCTCGGTTTTCTTCTATTAAATTAAAGTCTTTATCATATTTTTTGCAATGCTGAAGAGAGAGAGTTAAATGATGTCCTCTTCTAAGTTTCAGCACAGAATCACAGCTCCCGTTTTTTATGAGCTCTCTGAGCTTCTTATAACTATTAAGAGATCTTTCGTTCTCCTTTTCTTCTATCAAGTCCTTGCTTTCATTGGAAATCGGAGCCTCAAGCAAATTATGAATATCTTCTTCGAGATTAGTATTGGAAGGATGGTTCGCAAACACTACCTTTCCTTTTTGGTCCACGAGAATCAGAAGAGGGAATTCGTTGCTGCCTCGCCATTCTTTTGGTAGAGTATAGTGGTCAAAATGACTCCAGCGATTCTCATCGACAATTTTTTCAAGGTCTTTCTCATCACCATCGAGGTTAGCTGTCGCGATTCGGACCTTATCCTTCCATTTTGGTTCATTCTCTTGGATCATTTGTTGCTTCTGAGCCATGAGCTCCTCACAGATCTTCGACCTGCTCGACCAAAAAAACACAGCCAGCACGGTCCCTTGCTTATGAGCGATAGTGCATTCTTCTCCAGCACCTCCTAACCGCCCGACGCCTTCAATTGATTGAAACTGTTCATTCAGTCGGATTTTACAATCAATTTCAATTTCTCTTTCAAGGTCAGGATCAGCTTGAATCTTTTTGTTTAACTCATTCGCTTTTGCTTTCTCTGCCAAGGGAAGTTTCACTATGACTCGATATATCTTCGTTTTCATTACTTCCTTGAGATTTTCGCAGGTATAGCTTGAATGGACCTCAATTGAGGCTTCCTTTATTTGATTCTCCCTGATGAATGCACGGATTCTGTTCACTGAGGCAGCATTCGCTTCTTTGCTTAATTTTATATACTTAGGAACTTCGCTTTCCATCGCAATCACAGGACTTGTTGTCAGAAATTTATATTTTTTTTTACAAATTTATTTATTAAGAGATATCCAATCGTGAAAAACACCCTCTCAGATTGTGATAAATTATTTCAAACCATTAAATTGCTCTAAACAAACGCCACCCTTCCTAATAGGGCTTGAGACAAAAATGAGGAGCAGATGCGGTGTTCTGAGCTAATTGTTGTCGTTTCGTGGAGAGTTAGAAGGAAGAGATGTTGGATGCCGTTAACAAATTATTGCACAGATAGCTCAGAAAAAAAGAGGCCAATCGCAGGTGAGACCATGCCGCTTGCTTATTTTCGTACTTTCGAATTGGCGATTACCCATCCTACTGAACTAAAGAAGATTTAGTTGGTGAAGATGATTTGTCAGCACTCAAATCACCTCTCCTATCCGTAGAAATGGATCCAGTGATCATTCTTCTCTCTAGCGAGGTGGCTCTCTTTGTAGAATCCTTTCTGATGGGAGATTTCCATTAGTAGTATTTTGAAATTATCAGTTAGTTTCCCGACATGGATTTATCATCAGAAATCTAAGATTCACAGCAAATAAGTTCCTATTCTTGCACTTTTCTGGATTTATATAAAGAAACTTTGCATTTCCTTTTTTGATATATGCTACATAATGATTAAAAATCTCTCATGGCCATTGTCTCATTAGATTGAAAAGGATTATTTGTCGATTTAACTTCTAAGAACCCCAATCCAGGCGAATTTCGTCTGTATTTGTGGAAGCAGTGCAACAACATTCTGAATGTCATTGGCTATCTAGGGTGACTGCTGCTGAATTTCAATGAATCGTGTAGAAAGAGAATGGATGATTTTGACAAAAAACCTGGAGATTAAATAAATGAATGCTAAGGAAATTTAAAATGCAGATGATAAACCAGATGCATTAAGGTGTGGTTCTTAAGCTCGCCTCGAGCAACTATCTCTGAGACTGTTAGTCCCATTACATCAGAACTAGCTATACGAGTCAAATATTAATTGTGAAACTAATCAT
>ENA-UOTX01000048-UOTX01000048.1-compost-metagenome-genome-assembly--contig:-NODE-48-length-112288-cov-13.609031_pt1 | contig 112288 bp, 84 predicted proteins | sample MGYA00238143_ERZ746982 | MGnify/ENA primary metagenome ERZ746982 (study PRJEB28758, sample SAMN06268862) | compost metagenome | isolation source: single cell | place: USA: California, Emeryville, Joint... | reverse complement strand
TCCGATGGTGAGGTTTCCATTCATGACGAGAGAGCCTCCAACAACAAGAGCGATGACCTCTCCGACTTTTCCAACGAGAGAGCAAAACGACCAATAGAGACTGGAGATAAGGTCCAGTTTATTTGCAAAGTCTTTATGGTTATTGAGCTTCTTATCCAGAATAGATAAGCTCTTTTTCTCTGTGGAAAAAGCCTTTACAACTCTGATGTTTGAGATGCTCTCAGTAACAATTTGATATTTGTCAGACATTCCATTCCAATATTGTCTTGAAATTTTTCGATAGAACGCTGAAAATGTTGCAGAAGCAATAGAGAAGAGGGGCATTATTACACACACACTCAAGCAAAGCTTCCATGAAGTGCCCCACAAGATTCCGAAAGTTAGCAAAACATCGAAGAGATCTCTGAAGAAGGTAATGTAAGGACCGAACGAGGCATGAGTGGAAATTGCATGGAAATTAATGAATAAATTAGAGAGGAGAGCACCTTGAGAGTTCTTATCCTCAAAGAAATGAAGATCCTTACTCAGCAAACTCTCAAAAATCTTCTTCTGTGATTGTGCCTCAACTTTACGTTCTACCTTAACTCTGACTAATTCCGAAAAAAGCTCCAGGACACAGGACAGAATAGATATCCCAACAAAAAGCTCGATTTCATAATATAACTTTTCATTAGAATCTTTTCCACTCTCCTTGAGAACGTCCAAGCAGCGACCAAAATATAAAGGAGTGATTGTACCAAAATAAGTTGTGATAAATCGAAGAGCATGAGAGACCAAAAGATGAATATGGTATCCTTTGCTAAATTGGGCAAACCGCTTTAGGGTGGATGGTTGAAGCATAAATTTTATATCGCTGATACTCAAGCTTTTCTCTTCCTTCTCTTTTTTCTCCTTGCCATCTGATGTCTGATTTCTCTTGTTGCAGAGTTTTTTGATAGTGGTAAAGGGGTTACTTGTCAGTAAAGTAAATGCCGAAGAAAAAAATTTGGCAGAGCCCATGGTGTTTGATGGTTGAATCAAAAGCAATAAATTTAATTTACCACTAACGAAAAATTTTATTCAAACTCCCGATGCCACCTTAAGAATTAGGATCAGACTCTCTTCGTATCCCTAGCCCCAATTTTGAGAATTGGGAAAGGTATCGTTGTCTAATACTATTTACAAAACTCAAGTGTCAATTTTTTCATCTTCAAATCTGAACCACTGTAGATGTAGGAGAGATCAAATAATTCTAAGTAAAGGAAACGCTTATATTCACGCAATTTTTAAAAAGCTACATTATTTGTATTGCGAAAAAAGGTCAAAGTTTGTCCAAAGAGTTAGACTTTGAATTTCCTGACTCCCGAATTCATTAAAAAAAAAGCACAATGAGAAGAAAACTCTTTCAACCCAAAACCGAATTTAAAATACCAAATTTATTGATATGAACTCAGTTGATTGGCGTATTCTACCAAAACTAACCAATTTCATTACTATTGGAACTGGATATTCCAGAAAAATGATGATATATAAAGTATAAAAAATGAAAATACTGGAGGATCTTTAATGGCAAAACGAAACTCGATATTTTACATGATAATATAGTCGAGATGAAATATCGTCTACATCAACGTATTTCCGATTGATCGTTGATTTGGAATTCTTCTTTATATGAAACTCTTAATTCGGGTTGATCATGAATCTCTTTATTGCAACGTATTTGGAAAAGTTAAAGAATTAAATATCGACCGTATTCTCAACGCAAATGCAAAATGGTTCCTCCACCGTTGTAATCATGATCGGCTTTACACCAAGCAAAAAAAAGGCTGATCTAATTTGTAGAGTGCAGCAGTTTCTTTTAGGTCTGATCGAGCCACCAAAAAAAAAAAAAGCCATTTTTCTAGTTGTAATAACAACTAAATGCAATAATAGTCTGGAATCTGAGCCAATCAACACATTTCCTCTAGCAAAGGATCGGTGCTATTGCGTGAGGAAAAATTAATAGAGACGAATTAATTTCCATGGATAAACACTTTCAAGAAATTCGATTCGCGTCGACGATAAATCATTATAGTTTTTTATTCACTCAGAACAGAAAGGTTGCGGTTGCCTAGGCAAACGTCAACAGTAGCTATCATCATTACTTTCCAAAATTAAACAGGATAGGAATCATAAACAACTCTTCGACAAAAAAAACTGGGCAGTTGGAGAGAAATACCAGTCCATATCCGAAATCAAACAGTCCCATTCTATCCACAGGTACTACAGTATTTCCAGTTGAATAGAATTCAAGAGCCCCCAACGAAATTATCTTTCAGGAGTTAGCCAATAACAGATTTTAATCAGAAGAAAGCATAACAACATTTATAGAGAATAAAAGCTTATGCTATTGGTACCCTGGATCTCTATTCTTGTGAGAGGAATAAATAATCTAACAGTTGATATGCTGTCCCAAAATTCGCCATTTCAATCTTGGAATGATTACGGGAATTAGTAATTTTGTGCCAGTTGCGCACTGACTTGAAGGTAGCTGAAGCTTTTGGATTTTTGATGATACTTTAAGGTTAAGCAGGAATATACTTTTTGTTTTGAATCTGAACGACATCGATTTCTGCATATGATTCTTTTGCTTTCACATCTAATATAGTGGCTTTATTTTTCCCTCCTAAACATCTTTCGATTAGCAGAAGAAGGTGATTCTTTACAGATTCTTATGAGAGCAACACATTGAAAAAGTTATGAAAAATATTTTAATATGATGACAGATACAGGGAGCTGAATTTGAAAAATTCAAACCAACGTTGATGTCATTCCGGGGCTACTTAAACTCTTCGAAATCACTATTAATGTTATTGAGTATCTCCTTCTTTTATGTCAGATGACAACATCTATAAGAAAGAGATAATCTCCAATAATTTCTACCAAGATTTAATATTTTCCAAGTACCAAGGCTATGATACTCCTTAATGACAGATGCATCACTTTATTCTGTAAACATTTCGCAAAAATCGATTTTTCAACTCACCTATACAATTTCTCAAAACTAATTCAGTTATGGCAAGCCGAAAAAAGCGCTTTCTAGCCAAATTTATCTGAGAAATTGAGAAATCCAATGCAACCGAGAGGTATTCTTTTTTCTGTCGAGTTTCAATAGCACTCAGCGATACTCGGTAGTTCTGACTCATCTATCATCCTTGAGATGATCTATTCCTAAAATAAGATTATTTTTCCTTCTCTCTCTCAAGCAAATTCTGGAGAGCTAACCGAACGTTGACCAATATGAGTATGACTATCAGCCTCCAAAAGAAGGACAGGCCTCTCTCAATTAGCGGTAGCTCATTAATTTACATCATATCCAGCATATTAATTTCCTCATATCCAGCGTATGAATTTCGTAAATGCTATACGTATTCGACGTATTATACGTAATTAATGCATTTTACGAATCCTTCAAATTCTAAGTTTGGAACTTTCTTACTTTGTCAGAAAGTTGCGATTCCATCGCGATCTTACTTTTTATTAAAATAAGTTCTATCTCTCTTTTATTTCCAACGTCCTTTTCAAATTTATTAATATGGCAACTTTGAAATACCAAGAAATTCTTCTCCTATCTAATCATTTAGTAACTTACAGCAAGTGTCTCCTGCCAGCTTCATACCGACTCTCTCACTTTCGAGATATATATGAATTGTTTGGAAAAAAATGTGTTTTCTATAATCAGCCTATCTATTAAGAAGATCTATTAAGAAGGATTTCAAAGAAGGTGGCAGAAAAGAAGCTTTTTCTATAATTTGATCTGGAACTTGTACGCGGGAAAAATTCGGTTTGATCGAATAAAATTAGTTTAAGTTTATTGGTCTGTAATTCATCAGTTAAGAAAGTAAAAAAATTTTTCAGAATCTCACTTGCAAGAAATTCAATTTATTAGAATAAGCAAGCTCTCTTTTATAATTCAAATAATTTTTTAATTTCCGCTTCGTGAAGACCATTTTCTATCACTGAAAGTCGTGCCAAAGACCTCTTATAACATGGGAAAAATCCACTCTATCGCTCTTATATGAGGTGATTTTCACTGCTTTCAGAGATACGAAGCTACTTGAACAAAGCAAGCCATAAAACTTCTCTAAAATCCATTTACGGGAGAATTAGAATATTTATGCTGCTATCATTCAGATAGTGTGATCAAGTTCGAAGAATGGCACCTCATTTTCATTGGCCACTTTTCAAAGAGTTACTCTTTGCATTTGTTGCCTGTTTGAGTGAGTATTGTCTATATTTTTTTTCATTTCATGAATCATTTTGAAATATAGTGATCTTAGAGTTAGATTAATTGTAGGTGTAGGTAATGAGAACCAGACCGCTGCAAGGCAATAGCTAGAGAATTTGATGTTGCTATTAGCTATTAATGCATTTAGTTGAAATGAGGTAGGAATTTACCGAAAGAAATAAAATTAGATGTGATAACAACTGTTTTCATGGAAATTCTATCAGTAAAGCGGAATGTTTTAGTTATAAAAAATTTTCTCTCGTTTCTCTTATCAATACTACCTTTCTTAGAGTTTTCTTTCAAAGTTTAAATAAAATGAAGTTGGACCTTTCTCAGAGCTCCGCAGAGGCAAATTTTTGGAAAGAAAATGCTTTTTTTGCCTTAGGAAGAGCAGAATTACAGAAGAAAACTTTCAAAAATAGTAACAAGGGAACTTGAATGAGTAGTTTGATTAAATAAAGACGATTTTAATTTAAATGCTTTAGAAAAAAGCTTTAAATTAATTGCTTTGTAAAAAAGATTTAATTTTTCAAGAAAATTTTTCAGTACAAAGATCGTACGAAGTGCATTAGAGAGGAGTGAGAAAAAAATTACAAATGTGATACTAAGGGATGAGAAATGTAAATCAATGAAAATATTAGCATAAATGACAGCCAGAATAAAATATCTTGGATTCAATACAGCTTCATACTGAATTACCACTGTAATGCAAATTAAGAGTCTTAGCGTCAATGGGCTCGGCATCCTTAATCAACATTTCTGTCATGAGGATTGTTTAGGTTCTGTGTCTGCTTAACAGAGTTCCTTTTGACACCTCATCACAATTCTGAGGGAAAATCGAAGGATATATGATAAAATTACTTCCCAATCTTCATATTTTGTTGAGGAATGGTCTCCTTTGCTCGAGCATGTGAGATCTCAACTTTGCATTCTGGTTTCGAAAGAAATAGATGTGCTCTTAAGAATAAAGATGGTGTACCCACAATATTTCAAAACCACAACGTTTGATGAGAAGCTGTCAGTGATGTGAGCAGCGATTTGTTTTTTCGAGTAGTGCTATAAACTTATCTTGAGAGAATCAATAGACGGGATGGAGAATCGACATGATTTGAGATTACATCAAGAGTGCCGAGCCAACAACTTCGTTGCTATGGAGGTCAATTCTTAACAAACTAAATACAAGTAAAATTGCAATTATCATCACCGACAACCACAACGATAGCAAGCAGAGTAAGTAGTATCGATTCTATCTATTATAAATTTTATGAATAGCGGATACAAAATGAATGTAATGAAATATCAATTAGAACACATTATCCCTTCGAATTAAGCCAATTTACATTGTGAAGATTTCAAAGCTCCTCTTGATAAATTTCTAAATAGTCATCTTCATCGACTTCTGAGTGCCCAATTCTGGTTATCGAATTGGCATACCCCGTTTTCGGCCGGAACAATTTTTTCAAGAGCGCAAAAGATTTGTATCCTGCATAAATTTTCACTTTTTGTCCACGCAAAGTCGCTATTTGTAGCGGATTGACACCTTGTCTCGATAAAATCGAGTTATAGAACTCTAGACGGAGATTTGCAAGACTCTCAGCCTCATAAAATATTCTCTCCCAAATAAATCTGCTCAACTCTCCTGAGTTTCTTTCTTTTACTCTTACTTGTAACCTCAACGCCCTTAGATTCTTCCAATTCTTTAACGGATCTAGCTTCATAATCACCTTTTCAGGCACATGGTTTTGCGGGTCCACATTCAAGCAAAAATCCTTCAATCCAGCGATTTCAGCACAAGAAGAGATTAATTCATTCAAATGCTCTTCGTTCTTGTCTAAATCTAAGCCAAGCAACAAATGAAGGTTCAAAACCTGAAGCTGAGGAAGGTTCCGAGCGAGGTATATTAGAAAATTGAACAGATCCTCTAAATCCATGGTTCTTCCCACCGAAAGGATAAGTTTTTTTAGATTCTTAAATTTCATCACGAAGGCTTGCAGAGTGCTCATAGATTTAACGTCATTGTCTCCGATATAAATTCGCGTGGATTGGAGCCGTTCAGGGTTGCCTTTTGCAATGATCTCTTCAAAAAATCGTTTATTATACAAGACACAAATGCTTTCCAGCCGGTCAAAAAACTTTGAATTCAGATAATCGACTTCTTCAGATATCCTGCTTAAAATTGTGAGATTTTTCAAGCTTCCCTTCACCGAGATGGCTTCGTCAAGCGCGTGGAATAATTTTGGAGTTACACGCTCTGAGTATGACCCTAATGTAAGTCCCACTAAATTTTCTATTGATTGCACCCCGAATTCGATTCTGCTGATATCAGTATAGAAATTTGAATGCGAATGAAAGTCTAAATACGTAGGAGACTTTATGAGCTTGCTTGCTGAAATGTTCCATGCAGGCGTCTTGAAGGAAATTTCGTTCTCAGGTCCGTCTATCCAAGTTACAATGATTTGAATTCTTTCATAATCTTTGTTGTGACAGGAGAGAATGTCAAACAGATTTGTAAAAAACATATAGTAATTTGAAGCATCTAAAGGCAATTGCAGAGTGAGTCTTTTAAGTTTTTTGCATGAAAGAATCACTTTGTGGATTTGCTGGTAAATTTTCTTGTTAAAGTTCTTGATTCTGAGGTGCAGGTCTTCGAGGTTGCTGAAACGATGAACATAGTGCAAATTCAAGTTAGCAGATGAGTGATTTTCTCCGACATCGAAGTCAAGAATGAGAGATTTGAGAGTTTTTGACTGGTTGTAGTTCAGTCTTTTAATGAAAACAGGAGCTCTATTGTAGGATTGATATTCGACTATTCGAAGTGAATGCAAGTCATTCGAGAGAGTTTGTTGCCTTTTGGTAGAATGAATGAAGTTTGAAGGTTGCCTTTGATCTCTAAATGTTTTAATTGTGAGGTGTTTGGCCTTCTCTCCTTGTATAATAGCTCTTTTTTCATTCTGTGTGCCGTAGCGGAATCTTAATGTCTCGAGCATACGAATAATTGTTGATTTAATGTGCGCAAATTCTATTTAGAAGAGGCACAGGCAAATTTAAATTCTTACAGAAATTTTTGAAAAAAATTGAACCCTTGAATTGTTATTACGACAATATCTCTTATTGAATCTCTGGTTTCATTATTCAGTGATTGCCTCCATATATCAGTCATCTTATGCTACTAATTTTGAGGAAGTATCATTTCTCACTCAAGACACACTGTGACACAGAATAAAGGCATTTGTTTTCAGCTTTTCAATGTATTCTGATGTAACCAATTTACTTCGAGAAAGGTATGTGGCTTCAGTTTATCAGCTTATTACTACCATGTAACAGATATGCAAAATATTCAAGTATCTCGCTAAACTTTCAACGATTCAATCAGTCCTTAACTTCAGTTAAATATTACAAGTTTCTGGAAAGATCGAGTCTTTTCTCTCTGCAGAGGCACTATTTTTCCACTCTTTCTAGTTACCTTGCTGGAAATACCAACAAAACTGATGGAAGTTTCTTCGGAATTCCAAATCTCAATTGAAGTTTCCTCTGAGCTCCAAGTCTCCTCTTCTACTGATGAGGTTACTGATTCTTCTGGTTGAGTTTCCGCAGTAACCATAACATCATCCACAAGCAATTTTCCTCCATTTTCAAAAACATAGACAATATGACAGTTATTTTCATTGATGAAATCACCCACCCAGTAGCCATCACCATTAGAGTTTATGAAATGGATCTGCGAATAATCACGATCGACTATCATCACGTAGGTTTGACCAACTGCACTTTTACCATCGATAATAGGAGTTAGATCATTTTGAGTGCTGTTCGAGCAGAGCAGATTGACATTCCCAGTAGCTTCCAATACATTGTCAAGAGTGACAGAATCGCGAGTTTCAATTACTCCGAAGCAGATAACACCATCCGAATCGTCGAATGTGAATTGAAGGCTGCCCAGGCCGCTTGTTTTCAGAGTTTGACCGATCCCGACGTGAGAGCTTGTACCAGCAGCAGTGATAGTGTGAGTAGAGGCGTCTAATGTTATGCCTTGATCGATGGTGCTAGAAAAGATAGAGTTCCATCGAGTTTCGCTAGCAGGAGCACCTTGTAATGAGAGCTGAAGCAGATTCGTGTCAATGGAGGTTTCCAAGGTGGAAAACAAACTTTGTGTTTCCAGTCTTGCGAGGCTGGAGTGGCTGAGAGCCAGCATCCAGCAGGCAAGAAGTAGTAAGAACTGTCTCGACATTAAAATTTTAATATACGTTTTTCAAAAACCAGAGTAAAAACGAATTGAATATGAGATCCGGTTAAAAAGTTATTGCTAAACAGCTATCAGAATCATTTTAATGTGTGTGTGTACAATAATGTTAAATGAAATAACTCAATGACGAATAAAGGTGCTCTTCAGGTTGAATTAAAGCAATATCCACAAAATAACCCTGAAAAAGAGAGAGCGGTGAAACCTATAAGAGAGAGAATGATAGATTGTTAGGGCAGCTACAGTTTCTAAAGGTAAGTAGATCCATAAGGTTGACTGAGCAAAAGATAAAATACACAAAGGGTTAGCGATATATAACTATTTTCGATCTTAAGAGGAACTTGTTTTATTAACGATATTCAGCTCTTTATGTAATTGAAAATCATCAATGAGAATGAGTCAGAGAAAATATATCTTAAATTCCTAGGAGGAGTTGTTGTGGAAGGAGACAATTCGTGGCGGAATTTAATTATCATATTAGATTCATTTCGTAATGTTCTCTGTGTATCAAATATGTCATATAAAATTTAATGTTATTTTTTTTTGTATAGAGCGACAATAGAACATCAACCAATATGCTACTTTGTGAGTTGCGACTTGATCTATGACTGCTCTTTCTGGTATTTGGCAAATTGAATGAATATTTGCTCGAGAGTTGTGTTATAAATTGAGAAATCTACAATAATTCCTTGAGCCTTGAGCTGCTCCAAGAAAGTGAAAGACTTGCTGAACACGAAATCTTCGATAGGCACCTAGTTGCGGAAAAGCATTAATTCAATCCTGCAATTAATGTATTTTTTGTTTTACCTCGAACGTTTCGGTAGTTTCTTCGGCAGTGATATGCTGTCTTATCGTACTAAACTCCGATTTTAGTGCCTTTAATATTTCTCCTTTAGTGGCACCAGCAGGTCTCGAGATCGAAATTCTATAGCCTGAGCCATATCTATCCTTCAGATATTGAGGAGTTCCGATACACACAAACCTTCCATTGACAATAATGCCTAAAATTTATTCAAAACCACTTAATGCTCTGGAGAGAGCTCTAAAGTTACCAATCTTATGGCAGAGTGATTCAGCCTCGACCATAGAGTGAGTCGTTAGAATGCTCGAAGCATCTCTGAATTGGATATTTTTCTTGAAAAGATCCCAGATGAATCTTCTTCCTACAGGATCAACTCCTGAGCTTGGCTCATCGAAAAATTGCAGAAGAGGCGAGCCGATGAGTGAGCACGCAATGCAAAGCTTTCTTTTATTACCACCGCTCAGATTAACGGCCAACTTATCCAAGTACTGCGTGAGCTCAAGGTCCTCGCAAAAGTATCGAATGGTAGCTGCTAATGTGTTTCCTGACAACCCTTTGATCATTCCAAAGAGTCTCAAGTGTTCTTCAACTGACAATCGCTCCCAAATAAAGTCAACCTTTATTAATATATCATCAAGGAGAATTAGAGTGTAGAAACAGTGGCTGTTATTATGTTACCTGAGGGCAGATACCAATCTCTTGATATTCGTCATAACCACAATTATCAATCTCGACGCCAAGTAACTCGACTTTGCCTGTGCTACGAGGGAACTTTCCTGTGACAATATTGAAAGTAGTGGATTTTCCAGCTCCGTTGGGTCCAAGCAATCCCAATATCTGGCCTTTCTCGACACCAAAAGAGATTCCTTTGACTGCCCACAGCGTATTATGACCTTGCCCATCTGGATTTTTAGTAACATAAGCCTTCTTGAGATCATTAACTTTGATTCTGTCACTGTTTTCTTGGCCCATTATGCGGTTGATCTCTTTGTTCATGTCCTCTGGCTCGAAAGGTAAATATTCCTGAGCGCTTTCTTCGGGAAACACAGGTTCATTTTTGCGAATGTTGGTAGCCCTCGAATGAGAATCAAAGAATATTAGCAAAATCAGGAACCAGACCGCTTGCAGTAGTTGAGCGGCGTAGCCAAAATAGTAGTCCTTTCCAAAAGGTATCTTATTAACGCTAATGGCATTGTTTGGGTTTCCAGGTTGTAATGTTGGGTCAGCGGCATAGGCGAGGGAATTAGCCACTATTATAGAAAAGTTTTTGAGTTTATCAAAGATGAGGGACTATTTACTGTCTTTGAAAGGAACACCAGGTCCTGCGACGAGGTATCCGATTATACGAGCAGGCCACTGAGCGAAAGCAAAGCTCTCGTGAAGATACGAGTAGTCAATGATTGCATTAAATAAGAAACTACCACCTACAAGGCGGGTTAGTTAATCACTTAGGAAGGAAGTATTACCGAATGCAGCGAGTCCAAAAGTCCTGAAAGCTGTGATTGCCGTGGGGAAGAAAAATGAGTACACAAAAGCCATCAAGATGAGCGAATTGAAATAGAGCATAAACCCTCCCAAGTATCCAGCGAGATGCCATCCACCTGTGACGAAATCCAGACCGCTGATGAACACAGTAATTAAGAAATCTAGGCTATGATCTATTTACAATATGAAGAAGAATCCTGTGAGAACAAAGCACCAAAAGACTCCAATTATCAAATAATAGAGATAAGTTCCGAGCCAGTAAGGCAGTCTTCTGCAACCCATAACCTTCAAAGCATACCTGAACAAAAATATTTTGTTAATTTGATGTTAAGTCTTTCTTATATTACCTGATATTTCGTTCTTTTTCAAGGACAATGGCTCCGCAGAAAATTGAGGAGTTGATACTGATGGCCAAGTTAGTATAGAAAATCAAGTTTGACCAGCCCGCCTTTAAGAAAGAATAAAAATATGAGTATAATTGAAAAAAAAAGAGATGAGTCTAACTCCTGGTGCATCATCAGTTGCTTTCACGGATATAACTGTTCCCATCATAAGTAGAGTAATCGGCATCAAAAACGAAAATATATTCTTTGGATTTCTTTTCATCGCCAGTAATTGTCTTGTGAACATTGCTTTGAATTGCAAGGCGAATGAGTAACTTGGAGCTAATGGAAAGAGAAGGATATGAATGTTAAGGGGAGAAAAACCGACTAAGGAATACGATTTTTAACGCTGAAAGGAGCATGAACAGTCGATTCTCTCTTTAAATCCTTGCGACTCCTCGTCATGTACACCTCTGGCTCTAAGAATTTTTCTTCTTCGTTTCCGATGTTAATGAAGGCGTCTTCCAAAGAGGTCATTTCAAGACTTATCTGCATTTGTAGATCGTTGTGAGAAAGAGTAGCAGACTGAGAATTGTTACTCTGATCATTTCGTCGGTTTCAAGCTCTTTGAACAGCGCTGCGAAGTTCTTTTGCTGAGAGAAAGGCAGAGTGATACGGATGCTGTTCTCTGCAGTGTATTGATCGGCGCGAGCTCCCATAATGAATTTGTCGACCAATTCATAGTAGTAGTGTTTATCTCCAGCAAACTTTATGGAATCGCTCTCCAGCCTATCATAATAATAATATCGATTTAGATCATATCACAGAGATCTATTAATTTACTTGGGCTGTATAACAAGATGATATCCAACACCAAATTCTTTCTTGAGATAGTTCTTCGTGCCTTGGACGAAAATTTTGCCTAAAATGGTGAGAAAAAATTATTATTCAACGGTTGGGATGCGATAATATATACCTTTCACCATTACTGCAATTCTGTCTGACAGCTCATCAGCTTCATCAAGATGGTGAGTGGTAAGAATGATACATTTGCCCTCGTTTCTGAGCTCACGGATGATCTTCCAAATCACTCTGCGAGATTCAGGATCCATACCAGAAGTTGGCTCATCCAAGAAAATGATTTTAGGATCTCCAAAAATCGCCATTGCCAGACATAACTTTCTCTTTTGACCTCCAGAAAGCTGTCCAGCTGGCACAGTTTTCGCAATTTCTTCTGGAAGGTCAACTTTCTTCCTCACAATTTCAATCCGGGCAGCAATTTGCTCCTCTGTGTATCCCCTGAGAATTCCAATAAATCTCAGATTCATATCCGCAGAAAGGTTCCTGAAGATCAAGTCCTTCTGAGCACACAGTCCAATAAGTGTTCTGACCTCTTGGTAATGCTTTCCAAAATCTTTGCCGTCATCTAAATATGACAGATTATTATGAGAAAGAGAGTCCTCGTCATCAAGTCTTCTTACAGAAGATTTGTCCACTGTCTGGTGTCTCTAAACCCGTTAGCATATTAATAGTAGTCGATTTTCCCGCACCGTTGTGTCCAAGCAAGCTATTATTATGAAAGTAATCAATTACGTGTTCCAATGAAGAGTTTACCAAAAAATTTCCTTTTCGAAAATAGTGATTCCGAGATTATCAACTGCGGTTAAATCCCCATACACCTTGGACAATCCTTCCAAGTACACAAGGTTCTAAGTAATGAAAAAGACATGACATATTACACCCGTTCAATTGAAATATCAAGCAATTCATACCTTGCAAGTGGCAGGAGGCTGATAAGGCTCATAGTACTTTGCGGAAGATATATCTTTGATTGTGTGAGGGTCAATTTTGGACTCTTCACCTTGAGGGAGAAGAGATTTTTCTATGTCTATTTCCTGCGAATTTTCTTTTGGAGCAACTCTTTTCGCGGCCTGAGCTTGATTCTGTCTTTGAGCTTTCGATTCTTTGATCTAGACGAAGGATTTTATCTCACAGATACTTCAACAGATAATACCGCATCGAATACCAAGTAAGCAATGAAGTATGCTACTCCTGTGCCTACAACGACCAAGATTCCTTGTAATAAATCGAATTCCTTAGGATATGACATTTCTGGATTGAGCTCAGCCATGATGGCTCCAAAACTCAGAGCAACAGACGGAATGGCGCTCAAACCATAATACAGTGCTCTAATTACAATGTAAATTTCGTGTCAAAATAAGTGAGAATTACATCACGTGCTTCACACCCATTAATGCAGGCAGGTAGTATACCAACCCCCAGAAAATCATCATGAACCCTGCAGTGTCGGATGCATCGTCGGGTTTGTTAAACATCAGAGAGTAGAACAAAAAGAATGCGATCAGTTGGAAGACTGTCACGAAATAGAGCACTCCGAGCAGTGGTAAGAGCTTGAAAGAGTTAGAATAAGAAGTGATTAGAGTGATAGCTGCTACATCTGATTGCATGCTTCCAGAAATGACAAATCCAGCAATGTTCAGCAGTATTGGCTCAAAAAATGGTCAAATGAATTTTGGTCGATATAAGAGGTATATGCTACAATAATGGAATCAATCATTCCGTACACTATGAAAGAGAGCTTGTAGGCCCATCTGTTCAGTCCATTCACCTAATTTTAGGTTGAGTTATTAGTCTATTTATAATCCACCTTCATAAGTTCGTAGTGACCAAGATTTCTTTCTTCAACGATGGTTGAGACAATCGCTTTGATCAATCCAAGGAAGTTAATAGCGACTGTTTGAGCAACTACGCTCTTTCCCACGGAAGTATTATCTATAAAACGATTGCTAAGCCACATGAGTAGACTATAGATACTTAGAATGGCGACTGTTAGCGAAAGTATCACAGACATCATGTTCTTTCTGAGAATTTTCCCGACTGTCACATGATGCCAATCAAACCGGACAATCAAGAGGTGCCGAAAATGCTGCCAAAAATTTGCCATAGCTCAAGATAAAAAAATTTATCCGATCTCGAGTTTAAAATATAGTTTTAATCAGACTTCTTAAGTTTAAAAAAGCGAATGTTATTGGAAACCGCGGTTTCGTTCGTGAGCCCGTAATTTTCATGGTTATTACCTCTCAATCATATTGAAAGCTTTGTGCTTAAGCTAGAATCTAGTCTGAGGTCTATCACCTGAGCACTGAAGTGAGGCTCTCTCAATCTGTTCTCTGAATGCAGGATCTATCGATTAACTATTTCGCATTCTATTCTTGGTCGCTCCAATAACAGCAAAACACTTAAAATCACTTTCAAAAGTCTGCCTAAGAGAACCAAACCCATTACGAGGATTTCTAGAGTGAGCCACACTGCGAATGGCAACAGTTCTTTTTTTGTTCCTCAGCTAAATTTGCATTCTACAATTAACATTTTCATAATGTCGTACCTAACTTTTCCAAGCAGTTAGATTTAGCATTAGCACCTCTTCAATTGCTATCTTGTGTGACATATTTAAGCAAGATCACAGGCTCGAGTGATTATTAACCAAAGCTTCCTTAATTAGCAGCAATAGCAGCCAACTTTTCCTTAACTAGAAACGAGCAAACTTCCAACTTTGTAAAACCTCTGAAGAAACATGGAATACTAATGGCACTATAAAATATCTTGAGATACATCAATAATTTATGAGAACTTACTGAATGTTACAATGAAAAAGCAGATATATTTTGCCATTGATTATCGATCACGGCATATATACAGAATAATTTTATACTGCAGCATCATTAATGCGACTAAAAATCTTCTCCCACAGCTCATCTCCTCCGATATCCAGAGCTGCATTCAGCGCGTTTCCAAGCTTCTGCTTGCTATCTACCAACTGCTCTTGAGTGATCGAGAGCATCTGCTCCAACTCTGTAACTTTCTTTTGAAGCGTGTCATCCGACTTAGAACTGTTCATCTTCTGATACGCATTCTGCAAACAGATATCATTAACACTAAAGAATAATTGAATAGCAGCAATACCTGAAGACGTAAATATTCGTCATTTAAGCTCTGATATCTGTTCTTCTGCTCAGCAAGTTGAAGATTCAATAGTTGAATTTCCTCTGAAGGAGCACCAGCACCTTTGGGACTCTTTATGGCTTGGGCTTTCAAGTCTTTGATCTCTTTCAGCAGCTTTTGATTTTCTAAAGCAAGAAAATCACTCTCTTGTTCAACATGCTGGAGCTCTTTGATTCGGCTGTTTGCTTCATTAAGAGCTTCTTCCAAACCCTGAATGGCCTCCTTAAGTTCTTCATTTTCAGCTGCTAGTTCACTTTGATCGTTATGTCCTCCTTGCTCACCCCTTTCCAGCGTTTGAATCCTCGAAAGCAGCTCGTTTTTCTCTGTTTCGTACTCGTTTTCTAAAAGTTTGTACTTGCTCTTCTCTTTCTGGACCTCGCTGTGGAGTTTATCACACTCTTGAGAAAGTTTGGCTAATTGAGCTTCTTTCATATGCGTGTTTTGCTGATAAACTCCGAGCTGGCTATCGAACTCTGCTTTCAGAGAATCTCTCTCTTGTTGCAAAGATTTTATCTTCACATCATGCTCTCTCTGCAAGGATTCCAGCTGCTCCACGTGCTGAGCTACCTTAGCTTTTAGGTCCTCTCTCTCACGTGTCAAGGCTTCAATTTCTTCATTATCAGTCTGTTTGAAATCATTTTCAGCCGAGAAGGCTTCAAGCTTGCCTTCGAGAGATTGATTCTCAGCTCTAAGTTGTTGGATTTGCTCCTCGAGCTCTTTTACATTCGATTTTGCATTTTCAAGTTCGTTTTCAGCTTGTTGAAGTTCTGAAGTCATTTTGTCAGCGTTTGCTCGGCTTGCTTCGAGTTCTGATTGTAGCTCCTTTATTTTAGCCTTTTGCATTTTAAATTATATATTTCATTCAACATATAACATGCACTACCTGAAGATCCTCGTCTGCGTTATCGTTAGCGCCCCACAAATCATTTAAGTCTGATTTTTGATTCTGGGTTGCTCTAAATTGCTCGATTTCTTCTTCTTTTTCGCGTAATTTCCCTTTCATTTCTTTCTTATACGCTTTGAATTCTTTTTCGAGCTCATCGAATTTATCCTATTTTGACAACGATTGTTAGTAATGGATTAGTATTATTATTGTCATCACTACCTTATAGATATCAACTGATAGTGTATAGTTTGAAGGTTCAAAACTCCAAATATCCTCCTCTTTCTTTTCTCCTGCACTAGCCTGTTTACTCTCTAACTCTTGAATCGTTCTTTGATTCTCTTCGATAGTTTGCTCCAACTCTTTTATTTTCTCCTGCAGTTGATCGTTTTCTTCAGCCAGCTCCATTTTCTGCAACGTCAGCTCTTGTGTCTGTTGCTCTAGCTGCAGTTCGTTAGATAACCCTCAGTAATGGGGAAAAAAAAAAATTCACCTTCTTTATTTCTGAATTAATTTTATCAGCAGCATCTACGCTCATGGATTTGGAAACATGTTGCTCTTCGATAGCGACATTTAATTCGTGTTTCGTAGATTCCAGCTCGTTCTTCATCTCATCTAACTCTTCCGTGGTCTGATAATACCCAAGAAAGGCTTGGTAAGATCTCGGAATAGAAGCAAATGTACCTGATGAAGAAGACTCTTAAGTTTCTCGAGTTTTTCGCTCGAACCATGATTATTAGCTTCTAACTCCCTTTTTTCTTCTTCGAGCTGGTTAATTCTTTCCTCAAGTTCAGCAACGGTTGTCTCTAGCCTTTTCACCTCCAGACCAGAGTCATGTGAGGTTTGCTCAATTATCTTTTGTAGTTTAGCTATCTCAGCACCCTTCGATTCACGCAAGGCTCTTAATTCGTCTTGCAGAGATTCCATTTCTGTTCCCTGCTGATGATTCTCATTGACTCGCTGGTCTTCATACGTTTGGATATCTGCTTTTAAATTCTCAACTTCCTGAACTTTTCTCTCAAGCTCTTCCTCCAAACGATGGACCTGAGCTTCCAATTGATTAATAGTCTCCACCTGCGACTCTCCGTTCTTTCGCAACCATTCGTTCTCGGATTGTAGATGCTCTTTGCTCTCTTCTATTTCTCGCAGAATCTCATTGCATCGCTCAATCTCAGCTTTGAAAGTCGCTAGCTCACCTTTATGCTTTTCATTTGAGTCTTTCACGCCTGCCTCTAGCAGCTCTATCTCCTCCTTTAACTCTCGATTCTCATCGGTGAGCTGTTGCACTGACTCTTGCTGTTTGAGCAGCTCTTTTTGCAAAGTTTGATTTTCTTCCGTCAACATTCTTCTTTCATTTTCTACCTGCTGAGCGGCCTCAGTGCTACCTTCTTCGAACCTCTCTCTTTCTCTTTGCAACTCTTTTTGACTGTGATTTAAATCAAGCTCAAGCTCCTGAATTTTCGCCGTTAATTCCTTCGCTTGCTCTTTGGACTGCTTTTCGGCGCTTTCAGCTGCTTCAAGTTCTTGTTTCGTATGTTCTAACTCTTTCGTCAATGCCTCCATTTCTTGCTCATGCTGCTCTATTTTTTCCTGATATTCATCAATTTGCCTTTGCAGTCTCCTCAGCTCATTCTGATGAACATCATCAGTCGACTGTTTTGCAGCAATCTCGTTTTGTAAATTAGTCATGATCTGCTTTGATGCATCGAGCTGGTGCTTTAATTCTCCAATTTCTTTTTCATAACTCTCCAAATCACCTTGAATGCCGTCTTGCTGGGCTCGCATCGACTGTATTTGGTCTTCTTTTTTCTTTAGTTCTCTCTCTGAGTTCTCTAACTGACGGTTTAGGTTCTCAGTAGTTGATTTAAGTTTCTTCTTTTCAGAATAGAGCTCATCCACTTGTTTCATCAGATCATCGACCTGTTTATTTAGTTCTTTCGCACTGTTTAATTGGGTTGTTATTCTTGAGACTTCCTCCTCTAAATCCTCTTTCTCAGATGTGAGGCTTTCGATTTGTTTTTTGGCGCTATCCGCATCTTGCTCTAGAGTTCTGTTTCTTTCCTTTTCAAGTTGGCTTTCTTTTTGTAGCACCTTAATTTGCTCTATCTGATCTGAAATCTGCTTTTTGAATTGATTGATTTGACCGTTTAATGCGTTAATTTCTGCCTCTTTCTGTCCAAGACCCTGAGTGGAAGAGCTCACTTGGTTTTTAAGAGCATCATATTGACTTTCGAGAGCTTGGTTTGCTTTTCTGAGCTCATCGTTCTCCTTTTTCGCTTGATTAACCTGCGCCACGGTGTCTCTCTCAAGACCCTCATTCTTTTGCCTTAAAGAGCTAATTTCTCTGTGAAGTGTCTCATTTTCTTGCTTCAGGGCCGAGAGTTGGTTCGTTAAATTCACATTAAATGCTTTTTGCTCTTGGAGATCCTTATTCACTCTTTGGAAGTCGAGGCCTCCAGCATGAATCTGATCCTTTAATTTTTTTGACTCAGTAGCGAGTTCAGCTTTCAACGACTCAATGTGCTCAAGCATAGATTTTTTCTCATTGCCGAAGGCAAGAAAAGTATTCCGGGCCTTTTCGAGCTGCTCTTGAAGAGCCGCTATTCGCTTATCTTTTTCTTCTAGAGCCTCAATGTTTCTTCGATTATTACCCACCTGCTGGGTTAGTTGACTTATTTCTCTATCTCTCGAAGCCACTAACTGTTTCAGATTATCGTTTTCTTTTTTCAACGTTTCAACTAGCTTGTCCGCATTTGAAGACATTCCTTGTTTAAGAGTATCCTCTTTGGAAAAGGTCATTTGGCTCAACGTCGACGTAATTGGTTCTTGTTTTTTGAACTCGTTCCCAAGCGGTCTATTCTTCGCGATTTCCTGTGTTTTTACTGAAGATAAGGCATAAATACTCTCTGTTATTATCTCAACATTATACCTTCTTGCCTATTTTCCTTTTGGTCACCAAGCAGACTGAATGACGGCTTTGTTAAAGAGGTAGTCAGTCTATATGCCAAATCATTTAAATGTTTTCTCAGCAAAATGTTATACCCAGGTTGCTCTGCTTGCTTCACACTTCTAAATCTAAGATGCACGGTAACTGTGGCCCTAGGATCCGGGCATTTTTCTAGTTTGAAACTTTCTGTTTTATCTTGTCGAGAAGAACGGGTTAGACTGAAAGGAAGTTAAGCGATGTGGGGTACAGAGTATTTCCTGATTGAGATATGAGGAAAGGTCAATATCACAACCTCCTGCAACTTTTTTGCCTTTAGGTACGTTGATGATAACGAGGAAATTGCACTTGTTGAAAAAAGCTGTAAGGGCAAGAGCGAAAGTCTGAAGTTACTGTTTTTTCTTGGAATTTTCTGAGCATTTTATCATAATAGAAAGTACAAGAGAGTGGCATTGCCTCTTTAAACTCGCAGCTTGCAGATTTCACGTCAAATTCTTTAAGTGAGGTCTCTTTCTTGGTCCCACCTAGGAATGAAGGGGATGAAGTTCTCGTTAAGTTCGTGATATACCTTGTTTTAACGCTACTGCTAAATGGCAAGGAAAAGTAACAGCCAAATTCACACGTTCGATGACTAAATCGATATCGTATGGCATTACTATGATATTAGGATCATTTTGAGGTGATGACTCCATCATGTTCAAATTGAGACGACGAAATTATTTTTCCGATTTTCAAATCTTTAATTTTTCTCAAGGCTTCAAACACTCAAGTTATTGTTTAGAATGATTGTTTGAATTATATGGTATCAAAAACAAGAGTTACCGGTCCAGCAAAATTACATCTTAGCAGCAATTCTTTCCCAGATATAAGCTATAAAAGGATCTCCTCACAGACATTTCAGTGAACAGAAATGACAATTCATTGTGACACCATGCAAATGTGTTAATGAAAGTAAGTAATATTTGTTCTCTATTTGATTTCACTTAGTTATTCTAACAATCAGTCCAGAAAAAGGCTTATATAATGTGGATTCGTTTACAATAGATGCTGATAAGTTTTTCGATTACCTTAAATATTCATTCAACACCCATTCATTACATTAAAATATGTATACATTAAAATAAATTGCCTCTGATCTCAAATAATATCCAACTGTGAGCCAACCTTAACTTATCGAAATATTCATGCAAGCTCATGAGATAATCTGAGAGCATCAATTAAGTTCCATGTAATCGGCTTATTATATCGAAAATTCCACTGCTATTACGCATGAGACTCTGGCTCTTTTCCAGAATCTTTTGCTGCTGAAGAAGTCTCGATACTGAATTTCGCATTTGGATTTTTCTTTCTGTAATCTTCGATTGCTTTCTTTATTCCGTCCTCAGCGAGCATGCTGCAATGTAGTTTGATAGGCGGCAGCTTCAAATAAGATGCAATGTCTAATTTGGACATAATAAGTCATCAGAAAAAAATCATTTTTCACCAAAAAAATATACCTGTATTTTTGATGTTAACGGCCTCATCCAAAGTCATTCCTTTCACGAGCTCTGTGACGTATGAACTGCTAGCTATTGCCGACCCGCAGCCGTATGTCTTTGAAAAAATGAATTAATATAAGAAAAGAGAGGACAATTCTACTTTAAAAACGGCTTTCTCGATCTTACCTTCGTCGTTTACTTTAATTTGGAGCTTCATCACGTCTCCACATGCAGGTGCACCAACAAGTCCTAATTCACAAGGTTATTCAGAAAACGAAATTTCTTTGTTGAAATACCTGTGCCGACGTTTTTGTCATTTTTATCAAGACTGCCGACGTTTCTTGGCTTCTCAAAGTAGTCAATAACGTTTTCATGGTAGGCTGCAAGAGCTCTGTTCACTAGAGATTTGGTAATCCCAGTTTTCTTGAAAAGGTTTAGCATGTTATGGAGGTTTGGGTTTTTAATAATATTGGAATCACGGAATATTATAATTTCTGAAAGGAAAAGAAGCCTAATAAAATATTATTGAATTAGCTCTTACTGTCCGATACTGGTATTGATGCAATTTTCAGTTGATTTAGCGACACATTTCACATGTTAGTCTAATATTGATGAAATTTGTAAGAAACGCCTTGCTTTAAGTATAGTACATTACTAATCATGGTTATCTATTAAGTTCTGATGAGAGTTTCCTTGAAGTCTGTACTTGGGAGTCAAATTAGGCATATTCGAGCTATAATATAGAGAAAACTGTGAAAATTTTGGGTTGCAGAAATGTGTCAGTGAGAGTGAAAAAATGAAAAACAGTGGCAATACGTGTAATCAGATTTTTACTATTTCTTGCTGTGGGTTTTCGCGATGAGAGAAGGTGGCTGTGTAGTTGTCCTCATATCAACAATGAAAGGCTAATTTCAGTATGTACTGACTGGACTTCTCTGGGAATCAATCAGTTCTGATTCCAGAAGCAATTAATTAATATTTAAAAATTGGGGGTGCTTCATTCTCTGTAGTTTTTGAAATGATATGGGGTTTTTCGCTTTTCTATTTTTTTGTCTATTTGCTGGGGGGTAGAATTGTTTCATGTTATTGGATTGGATAATTTGGATATTTTTCATTGCTTATTGTCTTGAGAATAGAGTGTAGCCAAAAATTCTGTTTTGACGATATTTTTTGTATGTGTATGTATGCCATGACTACACAAAATTGCAAAAGAAAGCTTCTTTGCCCAAAGAATACGAGTAAAGCCCAAAAGGTATTACAACCCAAATATGTTTGATCGCGTTAAGGTTTGTGGCTCCTATCAATCTGAGCAACTCTTCTACAATTACTGACGTCATACATTATATACTTCCATTTTGTGGAAAGTATTATATATCTTTGCCTTTTTCATTTTTTACTTCAAGTGTGCTCTGAAAGTAATTTTAGTTGTATTGATACACATTTCATAATTATCAGGATATATACATCTAGTTATTAAAACTAATTTCCGATATACTATTAATTATTAACTTTGATTTGTAATTACTAATACTTTAGCGAGAAAATCGAATTATTGTGAATAAAACTCCTAACTTAGTATAATTACTGATTTCGTAGTGATTGTACTCTACGGATACATAGCCATTTTCCCTTTTTATAGCATTTTTAATGAATTGTATTAATCAAATTATAATTTCAAATTTTTAAGAGGAAAAAAGAAAAATAAAAATACATATAGATGATAGATGTGGTAAAGGGAATAAATTGAATTATTTCACATGAGATTGCATTTTACGATTAGCTATGAAATAAGTACAGCTGATAAATTCAAAAAAGATTGGGTAGTGGGTAGTTTCGATTTTCAGACACTCAATAGGTAGAGGGAAAGAATGAATTCTATAAGGGAAAGACGAAATCCATAACAAGCTCGAGATATTTCTCCGTTAATATGTGAGATTTCTTTCACAAGCACTAAAAAGTTATCCAATATCTCTAATTGATATGAGAAGTGCTCACAAAGAACAAAACTAAAAAATCTCAGATAATTCAATAATTCAATAATTCAATAATTCAAAAACTGACAGCAGTTATATGAGGATTAATATATAACCTTTATCTATCTAATGAAACATTTTTTTGAGAACATTACCATTTCTATTCTCTTCACCTAGAAGCTTTAGTGCTATCAGCTTAAAAGGCAACATGTAAGGAGAAATAACATCTGGAAAAACGTTTTCTTTTCCATTGCACTGAATAAGATACTATGTATTTTCAAAGAAAGCAAGCTACCACAATGAAGCTCGACACAACGAAATCTTCTTAATTTGCTTTCTATTGAGTTCTGTGTACAAACAAACAAGTTGCTTACATACAAAAGTCATAGTGCTAAAATCTCTCGTCCACTTCAATAAACCATGAGATTTGTAAAGGTACATTACTTCTGAAACTATAGGCGACTCTTCAAGCATCTACATCCTAACGTTTTTATTTCAAAACATTGTTATTATAAAGAAAATATCGAGCTTATGTTCTTATCTACCTTATTTTCTACTCTAATGGATATTCAAGACAGACATTGAGCGAGTCTATAGTATATACAAAGCGGAAATTATTTTGTAAGAGAATTTGGTCTTTGCAAACGAAAGTACACACTTTCATTCGATTAATATTTAAATCTGAAATTTCTTTCTATTTAAACTTAAATGGGATTACTACAATTAACTGAAAAATAAATTTCTAGGCTTCCCAGTCTCGCATGTAGTTTTCTCTAATTCTATTTCTTGAATTGCGTCAGTATTCGCCTCCACTATCGCAGAAACGGGCTCCATTCTCAATTTTGTGCTGGTCACTTCTTTTTCAATTCGAGGCTCTGCTCTTTCCAGTGAAAAGCTCGCTCTATTTACATCATTTGTACTAGTTTTCTCCTTTCTTTCTTGAACAATAGCTGCTGGCTTAAATTCATCTAATTCGATTTCAGACTGATCTTTGTCAAGCATTGAATTAATCTTTCTGAAGATATTCATCTCCACAGTATCGATGCTGCTTGTTGAGCTCGTGTTGCGGATGGTAGGAACTGCCCACAACTCAGTTTCCGTAGCCTCTGCTCTCTCATTTGTGGCTTGTGTTGACATTTCGCACGTATCAGCAAGAGCACGAGCTTGTGCCTGAGCGCTAAATCTGCCCTCGAGAGCTTTAACGTACTTCTTCGTTCTACCTAAGGCCTGGTCGACCTTGGCACAATTCAGGCGATCTTCTCTGTTGAATTTGTTCTTCAATTCGTTTCTAGTTCTTGTCTCGAATACCAAGGCCATCATAGAAAAATCAGGACCAAACATTCCGAGGAGCTATTCAAGAATTAGAACTTTCGTTATTAAAATAGTATTTTACCTTATAGAAGAGGTTATCCTCCTCCTCGGTCCATTTTTTGGACTGGGTCTTCGTTCTGAAAGACATTGAGTTCAAAGTTTTAGGCTTCGACACAGCGAGTTCATGTGCCTTGTCTTTGAGGGATGGCAGCGCAGCGATGTTGTCTTCAAGCACGATTTTGCCATCTATTATCTTGAGAGTAGGTGCTCCTGTGAAAGGCACTTCCTCAGCCTGGCTAGCAGTGCCTTGGGATGAGCTGCTCTCCTGAGGATGTAACTCAACAGCCTTGAAGTCTTTTTTGGCCCTCATTTCTCTCAATTTCTTCGATTTCTGTTCATTGAGTAATTTCTAATATCAAAATCTAAGCAACTCAATACGGCTAACAAATAGTTACCTCTGCTTCCATTGGCGAGCCGAACTTGTCGTTTTCGATGATCTCTTTGATAGTAATGGTTGGTGCAAAGTTATCCTTTGCCAAGACAACCTTCTTCTTTCTACCTCTCTTTTTTGGACCGGTTGGGATTGGCTCTTCGAAAGAGATGCTCTCAGGGAAGTTGAGAAAGGAGCCTTCGGCTCCGGCCATCAGTGACTGACAGTCGCTGTTAAGAAGTGCTTCTGTGTTGAATAATTTGAACATTGGTATAGAGTTGGTCATATTGAAATTGTTTTCAATAGGAAAAGTCATAAAGTTATTGGTCTAAGGGTTTGTGTTTGCCATGGTGTTAACCAGGAGGCGTGGTGACTTTAGCAAGCGAAGGTCATGGGTTTTGTTAGTAGTTTAAAACTGAATTATAGAAAATTGAGTATTCGACTTTTAATTTAAGACGGAACAGCCAATCAGATTCGATTCAGTTAGTTCTTGTCAGAAACGATTAGTATCGTCAGAAAAAAATATATTATCGGATAAGCAGCGTGCGATTATTAAAATAGATGGCTCTGCCTCGCTGACTCTAGAAGTTTCAGTGCTGATAGCAAAATCAACCTCAATTTCCTTTGACTTTAGGGTGCTGGAAACAGGCAGTCTGTGGTCTGCGAGTGATTCATTGGAATTTTCTGGAAACTAGTGAATTTATTCAAATTTAGCATATTTTGAAAGAAAACGGGAAATTCTTCGCATTAGTCAACCTATTTCAAGGATCGAATTCCAATCTTAATGGCATGAGCTGGAAAGCAGCAGCTTTTTCGATTTTCGTCGAAATGAAAAGAATAAATCATAGTAATGACTAATAACTTTAGTTTTTCAGAGCTAGTTTTCGATTTTCGTGTAAGGAGAATGACTTAAAACTGGTTAATCGTTCTTAGTTCGATATATTGGCTCTGATTGCATAATTCATCAAATATTTATCTAGATCAACTCCATATTTGCTAATTAGACTTAATGAAGCGAGAGTCGCTTGTGTAATGCTAATTTAACTTAAATTGACGAGTTCGTGCTGTTTATCTTTTGATTTTATCTTCACAGAAATCAAAAACTCACGAACCTTTCTTTTTCGGAGTCATCGAAAACCCAGCAACCGAAATTAAGGTGTTGAAATTCGCAGTTCATTTAATTTTTTTCTTATCCTCCTGAAGTTTTTTTTTTTTGCTGATTTGAAACCTCTCGATACCAATATTACGAAGTTATATCATTCACGGTGAGCCTGATACTAATACTGACTTAACGCTGTTTGATTAATTGATTTATTTCCATTGTCTAGACGTTTAATCAGTAATTATCGCATTTTAGGTAGATTATTTGAAATCTCTCTTTAAATTCCTCATCAGAAATCCATTAGTATCGGTGCTCTACCATAACCCTCCTTGTATACATTGTATACATTGACATTTTTAAGTTCCAGGCAACCTCATTAATATTTTGGCAAAGGGGTTAATATATTTCATACAAAACATGACGAAAATAAATTCAACGTGTTAGAAATAAGAGCCATTATTATCAAAAAATGGCCTTTTTTTAAAAGATTTGAGAATTAGATATTGAACAATGTCAAAGTACTACGTTTTAAGATAGATTCGACTCGTCCTCCAGTTCTTCTGTTTCGTTTTCAATCACTCCATCAGCTCCAATATCCGGAATCTTTCTATGGAACTTTAAAGTTGAAACCGTATGCAGTTTGTTTTTTCTTTTTCTAATAACCGGACCAGGCGTATCTTCCTCGTTGAACTCAGCCTCCATAATTTCCGGACGCTTTATTAACCCTGACATCGGTTCATGTAAAAAACCTTGTCTTGCATTTCTTCTAACATTGCATTTAAGATTCTGAATTGTCGCAGACATTTTCTTTGCAGAGACTTTTTTGATCTGTTATATGTGATTAGCAAGCTCTTATAATGATAAGTAGAATACATTCTGAATCCAAGGATGTGCAAGTGCTTGTGAAGGAGAATACCTCTCCTTGTAATTTTTGTTAAGGAGATGGATGACAAGATCTTTAGCTTCAGGTGAAACTTTTTCCCAAGCAGCCTCCTGGAAGCTGATTTCTCCTTTCTTGATGAGTTCAATAAGATCGCTGACACTTAAATTGAGTGAATCGATTAAATAAATGATGTTTTGCGAGAAATTAGTTACTATTCCGCTTGGAATGGCTGACAGCCACTAAGCATCGTATACAACACGACTCCGGCGCTCCACATATCGACAGCTTCGCTAATAAAGAGAGAAAAATGAAGTAAGTAAGTTAGAAAGCTAAGACTTGAAAGAATTACGTGTATTCAGTATCAGTAAAAACTTCTGGAGCAGTGAACGCTATGGTTCCTGTGTAAGTCCACATGCGGTAATTCTCGTTCGATAAACCAGTATAGCGAGACTTTTTGTCTTCTTCAGAAAATTTGGAGACATTGAAATCCGTAATCTTGACAATTAGCCCATCTAATAACAAATTAATGGTTTGAACGATAAGTTTTTTTTTTCAAATAGCATACCTTCAGAGACGAGTATATTGTTTGGCTTCAGGTCCCTGTGGCAGACGCCTTTAAAGTGCATGTATTGTATCGCCAAAAGTATTTGTTTAAATGTCGTGGAGGCGACGTATTCTTACGTCATGTCATTTAAGATACTCGAACTAAATTCAAAAGGATACCTGAATAAGAGCCGTGCTCGTGGATGACGTCAAACATTTCTCTTCCTTTGACAAGTTCGAGGATGGTGTATATCTTATTTCGAGACTCATCAACATAGAGTTCAATGACTTCGACAATGTTTTTATGCTTCAACTTCTGTAAGTTTCGAAACTCAGTGATGATCTAGTCAATATCACTCAAAAATGATTTATTGAAGAATATATTACCAAGACTTTGAGCTCTTCATCTCCTCTATAATTCACGATCTTGACAGCATATTCCTGCTTGTTCGCTTTCTTTATGCATCTTTTAACCGTACCTGAAGTCCCCTCTCCGAGGATTTCGTATTCTTCGAAGTAGTCATTGAACGAGTTGGTAATGTAATGCACATGCTCATCAGGCGAGCCGAATTTTTCTTCTTCATAAGAAACAAATCTTTGGAAAATTGTATGCGTCATTGGTGTGACATCCTCAATAATTTCATCTACATTTCGACTTTATTCACTGTCAAATCATGAATATACTCTCAAAAACATCCGGGAGATTGTCGATACGGATATTCTTCATTTCTTCTGTACCGCCGACTTTCTCCTCTTCGCTTGCGACTTCTATCGATTTTCTACTTCCAGTAGAAAATAAATTATTTTCCGGAGAGAATCCTTCGCAGTCAACAGGTGTTTTCTCATTTTTTATATTGAGATTATTCAATGAAGTGGTTTCTATTTGTTTTATTGAAAAATTATGTATCTACGTGTATTGAGTAACGAGTTACTTGTAGTTGTGTCACTGTTATCAGCAGCCTCGAGTCCATTCTCATTTTTCTTGCTAATATTCTCTCCACTGCCAAAAAAACTCTGGGTGCCTGTAACTGATAACGAGAAGTGAGCTAGAGTTCGAAGTTAACAACGAGATGAAGCAGCCAGCGTTACTTCTCATGTTAGCTCGAATTCTCTCAAAATTTTTCTTCTTGTCAGACATAGTTCCCAAGGCAGGGCTATTGCAATCAGATTTTGGAAGTGCTTTTGCATTATCGACCTCGAATTCCTTTTTACAGAGATCCGAGACCGTCTGAACGATCGTATGATCAGTAAAAAGGGAAGCTAATAAAGTAGAGGTAATGGTGAGCTAGCTGTTGGCGTAGTAAGAAATACGTCTGAGCCGAGCCCTCATTTGTTCAAGTTTCGTGTTTTTAGACGGAGAAGTCTTGTCGCCAGGACTGGCATTGGCATCTTGAGATTCGTGCAACATGGGTATTCTTTGCTGAAAGTAAATTTTTATTGCAGTATACTGCTGATATTTTAATTAAATAACTCAGTTGAGAATGAATTTTGGACAACCATGATTTTTAAATATAATTCTCAAGCGTAATAGCGCTTCAAAGCAAATTTTAACTTACGAAAATGACCCCCAGGGAATTCTCTTCGCTTGAATAGGTCACTTGCAATCAAAATTACTTTTCTATCTCGAGTGAGCTGGTTACAATAGGAGAAAAAAACAGTATTATCTAAAGTCTTGAGTAAAGTTTTGTAGCCCATATACTAGTGTTGGACATAATACAGTGAGATATTGCGAAAGAAGTGAAGTACGCTCGATGTATAGATGCTATTGGATTGATTGAAAACGGATTCTCTTGTATCAAGAAAAAAAAATAAAACATTTAAATTTTATCATCCGGTTAACTAAGAGCCTAAAATTACAGGCATGCTTCTGCACGAATTTTTATCGCGGATGGATACGATCAAAGCGATAAGGGAAGAAAGCAGAAAGCGAACCCCAGCGCGGATTTTTACTTCTCAGAACCTGAGCTCCAAAGATCCAAAGCACAAAAATGTATTATCAAGACCATCATATTTCAACACCGACACCAAAGCTGAAGAGCCGAAGATTATTCAACAAACACCTGAGATACTGCCTAAACATACCCGAGCCGCCTCTGCGGAGTCTTTTCGTACACGGTCCGGAGCAATAAGGCAACAGTCAACCTACAATCTCTCTGAGTATCAAAAATCGCGAACTTCTTTATCTACCAACGAATCGAGATTTAATTCAACGCCTATCCGGTTCACTCGTACGATGAAGTCTCTCACTCAAAGGTCCTCTCAAGAAACCGACCGCTTTACCCCAATGAATATACAAGAGCAGCAAATAACAAATCCAACAGAGGGTGAGGATCCAAACAATAAAAACATCCAAACTTCCTTTGCGAACTGCCCGGTGATCACCGAGCATAATGTGAGCAGTCTCATTGAATATACCTCGAGAACAGGTCACGTCATGTCATCTCGTAATATCTCGGCGATGAATATTCCCACTGAAATGCAGGAAAAACTCGCATCCTTTCCAAGAATACCGTCGGCTAAGGATGTGCCTGTAGTCAAAGAAGTCTCGAGGCCAAGCACGAAAAGAACTCAATCAAGGTCGAGCGAAAGGAAGACGCCAGTACAGATTATAAAAGTAAAAAGAACGGCTTGGGACTCAATCATTCATCAGAAAGTGAGCTATGAGCAGAAGCACCTTCCGCCTCACGTGGTAAACGCTCTTGAGAAGATAAATAAGGTGGAGGAAGAGAAGATAAATAAAGTAGAGGAAGCGAAAGTGAAATCTTCAAGCAAACGAACTCAGAGTCAAGGAAAAGCGACGCCAATCCCTCAAGCAGTTAATACAGATTATGGAGGGATACATAGAGTCTGGTCGTATCGGCTATTCAAGCCTGGGACAGGAGAATTTCGCTCTTCAAGTCAGAAAAGGGCATCATCGCAGACTCCGGAGTATCTTCAAAGAAACACTTTTAACGAGAGAATAGAAAGTTGGCAAAGCAAATTAAAGAGAAAGACTGATACAAACTCACTGAATTCATCAAGCGTGGCTGAAGTTGAAACCGATAGAGTTTCCTACTACTTTTCAAGTGGATTAAAAAATTGTACTGAAGACGCAAAGCAAAGGGTGTCTAGTGATGAATCAGTTTTCTCTCCTAAGCGTGTAAGGTTCGACCCAATCGCGAATTAATTAGAATAGAAAAGTAATGGATTTGTGACTTAGACAATAAATTTTTGATAGCAAACTGCTTTTTTTATGAAAAAGATAAGAATTTATGAAATGGAATAAAGAAAGTTTTTTCATTATTTATTATTTTCGTCAATTATATCAATGCGATAATAATAATATCTTTTGTTAAGCGAATCAATTTCTCAACTTTTTGAAATGAAATACTGAAGAGATTGCTCAGTCTTGTTTTCTAAGCAGAACTAAATATTTTTCAAAAAATTAATGTATTACAGGCTCAAAAATATAAATTGTAAAAAATGCTCATTCAATGCGATTCAAAGAATTCGCATGGGTTCCTTGTAAAATATGTATTTCCCTCACGATTTACAACAATAACCGCGTTTTGCCCAGATCACTGCATCGAACAAGGAGCGAATGCGAATGATGCGAATCATTTCTTTTCAAATTATCGCTTCGAGCTTTAACATCTTGGATCACCTGCTCAATCTCCTTAAATGAGAGGGGCTTTACAAAGTATCTAAATCCTTTGATGGCACCATCTTCATTCAAGCACACGTTCTTCGTCTTTTCAGAGGATTCACCTGTGAGGAAAACGATTGGAATATGCTCAATGTGATGAGTTTCTTCGTATTTCCTGATCTTTTCTGAGGCTTCGATTCCATTTAACCCCGGCATATTCACATCGAAAACAAGGAATCCAAAATAGTTCGGCCCTCGGCGCTTATACTCTTCAAACGCTTCCTTTCCGTCGCTCACACAAACAACTTCTTTCATACCTGCCTTTTCGAAGAGCTTTTTGGTCACGTCTTGCGAATACAACGTATCATCGGCTATTAGTACTCTAGCTTTACTAGCTTTCTCCAGACAATACGCTTTCAAAAACTTCGTGTCTGATAAACTCTTGGTCACTGGAACCAGCACTGACAGGCTTTCTTCCGACATCGGGACCACTCGAGCTATCGTTTTCGCTTTGATGGTGGTGATAAAAGACGTTCCTATGTCTTTGATGCTGTTGACTCGAGCATCTCCGCCCATAAGCATACAAAGCTCCTTAGTAATCCAAAGGCCCAACCCAGTGCCTTTCTGTCGTTTTCCGTTATCTTCACACACTTGGGAATATTTCGAAAACAGTTTCTGGGATTGCTCGGACGTCATTCCGCAGCCCGTGTCGATGACTTCGATTCTTAAGAATCCAACCACGTTTTCGTGCTTGTGTTGGTAAATAGAGGCAGGGAAGTGCTTTTGCGTCAGCGTGAGCTGGTAGTTCTCTTGTTGAGTAAAGGGATTCAGCAGGTCGCAAGGGAAATCTGGATAGAGATTGTTTGTGAGGTCAGTTGAGCTGCCTACAACAAATGAATTTCTCTGACTAGGCCTAAAACGAACTTTCTTCGGAGTATTTGCGATTACTTGCTCGGTTCCAACGTCGTCATGCAACTCTTCGAGGAATCTCGATTCAAATACAGTGTCATCGAATTCAGATTCCTTGACGAAGCTGACCGCAATGCGGATACTGCCAGTATCAGTGAATTTCAGCGCGTTGCTTACTAAATTCAAGAGAATCTGAGTAACTCGATGCTTATCGAAGTTGAGGTGACGTGGAACAGACTTATGCACTTCTAAAATACCCTCTAGGTTCTTTTTCTTGATGAGAGAGCAGGTCATAGACCAGAATGATTCAATGAAACTGAAAATATCATGGTTTTGAGGGTTAAAATCCAGTTTTTCTTTTTTCAACTTATGAGCATCGAGCAAATTGTTGACTATGTGGAGTAAAAATTCGCAACTGAGACTCGCGCTTCTCAGGTGCTCCTTTAACTCATCCGCAGGAATCGGAGTCGTTGCGAGTTCAATGCTTCCGAGTAGAGAGTTTACAGGGTTTCTGAGCTCGTGTGAAAATTTGAGGAACACCTCTTCCTGAGCCTCCTTTTCTTTGAGAGCGTCCTTTGCTTTTTTCAACTCCTCCTTCAGCTTAGAGGTCTCTTTCGTCGTCATGATAAGAGTGTAGAGGGATCCTATTGCCAAAGCCAAGAAAATTAGAGTGCCGTCTTGTTTAAAGATCTTCGTCGATAACCGCTGAGGTGAATGACTAAAATACCACAGCCAACCCACGATATTCGCAGTTGTAAAGAAAGAAACGTCCTTTGATGGCAGCGAGAGCAAGGGAATAATCGAAATGATTCCCAAGTTGACGATGTATGCCCACTTCACGCTATCAGAGTCAAAGGAAGCTATTATTGGAGAAATCACCGCGAACAGGCACAGTGAGAAGATTTTGGAGACAGTGTCCATGTTTGGTGAGGTTTTTTCCTTGAAAGTTGAAGTTGCGATCATCACTAATGCATCCATCGCCGGAAGCCATAGAGGATAGCCAGACACGCTGAGATAAATGATACTATGGAGTACTATCCTGAAAACTGTGAAAGGCGCCGTACCCAGTTGAAATTCTGAACTGGATCTTGCAGACATTTCCTTTGACTGTATCTATTTTTTTCTAAAGGTTATAAAAATTTACAGATGCTGGTTATCTATTGCTAAGCATTTAACTTCCGATAACTTTTATTCTGGGAATTTTTCAGAGCTTGGTTATTAGAAATAAAATCTTAATAAATTTATTATTGTGGATTAAGATGCCAGCATGCTCTGCCTAATTAAAAAATTTAATGAAAATAATCAATAAAATTTTAATAATTTAATTTCGGAACCAGCGTTAAAAAGCTAGCCGGCATTCTTCCCAGAATTTATGGATTAGACTGGGTGTATTCTCGTGAGCTGACTTCGAGGGGTGATGCGCAAGTTGGGTGGATTCAGGCTTATTGGATGGTGAACTCAGAAGTCATTTTCTTCACTTTTTTCGCTCATGAATGCATCTCGAATACATCTTTGAAAAGATTTTTATTTGAGAAATATTGGGAAGGAAATTTGGGAATAAATCCAATTCATTAAATATTGTTTGATGAGCTTAGAAAACATGCTGGTCACTCACGAAAAGCGATTCTGTGAACTGTGCCCAGGACACCCGAACACCATGAATATTTCATTGAAACTAATCATATTTCATAGATTAAGATAGATTAAGGGTCTGTTTTTTTATCAGACGCGAATAAGTAAATTAGAGGTTGCTTTACATTGTCCGTTGAACGAACTAATTGCGAGTGGGTCCTAAAAGGAATAGAATTTGATGTAAAGAACTGCTATTTCGAAAATAGATAAAGTTCTCGTTAGACCCGAAAAACACTGAGGAATGAGTCCATTTTCAGGTGGAATTGAAAGGTTATTTTGAGTTCTACGATGCAAGACTGGTTTGACCGGTGTGTTTTCTGTGATAATTTCTGCTTGTTTGCGTTTTCTTTGCTTCCTAGTTTAGATTTAGATACCTCGAGATCTTTAATTTATTCCCTCGTTAAGTATTTTAATCCAGCCGGGAGTCCTCAAAATCAAATAAACGTTTCAATCGATATTTCATACCACTAGCAATATGCAAAACAGCCATCTTGTGGATTGGTGATGCAGCAGGGCTGTGCTCTAATAGCCATGGTACATCGTAGTGGATTCTAGATCTTCTATTAGAAAGAAATTTCAATCATTCCATAAGTCAAAATGATATTCTAAAACATGAATTCTCCTCTATTTTACATTAAATTCCTTTAATTAGGGAAAAAGTAATGACTTAGCTGTTGAAGTTGGCAGCTAAAGCCGTTTTCAAAGACTGAAAAACAAGATAAACAGCCGAAGGGAGCCTGAAACAGGTTAAGTACAAACGATACCGCAACTTTGGGCATCAGTAAAGAGAGAAATCCGAGTAGCTCTTATTAGAAGAAGAGAATGTCTAGAAAGTGCACTTCAAATTTAAATGAATTATTTTCTCTCATTTGAGTTACATAGGGAAATTGTTCAAAATAATTGCACCTAATTTAGCATTCTCCATGCTTTTTATCTACAATTATCAAAGTACCTTTTTTTTCGTGGAAGGTAAGTTGTCGACTAGCAATAGATGATACAGTTGCCATATGCATATGAATAAGAATCTAACTCCTCACTTTTAGCTGTGGTCATAGATGTTTTCAATATTATCATCTGAAAACACTACAAAGTAGATTGCTTACTAAAGGTGTTTTTCTCTTGCTGAATAATCATAACTTTACAATTTCCATTCTTCGGATGTGTTTGATCTTTTAACATTTTTTTTCATTAGTGTTTTGAAACCAAATGTTACAATTAAATTTGGTTATTGTAAGTCCGATATGCTAACTTCTACATCCAAGAACTTCTATTGTTATGTCAGAAAATCTAATCATTTGCAATACTGGATATGAATTTCAAATGTGTGCTCTCATTGTTAAATATGAGTACTGCTCAATTTTTTAGAATAAAATAAATAATTTCCTTACAAAATGTAAAATAATCCATGTAGAAGCAAATTATATAAATACATCTTGGGTTCTTGAATGAAAATTATGTACTGTGTAATGAAAAATGGGAAAAATGTTATTCTGTTCAGGTCTATGAAAGTAATGGTGTAACAAGAAATTTGTTGGTAATCGTCAGTCAGAACAAGAATTAAGACTACAAAAAAGAAAATCTTTATTTAGATGTGTAAAATACTAACACTGAGAACTTGATAGGTGTGTATGTATGCGCATCTAGTCTCAGCCAAGCAATATTTAGAAAATCATCATCTTGAAATCTGAGAGTAAATACATTCGGTTACTAATTAATACAGGTTTCTTACTTAACTCCAACTATATTATTGAAAACCAGAATTAGTATCGATCACTAATTTTGCGAATATGATCCTTTACTTCATAGAACTACTTTATTCCATGGAAATTAGTAGCCCTAACATCGAGTAACTAGCCTTAGACGCTCTGGGGGGGAAAAGTGCAGCTTATGCTAAATAGATCTCAAAATTTTATAGATGTCAACTTGAAGAAACGAAAGACTAAGTGATTCACGAACAATTTCTTAAAGAATTTGACGATGATGAATTTCTTAAAGTCTAATATTTTATTGGCAACGCTTCGCGATCATTTCGAATGAGATATGCTTGCTGAGACATCAAATATAGTTCGTTTTCTAATATGAACAAAGGCGTCTTCTCTAAAATTAGGCGCAACAATTCTCCTTTTTTGAGGCATGCATAGCGATAAAGAGGTATTTTGTAACAATTCCGGGGTCCTGCTCACAAATTAGCAATGAGATTTTCTTGAATTTTGGATTTTGATGCAATTTTCTTTTGTTCAAACATATTCTTATTCTTTTCATCTAGAAAACACCTTTTCGCAAATTCTTTTCCTCCTCTGTCGGTTAAAGAATAAGAAATGACCTTGGACTACAGTTTAGATGTTTGGTCAAGATAAAGCTAGAAACCTCATTCACGATCTGGAATAATCGATTGAGCCATTGAAACACCTTCCAAGCTTCTCAAATGACAATATTTCCACTCATTCGTTCTTTATCAGTGTGAAGAGCCAATGTGAGCTGAAATATAACTACTATGAGGAAAAGATTTACTGAATGACCAAAAATTGTGAGAGTTACAATTTCAGAGAAGTTTCCAAACAATAGTTTTTAGAATTCCACACAGAATATTTGCTTGTGACTGAATTTTTCTTAGAAAATTAGATACTGAAAAGATAGCCGGTTTAAATTTAGCTCAATATGTATCGAACAAAATATAGATTTTGTAAATACCAAGCAGACATACAAATAAAATCTCATGAATAGCCAGCACTACGACAATCGGAACGCTAATTTCCTTAACCCTCTCTTCGATAAAGAAAAACGCGAAGCTTTGCTGCGAAAACAAGAATATGAGAGAAATCTTCAACTCAAAGCAGAAATTCTAGAGAAAGAGTTTGAAAAGCAGCTGCTCCAGGAAAATTTAGAAGAAATCAGCACCCAAGAGAACCATCTGAAGGTGTATTTTTCCTCCTCAAAGCTGAAACTAACCCTTTTATAATTCAGCTTAGAGGAGTCTTTGATAGTATCTACGATATGAATCAAAACAAAATAAAAGAGTTGAATCGAATTGATGAGCAAATTGAGCAGATTGAGGAACAAGAGAAGAGCTTAAGTCGAGTCCCTTCTTTTAGATTAGGCAGCTCGAAGGATCTTAGACTTGGACCGAGTGTAATTTCGGCAGATCCATGGAATATTCACGAGGCAAAAGAGCGACAAGCCCAAATGAAGGAAAGAGAGCAGCTGGTTAATGAATTACAGGTGAAGGAAGAGCAAGCACAGATGACTTTGGAGCATAAATTCGACCTCATGTGTAAAGACAATGTAAGAGTATTTGTGTAGACTTGCTCTTATACTTGGGACGCACAGATGATTCTAAAAGAAAGGGTTTATGAACTCTTACGGTCGCTAGGTCATGCAGCCGACAGATTTAAAGACCTTATTCCAGCCGAGTTCACAGCGAAAAATCTAGAAGTAAAAGGAGTTTTCATGCTTGTCTTATAGGTGTCATCCATTAGGCATTGACAATGTTAGAATTGAAAGAAATCCACAAAAAGGTGCAAGAGCTTCAAGAAAAGGAAGATTCCTTAAGGAAAACGGTCCAAGACTATCATAGGGATGTCACAGAAAAACTGAATGATTCGAAGACAAGGATGTCTGATGTCCTTGTGAAGATCGACGTAAGCAATTGAGTTTCTTTGTAAAACTCACGCGAGGGTATTATTAGCAATATCGCAGGCTAAAGGAACAGCAAGAAAAACGTATTGAAGAGCTTGAAAATTACCATATCCACCTCCAAGAGCATAAAACGAACTCACAGCAACTGGTTAGAACCATCGAAGTCCTCGAGCAACTTGAGAAGTAAGCTCTCACTTCAATGAACATCAAAACGAATATTTTATTCAACAAAAAAGAGATTATGTGCTATCGAAGAGAAATTCACGTCCTGAGCATGACGACCAATCAGAAGAGGGATGCAATGACCAAAGCGAGTCTAGTCGAAACTCGAATTGTGAGAACACGACAGCTGCAGATATTTCGGGCGATACCTCTGCAGCAGAAATCCAAGCTTTGATGCAGACACTTGACAAGAACCATTTTTTGTACAAAATTTATGAGTTCTCGCTGAAGCGCAGCAAGGGAGGCGTGCAACAGCTAGCGGACAGACTCATAGAAATTTTTCAAAACATGACTCAAAAAGAGCGTAGCTTGAAGAGTCAGTATGAAGAACTTTCTAGACAAGTAATTCAAAAAACATTCCCCTTCTATCGTTATTCATTCTGTCATTGTAGAAAGGAAAAAAGAGCTCTGAACTGTCTGAATTAAAAGCAAAGCTCCAAAGAATGAAGGCACAAAATAAAGATGAGACTCTCGACAATGAATTAAATGCATTAGTTTCTCAATCGCATATGAGTAAAAAATAATACATTCATTTTATTCATCTTGACTCTTAGATAATACATTGAGCACGGGTTTCATTCCCGTTGGAGATACTGTCTCAACGTTGAATCAAGTATTAGCTGGCGGAGTCCACCAAGTCGATGTTTCAGTACTACTTGATAAAACAGAAGAGAAGCAAACTGCTGCTATAAGTCTTTATGCAGGGATTATTGGAATGCTGTTGAAGTATGCTTGTTATTAGCAAGGAGTGGCTTACATAATTTATGAAGGTTCACCAGCTTAGTTTCGAAAATAGAGGCTCACAACTATTACAGCATCTCAGATGAACTCAAGACGATAGCAAAAGACATTCAAAATTACATTAAAAGCATCAGAGATGCAAAAAGACCCACTTCTTCGAACTCAATCACTGACATTCAGCTCGAGAAAAGCTCAGAAAATAGAGCAACCAGCCGGCCGCAAAGTGTGAATGATTTAGACACAGATATCGATAAGATTAATCCTGAACGCGTTGTTTCGCTGTTCCTGAAAAATTTTGAAGGATTCCAGGAGCACGCAGTTAATTTTAGTGCTTTCTTGCAGAACGTAACTCACTCTCTTTAATCATTTCCACACTCACATTGACTTTAAAGGACCAATTCATTAAAAACTTTGTCAGTCCACAGACGATAAACGAGTACCTTTGCAAACACTCTTCATCATGCATTTCTAAAGAAGAAGGTAATATCCAATGCAATTATTCGAATCTCTAAATCACCTTCAGCTGTCGACGGAGCACTAGAGGATACGACTGACCTTGTCCGAGACGGTAGTAAGATCCTTCTCGAGAGAATCGAAGCTCTGACTGATAAATATATCGAGTTCATCCAAGAGATTTCATATAATTTCCAAGGATGTATATACCTTGACATCGCCTTAGCGAAATATATTAACTACTTTTTCTGATTTTTAGATCAGGAAGAACTAGAATCTCGCAGACAAGCAGCTGGTGTGAAGGAAGATATTGAGGCGAAGAAAAAACTAAAAAGAGTTATCATGCCTGAGAAGCTGAATAATTTGCAAGAAGCGGTTGTTTTGAAGCATTGCAAACTGAACGACATCTCACATCCGAAGCGAAACCTCTTGGAAGAAGAGTCTCAGCTCGCAGCGCAAGAAAATTTCGAATTGAAGAAAGAGGAAGATAATGAAGAACTAAATGATCTAGATGATGAAAAAATCAGAGGGAAACTCACTGGGATAGCCCATAATTTCCTTGAGAAGAAACGAGGCAATTTCTATCGGATAAACAAAATTCAATACCCTTATCAAACGAAACGGCAGCTTGAGCAAGAGTCTCAGAAACAACAGTATATCAGAAAGAAAAAAATGGAAGAAACCCTAACACTGGACCAGCGGGAAGATGTAAACAGTTACCTTGTGCTTCGTTGCATTGCTCATTATTCTTATTAATAGAATTATTTACAAAGCGAGAGAGCGGCTATCAAGCAGAAACAGTCAGAAGACATGCTCAAACTTCAAACGGACAAAGATCAGACTGATGGCAAAGATAACATCACTCCAGGCTACGCGACTGAGAGACCACGTGACATGCTTACTGCTCAAGCGAAGAAGAAAATGATTGAAAATTCTCAATTTATTAACAAAATTCATTTTAGTAAGGAGATTTTAATGGCCTTAACACAATGCTAATTACTTCCTAACTATCAGTTGAAACGCAAATCAACAGCGATAAATACAATAAATTTCGCAGAAGCAATTATGGCAACAACTTGTTTGCTTCGCTTGAGAAGCTCAAGACCGTAGCGACAATTCCCACTCAGAAGCAAATCCAAAGTATAATAGCATAATGAAACCAGTGACATAACTTATTCTGATTTCATAGCACCTAAGAAGAAAGCCAAGAGCACCACGCAACTGGAAGATAGCGATCATCCACTAGATTTCAGGCAAACCCGAATAAAGCAAAGTGGTACACCTACGCCAAGGAAAAGCACAATCCTACCTAAAGTCCAGAATTACCGCCCTGTGACATCAACGGCTACTCTTACGGCCAAAAGACAGTATAATGAGCAAGCAAAAAGCACTGAGCCTTCGTTTGCTGAGAGGAGCGCTTTCCTGCAAGAAACATATGGAGGGAAGAAGGCATCAAGAAAATCGGAGGAAACAGCTAGTCGCACGGTCGATTCGATATTCCATGATACTGAGGTGATCATTGAAAAGATCCTCGCTAAAGGTAATAAGAAGCCCAAAAAACCTCGACTCAGCAGGAAAAATGGAGAGTCGACGGGTTATAACTCTACAGACAGTACATTCTCTACAAAGACGAGAATGCTATTCAAAGACTATGACTCAATTTATGACAACGTGTGTGGATCGATGGTACTTTCGACACCTTTTGGCTCACGCAGCGAAAGGACTAGCTATAACTATGAGCCTTTTAAGTCTACTACTCCGTCAATCCTCGTTGAAAATCCAAGGTTCTAATATCTCGCTTGTGGAGTGAATTTTGGATGTGTATAATATGCTTTAAGGGTTCTGATAATTGACTCAACAATTTTGCAACGTGATTAACAGTAAGAATAAGCAATATTGCGTAATATGTATTAATTTTGCAATCTTGATTAAAAGAATTATGAATGTAATTTCACAGAATATGATTTCTATTGTGTGTACTATGCTACTAAACAACACATAAAACTTTAAACACATTAAGTCGTCAACTCTACTGATATATCATATAGAGAGATCAATGATATCTTTTTGGGATCCTTAGATTTACATTATTAGCATGGACAAAGGATCAACTATATCGAAACAATTAATGGAAAAGGGCGTTAGGAGGATAGAGGACCTTGAATATATATGTTTCTCAGCTTTATGATACACTAATAAATGTGGATTTCTAGAACAAAGAAAGTTGCTTCTTATTGAAGATTCTTTTTTCGATTCTCTCTTTAGTTGTTTCTCCTCTTTGAGCCGCTAAAGGAGGATTGAATAAATAAATTCAATCGCCCTTGAGTTGCTTTGGAATTACCTCTTTGGTGAGATATTACACTTTAATGAAATTGAGGTAATACATCTTCATAACCTATTAACAGCATTTTTCAGCTTTCTCATAAGCTGACTTGAAAAGAGCTTTGTTGAAATAGAATATGTATGAGCACAAGCTGAAAAGTCTAGGCATCGAAAGGATGTTGGATTTCTAATTCTTCGTGGATCAGGAGTAACTCATTAAATTTAATGAGAACTAACTGGCATCAGTAACAATAGCAAAACTTTTGTAAAAATTAAAGTATTTTGAGATCCCAATAAAAGAATTTATGAAGACGCAGCCAAACCCCCTAGCAACTTCTCCAACCTTTGACCTTCAAGGACATATCTCTGTTGAGTGCGAGCTTTCTCTTCTGAAAGACTCATCCATCATCGTCCGAACGGGTGATGATGACAGTCAATGTCGCATCTGTTTTGAAGGAGATACTAGCGACGAGAGTTCTGGAACACTTATCACTCCTTGCAATTGTAAAGGCTCATTAAAATACATCCATGAAGAATGTCTTAAAAAGCAAATCATCGCGAACTCAGTGCATCTTGAAAAAGATCACCACTGCGAGCTTTGTTTGGAAAAATATCGAGTGAAGATCAGTGAAATCGACGATTTCAGTTTCAAGAACATACTTCTCATAGAGAGAAAGAGTATTCTGTTAATAATTTCTGTACTAGTGATTTTGGCCGCTCTCACATACTCGGCTTATTCGATTTTCGAAAATATATTCTCAAAGGATAGTAAAGATGAGAAAACGCCTCAAAGCTACCGGAAACTTAGAATACAATCTGGGATACTGACTTGGCTGGGGATGCTAATTATACTTTTCTCTGCATCACTCGTTGCTATGGTAAAACACATTTTGACTGTGACTTATACAAGGTGGGAGTTTTTCTAATCTTCCTGAAAGTATCAAGTTCATGATTTCTTAGAGATTTTATTTGAACTTCGTTGATCCAATAGAGATGTCTATTACGAAGAACCAATTTGTGATTCCTTCGATTTATGCTGATTTTTTTAATTATTTGTCGTCGTTGAAAGTTCATAGTGAGAGGTCTGACACTTGAGGAAGTTTGATTTTTCAGCAAATTGGTTAAATTCAAATATATATTTAAAGATTTCATGGAACGTTAAAATGGAAGTAGTGTCTTCAAATTTATGTGACAGAAAGGAAGCAAAGCGCCGCTTATTGATTCCGAACTCATCTATTTCTAGATTTTAGAATAATTAGAAGACGGTAGGAATTAATCTTCGAAAATCACTGAAATTCTCTCCGGTCCTTATTTCCTTCCTCTCTCGTTCCTGCTGCTCCATTTCAAAGTCTAAATTCTTCTACATACTGATAAATTCTTCTACTAAGTCATGTACTTGCTGAGAAATCAAGAGTTTCATTTTTAGATTGCGTTTCCAGCTTGTTCTTCGTCTCGGAAAACTCAATTTCAAGAACAAAAATATCTCGAAGATCCTTTGCAGCCCTATGGCTGTTTCGGAATAAAGTTCAAAAGTTGAAAATACTCATCACAGTGAACGCAAGTCCCTTTTCCATTCAGATTCGCAAAATACAGAAAACAATTAAAAGTGATTTTTCAAAAACGAATAGGAATTACTGATTTAATAAAAACGCTTTCAGAAAATGCTGCATTCAATTGCAATTTAAGCGACCAAGCATAATCAAAAACTTCAAACTTAGGGCTTATTACCCACATCATATATACCTTAACCTCCTTTTGAAGGTTTTTATTATCGCCCTGAGGTAATAGAAGCGGGAATTAATACTAATTCCAACAAACAGAAAGTTTTCTGGAATTAAATTTTATTTGAAAAAATTGAAATCATTTAACATTTATTAAAGATTTGAAGAGATCCACAGCAAAGCACAGTCATCCTTGATAAGAAGCTGACCATTGCTAATATGGGAAATTGCGTTGCAAGAGATTTAGGTTTTGAAACCGAGCGGTTAGAAAAGAACAATATATTGATGAAGAAAATGCAAGAAGTAACAGCTATTTTAACCATATTGCCTACCGTAACGCGATTTAGAGAATCAATCATAAAAGAACCATGGATCAGCCTCTCGGCTCCCACCTCGACCAATCTGATGAGGAAGATGATGATGACTCTAACAGCGAAAATGGTTCGGTTGAGGAAATCCCAGCTCAAACAGAGCAAAATAGCAAAAAAACAAATAGTAAAAGCACTATCAATAAGAGTGCCAGTCAAGGAAATGAACAAGAGTCACTCGCTCTGAGCATAATGCGAGAAATGCATCCTGAGATAAAAAATTTGGAAAATGATCTTATAGGTACTCTTTCAGATTCTATGATGGGGCTCACTCCCATTCCGAAATACGAAAATGATGATAATGATTCAGATTCAAATGAAGAAGAAAAGGAAGTAAACATCAAGCATAGAATCATCGCATTTGCTGAAAAATTAAATAGATTGTCATCTCTGCCAAAGGAATGGAATATCATTCCATGAAAAAGAAAGAGCGGCGTCAGGAAGCCATCAAGGCTTCGAAGTCAGACAATGGTTTTCTGAAAAATATCAAGGAGAAAAATTCTGTTCCTGAGAAAAAACATAAATTTCAAGGGACCCACCTTCAAGTAGACCGACTCAATAAATTTCAGGACAGCAAGTCATGTGATAGTAATAATAGCTCATTGGTTAGGGTTAGCTAATGAACCGAAATTTAGCGGCACAAGGCAAGTCCTCAGATATATTTGAGGCGGATATAGCAAGAGACGATGGAAAGAGAAAATCAAAGTGTGATAAGCAACAAGAGAACTTTACTGAAAGATGTGCAAAAGTAGAGAGAAGCAAAGAGTTAAAAGATAAATCGCCTCAAACCAACAAATCAAATCGATTGAATAAATCACCTCAAACGAATAACCTGCAGAACATCTTTATGCAAGAGGGCAATGAGGAACGAGAACCTCAAGCGTTTTTTGATAATCGATTTTATAAAGATGACATTGCGCTCAAGTTAGTCGAAAGAACTCCATCACTGCCCCCAACAATGCAAAAGATATTTCCCGATGGATCTGAAACAGATAACACTGATGATGATTAAAAGTAACAGTGCAACAATATAATTCGTCACGAAGGTTATTGAGTTATCAAACCTGTTAAATAAACATTTTGATGTTAAATTTTCAAATAGCTATTGTAAAAATGACTATTATTTGTCGCACATGATGTTCTTTCGTTGTCTGTCAGTCATCGATGTTTAATTATATATAATGGCTATCTCAATGTTGTGAGATTGTAAATATTTGAAATCAGAAAGTTTGCTGTTCGAACTTGGAGTGCCATAAGGCTGATATCGAAAGCAGAGCAGAATTCTGTTGGCCGAATTATTCGGACTGAAGAATTTTGGAATAGTACCTTGCAAGCATATATTCTGATAAGAAATAAATCTCTGCAAATTAAAACAGCATCAGATGAAATAATTGGTGTGAAAAATGATGCTAGTTCAATTCTCAGATCCAGAAATCAAAGTGAATGTACACATATTCATCCGCGGTTTCATTCATTTTCTCAATCTAATTAAATGGATGTCCTTTCATGAAAAAAGGCGTTAAATTCTATTTTTTATGCTCTCATGATGAAATATATTCAAATAAACGAGCTAACCTGCCTGCGGAAATTGTACGCTCACTCTATCTTTTGTCTGAATCATTACCTTCCGTTACGAAATGGACGCTTTTCTCAAATTACAGAACCAAAAATTTTTAAGTGGGGTCTAACTGTTAAGATTTTTAAATAAAACCTTTATCTCTCTGAAAAGAGTTACATTTGAATTTGATTATAATAAATAATTTAAAATATGACGAAAGTAAAGCTCGTCTCTCAAGAAGGTGAGACCCTCGAAATTGATGAGGAAGTCGCTGTTAAATCGACTCTGATCAAAAACATGATTGAAGGTACGAACAAACTCGTCATTTACAGTTCTCTAATACCTAATAGATGCTGGTACTGAGGAAGAAATCCCATTACCTAACGTAAAGTCGGCAATCTTGAAGAAAGTGTTGCAATATTGCGAGAAGTACAAACACGAGAACCCACCTGAAATCGAAAAGCCATTGAAGAGCAGCAATCTCGCTGATGTCGTCCCTGAATTCGATGCTAAATATATTGATATCGAAAACTTGGAAGAAGTCTTCGAGATCATTCTCGCTGCCAACTACTTGGACATCCGTCCTCTGCTTGACCTCTCCTGCGCCAAAATCGCATCACTTATTAAAGGTAGACTCGTGTATTTTCACATAAATTAACATTTCATGTAGGTAAAACACCAGAAGAAATCAGAAAGACGTTCAACATCCTCAATGACTTCACTCCTGAGGAAGAAGCTCAAATCAGAGAAGAAAACAAATGGGCCGAGCAAGCTGATTAAGAAAAGAGTTAATGTATTTATGTGATGGATAGCGATTTATATCCTGTAGCAAAGCTGATATTTGATATTAAAATAACTCAACCCATTGAATTGAAAATAAGTTTCTTTAAAGGTAGCGATGCTACCTGAAGTGAGGGAATTCAGGTAGACTTGCTTTTGCATGACCAAAAAAAGAAAAGAGGGCCCGTCGCTACTTGGAAATTCATCAAATGTCTTTATTATGCAGTAAAATCAGCGTTTTGATTTTTCATAAGGTCATATGAAATGTTAAGGCGTTACGAGTAAAATGTTTGAATGAGTAACAATACCTAAATTTGTAAAAATCTGCTTTCCGAAAACAAAATAAAGCAGAAAACCGCGTGACTCATTTCAAAAAAGTTAATTAAAAAAATTAGTAAGTAGTTGAAGCCTGAGAAAGTGAAAGGCATCAAAATATAACGCACTCAGTATTTTTGCATGTGATGGCCCAATTTCCATCATTTTCTTCATAATGTCTGCGGCTAGTGCGAATCTGATGGATTTCATCGGCTGCGAGATAATCCACGAGCGTTTGACTCTTCCGCAACGCACTTACGTCGCATGCGACCTGACGCACATACGATTCCTGATTGATATCATCTGTACCATCAGGATTCTGAGAACTCGCTGAATTATTTCTGAGCCTCGGATTTCCATCATAAAAGCAACTTTCTCCAAATGAGGCCGTCATATTATTCTCAGGAGAAAGGTCCGGAAATAATCCTTTGCCTTTACTCTCTTCTCCGTCTACTTTGTTAGTCTTATTCATAATTTGAAATGAGTCGAAATTGTCGATCCGACTCTCGTTGTTTTTTATTGGATCTCCATAAAGAAAATCGGGAGTATTGGTATTGCTGGTCGGAATCTCGTTGTGGTGACTCGTGAAAGATATATTGACTTTTGAATCCCAGCATCTTCGAGTTTCGCTATTTGGGTCTACACTATTGTTATCTGACGTTTTTAGGTGTTGATTGCCTTCATTAATTGTAGATCCCCTTGAGAATCCCAGCGAGGCTTTGGTTTCTGCAAAAAAGACTCTTTTCTGAAGCGATAGCTCTCCAAGGGGAGACAATTTTGGCACTTTGCTGATCGAAAGGTTGGTGAATTCTTGCTTTTGATTGGGTCCGTTTGCTGCGTCCTGCTGACTATACATTTTTTTTACTGCCGCTTCAAACTGACTTTTCACTTCAGGAGCGAGATCTTTGGTTTCTTTTCTCCCTTCAATAGTCTATCACAAACTAAGTCTGCAAAACCGGTGTCGTTAATTGTTACGTTCATGAAAGCTGCTATGGTATAGCCTAAATAATTGGTCTTCAGAAAAGACACGACGTCTTTGAATGTGACAAGTCCATTGGGATTCAAATTTCTGAAATAATTGTAAATTTCTCTGCAATTTAGCTGGATCCAATTGTTCTTGGAATCACAGGACGCCTCCATATTCTGCAGCAGGACATATACTTCATGCGCCTTTATCTCTTGCCTAAGCAGGTTGGATTTCGAGTGAGGTCTAATGAACATTACTTTTCTCCGAACAGAGTATTCCAATAAACCACAACTTTATCTTCAAATCCGGTGACAATGGAAGCGATCTGAAATTTCAATTTCTCGATGGAGATCTAAATAATTATTGAAGTTATCAATCAATTAGCATGGCTCTCCAATGGTGCCGAGATTACGAATCCTTTGTATTCTTGGTCTGTCAAGATGAAAATCTGAGCTGCTAATAATTTGTCCTTTTGAAGTCTTTCTGGACAATTGTCGATAAAATACAGAAAATCAAAGAACTCGACCTACAAACTTTTTAGAATTAAGAATTGCTTTTGTAGATTTACATCTCCTATGTGGAATTTGAGTTCGTCAATGAAATTTTGCATCGACGTCTTTTGTAAAGAAATTCCAGCAGCCGAAACGTGGTTTTTCAGAGCTATCAACAAATCGACTCGCTTCGAGTATTCATTTGCTTCAGATTCCTTCGCTTTCTTAGTTATTTCAGAAAAAACCTCTCCGTTTCCGAGCAAAATGCTGGAGATACTCCTCACTTTTGAAGAGGTCATTAACGAATAGATTTTTGAAAAGGCTTTGTTGATTTCGAGTGACGTAATTAATGTTCGAACTCTCGTTGAAACAATGCAGTTAAATTCCAAGGAAGTTGGCACCTTTCGCTTATTCAATTCTGATGCTATTTGGTTAGTGCAGGCTCTTATTTTGCTTTCAAAATGCCTGCAAATCGCCAATCCCACACTATGAAACATCTGGTATTTCTCGAGGAAAAGTATATCCCAAAGCTTATAAACGTTGCCAATTTCAAAATCAGAGGAGTATAGTGTTGAAAACATGTCTCCTAAGAATGACTTGACGAAGATTACAAGCACGTCGTCTTCCTAAATTCAAAAATTATTTACAACCCGCATTATCCCTTAAGCACCTCTAGGATAAAGTTCATGCTGGAGTTCAATGTTACAGATTCCTGCAATCCGAAGATCTCGGTAAATCCAAGCATTTTCCGTTTAAGAAGGCCGATAAAGCGATATAGTTCGACGGTTTTGTGATCGCTAATAGCATCGTAAATAAAATAATCCTACATACAGATTCTCAGGAAAAAAGCTAGCAGAAAGCTCTCTTACCTTGGGAAAGACGTTTGTTATAACAAATAAGAAGAGCACAAATAATTCCTCCTCTGATTTGGCGATCGTGCTCAATATGAAGCAGATTGAAGCCCATCCACTATGGTAACGTAGGTGGCTATACTTCAGACAAACCATACTCAATACTCGTCTCACTCTAATTGTTTTCTGTTAAAATATCCAAACAATCTATTCTGTATACTGCTCGCTTTTCGTTTCAGGAATAGGGATAAATTTTTTCTTACTCACCTGAGAATTAAAGTCATTCAGAGTGTTTAGAGTCGCTAGCGCATCGAGTTCGATCAATTCTCTCTGAGGAACGCCCATCAACAGAATGTTAAGCTATATCATGATTAGATTCCGATAATGGATCGTACATCATACATTCGTAGTCGCGCATAGCTCTCGAAAACATAGACTATATTGTTTCTTTTGCTCTGGGGGTATTAAGCTGAGCCAAAACCTTTGGAGGAGGTTGTAGCTATTTCTCGATCAAGTAAGTTACTGCAAGCGATTAGAATCATTGATTTTTGAGAGCAGTGCTGGAGATTCTTCCAGACGTCTGACCTTGGTGTCGTAGTCGCCCCCAAAAGAAAGGTATTCATCAAGGTTTTGGAACTTATTTGGCTTGGCAAATATTCCAGTCAGGGATCTCTTAAGCATTGGAGATTTTCAAGCTAAATGAATCAGGTGCTTCGAATAAAATAATAAAAATATGTAATAATACCTTCGCAAACTTTTCTCAAGAAGCAAAGGGCACCGCGCAAATAAGTTATTTGATAGCAAGGAACTTGTGGGTCTTAGTTTCGTCTCTTGAGACTAAAGATGCTAAAAGTGAGTGGAAAAAAATTGTTTTTCAAAATACGACGCTACTAAGATTTTAATTAGTTTATCTGATCACTGCTCATGTTTTATTTTATTTGATAAGAGAGATTAATGAGCCTTGTTGAAAAATTAGCAATCAGACAACGAATGAACTAGGCGAACTGTTTTCTAATAAAAACATGTCACTGATTCTCGCAATTCTTTTCGGTTTGGTTATGAAATATCCCAAATAATTCTTCTTCCAAATTGTTTTTCAAGAATTTGTTTGAAAAGATAGGTTGGTGAATTTTTATTGTCTGAAGTCTATGCAAACATGAAATACAGGGAAGATACAAAAGAGATTTAACTTTCACTCAACACAATTTTATGTGCTTCAGGTGATACGAAAACTACAGGGTTGAGAATTGTTAATTAACCAGCCGCTCGCAGAAAATCTGTAAGTTTTGAGGGGGTCTCATTCTACTATATGTAAGAGATAAAATGCAGATTTCCTTCTGAAATTTAACATCACAGTGCTACTGAGAAACAACTATCATCATCATCTCCTCGCGCATCATCTGCATACAGAAAACAAAAATCTTTCACAATTAACTCCAGACAGAATGTTAAAAAACCATAAATAGCAAGTTTTTTCTTTTTTATCAGTTTGATACAGTGATGCAATTAATTCCTTCAACAAAGTTGTTAAGAGCATTAATGCCACTTAGGTCAGCATAATTAGAATATCGCTATACAATGGACTTGATTAATAGGATATATCTCACGCTTTTTCCAAAACGAGTGAGTTATGTTGATTTTTAGCCGGAATTCTTCAACAATAGAGAAACTATTGCTGGCAGCTGCAGCAGTTGCTCCTCACCTACCCAGGCACAGCTCATAAACATTACTAACGCGAGAACTATACATATATCCTCCCAATGTACTCTATAACAGATACATTTGGCATAGCAGAACGTTAAAGAGCCATTCATGTCGTTTCTACTCTCATAGAAATGGCTAACTATGAAACCATTATTTAGAGTATCAATTTTTTAACCGCGTCTTATTGCTTGGATTAATCGCCTTTATATTGGTCGTCTTTTGGATAGAAAAATACCCAACTTATCTTGATAAACAATTGAGATAAGTCAATTCGTACCAGACAATACTGAAAATTTCTAGTCTGTCCTGGAATCATCACATTAAATAAGAGAAACCTGCAGCTGGAGCAGATAGACTTTCTCAAAAAGTTGTTGCGTTGATCGTCGGACTGGCTTAAGGAACTTTTCTAAAAGATAGTCATTTTAGTTTTAACTTTATCCAGAGTACCCGTGTATTCCAAAAATTTGAATTGGAACAGAGCAAAGACTTTTTCAGAGCTTTTTGATTGCCAGTGGCAGATAGTGATTTCTGGAACTCGGAACACAATGTTCTTCAATGAATTTTGCTGAATACTCAATTAATCGCCAATAATAGAAACAAAATATTTTGCGAACCTACCCATGTAATTGGATCACAGCGAAGAACAAATTAGATTTTGATCATAAATATTCGATAGTTTCCAGAACCATCGAAAATAAATTTTTTTCAATAATTATTCTACAAAATATTCTTGAACATGCCTCTTCGCAATATTCCTCGAGAGTTCTTTTTTTAGAAAACTCGACTTTCTTCCCTTGGAATATCCAGCGTCAATGAAATGCAAGCAGATCAAGGCCAAACTACCAATAACACGGCGTATACATTCGTTTTGGCACTTTATTTCTCCATTTTAAGAAAAAGGATTGAAATGAATACTGCTTTAACGAGAGATTTTTGAATTAGTTAGTCACCTAAATTAGCTGACTAACTTTGAAATAAACATAAATATATTTAACATGGATAATAGCGCTAAAAAGAAAGCTAAAGGCACTGGAAAGACTACAAATTCGATCCCAGCTTTTCTCTTAAAAACTTACGAGATACTTGAAGTAAGTGATTTCGTCGCTTTTGGAATTAACCGCGCAATTAGAACTCCGAGTACTCGCATATTATTTCCTGGAACAATGATGGAACCGCTTTTTTTGTGAAAAATGTAAACGAGTTTTCAGATCAAGTGCTGCCGCGGTATTTCAAGCATAATAATTTCTCATCGTTCGTGCGACAAGTAACTATTATTGTGTCGTTTTGGCTTAATGTTTGGCTATCATAGCTCAATATGTATGATTTTCACAAGATTCGCCACGAAAATAATGAAAACGAGTTCCGTCATCACCTTTTTGTGCGAGGATGCAGGTACACATCTAAACTGTGACAGGCATAATACCCAATTGTAGACATCTCCTATCAGAAATTAAAAGAAAGACAGCAGATTCGCAAACGCTGACAAATAACAGCTCAACGAACATGAGAAACCAACTCAATGAAAATTTAGGACAAAATTCACCGGAAGAGGATTTGTATTATTCGGATGAAGATAATAATCAGCAGCAACAAAAGCAATCACAGTTTCCAAACCAGCAGCAAATGAAGTTAGAGCTTCTGCAGCAACAGCAGCAACCTCTTTTTGCAGCAGATCAGAGCAATCAGTATCAACAGCAGATAAGGCAGGCGCCGCAGGCGCTGAATAATCAAGAAGCTGTATCTTACGGTCAGTCTCTTGCAGTACAGCCGGCATCGGGTAGTATGTTAATGGACTCCAGAGCACCTATGACAGTGAGTTATTTTACACCGAGCAAGAGTGATAATTGCCTTTTTCGTTAGTTGAACGATATCAAATCGAAGTTGTTAGAAGTGGAAACCGCGTCGAAGAACGTCTCGATCCAGAACGCGCAGCTTGTAAGAGAGAATAAACTTCTATGGCACGAGCTGCTTAAACATAAGTAATAATTCTTTTTTGCCGCTTGGCATATTGAATGTGGATTGAATAGAGAGCTGCACGACAGAAAAATAGAAAAACTTGTGCTTTTCCTGTTTTCGATGGTGAAGCCAAACAAACAATTCAGCAGTACCTCACCCAAACCGAGTATTGGAGGTAAAAATGCGGTTTATCGTGTAGAGTCGGTAATAATCTCATTTAGATGATACGTCGAGTCCCCAAAATCCCAATGCCTCAGCAAATGACAATTCAAACAAGACAAAGCAAGAAAATTCGTTGGTTCAATCAAATGATGGTTCCAAACTGAAAGAAGGCGAAGAAGTAATTTCAAATAATTGTTAAAATCATCAAAAATTGTTTTTATAGATGGAATTGATTCCTAAAGAAGGCGAGCTGAATCCCGAATATGAAAAGATGTTAAAAAACTATCCGAACCTCATGCAGAAGGCTTCAAGTGCAACTTCTAAGAGTGAAAGCCAAAAACTCATGGAAGACTATTTCAGCTACCTCAAAGGGAAAGAAAAACCGCATTCGCAGCCAAATAGCTCTCCATTTTCAAACAATCTCAATAATGCTGGTGATAGACTGATCTCAACTGGCAGCGCTGCGAACCTAACCACATCCGCAACGAATTCATCTCTGAATATGGATAGAAATAATTCTAATAGCTCTAAATCAGCTCTGAATGCTTATATTCAGAACCCCAACCCTAGTGGCTGGAAAGATGGCTTTGAGATGTACCAAGATCCAAATTCGCAGGGGTTTTACTCTGAGAAATCTATGGGTAATTATTCTGCATCTCTAGACGCTTATTTTTCTGAAGGTCAACCCATGAAACATCAAAAGACTGAACCAAATGGACCAAACCTGGTCGGAAACATGGGAATGTACTCCTCAGGAGACCCGAAACTAAATAGCGCGTCAATACCTTCCTCTCTTCCTAATACAGCGGATAATTATTCGGCCGTGAGACCCGACGCGAAGAATGTCTTTTTCCAGCCGCAGCAGCGGGTTGGAATGAACACTTATATGAGTGGTCCAACGACTAACTACCCACAGGGAGGAGGCTTCGGAAATATGGGCATGGGCGGTGCTCCGTTCGCTCAGAACCAAGGCTTGGGTCCAAATTATGCCACAAGTTTTCATATGAATCAACCTCCCTTGGAAGAAATGTACAGGCAGCAACCAACCTTCAACTCTCCCTATCAAATGCAGAACCCAAGCAATGACCCCCAGCAGAATGCTAGTAGTCAACTTTATTCGAGGCAGCTTCCGCCACAAAGCAGCATGGGATTGAACGATATGTCCAGGAAGCCTTTTGATAATTCAGGACAACAGTATTTTAATAAACCAGATCAGAAATTTGATTTCAACACTTCGCTGGGCATGAGCGCTGGAAATACGGAGCTAAACAGCGGTAATCGGTATCCTTACATGGGTATGCCTCCTGGACAACAAATTGTAGATTTTAATGAAGGGAAAAAGAATCCGTACGCTGGTCCAAACAGCAAAATAGCTCAGGCTTTTCCTAGCTCGAATGCGATGCAAGGTGCTGGTCAAAAAGTTACAGAAGACAATATGGGCAATATAAAACCCTCAGAAATTGCTGAAGAGATTGACAAGATCATGCAAGATGGAAATTTAAACGTCAGAATGAATGTTCCAAATGACTTTGATAGTTTTCCTAAAGGTTTCGAAGACTCTTACTATTAGCCGATGATCAAATTGGCATTCAAATTATTTTTCATTTGAGAGTTCCCATAAAAGTTTCAATTGTCTTTGATATCAAAGTCATTTGATTTACATTCATTCAGCTTCCTCTGCAGATGAAACTTCCCTAATTCGTTCGCAGCAAAATGTAATAAATTTTATAAATTCTCGCTGTTGATGGTGATATCGTTAGTCGTATATGTCTATCAATTTATGATTTTGCTGTATTATGTATATCGTTGTCTATGGAATTGTTTTCAACGGGACCATCATGACAGAAAGCTCCCCTTCTCCATTATTGATTTGCCGATTAAAATTCTGAATCCGCTTGAAACAACTAGAAACTCTATTAAATTTGTTATGGACAATTTCACTTTTTCATGTGATTAAGCTGAGAGACTGGAATTTTTGAGGATTATTTTTCAACAAACACATTTTCATTGAGAACAAGAGTAAACAAAGGCAAGAATTGAGAATGAACTGACTAATATCATATTGTCTATGCTTCTACTGCTCATTCAAAACGTTTAATAAAACTCCAAGCCAGAAATTGGCTGCACTAATCAATCTTTGAGAGAATGGTAATATTTCTTTTTTTCCTTTTCCAGGTGCATGTAATAGACGCCAGCTATAATCGGAATTAACAAAAGACTGACAACCGCAGCAATAAGCTTCCATGACAGATTCTTTTTCAGCGCTTTCCAAAAATCAGAGTCACTGCTTGACCCGCGTTCTGAGAACGTACGAGCTGAAGCGACACCCCAAAGCTCAAAACTTGGTGTTAAATCAAAACAAATTGGCTTGTATTGCGATTTGTCCACTCTGAGCGTTTCTAACTCTTCTGCATCGAGCTCTCTGTGCTCGTTTACTTCAAATCCCAACATTCTGCAAAATTCATAGTGACTATCCGTGATATTTTCCAATGCTGAACAAATCAACGAACTGCTTTGGCAAGGAGAAAGTTCTGGTTGCGTCGTTTCTCTCACCACAAAATAATCCTTTTTGCATTGGTTGTATAACTTTTTGCAAGTGTGAGGACAGATTCCTTTTCGTAATCCAACTCCCTAATGCGAGAAGCATGAGATACTTGATGAAATGAATGCATGTGTTTTACCACGTCACCATCGCAATCGTAACAATATAGTTTATTAAGATCAACGGAACATCCTGTGGAGATCTCCTGAGATAAGTAAAATTTGCTTGTGCTTTATTTTCAAGATGAGATTGTGAGCGCGAATGTGTTTACATGGATTGTAGCTTGGCAAGATTCTGTGAGCTGCAGCAGGTTCTTCTTGCATATTCTGAACAAATGAGTTCGTTGGGTAAGTTATGAACGTTTGAGTATGTGTAATTCATATCTATTCGAAAATTGAGGACTTATTGGGGGTATTATAAGCGTACTTGAGAATGGAGCTGGTGATTTGCATTTAAATAAGCCTTCGAAAGCCCTTCCAAGCTTCGGTTGAGGAACCGCGCTGAGCATGCATGGGATGACAATCAAAACGGAAAAAATAAGCATCATTAAGAGCTAAATTTTTTCGATATTTTTTTGGAGTTTTACCTAAATGATATCTTTTTATATTCTGTGATATCAAATGTCCTGCTTGATTTTCATAATGAGGACTGTTGCAGATAATATCTCATCAGTCACAGATGCTCCTTATTAATTCAAATCTGCTGAGCATCAGATCATTGAACTTGCCACCATATTATTTGAAGTCAAATGGATGACATGCGCTACCTTTTTTTTTAATTAATAGCTTGCTGCTTGAGGCCGCACTTATCACTTGTAACAATTAATACTAATAAGACACTAACTCATCAAAAAAAAAAAAGAGTAAAGAGCTCGTGTTATTAAGGAAACGCTGCTGTGGATCGATATTTTATATACCAAATTACAACTCCTTAATTAAATTTTCAGCCTGTGAGAAGCATTTGGAAGAAAAGAAGTTTGCTAATTACCAGTAAAGTAAATTCTGTTTTCTCGTTGCAAGTGCGTAGATTCAGGCTATTTTAGGTTTCATTGAAAATAAACTCTTTGTGATCTCTCTCGAGTCTCTTCTATCACACTTCGTGAAGTATGTGAGCGCGTACACGGCCGATTATTGTTATGTTGTTGTGTGTATATAGAAGGTTTCATTTTGTCCTGCTTGCTTTCTTTCCATTATTTTAACGGTCTACCCAAATATTCTTTTAGAATTGTGCAATGAAAGTTCACTCAGAACTAAACAGAACGTCTTGAAATTTAAAGTTGTTAGAATTGGTGCGTTATTCATTCACAATTAAAAATTAAGGAAGTACAAAAGCAGCATCATCAAGAACGAAATGGCAAAAAGAATCAAAGACTCAATTGCTCTCGCAAAGAAAATACAAAATTCTAAAAAAGCTCTGTCTAAAAACCAGAACTATGCAGTCATGTTCCTCGGACTATCCCTTACTTTCGCAGTTGGGCTTGCAATAGTGGAATTTGTGTACTACTCTTCACTGCATCCTGCTTTCGTATTTTCAATAGCTGTAGTGGTAAGCAAGCATCTACCCAACCTCCTCTCATGTCTTTATTTCAAAGGTTTTAGAGCTTTTCGCGCTCGCTGTTTATGGATTCATCGCTATTTTCTATTCTGACCTGCAAAGGCTTTCAATCTTCCGCACATGGTAAGAAACTCGCAGCATAAGCAACCATATAACATTTTCTTTCATAACAGGGGCATCATCAGTTTCCTTCTCGTGATTTTGGCCGCTGCATTACAATTAACGATTGGAATAAATGAAGATTCTCGTCAAGATGTCTTACTCCATGGGCTACTAGGAGGATTTGTTATTATTTCAGTTGCGTCTGGTCTATTGTTACTTTTGAACGTCACGTGGATGATACGTCATTTGACAACTGAGGGACTAAAGGGAAGTCTTCGAGCTGGTAATTTTTTTTTTTTGTTTGTATTAGCTTTTTTACTATCGTTGTTTGGTAGCGGCTTATGATAAAGGCATGTATGAAAGCCAGCTTGAGAGAAGTTTGACGTCAGAAGATGGAGCTTTTCACTAAAGAAGTTGCTAGCTACATTTGTGAGTAATTATGCTAAATATTTTAGGAAAAAGAGCATGTTTATCTGCTATTGCAGTTTTCTGTTTGATATTGAGATCATATCTTCTAAATATTTTCAGGTCAATCTGTTTTTTGTTTTAATCGTCTTCTTTCCAACATGTTAAGTTACACACGAAACTTGAAATAAGTGTTCTTGTATGTTTGATTGAATAAATTGCTTGATTATAAGTTTTTATATGTAATATAGCCGGCTGGAGCAGATATTTTCGAATTTTTTCATCCAACCAATCGAATTTCGCAGTTGGGTGTTAATGAAATATGAAATATCAAAAAGCTAGAGCATTGCCGGACTTTTAATAATTGAAAAGAGTTTTCATTTGGACCCCTCGTTTGAAATTTTATCATCGAGAGTTCACAACTGGTAATACTAAAATTCGAAAGAAAACAATACATATGTTCATAATCGAGAGGAATAATTCCTTAGTGCTATGAACATTGAAGCTAAATGTTGGGAAACACAGCATCAGAGCCGAAAACAATAAAAAGAGATGGTAAATGTTTTGGATAGTGATTTCTCAAGTGGCAGTTTCACAGCTCACAACACTTTCGGTGACATTTAATTTACATAAAGACCCTCATCTTATTCTTTTGTTAACTACCTTATTGATATTTTCGCTCCTTCTTTACTACTCGAATCGAGCTAATTAATACACTTCTCACGAGAGTTACTCTGATAATAAGTAAGCTCCCTATCATACCAATATCAGCTTATCATTGTAGATTGCTCATGTCCGTGTGATAACAGCATCAGTGGAGTTAGTATGTCAATCTAGTATTTAAAAATAATTCACTACAAGTGTTGCTGTCTCAATTTACAACCGCTTCGATACTATTTAATACAGAGGGAAAATACTTGACAGATCGAAATTTTTCATGTTGCAATCACTAGGTTTTTATAAAAAACTCAAATCCAGCGCTTCATTCTTCAAAGAGACTTTCATATATAGGCTAAGTCTTAGGGGTAAAAGAGAATAGATGCAACGTTTGAAATCTAAAAGAAAATTTATGTTAGTCTGATGATTTAAGTGAGCTCTGAAAAAATTGACAGTAGCACTGCAAATAAAAACCAGAAAATTACAAATTGGTAATTCGTAAACCAACTTCGAAAAATTCGCTTTTACTCCTGCAAATCTAAGATTTTATGAAATTCCTTAAATGTGCAGGGATGAGGATGATACCCTTTACTAGAAACAAAACAAAGAAGCTGACCAAATGGATATCACAATATTAATTCTCAAGAGTAGAACCCATAATCTGATCCTTTGCTAAGATCGGCTTCAAGCACACTTGTTTATATCGAGCTAGTTTACAAATTTAAGTATTAGAGGACGTTAGCTCAGAGCAAATGATGAAAACGATGGGAGGCAAAACTCGCAGAGTTTTGGATGTGAGCCAACAATTTTTCGAGAAGCCTTTCCCTTACAAAAGAAAAGGTTAGAGAAATCTTGCAAAACAATACACTTTCTGTATTTTTCTCTCAACTCGCAAACAAGTTTTTCCTTAAAAAAAAATCTTTTCTAGAATAGTTTAAGTTATCAGCAGTAAATTACGAGTTCAAAAACTGATAATAATTCAATTTGACGCTTATATAGATTTGATTAATCTGAAATTTTCCAGTGACAGATGATCTACTATTATCATTTAATTTCAGATTTTCAAATTAAATACATTTCCAAAAAGTTAATAAGAAGTCCTATCAGTGAAACAAATTTCTACTTAATGCAACAAATCGGATTTATAATATATCATCACAAAATCGCTTCCAAATACCGACAAATCAAGGCAATTTTTATCAATGACATCAAATTTCGACATGCAATCCTCCATTGAAAAGATTATTCCAAGCGACCCTCTCCAAAGAGGCAAACTTTACCAAATCAACTGCCAATCAGGAGTGACCACAAGATCTGGTACTCCTGAAGCCAAAGGGCCATGTTATGAATCCTCTAATGACTCTTCTTTTGATTCTCCAACCAACTTCACTCATGCTGAACCAGAAAGCGGATCTCTTGATATTGGGTAAACATCTTTCACATAGCATTCGGTAATAATCATTTATTAGAATAAAACCAAAGAAGAGGCAGTTCAAAACATATGAGGAACACCAACGATTCGTAGAGAGCTACAAAATGAAAATTAAAACTGAGTTGTGTAAAAATTACGAGCTCCGAGGATGGTGTAGTTATGGCGATAAGATAAACGATCTCAAATTTACTGACTGTTTTAATTGTTCGAACTAGTGTTCATTCGCTCATGGCAAACACGAATTACAAGAAAAAACTCACCTTCACTCTAAATATAAAACTAAGCCTTGCAAGCAATTTCACCTCAACGGGACCTGTTCCTATGGCATCCGATGCCAGTTCTTACACAATGAAGCTATGATGCCAAATATCTTCTACAAGCCTTCATCGGATGCTTATGTGAATGCTGAAAGAATGAATTACTCTTATTCCTTCCTCAATGAAGTGTTCAGACTGATGGACTCAGACTGCAAAGTCGAAACAATTCTGAGCAAGATTCCCAGAAAGTATTAATAAATTTCTATATGAGCTTTTTATTAATCCCTTTCAAATAGGACGAGATTGCCAATTTTCGAATCAATTACAATTGGTAATTAGAAATGCAAATTTCATGAATTCGGGTCCTTTCAGTGCCATGTAAGTGGGAAGTGATCTGCTAGTAAGATTTGGTAGGATAGAGTTCTTTGATTTTTTTATTATCGATGTGTAGCTAGAAGCATCGAGAAATTGTTCGTTATAATTTTTTGTCTCTAATTGTAATTCAGAGTGTTGTACTGTATGTAGTAATTTCTGCAGAGTGCAAATTGAGTGTTTTAAAGAATAACTCAAAAACAAAAAATTCGTGTACTACTTTCACAGGAGCTATATGTGATGTGCTCCACTGTTTTGCTGGATCTTCCTGTCTAGAAATCAGCGTTTTCTCTTAAACTTTCATTTCTCTAGTTTTGAGCCATTGTATCTAGATTCATTAATTTTCGATAGTAACCTCTGCCTTTCAGGAATGAAAAGCATCTTAGTATTGATCTCTACATCTGTAGACTTTCGCATTTCAAAATTTTGCTAAAGCCTCAGAAGGTGCTATCAAAAGAATAAGGTATTTTTAGCAAATCAATGTATTTGAATTTTTGAAGCAATGCTACTTTCAAATTTGTCCAATTTGTTTGATTCTCACATCTTTGATCTCCTTAATCAATTTACAGAGGTTTTATTTCAATTTCAACCAAAATGATATTGGAAAAGACCCAAATCTGGTGCAATTACTCAAGCATCTAATATATCCAATGTCAATTAGGGCACCCTCTTCGGGAGCATTTGAAGAGTTCTGCAACAATAAACTCGCTCTATTTCATCTGGAAGTTTGAGACACTTTTTCAAGAAAATACTCCAGCATCAAAACTCATATTCGTGAATCCAAGTACTTAAACTTGACTTAAATGTCCATAAATAGAATTTATAATTATTTCATAACAAACTAGCAAACAAATGGCAAAAGGTCTTCGCTCAAAGGTCAAAAAGCGCTTCCGTACCTTGAAAAGAGAGGTCGTTAAAAGAGGTAACTATCAAACTTATCGTATTATTCATTTTTCCTTTAGAAAAGGAAAGATCCGAGCTGATAAACCTGTCTACCAAATTGCAATTGCAGTCAGAAGGCAAACCATGGCGCACGATTGAGCCTCCAAACGCTTTTCTCCACCCTACCGACCCTAATGCCTCGTTCCCTCAATATAAGAAACAACCATTGATAGATTTTCGTAACGACAAGATCGAGTTTGCAGGATACGAGTTTATTGGAGGAAGAAAAAAGAAACTTCCAACCGGGCTGCTTCAAAGCCACGTTAGAGATGAGGTTGACATCGAGGAAATGGGAGAAGTGCCCAACTTTGAAGAAACAAAAGGTGAAGCAGGCGCCGACGTAGAAGAAGAAGACATGCAAATTGATGAAGAGGACCTCGCTGCTGAATTAGACGGCATGAAGCTGAGTAGCAAGAGAGAGGAGAAAAGAGCCAAGAAAAAGAAACAGATGGAGATGATGGAAGAGGACACTCTCGCATCAAATACGAAAAAAATAAAGAAGAAAGATAACCGAAGAAATTGCAAGAAATCAAGGAAGATTATGAAATTCTAGAGGAGTAGCTCCACTGGAGTGTCTCTATTAGGAAAAACGTTTATTAGATAGAAGTTTATTCTGAATTTTTGAATAGATTCGCGTGTATCTTTTTGACAATCAAATCGGTTTGTTGTTCCGTTTGTTCAAATCGTTGCTGTTATTTCGATGCATTAGTATGTACCGAGATAATTCTCAATATTCTCTTCAAAGATTACAAAAGGATGTTTTTGCTTATGTGTTTGAATATTAGACCGAACCAGTCAAGGGTTAAGTGAGATATCTACTCTCTGCTGGTTAAGTAGGAAGTTTTGTTACATATCAATGGAAAGAGAGAAATATTATAGCTGTCACAACTATTCATTATATTCAAGCAATTTCATAAGAAAATCTTTCTGAAGCATTGAAGCCACTATTTTCCATTTTTGCCTAAATAATTTAGATTGATTGTGATGGTTCTAATTGTAGTAATTTTCTTATGTCCCTTGAAAAAATACACCAAAATGTATGCAACGACTCAAGATCATCTTTATTCGGCGTTAATCAACATCTTCTGTAAGCTCTTATCCCATTAATGTAATCGTGGTCTGCAATTTTCCATAGAATATTTTAATGGCTGAATTTCCCAACAACCTTAGTGACTTAAGCAAACGGCGGTTTAGATTTAGATTCTAATGAGAAAAAATTGTCGCCGAAGATGATTTCATCAACATATTCAAATTTTCTTATATAAGAAATATAACTAACTATAGAAAAAAATAATTAATCGGAGAATTGAAGATGATCGGCAGCAGTCCCAAAATAACAATATCCTTCATGACAGTGGAGATACTTCCAAATCCCAATGTCAAAGGTGACGGAGACATCTACGTGAAGGCAGTTTACGGTGGCCAACCTTTCAAATCGAATTTAATCGCGAAAGGACCCCTGGGTTATCAGATTAATCAAACGACCGAGTTTACAATCACCTCAGATCCAGATATCAATTTCGAACTTTGGAGAAATAACAAAGGTGCTGAGCAGCTTGTCGGTACCGGTGCAGTGCAAATTATGGCAATAAAGCAATCTCCTAACGCGCCTCTCGGTATTAATTTGGTGCATGAAAAGAATCAAGCAGCAACTTTACTAATTCTCGGTCAGATTAAAGAGGCGCCGGGTAGCCAATCCTCAGTCCCTAACGAAGGTAAACCTCAATATCAACAGCAGCAATCAAATAAGCAAGGGTCTCTGAACATGGAGGATCAAACGAAATCAGGCGATAATCCTAGCGTGAAGAAATCTCAAGCGAGATTCCATTCAGTTTCTTTAAAGGATTATTATGACCAATCTGGCTTGACTTCTGTTTTGCAGAAAGGATTAGAAGAAATCGGTAAGACCAGACCTCAAGATCCAATTCAGTTTTTGGGGAAGTTTTTGCTTGACAACGATAAAAGCCATATGGGAGGAAAGTAATAGTAAGCACTAAGAGCGAAGAAAATCGAAATTGTGATAATTCATTTTTATTCGTGAAATTTTCATCATATCCCTTTGCCTGTTGCCACACGAATACCCTTGCATAGATATGATTACATCTACTCTCCCCATCAAATTTGAAAAGCTCTTCCATAGAAGAAAATATGCACCCAAAGCTATGATTTAGGGTTCACTAAGAAGCTGAGCAACAAATATTGAAAGCTCCCTTTGGCAGCAGCGTATTGAGAGACACTTTTGGTAGCAGACTATTGAGAAGCACTTTTTATCACCGGAAAATCTGGTGCAGGTCATTATTAGTTGTTTGGTGATTAAATTCAAAGGGATAAACCAGATGGAACTTCTATAATTAAAAAGGTTTACTCTAATGCTTGCTACTAATAATTTCATCTGACTTAACCTCACCAAAAACTGGGATGCTACTTACTATCTTAAGAATAGTTGTAAAATTTGGTTTGTTATTCATCAATAGGATCATCACATGAAAAACAGATTCTTTGGACCTTGCGTTATAGCTTCTTGATGATTTGGAGTTTTGCTATCACTCTTTCTCAAGTCTGATGCTTCGAATGTGGATTCGCGTGTAGAAGCAGCCATAAGTGAGTTTCCACTAGTTGCTACAGTTTCCGGTTTGCTTAGTCCGAAAATAACGGAGTTTCCATTCACAGTCGGAATTTCGTCGAGATCATGGCTCCCTTTTCTCTCCAGAGCAGGAGGCCTATTTAATCCCGTCAGACCTATTTGACTTGGCGATCTGCCCGTTAACTTGAGCTCCTCATTCAGCAGGTCCTTGAGTTTATTGATTATTCTCTAACAAGCAAATTGAAAAAATTAAAGAAATGATAGACTCCAAAAACTTACAAAATCAACACTGTCTATACTGCTCGTACCGCTGATATTATTGACAATTGATGGCTTCTTAAAGAAATCATCATTTTCATCGCCATTTTTATTAGCAAGACTCTGATTGCTTTCATCCTGGCCATTAGTTAGTTGCTTCGGCTGAGACGGCGGGAGTGGGAGAGACAGTATTTTCGAGTTAAACTTGAGGTTCTTTTTCAAATACGCATCAACCATTGCTGGATTCTGCTTTTCTTCTCTCCGGAATTTGTTTTTGAATTCATTTCGATTTCTTGTCTCGAATAGCCTCGCCATCATTGAGAAATCGGTACCACAAATTTTCAGCAGCTGATAAGGGGAAAATTTACTCCTTCATTGTTCAAATTGTAGGCTATACCTTAAAGAACTCTCTGTTCTCTTGCTCAGTCCATTTTTTGCCTTGAGCTTTTTGTCGGTAAGACATCGAATTCAAAGTTTTCGGCTTCGTTACAGCGAGTTCATGCACTTTCTCTGAGAAACTGGGCAGAGGCGCCAAATTCTGCTCCATGACTACCTTTCCGTCTTTGAAAGTCACCAATGCATGAGGAAAAATGCTGTTTTCTTCATTTGCTTTATCTTTTTGCTGTTGTTGAACAGTTGTCTGAGACTTTGCTTCTGTCTGATCTGCTGCTGGTTGTTGTTTTCCTTTGGCTCTTTTCTCCTTCATATTTCGCATCTTTTCTTCTTGGCGCCGCTTCTATAACAAAATTTGAGGCTGCTGGAGATATATGCTGTTTACTTCATCTTCAGTTGGTATGCCATACTGATCATTTTCAATAATTTCTTTAAGGGTGACAGTTGGATCATTAATATCTTTATTTAATGGGACTTTCTTCCTCCTGCCTCTCTTCTTCGGGCCATTGATTTCTTCTATTCCAGGAAAATGGAATTCGTCTCCGACTAGGAAAGAGGCGGGATCTATTTTGATTTTTGGATAGGAAAATTGGGTGTTGGCGCTCTTTAGGAGCGCATCTCTGTTAAAAAGGGTGAAAGAGAATGGCTGTTCGTTTAACTCAAGATCATCGTCATCCATGTTTATTTAAATAACGTTAATTTCTGTAGAGAAAGCTGAGACTATGGGGCTAGGCTGAAAAGAATGGTATAAAACAAGTTCTGATTAAGCACCTGTTCAATTTTATTAGGTTATATCTGTTTATAATATTTCGTTCCTAATTTTGAGGTGTTAAATTGGAATTAGCAAATTGAATTTAAGAGGCAAGATCGACTCGGAATACTTTTCGTTACCAAAAAAATTTGAAGAAGAGTGTATTAATTGAACTCTGCATTGGAACTTTTTCTATTGAAATAATCCTCTGGATAATTCCTTGCAATTTATGAGGGTGATCGAGAGCGATTTCTAAGCTATTGGGATAAGAAGAAACTTTCTTCACTAACTCTCGCGTTAACCAATAAGGTTTCATAATTTTTCTTTTTCTCTTCCTGTCCATTTAGAGCAGTTGATGCGGCAGAGGCAGAGGCGATTCAAAGCGAATCTCATGGAAAAGTGTAGCTACTGCGCTATTTTCAAAACGAATAATCTCCGCCTCACAGTTGAGAATACCAAATGCTTTCGCAATAGTACTAAGAAAGCGACTTTTACAATGTTTAGGTAATTTGTGCAATCTCACATTTTATCTTCATGGATAGACTCCGAACAACGAAGTAAGGAACAACCAAGTTATTGGTCTAAATTGCGAGGAAACCTGAAGGACACTTTGCTTCAAGTTTCCTCATTGCCTACGAGGAATTAATTATTATTCTGATTTCACCAGAGAAAAATAATGAAATTATTATTAATTTGTTACAACATAGCAGTTGAGAGATGTTGAAAGTTAATTCGTCAGAAAACGCAATTAATAACAAAACTGATTGGGAAGAACTACTTCCTTCTATACATCCTCGTCTCAATTTATTGGGTGCTTACTTATTATTCACATTCAGCCTGTTGTTAATATGGAAAATATTTAATAATTTCTAATGTTTTGTTGCCTTCATTTGCTTCAGTTTTGTATACCACTCCGGAACAGAAACCTGAGCTTTCGTCACCGTTTTCGAGGGAGTCTGCTTCATCTGGTAAATATCAGTGCTACTCAACTTTTTCTGTTGGAAATGGTTTAACTTGGTCTCTCGCTCGCTCTTACCTAAGATAATTGATAACACATCACAATAACACTACAACATACTAGAAAAAGCCTTCGAGCTGGCTGGATTATTCTGGAAAGCTCTTTGATTAGACGACGCAGCAAGATTCAATTCTTCAACTAAATTGTATAATTCACTTTGACTCACGCCTTCTCGGTTATCTTGGAAGAGAGAAAGTATAATGCGTTGGATATTCTGAATATTTTCTCGTTTAATCATCACTTTGTTCATGTCTTTTTGCATATTCGCATAATCCTAAAGAACAAAATTAATTAATGCCACTCAAACCTCAATCTGAGAGTACCTCAATTAATTTCGCATGCTCATCTCTCAGCTTTTGATAATTCTCATCTACTTTGCTGAGTTTCATCTTGTAATCAAGAGCTTCTTTTTCCTTCTCTTCAATATTTCGGATGAGATGTTGATACGGTTGATTTCCCTTCTCCAGCAGCGATTTGGCGATTCTAAGTTCATTTTCCAGAGTTTCAATCCTATTCTTGCATTCAACGTTCTCTTTAAGAAGCTCTTTGACTTCATTCTGTTTGATATTCAACCTTTGTGCGAGAGCCAAAGCTTGCTGAATCCTCCTCTTTGACGCAGTCGGAGAAGATTGAAGCGTTTGCAAAAAGATATTCTCTGTATTGCTGTCAAAACCAGAGCTTTTCGAAGCTAATCCAACGATAGCTTCGTCGATTTCTCTTTCGATTGCCTCATAGTTTGCGAGCTGCTCTTTGGACACTGCTAGCTGCGCCCTCACTCCTGCCGACTCTTCCTTTAGAGAACCTTCCAGTTTATAATATTCGCCTTTGAGGATGTTTATCTTATCCTTTAACATATCGTTCTCAGTACGAAGCGATTTCAAATTCGTCAGGGTTTCTTCGTATAGATTCTGTGTGCGAATGAGCTCTTCTTCTTTTAAATTAAGCTTGATCTTCAACTCGCCAAATTCTTGATACACTTTCCTTTGGAGAGCCCTATTTTCCATCAAGAGTTCATCATAAGCCTTTTGACGCTCTTTCACAGTTGTTTCTAATTGCTCATTTTTCAGTTCAAGCGCTTCTTTTGCTTCTTTAATAAAGCTCAATTGGCGCTCAGAAATTTCTTTTAAAGTGTTTTTCGCAGTCATAACTTCTTCCTACAAAACAAAATCGATATACGGCATCAATATTCGACATATCACAGGTGAGAATTACTTTATGTTTGTCCTTCAGACTCGAGAGCTCATCTTCGATTCGTTTTTCGTATGTATTAAAATTCGAAGATTTTGAAGAAAGCACTGTTTGCATGTAGTCTTGCGCTATCTTTTTATGTTCATCGATTTCAAATTCTCGCTTTTCTAACTAGATAAGGAACTGATTATTATGTGTTGTGAGCTCTTTGATACTTTCTGTTCGAGTTTTTTAATAGTTTCGGTCAAGCGTAAATTTTCTTTGACTAAATATTCCTTGTCCGTGCAAAGTATCGAATATTTCACTCTCAAATCGTTTTCGTTCAACGGTACGTCTTTTCGTTGATCGACTGGACTGCCGGCAAAAAATGACACTTTGCTCTCAAGGAAGATCTTCTCCTTTTCAAGTTTTACAAAATCCCTGTAGAGCTCGTCGTATTTGAGACCCTTCTCGCGTAGAGTTTCAACATTCAGGGTTGCAAGGTTAAGTTGCTGCTCAAGCATCCTGATCGATGTTTCGTAGTTGCCGATGTTTCTCTTTACATCATCATCTTTAGAGCCCAACAGCTGTAGCATTCAAAAATCATCGGTATGTGACAATCTGGAGAAAAACCATTACGTCGTTACTATGTCTTAGTTCTTGTAATATCTTTTGATGCTTTTCATTGGTCGTTCTCACTTCTTCTCGTAGGTTCTGAATCTCGACGCGCAATTGCTTATTTTCCATTTTCAGCGGTTCTATAAGCTCCCAGACATGAGCGAGGAACTATTGTAGTTTGAGAGCAAGCCCTCATACAATGAAGGGTTACAGATTCCTCAGGTTTTAGGATGCGCTCAGGAGAGTCGCGGACCCTCTTGTATTCAACTTCAGGAATCAAACCGTTGATTACATCTGAAAGGACATTCAGGAAATCTCTTGAGCTTTGAACTTTGGCCCTAACACAGCAGAAAACATTGGAAATCAGCTGAAGTTGATATGGGCTCTGAATTTACATATTTGTGTTCCTAAAAGCGTCATCTTTGAGTTTCTGAGCAGTTCGTTGATTTTCTGAAGTCAATCGATTGATTTCACGATCATGTTCTGCATTCAATTTCGCATTTTCATTCTGCAAAACTCTAACTTGCTTTTCAAGTGCTGAGATAATATTTCCAAGCTCCTAAGAAAGCGTGAAGTTTGTTGGTAATAGCGAATAGTACTGCTTCTCGTGACGGATTTTGATATTTAATCGGAAATGGTATCAGTCTTGGCTGGGCAATTTTAGTGTTGACAACGCTTATTGAGTTTGAGGACTGCAATAAAAATACTCATAAATCTTGGCTGAAGTTGGTAGTTATTACTATTTGATCATCATCTTCGTCGCTGTCACTAACGGTAAAACCTCCTTTTCGCATCAACTCAAAATCGTCAATATCATGCTCTTTAGACTTGCTCTAGTAGGAGTCAGTGTTTTCTAAAAGTCATGACAGAAAAAGCGGTACCTTATTGTAACTCATGTTAATATCTTCGCGTAATTTTATTGCTATCTATATTTATTAAATTCAATCTACACTCTCTTGCTGGATTTATGAGTCCTCTTAGACTAGAGTATGTGCCCACATGTTTCCATATGGGTGAAGATCAAAACTGCTTGCAATTTAATCCACAAGCATGTGTTTGAGAGTAAATAAGCTACATTCACAAAAAAACCTGGAAAATCGCTATTACATTCATATCTTCAATTGATAATGTTGCTCGCCATAGTTTATAGAACAGAGAAGCTATTATCGAGAAATGGGAGGATTCAGGGAATTACATTATTATCTCACTAACTGAATAGTTTCACTCAATTCACAAATCATTTTTCAGTTTATGATTCACTATCAGCGTGATTTCTCTCTCAGATATGGTATTGAAAAATTACACTCTTTGAAAACCATTTTGATTCTATCGATTTTATCATAGCTTTCAAAGTGCAGACTGCTGAAATATCCATTGTGCTTGAAGCGATTAAAATTTGCAGCATACAATACCTATTAAATGATTGAAAAATCCTTAATTTTATTTTAGTACATAATTCTTTCTCATGTCGGACACGATTATCATACCATTCTTTCCCAGCGACACTCTCCTCCTGATCTGTCCCTTCCTTTCTTTTATCGCTTGCTTGGCCGCTCTTATCGCTTCACTCTCCCTTCGCCTATACAAAGATTCAATGGGAGTTATGTCACTGTACATAATAATAGCAGACTTATGCTTCGAGTTTCCAAAACTCATCGCATGCTTTGGATATGAGAAATCCTTTCATTTCTGCAACATAATGCTAGCATTCTCCCACTTTGGCATGGTTTCCTCGTTTTTCTGGGCAGCATTTTTCGCACATTTGCTCTTCAGAGTCGCAAAAACTCATAATGTACACGTCAACAAGAAATATATGACGCTATATGTTGTATGCGCAGTTGTGCTTCCAATTCTGCACACAATCGCTTCAATGTTTACAGATTATGTGGAATATAATCCAACAACAAGAAGCTGCATTCACACGATGACTGTTGGCCAAGTTGACTATGGATATGTGTTTTATACTCAACTTCCGTTGGTGATGGCTATTCTAATGAGTCTTTACTGGTACGTGGGAACGATTCTGCAGCTGCGACATGTTTTTGAAAAGGGACATGACTTTGACTTGTTAACGTTGATTTTATATCCTGCGATTCTTATCATTTGCTGGACCCCGGCAACGATAGCCAGTACTATGGCGTTTTTTGGAATCAGACCAAATCCTTCGTTAGTTGCAGTGTTTCAAGGACTTGTTCAGCTACAAGGGTTTTTTGACGCATTAGTATACGGAAGGTCTAAGTCCTTGTTCAGATTTATTTGGTTATGTTGCAGGAAGAGACGATCAATTGATCAAAGGATTTCTCAAAGCAGTGAGCAAGACTCAATAGACACGGAAGAAGCGCTCAGGTTGTCCCTTATGCGTAGAGAGATAAGAAAGATTGATACCCGATCAACAACTGAGATGTATTAGTTCATGGCGCCAGCAGACTGACGAAAATGAGTGCAATTTTATTAAGTAGCAAAGAATTGAGAGGAAAATTGTTTATTTTGAAATAGATTTATGAAATTGATGTTACATCTCGGATTTATTGGTTAATGTTCTCAATTTGAAATCCGAATAGAAAGAATCAGTAGTTATTTGCTCAAAAGTTATAATCAATATTCTTTTTGTTCATATTTAATGAACCTATAGAGATAACCACGCGCTACTACTAGTCAGAAGTTGCTAAATATAATCTTCCTTAGCTGATTTTGTCGATGAAAAGGTTTGGTAAAATTGATTTAATAAAACACAAATAAAAAATTCACATACTATTATAAATGGTATTCTAATTTCTCCAGATATCTACTTACCGTCAATCAACAAAAGAGCTCAATATGAAGAGGCCAATCAAATGAATCCAAGTATTTCCTACTCATATATTTCATCCCGCAATGTTGTGGTCGTTTCTATCTCATTTTATTTTAAGATATAGAAGAATTTCAAATTCCAAATCCTCTTCTCAGTGGGTTGTTTAATTAACCAGCCGAGACTTTGCTGATAATTCACAAGCTTCATTTTCAGTATTTTGCAAAAGCATATCGGTTTTTCTTGTATAGAATTGGTAGTTACCATTCATTTTAATCAAATATAATGTCTCCTGATCATAGGTACACAAAAATTGAGAATGAGCACAAAAACACCTCCTATCTGAAACCTTTGGAAATTCCAAACTAAATACCATCTAAAGCAACTAACGAAGGATGCTTTATCGACAGATATAATTGTAAACATAAAGTCCCGTTCGAACATAACCACCACTTGCTGCCTTTCTCTAACTGCCCTATCTTGATACTGGAAGATTTTAGAACCCATTTCCTTTCCGAAAAGATTGATATTTATGGTTGCCTCCTGAACGAAACAGCATCTTTCTTCAAAAAATTCAATGATCTCTGCATCGTGTATCTAAGCCATATAGTTTGCCAATTTCTCAAACGAAGTTGCGAATAAGCTAGACCAATCTCGATATACTGGTTGACTCACATGCAGTGATCTCAGGATCGATGCAGATCCGCTTGTTGGAAACTTAATGATTAAATTTTGGAATATCTAAGAACAAATTAGCCCGAACGAAGGTCTGTTATAATCAAATTTCAAATTGGAAAATCCCTTCTATTTCCAGTGTTCAGTGCAATTACACAGAAAATAAGCCTTTCGAAAAAATTCTTAGAGATGAAAATAAATTTTCATCTTTGTTGCAATGAGAATCAAATTTCCCCTTTGTTCCTGCTGTTAGGAAACATTCACAGACGTTTGAGGCGATCCAAATTTAAATAATGATAGACTGCTACCCGATCTAATTGTAAGAAAGAGTAATGTCGGAGGAGCTCTTAGAGGATTTCTATTGATAATCAAAGATATTAACAAATAGATAGATTCACATGCTTTGTATTGCAAACAAATAGCACAAAATATATCAAGAAATATTAAATCCAGAAATGGAATTCAATTCTTCCCAACACTCGGTATCCCATAAGTTAACTGTCACGAGTCCGCCTGATCCATAGTGCTTCAAGAATTGATGCAATATCCCTCGACAATGATCATACCTGTTCCAACAAGATTGGGAAATGTTAAAGATTAATCCAAATTCCTAACAAGGTTGATGGTCGTGAACTAATGGATTAAGTGTTTCACTCTTCTCTGGAAAACTGAATAATACGTGATTCCCTCTTGTATATCAATACTTGTGAAATTGCTTCTTAGTATTCTCAAAATATTTAATTACATACCTGAAAAAAATAGGAAAAATCCGATATTTTTTAAAAGAATAATTTGATAAATTTCCTGAATCACCCTTGAAAATTTTACTTCAGTTTATTTTCATTCCTATTACTTAGCTTCAACAGCCAAAAGCTTCGATTAAGCTTATCGACAAGATCGATGCTCGCCTTTTTTCAATCGGATTATTCTCAAGTTCATAATAATTCACCTTCATTTTCAGGGCACTTTGCTTTGTCTCATTCTAAACTAATACCGAAATGGTATAATTCAGTTGTTAAAGAGCAAATACTCCATTTGTCACTTGTATATATTAGTTTCTGATGGCAAGTACACGTCTATAGATCGAGTCAGATTTTGAATACACTGATCTCTATTAAAATGATTTTCCATGGCGTTGCTGCAATTGAAAAAAAAAGTTTATGGTCTCTACTCAACAAGAAAGCTCTGGTTTCGCTGTGAGAAAATGCTGTCAAAGTGATGGTGCACGAGTTAGCGTTATCTATGGCTTGTTGGAATGGGAAATAAAACAAACTCGAACCCACAGATTCTTCCTTTCCACTTCTTCAGCGAAAGCTAGCACAAAGCATGACTCTCTAGCCTACGTCCATCTTGGAGAGAGTGATTGCTGAATCCAAATCTGTTCTGATGTACTAACTAACAAGTTGCTGGACATTTTCTATGTTTCCACCAATTTTAAATTATGGGTGATTTCTCTTTTAAAATTTAGTCGCGTCACCGCCTGAAATATGACAATACGCAAAAAAATGTTCCTTTTCCCAAATATCCAACCATGACTGTCCTTTCCTATGTTAGGATCATAATCCACATGAATTAGAGGTATGAACGAGTCTTGACACCACGAAGTCTAAGCATTATTATCAAATTATCATTAATTATTTTGCAATTCCAAATTTGACTACAAACCTCCCAATTACCCTCATAGCCCAAGTGTTTGCATGAAAAAGGCTCAATGAACCTCTTTTAATCGAATTTTATTCTTTCTTGGAATATTACGATGCCTTATTGGGCATTTTTTCAAAAAATGTTCAGAATTTGATCAATTTTCCGGAACACGGAAATATTTTAAAGAAATAAATTAATTCTGTGAATTTCGTTCACTCAAATACTTTGGGTGAATATCACAACAATGCAAACTTGATCTGGAACATTCCTCTCGAAGAATACAGATTCGAGAAAGCAAAAGTAAATAATTAGAAATTCTTTGAGATGAATCAAATCCCCTACGATTTCTATCAAGCCCAAAACTTCCTCCTCACCTCCAATGAGTCCTCTGGCTCTAGGTCCTTCACGGAAAAGGTCACTGAGAGCACATCATCGAAGCAGCCAAACATGTTTTTGGTGTCCCTCCATCAAATATTAGACGTAATATATCTCCTCAATGCTACCCATAACCCATAACTCCGTTCCAACAGAGAGCAGAACACAATGATGTGATAGCATGGAGCGAGGAGGGGACTATCTTCAACATTTTGAAACCGCAGGTGTTCGCGGAGACGATCCTACCAAAATACTACAAACATAATAATTTACTCTCATTTGTAAGACAAGTAATAGCTTAAAATTTGCATTTATCTGATCATTATCCATTGGGGGACTAGTTGAATATGTATGGATTCAAGAAGCAAGCTCATTCTAGAAAAGTACTTTCATACAGCCACCCTTGCTTCAGGAAGGATTCGAAGTAACCTGATTCTCGGGGTTTTAATTTACTAAATCCTCTACAGAGCTCTACTCGCACAAATTGAGAGAAGCAAGGCGTTTAGAAAATACAGGAAGGAAAAAACTTCAAAAGCTCCTTCAAAAACCGATGAGATCGAAAGCCTCTTAACCTCAGTAATAATTACTGTTTTCCGCTGAGATTAAAGCTTATTGTGATAATTTCCTCTAGAATAAAATTTTAAAACAAGAAAATCAAACGCTGGAGAAAAACCTAAATGACGCAGTCGCTAGTGTCAGGGCTCTTCAGGCTCGATTGCAGCAATTAGAGAATGAGATCGGGGTTTTGTAAGTTTCCGACTGCTTTCCCCTCCAAGTGACCTTATTATTTCCAATTATTTAGAAGAAGCCAAAATGAGGATATGACTGAAGCTAATTGGCGTTCCCTGCCAGAAATAAAGAAACAAAGGGTTGAATATTACCCCTATCTTGTTCCCAAGGAAACCCACATAGACACACCTCCTACTAATATTCAAGTATTGACCTCTACGTCCTCCTTTGTTAACTTTCTTCTAGTTTGAATACTTGAACCCTCGAGTGGAATATATTCCTAATTTTACGAATCAGGCTATGTATGTAATCGGCAATAATGAAGCTGTGACCAAACCTCCGATTTTCCATGTAATAAATTAGTATTCTATCATTGTCAATAACACTGTTATTTGATAGGAAACAAATATTGAAGGTTGTTTTAAGAATGAGGTGCGGTACCCTCAATATTTTTAGGTTTTAAATTTTGGTTTTGATTAGAAGTAAATAATTGATTTACAAATTTTTTTCAAACGAGTGAGAATGTTTGTTTGTCTGTAAGCAAAATCCATAGTAAGTTGCTTTCACTAGCTGATTCATTTTGATTTCTTAACGCATCCATCAAAAGAGATATAGAGGCTGAGAAAGTAGAAAATACATAATTTAGCCTCATAGAGAAAGCAAAACAAATGTTCTTTGTGAGTATCAACTATCAAAGACTCCATAACAATAGCAATCCAATCTTCTGAATATAATATTCTCAGAGTTAAAATGCAATAGTGTATCACATTTCTTAATATTTGCGTGCCTCTGGCAACATAAATGACATATTTCAACCATTTCACCATCCCATTTCCGGGAAGTTTCTCTTCTCTCTCGCGAAACTCTTATGGGGTAACAGAAAGCATTAACAGTGATATCCTTGAGCATCAAATGCTAGTTGAGGGATATTTGAAGTGACATGAACTAATTTGTATTATTTAGCAAGCTTGATTAGATGAAATTCTTTTTTGGGATGAAATTCTTTAGAAGTTAAATGAATATTGTTTAACGAAATTAATCGTCAATTTTCTGGAATGAAAGAACAATACTAATCTGGGTTTTAATCTACAAATTCATCGGAACTGTGATATGTCTATTCGTAGACATAGGGCAATGTGACTGAAAAATTAGCAGAAAACAAATGGAAAGCATATTCTTAGCACCTTCTCTGAAGAGCTTGCCTAGTTAAGAGTCAAATCTTGCGTTTTCAAGAACCATCAACATAATCGTCCTAATAATGCCTGAGTTTTTTTTTTTTCTCTCTCTTTCTTCACAACCGCTGACCTGCACCAAGAAAGCCTGCATATTATTCGCAATGACTTCAGATCTCTCATTCGTAGAACTGTATAACTTCTTAAACCTACAGCTGCAAGCAATTGATTTTCCAGCAAGGTTGTTGAAGTATAAGATGAGCGCGTATTAGTTCTCCTTTAGAGTTATAAATGGGCTTAAAGACATGATCAAGCATCAAATTCTATAAAAGAAAAAACACAAAATCAAATGTGTATTTTTAGATGCGACACAATTTTAGAAAGGTAATATCCTTGCAGTTGAATTAAGTGAACTGTATTTGATGAACCAGGAATCCCAATAGAGAGCGATATGTTGGAACCATCAAATCAGTTCCGCTAATTTTTTTAAATTTCTCATTACAGAGCTTTAAACTAAGGCCAAAGCTAAAATTCTCGCTCAGTACTCCTTACAAACCACTCGATTCTTAGCTACTAGCATTTTCCAGCAATTCTTTCACATTTAGCAATATCTTCGATATCGTTACATTATTAAGTAGTGACATATCTAAACGTGACTTTGTTAGAGAGAGAGAGTTTACCGATAAGGTTCAGTTTGAAATCCATTAATTTTGTCAAAAAAAAAAGAGCAATTGGATCGTCATTATTCTTTTTCTGATAATAAGGGCTAATCAGATCTTTCGTCTAATTTAGAAAAATCATTACAAGCGCTCGCTGCTTTTGGAAACTAAGAAGAGAGGCTAATATCCCTCATTTTATGGACAGTTAAGGAGACTGCCCTTAGATAGAGGAGCATTTCAAAACGTGATTCACTATTAAATTCTGGGTTGATTCAATCATAAATTTTAGTATTTCATTGGTTCTCGATATTTGAACATCTAGTGCTAAGCCATGATAGTAGAGTTATTGTTCCAAAGCGCTGTCACACCTTCAAAATTGCAGAATTAAATTATTTTCTTTGTCACTCAGAGAGAGGAGGCTGTACCCAAAATGAATTTTTTTACGATAAGATTCTATTCAGCATATAAATATATAGAATAAAGCAATGGCATCACGCGATAAGAGATTCAAACTATTTAGTTCTGTCTTATGGTTGTTTTTCAAATTCAAAATTCGGAAATTTTTTAAAAATTGCAGAAAGCAGAGGTCATAGGAGAATAACTTTTTTTTTTTAAGATGCGAAACTTCTAAAGATCTGAATTATTCTGATGGAACTGATGCATTAATTTCCATTGGTTGAAACTTATCTCATCACAAACTTAATATGACAGATTAATCCCGAACCTTTCTCAAAGAATGAATTCATTGAAAGAAAGCAAAAGTGAATAATTATAGAATTTCTTAGAGATGAACCAATTTCCGCAATACCTCTCGCCCTCAAAAGACAGCCTCCTCTCCTCCAATGAGTCGGCCGAGTGTTCTCCGCTCCGAGAAAGGTTTGCGCGAGATAGCTCACCCAAGCAACCAAATATGTTTCTAGTCGCTCTCCATCAAATTTTAGAGGTATATAATCCATTAATAATTCTATAGCCACATTCTGGACAATTTAATTAGAAAGAAGAAGATCCTACTACTATCGCTTGGAACGAGAGCGGGACTGCATTCAACATTTTTAATCCAGCAAAGTTTGCGGAATCGATCCTTCCACGATATTACAAACATAGTAACTATCTCTCATTCGTGAGACAGGTAATAATATTCTTCACTGTTTCGTTGAACAACATAACATGCCTCTTCAGCTGAATATGTATGGGTTCAAGAAACACAACCTGTTGAAAAAATATGTGACGTACAGTCACCCATTGTTTATAAAAAGCTCAAAGTATGATATAAAATTTAATTTAGTAGCACATTTTTTAGAAACCTTCTGAATCAAATTCAGAGAAGCAAAGCATTCAGAAAGTATCTGAAGCCGAAACCTGTCCAAGAAGAGGCATCTTACGCGAACCATATCGAACAGCTCATTGCATCGGTAAAGAAATTATTTTAAGTCTTGATGTAAAGAAATGTCTTAAAGAACCAATATTTGAAAGAAGAAAATGAAACGCTGTCTAGGAAACTCCAAGAAGCTGTGACTAAGATTGAAGCGCTTCAGAATCAGGGTCAGTACTTGGAAAACGAAGTCGTGTCGTTGTAAAAACATTTTTTTGAATCACAATAATAAATTAATCTACCCTTTTTTTAATTAATTTTAGAAGATGGCTTAATAACCAAAATTGGCAAAGAGTAGAAGAAAGTGAATATTGCAGGCCTTCATTGAAGAAACAACAGACTGAATATCATCACCGTCAGCAGTGCTCTTGCCCTAATCTTATTGAAGACCACAGAACTTACGAAGTATCTTGCTTCATAATTCTTGTGCTAATTTTTAAATTTCATAGGTGCAGTCTGTTTACCCTTCCGTTAACAACAATGTGAGATTTCAAAATCAAGAAATACAAGCTGCTGCGCCGGGGGAGAGATACATGCAGTTTTCGACCGAGCAGGTAGCCTTCCCTTCTATCTCATTGCATAGAGTCATTCTGTTCGTATTATTTAGCAAAAAACAGATATCAACCAACGTGGTTTGCAGATTTCAAAGAATTTTCAGGCAGAAGGCATGAATATAAGCGACTGTTATAAGTATTTTTAAATAAATTATACGTAGTTTTCTGTCTGCGCGATCGAATATATCATTCTTTAATACAACTTAGATTGAGTGAATAGAATGAGGTAAGCACAACTTGCTACTAACATTCCATGCAAGATGCTCACTGTGTTTTCATGTGAGTTTACATATGTTTCTATAGAAAATTTTATGCTTGAACTGTCTTACTCAATTTGCCTTTTTTTCGCATGCCTGGAAAATTAGGTAAGACAGAAGCCTCTTGGATTGTAACGGACTTTCTTAGAGCTTAAAATATCGCATTCTTCATAGGGTATGAAATCCAAAAGCTCGATGATTTCTGTCATGCACCTAAATTTGCATGAGTGAGAACCATAAGATATTTCGAGTGATTATATGTCATCGAGAACTTAGCATTCTGAATTTATGCGATTGGGTCTTTCTTGTTCAAGTTAACGCATCAATATCAATGAGATTGCTCTCAATTTCGTAAATTAATATTGTTCTTGAGATTCGGTCTTAGATTTTTTAAAATAAAATATAATACAGTAAATATGATTGGTTGGCCTTTTCTCTGAGATTCTTCCCTTTTTTCTGCATTTTCAATAGCACTCACGGTAAACTTTGAGATACATACCCAAATTTAACAATTTCTAATCCGATTGATGATATTACAAACAAACCGAATAAGGAACCAATTTTACAGAAACCATATTTGTTTGCTATCAGGGGGAGCAATCAGATGAAGCATACAAGATTATATACTTTTCAGCTATGTTTATTCCCCATGACCTCTAATTTCACCAATTATTTGAGTTCTAAGAGAGCTGGTAAGCTCTACCTCGCTTTTAGAGGTGTTTCTTTCAATTCTACAACGTTACCCGCACTTGAATCCATGATAAAGGACGCAATCTTCCTAGTAGTTAGAGATATCATTCGAAATAAAATTATACCTTACAATAATTGGTAACTACAAAACTTCAAGCAAATACCTGTTGCCGCGCAATAAACAATAGAACTCGACGCGATTTGTGAGCTTTTGTAAATGCTGTAATGTTTACACAAGGATGAAAGTAGAATATTAACAGTTTACTCCATAAATACAAGCGTGGATGTTGGAAGTGATAAATTTACATTGAAAGATGACATCAAGCTACACTTTCAAGTATTGCAAAGGAATTGATTGACTTGGTTTGCCATGATATGCAAAACAGACTCCCTTATGATGTTAATTGTACCTCAACTTAATTATGTACTGCTGGCATGCTTAAGTATAGGTATGTTTTAAAAGTTGAAATTTTTTTTGAAAATTGAGTTAATATAAATTAATTATGAGTACCAAAAATTCTAATGAAAGGGTGCTAACTTAAAATTTGTACTCTGATGTCTTGTATCACTTAATGTCCTCCCTAGGGGTCTCCTGATCGACATTCCTACTCATGTAATCGAGCTTCATTGTGAACAATATGAGAAATATCTTGCAAGGATAACAAGAAATTTAATTCTTTTCTTTCAAAATTGCTGGATGCAGGATCCAATTATGAGAATTTTGTCCGCAATCTTACAGAATGTTGAGTTTTTACGTTTTCTAAAATAGTTCCAATCCAAAACCTGGAAAAATTCTCATTTCATAGATCTGCAGATTGTTTTCCATGAGCAGACAATTGAAAAATCTCCAAAAACTTCTCTTGATCCACATCTAAATGAATAACTCTGAAAATATATTTACAACTTTAGTGATTTCGTTTGAATGGAAAAGAATTGCGAATTAGCAGAATTTATTAACGGTACCCTGTCTATCACTTTGAAGAAAAACACTAATGATTATCATTTTTTAAGTTCAGATTAAACTATCTTGAAGGCTAATAACACGAATTCTTTTTACCTCTTCATCAACACCCTCGATGAAATATAGGTGACTCCATTGTCTCATGACAAGGAACTTAAATTCTGGGTAGATTCTTTCTTTTATTTTTAATGGTCATTCCAAAAAATTGAAAAAGCTACTAGATCTCTGCTCCAAGACGAGCTTATCAGAGAGAACATTTATGATGCTTGCAACCATTTCAAATTTAGTAAATTTAATGGAACAACAATGCGAATTTCTCGTTTGAATTGAATAATTCTCATTCCTTCTTTTTAGAACGCTCTAAGTGGGAAGTGCTTCCTTGCACTGAAGAACTTGTTTATCCCGTTTATCTGGAATACAATTTTACACTGGCGTTGAATATTCACATTTCACTGATCATACGCTCAAAAATTACGTACGGCCTTTGGTTAATATTTTACAAATTATTCATCAAAATTCCGGAATACAAGAATTTTCTGGACGAATCTCCTTCCAAATTTCAAAACAACCTAGCTCTCAACATTCGATTGATCACGAAGTTTTTGCGAATAAATCATTATTCTCTGGCAACATCAGCAACTATAATTTTTTTTAATGAATCAACAATTCATTGAGTGGCAGATGCCTAGCAATGAAAGTGAAAGTCTACCCTCGATACAAGAAAAGGTGGTGACTAATCTTGCAGACAGACAGCCAAATACGTTCCTAATTGCCTTACATCAGATTCTGAACGTAATTTGACTTATCGACCAAATGATCTAACTTTTTGAAAGAACGAAGAAAACACAGAAATAATTACTTGGAATGAGGACGGAAGCGCTTTCATTCTTTTGAAACCGGAGGTGTTTGCGGAAACTGTCCTCCCCAAATATTTTAAGCACAATAACCTGCTTTCGTTTGTGCGACAGGTAATGACGATTGATTGTCGAGATCTTAACACTAGCAGCTTAATATGTATGGGTTCAAGAAGCAGCATGGTTTGAAAAAATTCGTTGCATATAGCCATCCTTTTTTCAGAAGGGGCTCAAAGTAAAATATTAAACTGAGGTGTAAAAACCTTATTTTTGAGTAGAGGACTACTAGTTCACATTGAAAGGAGTAAAACTTTCAGGAAATATATGAAGCCAAAGACAGAAGCGGGATCCTTTGATTCAAATCAGCTGGAGCAGATTCAAAGTTTGGTATAGCGCAAGACATCTTGATCTGTAACTGAGCTGATAAATAAGAACCAGGAGCTTGTCGAAGAAAATCAATTTCTAAAAAGGAAATTGGAAGTGACAGTAGCAACAGCCAATGCACTCCAGCAGAGAAATCAGCAGTTGGAGGATGAGCTAGAGACTCTGTAACTTCTTCTTCCCTCTCATAACAAGGCTGATTTCTTTCATTTTCATATCAAAGTAAAAGATTACAGCTCCAGCAACAAGAAGAAAAGCAATGGCATCTGAGAACACAGCCGAACATCCAACAATCGGAATCCTACCAATATTACCAGTACTATCCGACTTTTTCTGAAGAACGAACAGCCGTTGAGGTTATATTCAGTTTCTTATTTCATCCTTAAATAACTCACCTAGGTTAAACGGGTAAATCCACCAGCTTTGAATCTCTCAACAAATGAATATTATATCATCAATGATCCGACGAGCCTCATTTGCGAAGCGAAAAACCCCTATTATAAGGGATCCAATGGATAATGTTAATCGAAGGCTTACTTCAACAATTTACACAGACCTTTTAGTTAAACCCTTTCAACTTCTGTCAACATGGTATCCAACCCGATTCTAATTTTTTTGATTGGTAATGAAATTCTTAATGATATTAACCTCTTCATTAGCTCTATAAAGTTTGTTGTTGTTTCAGTCTTGATAATGGCAATCTTAGCCGAAATAACACTCTTCATTCAAAATTCGAACTTCAATGCTTTGAGATTTTCAATGTGTACGCAAAATATATTTCGTCAGTTTGATGAGAGTTGCTGTGCTAAGTTTTCATCTTATTCAATTGAGAGAAAATAATCAAAGGGAATACTATTTAGATAACTGTATTAAAGTAACATGAATTCTTATAAATTCTTAAACATTAAGAATATTTGTCAAAACCACCTCAGAAATTCCGTTGGTAATAACATCGTCCATTTTACCCTCAGACATTATCATGATATTACCATTCTCCAAAATCTCTTGTTCTAGCTTTTCCTCCACTTTCTTAACCAGAGAGCACTGGAGATGCACTCCAAGGACGCTCCTCCCGCTCTCATCCGTATTCGTCTTAAACGACTCATCCCATTCTAAAGCAGCTTCGGTCGAACAAGCAATGCTCTTAGCAAAAGGCACAGTCAACACAGCACTAAAATTAATGAATGAATTCATTATAAACAACGACCGTAAATATTACCTGTCACCAGGGAAGAATCTCTCGAAGTTCCTCCTATGGAAGAACATTTCTTTGCTTGTAGGTGTGTTTAACGGATACATCTTCTCACGGTTCTTGAAATCTTCATCAGATACGACTTCGTTTGTGTATTCCTATGAAGATTGGGCAAGAGGTTATTGGAAATTCTCAGAAACTATATATTTACGATTATAGAGTCTCGCCATTTATAGCCAACGCCGTCAGAGAATTGCTCCTTTTGCCTCCAGAGCACTTCGTCGGGAAGGTAAGGAGTTTCTCCAGCTTTAACCTCAAACGCCTTTCTCAGGATATATTTCTCGATGTTTTTCGAGTTGTTTCTCGGCATCTTCTCAGCAGGATCTAAGCTCATTGCGTACTCAATAAACGCTTTGTGCAGGAACGGTGGTCTGACCTCGACTCCATGTGCAAAGCAAGCTTTATTTGCTCTAAGCAGATCATACTTATGCAGATCGCGAACTTTCCTGATGGTCTCCCGGTGGAATTCTTCAGGCGTCGGGGCTTTATGGAAGTACAAATACCCTCCAAAGATTTCGTCAGCGCCTTCACCTGAGAGCAGCATTTTGATGCCGAGAGCCTTGATCTTCCGGGTCATCAGGTACATGGGAGTACCGGCTCGAATAGTAGTTGGATTAAATGTTTCGAGGTGGTAAACCACCTCAGGCAAAGCATCTATTCCCTCCTCGCAAGTATAAACAAACTCATGATGGACCGTCCCGATCGCTTTCGCGACTTCACGAGATTTGATTAGGTCTGGAGAGTCTTCAAGGCCGATGCAGAAGGAGTGTACTTGATTCATCCCCAGTCTTCCAAGATCGATTTCATTTTGGTGAACTATTTTCATTGCTATGGCCGCAACCAACGAAGAGTCAACACCTCCCGACAGCAGTAAACCAAATGGAGCGTCTGTGGCCAGCTGAGCACGCACAGCTTTTTCTAGCTGGTTTCTGAGCTCTTGGAGGTCGACTTTTTTCTTGGGGATATAGTCCAGGTCATGCCATTTGGGTTTATACCACTCGACTTGCTTCCAATCGTTCGAGATGTAGTGTCCTGGCTTCAGGATTTCAACAGAGACGCATTCATTCACAATCGCCTTCAATTCGCTTGAGATATAGCGTTCTCCTCGCTTTCCAGTTCCGATGTACAGTGGGACTATTCCAACGTGGTCTCTGGCAGCGAAATAGGTGTGAGTGCTTCGATCATACAAGAAAAACGTCCACATTCCCTCTAACTCATGGACTAGGTTGATTCCGAACTCCTCATAGAGGGGTCCGAGGACTTCTGAATCGGAATGACCCTTAAATTTGATCTTATCTTTATACCTCTCTCTAATCTTTAGTTTTGTTAAAGAATGATCAATTTCAATGAATTTTCATTAGGGGCAGATACCTCCTTGTAGTTGTATATCTCTCCGTTACAAATAAAAGCAATATTGTTATCATTTGACGGGATCATCGGCTGATGACCTCCCTCAGTTGGATCCATGATATCGAGTCTTTGATGACAAAGAACGGTGATTTTGCCATTGTTTTCCTAGGAAAGCTCAATGTAAGTTTATAAGATGAATGAAAATAATTACAATCAGATAGACTCCGGCATCATCTGGTCCTCTATGCTGCAGCTTATGAGCGAGTTCAACCGCTTTCATTCGAGCTTGATGCTTGTTTTCAGAGGCCTCAATTAAGGCAAAGATTCCACACATTGTTATTCAAAAGAGAATTCGTCTATTTTGTTGGATTTTGTTAATTATTATAGAATATCAGGTGTTTTTTTGCTGAAATAGCAAATAAAGGATAATACGTAAGTTGCCTACTGAGCAAGTGTTCGAACGAAAATTTTAGCTTGAAAATAAAACGGCAAAATGATGAGAATTTATGTAAATTTAACTAAAATTTGTAAAGCAAAGACTTGTTACTAAGAACATTAAAAATGTTGCACGAGAAGCAGTTTTCTTCCTGGATACAGAGGACTATTTGTATCTTGAACTGCATTAGTATATACAAGTCGCAGTGAGATCAAAAAATGCAAACAAACCTTCGAACCGCGTTTAGTCTTAAAATTTTAGAATTTTATGACCAAGGATATTCTATTCTAAGATATTAATTTTTATTTGTTTAGGCAAATAAAACAAAAGCGAGCGTGGATTTTAGGTTGAAATAGAATATTCGATCTTAGGTCGAAATAGAATATTGCCTTTCTCAGTAGTGTATGGCTAGCAGACTAATCCTAAAAAAACAAAGTCAATTATTTTAAACCCATGGCAAGACAGATAATTTACGACGTCAGAAGGAGACTGAGTGGAACAGCTATTCCTCGAATGGAGAGATATTACTCAATATTAACCTGTCATGTTGGTGGGATCATCATGGCTAAAATCAAAAAAAGAATTCCTCGAGTCAGTATCAAGAAAATTCGAGCGAGGTTTTTCAAGTCAGGCAGTAACCCAATTCCATAACAATTTTCAGACAAAGGTTTTTTAAAATTATATCTATTCGAAATAGAATGTTGACTAGTTGACATTTTCCTGGAGAGCGGAATAAGGAATCACGACTTTTTTTGCTCAGCCCTAGCTTTATACTTACCTCTTTCAAAGGTCTGAACATAAGAAAAGCCTATTTGCTCTTTATACACCTTAGAAATACAAGATTAATAGCACATCTAAAACTTATCGACCCTTATTTTTGGCTAACAACAAAGCATTCCTCAAATACATAAACTCATAGAAGTAATCCCCATATTAGGAGTTAGTAACTGGCCATCTTTGGGAGGTCAACTCAAGTAATTATTTCTTGAAGACTACTTAGACATTTCGAAATGAATAATATGGGAAAATTTCAATGCTAAGCATTGAAGGAAATGCGAATTGAACCATAAGGAACTTGAGAGACTAGAAATAAATCAGGTCCATTTTGGCATCTGGTGCGATCTAGAGCAAGCATCGATTTTAGTATAAGGAGTTGGAAATATTCCAGAGGAACTATTCACAACTCCTCAAAACTCCTCAAAATTCCAGAATATAGGACTTTATCAGTGGAGAAACTCAGCTACAATTTCGAATTATCAATAGAAATATTTACATTCAAATTTCCATATTCTAATAAAAAATGTCCGCTAAAGAATTTGTTTTCAAAAGTTCTCATTTTTAGTGTTGAGCAATAACGCTTGTTTCTTGAAGATCTATCGATGTAAAATTAGAGTTTATCTTAGTTATAAGCAAAGTTCTGACAGTTAGTGAGTAAAATCCAATCATCTCTATTTCTCACACCGTTCGGCCGTCCCAGTTATGAGCGAAATGCCTACCTTTGTTATTGAATTCAAATAAGATCTAAGGGGACTCGAATTCAATAATACCACTATTTAATACCAAACTAACCTGGGTTTGCTCATCCATTTCTAAGCAGTCATTATGTCATTACGGTTTTTTCATAAAAATATTATTTAGGCTCCACTCTAGAATCAATGAGCAGAATATGCACATTTTTGCAATATAAAATATGCAAATTTAACAACTAAGATCGGAATTGGCAATGAATTACACCGATCAGTGAGCAGTGGATGCTATTTGAGGTTAAAACTCATTTTGATAATTAACCGAAAAAAGGCCAAGAAAAATAATTTTCTGTCGTCGAATGTCAAATTTTCAATTAACAAGTGCTAGAGCACCGACTCAAACTCTAGATTTTTGTAGCTTATGACACTGTGAGTTAATCTCTTGGAAGTGGAACCCAATTTAGAACGATCAAAGGGTTTAGATATTCAAATCTCTCGATTTCCTTTGATACTCAAATTCTAAATTTAATTCATTTAAACAAAGATAATGAAAAAAATAAAAATATCTCTCTCTACTCTCAGTCAAGTTTGTTTGCTAACTTCTTGTTAATAACGAAATGAATAATATCACGGACTCCTTTCGAAAAACCTCGCAATCCACACTGTAAAGTCATTTTTATTTAACGGTTTAACCAGCACATCATCCATGCCGTTCGTTAGACATTTGTTTCGATGCTCTGCAGACGCATGCCCAGTTACTCCAATAATTTGCTGCTTTGGCACTGACCCATTTTTCATCATCTCTGTCAATTTTTTTGTGGTCTCATAACCGTTCAGTATTGGCATTTCGCAATCCATAAAGACAATATGATATTTATCATGGCATCCTGACTTCGCTTTTTCGGTGAGCGCCTTTATCGCGTCAATCCCATTACTCGCTGAATCAATTTTTGTGATGCCTACAAGCTCTAATAGGTTCTTAATAGCAAGCCGATTGAATTCGTCATCATCAACGATTAAGACACTTGCACAAGTTGTGCATTCTTTCAATACTTTCAACCTTACAGGGGTTTTTCCTTCCCTTGAGGAATAATCTCCATCATCCATGCCAGTCGTTCTTTTCTTTGAATAGGATTCATAAGCGGAGAGTTTGGCACCTGAATGGAAATCTTCTGAAAATGTACGGTTCTCGGACTTTTCAAAAAAGTGAAGATGCTGAGTCAGATTGCCTTTAAAAAGTGGCTGCGCTGTATCCAAGAACTCTTCATCAGCATAGAAGAAATTTTCCTGTTGAGTTTGCGAAAAATCATCAATAACGAACCAAAACACCGAACCTTCGCCATAAGTCGATCTCACTTTGAGTCCACCATCATTTGGATCCAAATTTAAGTTCATAGCCAATGCGTTACTTATCTGTAATCCTAACCCAACACCCCCAGGATTCAGCTCAGATCTTGTTCCGAGATCGATTTTTCCAAACTCCTTGAACAATTTCGCGAGGTTTTCCTCCTTAATTCCGATCCCTGTGTCTCTTACTTCGAATCGAATCTTCCCTTCTCCATAGGGATGCACATCGACATAGATTCCTCCCGTAAGAGTGAATTTAGCTGCGTTTGAAAGCAAATTCAAGAGTATCTGTTGCAGTCTATTTGGATCTGTCACAATAGATTTCGGCAAACTATCATCCATGTTTAAACCGAGCTCTAAACCTCTTCCTTTGATCGTGATCTCCATGATATTGATCGCAGACTGAACGACATCTCGTAGGATGCAGGGCTCAAAGGAAAATTTGAGTTTTTGATTTTCTAACTGATGGAAGTCGAGGATATCGTTAACGAGATGAAGTAATCGCTTCGCGCTTAACAGAGCCGGTCGGACGTATTTCTCATAATAGGTCTCGTCTATTTTCTCAGCGAGAATCTCTAACATCGAGACGATTCCATTCAAAGGAGATCGATACTCATGAGATACCATTGCTAGCGTCTGGTTCTTTTTCTTGTCAAGTTCACGCAATCGCAGGGCAATGTCCTGATTAGTGGTGTCCTTTACTGACACAAGGAGATACTTTTGCATTTTGACCGTGATTGCTGTGAACGTAATGGAGAAATATCTGATTTGATCACCGTTGATTTTCAAAAAAGTGTTCATTGATAATTGACCTGTGAAAGGCTCGTCGATGGAAATGCTCTTTTCGCTTGGAAGTTTCAAAAACGCAGCGGTATTCGCTTTCTTGTCTCTTCTCCTTTTTCCTTTGAGATTTATCCTCGGAGTATGAGAATACGAATTGAAGAGCTGGAAAGGGAATCCATCAACAGGTTCCTCCACATTGGATGATTGATTATTACTCCCTTTTTTGAATTGATGCAGGATAGATCTAATGGCGTCTCCGACCGTCGAGTGCCTGGATTGCTTTTCACCAATCAGTAGCTTTTTCTTGATGGCTTGTGCATGTAAAGTCAGATTCGTTGCTTGATTGCGAGAAATTCTCTCGTTTTCCGCCAAATCAATCTCAGCGATGTTGATTGGTCTCGGAATAGCAGTTTGAAACGTGAGAGGGCTTCTTTCGTTCAAGCGTCCTCTCTGTTTCCGGAAAGAATTGGAATCATCCAACGATACCTGTTTCAAGAAACCTTTTACAGAATTGTCTTTAGGGCTCTTTTGTGAATTAATCGCATCCATTGATAATCTATCTTTCTTGTTGAGTTCCAATAGTTCAGGATTTCCAATTGAATTTCTGCGTTTCCACTCGGGTTTTTCGCGATGAGTTCGCCTGCGTGTAGTCGTTGCCAGGTCCCCAGCGCCCGTGGTATGATCACAGAAATTACTCTTCTTTCGAGGTTCTCTTCTTTCAGACTGCACTTTTTTCAAATGAATTTCCTCTTTTGTGGGTGTTTTGCGCCTTTTAAGAGCATCAGAAAGGTGGTTTTGTAGCAATTTCGGCAACAATGAGTTCTCACTTTCTGAGAGCACCTCAGAGAGGATATCTTTATTGGGAAGGCTGGCTAAAACGTCGAGAAATTTGTCCTCATCGCTTTCTAACAACGTTACGATCGAGTCGTTAAAGTACTTCACCGAAGCATCGTCTTTAAAAACAATAAATCCATCAGGCAAATGATTTAACAACTCATCAATCCAATCAGAAGCCTCGTTAATAGTCGATTTTGACGACTCGGAAAGAAATCTTTGATTCGTCTTTGGAATTTTCCCTGGAAGCCTCGCAACCGCTAGTGGTAGAAGCAAGCTCAACACACAAAAAGAGAATCCTGTCGCTGGATCGAAGTGAGTCGTTCTGATCATAAGGTACACAGTGTCAGCGATAATCAGGACTAATTGCATGATAGGAATTGGACAGAACGAAATCAATATAGGTTTATATAGCACCAGCTCATAGAGGTCATCTGTGAAATTCTGCTCAGCATTGCTGCCGCTGGAAGCAAAGGTGACTTCTTGGTAAAAGAAAAGAAATGCGCAGACTGCTGGAAACACGTAACAAAGCTGTTTTTTCGTTTGAGCGATCCGTTTATAGGCTGTGACCCTTAAAACTTCCAATAGTAACAAAATCCCGAGGGTTCCAATGACTGCATAGAAGCGAGACGGGAACAAAAGTCCTTGTGTCCAGAAATTGTTGACGCTATTGTAGATTATGACTTCAATAAGCATGATCAGCAAAAATCCGAAAGCTATGATGCGAAAGACGTCCAAGTACTTCCGATTCCCAAAGATCGAGCTGGGAGAAATCGCCGTCTCGATGATAGTCGTAAGCATCAGTTTTTACTTATCACTTTTAACTTGAGATAAATAAATTTTTTGTTTAAACGGATTTGTGAATAAAAATGTATTTTTTGCATTTAATAAGTATCTAAATTTATTAATCTCAATGGTAGGGTTTTTTCAGGGAACATGATCTTCCAAGATGACTAATCGCCTAGTGACCAAGTCCTTAGCTCAGGCTTAAGGAATTTTACCACAAAATCAACAGTAAGCAAGGGCTTTGCATATTCAGGAATGTAGATTTCACGAGCAATTTGTTTACTCATCAAGCACAAATCAATTAATTAGCATTGCGACTTAACAAAGCACACCTTCAAGCCGACTTATGAACTAAAACAGTATTTCACAAGTCCAAGTTTTGATTTTTAAGAATTGCAGCATTTTGAGGAAATTATGGGAGTGTTGCTGTGGATAGGCTAAAGGAGAAGTTAATTGTAAGAAATCTTTCTAGATGGAGCGACTATATAGTATTAGGTGAAGCCAACTAAAATGCTTCTATCACACAACAAATTTAAATGTTTAGCGGGCACCTGAATTTTTTATACACTGCGGTATTTAGAATCTGTTTATAATCAGAGGGTTTATTTTGTAAAAAAAAAATTATTTCGATTATAAGTTCGAAATGTTTTATGATTGGGTACTGTCTATATCGAAAAAGTTCTGAAATCAAGGATTTAACTCGAAATAAAATTAAATCAACTATTCTGGCAGTACTGATTTTTATTGATAAAAATTACGGAAGCCAGACGGCCTTGAGAGTAGGCGCATGAGAATGGTTAATTTAATTATTTTACTTTTCAAAAAATTCACAGCAAGGCAATTTTCGTAACCATTTGGCACGGTAGTTCAGGTGTACTGAGATCAGGAGATCAAATTCGTAATCTTGCATGGATTAGAACGTAGGGAGGCAATTCCAGAGTGTAATATGAGCTTACCTGCTAAACAAACTTGAATCTGAGGACTTGAGGAAGCAGCCTCGAATGCTTTTTGTGATGGTGATGATTCTCTTGAGCTTGAAATATCGAATCCTCAGATTTCATCATAATGATCAGGGAAAATTTGTTTAAACTAGATTAAAGCAAGCGTACATAGCAAATAAGCTGAGTTTGAAACCGGACTCCTCGTCAAACTACTATAATCTTGGATTTGGATTGAACTGGTGTTGTGAACTATTTATTGTATAATTCGCATGAAATTTCGGTTAAGTAAAAAAGAGCTCTTTTAGCCGAATAACACTAACAACACTCCCTATCAATGCCTTAAGGTTGTTCTCTTCTCTCCTTCCAGCGAGGAATTATCTTACTGAAAAGTGAAAACGAACTCAAATTGCTCATTGCAGCAATCTCTCCTTAATCTCTCAACAGAAAATTCCCAAACTATGAACTTTGTAGCCACAGCAGAATACTGTTTCTTAATGGGGGTCACCCATGTTAACATACTCATACCTATCTTTGTTTGAATTAAGATATTTATTAATTTTTTTATTATGATAACTCGTCATTAGTGTTATTTACATAAATCTAATGGAAAATAAAGCCAACTAATTCAAAAGTTTGGAGTCATTCTCAGCTAGCGATACCAAAAGAACTTTTGCAATTAATAAGCAAATCAATAGATCTTCAAAGATGTCTTTGTATCCAATTCTTTTACAATATGATGTTGAAAAACAATACATAAATTGATATAACCTCAACATAATTATATTAACCTTATAAGACATAGTTCATATCCAGGCGCAAAGTTTGCCCGTTTTTAATTGAATTTAGAATCGCATTGCCATTAAAGCAGTTCTTACACCACTATCTTCACATCTACTTGGACTTCCACAATTCCTTTTGCCAATTCAACTGAAGGGAGCGCTAGCGCTCTCTTTCGTTGTACGAACTGAATTGCCTCCTCTATTTCATACTTCTCGAATATGCAAAGGTAGGAGATCAGCGAATGCACGCTTCGTACGGCTCCATAAGTACAATGGAGATACACAACCTATTAAACTCATTAACTTCTCACACAGATCAATCAAAACTCACCTTTGAATCATCAAGCAGGTTCTTAAGAATCTTTCCTGCCTTATTGCACCGTTGCACTACCTCTTCAGGATTCCGTTCATTAATTGGAAAGCTGAGATACTCGATCCCTTCATCCTTGCAAAAATGAACTATTTCGGAATGATGAGGGTTATGTCGTCGTATGTCCTCAGGTCTTTGCAGGTTAAAGATGGCATTGGCCCCCTCTGTCGCCAGAATAGAAACTTCTTCGATTTCATTCAATGAAGCGCCTAAAAAAAATTTTCAACAATTCAAATTTGAACACTACTGACTATTTTACCAATGAGAATATTTGACGATATTCGATTGTAAATAAAATCAGCGTACTTGACGTAGTCAAACTTAGTATCCAGTGTTTGATAGACTTCACTGACATTCCGTTCAGCTGAGGCTCCTTCTGAGGATGAATAAAGTTCCGATTTCAATTGCGCGGTCTTTGACCCTTTTCCCGTTTCTTTTTCATATTTCATCTTGGGAAGAGCTTCACCAGCGTCCGGTTTCGTGAATGATTTTGAAACTTTGCGATTTTTGATGAAACTCTGTTTTTCTGTGTTGTATAGTATATATTTGTATTCAAATTTCGTGACTGTATGATGTAAGCAAAGACTTACAGTCCAAAATCTGCTCTTCTCCGCCGGCTGTAGACAATCAGAAACCTCTCGAATTGCCATCTTTAAAGGTGCTGTAGCTTTCAATATATTCAAAATATCCCCACACATATAAACTTCTCTTTTTGATTTGTAACTCGCAGGGAAAAAGTCATTAAGCATTATTCGCACTTCACGGTGCTCCCAGGTGTCCTCTGATAAGAGAGATTAGCTTGAATTTTCGAATTTAATTACTGATAATTCGCGGCGGCCAGCATGAAGAAACTTCAATTTCTCTATTAGATCCTTCTTCCCATCTCACCCGTTTTACATTTATTTCTTTCGCGTCTGCAATGAAGTATTTATAGGAGACTACGACGCTTTCGTCGCAAGGAAATGAGAGCTCTGTTTTCCAATTGTGACCCTAATTATTTTTTATTTACTGGAAGCTGAATTTTGCAGTACCTCGTTCCAGGCCATACGAACTGCCTTTGAAGGATCCCAGTGTCCAAGAGCAGGGATGTTGCCTGAGACATACAAGCATGAGCCGAAATCACACTTGTAGTTGATGCTAAAGACGATATTAATCCTTTCGGAAGTCATTGCTAGTTTGTTTTCAGAAATTTTGCCGGTTTTGATATTTTTCTAATTTTCTGAATTATAGAAAACAGGGTGCAGATGAAGCTGAATTAACCCATTTGAGGCTATCTGTAATTCGATACAGCGCAATTTAATAAATGACGTAACTGACTAATATGGAATTTTAGATAAAATTCGAATAAATCTATAAGCGCATTTGCTATTTTAAGCGATTAAAGACGTATGACCTTCATTACATTCGCCATCATTCTTTCCTAAACCCATATGTGTTACTGATGACGGTTCAGTACAACGCTGCTGATGAGGAAACTGGTGATGGTTCGAAAAACATTTAAATAATAAGTTGGCGCCAGCGTAAATCTTTGATGGAACTTCATTAAAACGCGTATGACGTACTGACAATTTAATCAGTTTTTTGGTTTCAAGTAAATTAGCATAAGTGGGTGTTTTCGTACCTGGTCAGTAAGATAAAATGGCATTTCCAAACGCTGAAACAATTAGGGGTATGAAACGCAAACACAGTTATACAGAGTGAAAGTGTTTTGGAAAAAGGATTGAAAATGATAGTTTTCGCGAAATATCGAAATGCAAGACCTAAAACGATCAAATTGATCCTGCATCACCCCAATAACGGCTAGAAAGCTTGAGATATCTTTTTGAATCAGGATCGTATTTAAACCATTATTAACTTGTACACTATTGATTCTCGTAGCGAGAAAGAGGTGAAGTTGCAAGTTCCAATCAAGTTGCTCGCTTTAAAATTTGACCTTGAAAATTTTCTATTTGAAAATAAGGAATGGATGATATTATTTGATCATTCATTCATAAAGCAAGTTCGGTTTTGGTCCTGTTGCTGAGAGTCAAAATTCTGCGATTTTCATAATTTTAGAAGATGAATGTAAATTTTCCATGAATCTGTTAAGACTATGTACCATAATGAGAAAAAATTGTGAGGCAACTTTGAAAAATAATTGGAGAAGTATACATTAAAGCAAGTGATGACAATTTCTGCTTTTGATTTGAAAATTTGCACAAAACTCATGTTTAAGAAATTTACATGATGATGGATTCTTGTATTCCTCTTCTTTCATTTTCCAGAATAATTTGAAGTTTGAAGAGCCGATTTGAAGTCTCAGAAAAACAGCAGCTACTGCCTCTCCAGTTGTTGCTTTTATATCCAATCGAATTTTCTCTTTGACCATTTCTAACCTCATTTTCTTTCAAGTTTTGAGATATACGCAGAATTGTCACTATTTCTTTTCTATCCGACTCCGCAGAGGGAACTCTAGCTTCTCGTCTATCCAATTTTCAATTTGCAAAAAGCTTAACAAAATGCTGGCTTTGTCCTGGAATACTTCGATTTTCCGCAAACGAACTGAACGATAAAATATTTGAATGTGTTTGTTTATTCACAACAAATGTCCAATGGAATTTTCTAAGGAATTCACTATCATAGTCAACTGCGTTCAATTCGGCTTGATCGGAGCTTGTTTTGTGTACCTGGGAATCTGCTCTTTCGTCAGAAAATGGCACCATTCAGAAGCAGCCTTGCAACCCGTCTATTACTACCGCAAATCATTAATCACCAAGATTATTTTAAATATCGCCATTATGATCATCTATATAGCTAAAGCAGTATTTACTATCGTCTCCCAAGACTCTTTCATTCAGCTTCTTCAATGGTTTGTGCCTATCCCTTTGCTCTCCTTAGCCCTTGAGACAAATCTGCTTCTCTTTCAATACTCACGACGAATCACAAGCAAATTCACTATCCATGGGATTTCTTGGATCAGCTTGACGATCTTATCTGTCATTAGCTTAGCCATCTTTATTATTGCTATTCATAATCCGATAGATCAAATCGTTTGCTTTGTCTTCAATCTGACTCAGCTGATCTTATTCGCCCTACGAATGCTCTTCCAAATCGCGTTTCCTCAAGATCACGAACAAATGCTCTATTCCGACATAGAAGAAGGCCTTTTGACGGCATGGACACAGCATGACGACAACACCTTACGGCGTATTAGTGAAGAATTCACCCAAGAGAGGCCTAAATTACTGCGTGGGATTAGTGGAATGAGCGATAAGTTAAGCAAAAAGGGCGAAATAACGGTCACCATAAAAGCTGTCATTCAGAAAAATAAGGAGTGCCATTACCAATTGAACGTACACTACAGAGGCAAAACGCATAAAGTATTCAGAACATGCCAGGAATTTTGCGAGCTTGACGAACTCTTGCGGATTCGGGCTGAGCAAACAAATGCCAAATTTGTCTCTCTATCAAACTTTGGTCCCCTTAGTGATACTTCAGTCAGTGAGACCATTAAAAATCTACAGAATTATATGGATGCTATGCTCTCTAGTTTCGATCGTATACCTCCTATCGTGCTGAACTTCCTTGGGATCAATCGAAAGACAGAAGCCGTTAATGACACAAAAGAAGGTCGAATTTCAAAGAAAAAGGTCACAGATTTAGAAAAGAAACCTTTAATGCTCAATCGCGGGTATTCCACACCCGATGACCCTCTCGTATCTAAGCGTCTAGTTGATAGCCAAGCGTCAGAGAGCCTCAAACTTCAGGATATGGAGACACCGGATTATCGAAAAATTATGAGCGCGAAGGCGACAACGAGGAGGGATGAGGTTTATTTTTGTCCTTATATTACTGTGGAATTAATCGACGCAGAAATTCCACTTGGATACACGCATTATGAATATATATTTGCACTGACGATAAGCGAGAATCCTCAGGAAAGATGGCAATTACAAAAACGTTATCGAGAATTTAAACAGTTGGCTGATGTACTACGCAATAAGAAACTAAAACCACCGAAACTTCCTCCAAGCCGCATGATTAACTCGTCTCAAATCGTAGAGGAAAGGAAAATCGGATTAACTCACTTCTTGGAGATATTGCTGAACGAAGAAATATTTCTACAGTGTCCCGAGGTTGCTGAATTCGTAGGGTTAAGTCGCCAGTCCCAAGCGCTTCTTCTTGAAAACAGTGATAAATATGACTACAGCAAATGCTGGGCTGAGATATCAGAGTATAACCTCAGGATTCTAGAGGACAAAACTCCAGTAACAGAATTTATTATCATCATCCACAATATTCTCCAAGCAGGCGACGAAGCCGATGATCTGGAGGCCGGACACCTCAGAAAAGAGAACAGCTATAAGCTCTATAAAAGAATGGTAGATTTCGAGGAATTATACGATGCTTTAGTCATCAAGTTCGGTCGGGAAAATCTTCCAAACTTACCTCACAAATTCACGGCACTTTTCACTCAAACGTCGGTTGAGTCTCGAATGAGAGGCCTTGAAAGCTTTTTGAATGTGCTGTTTACGATCCCGAATATAGGAGATTCATTTGCGTTCCGGAAGTTTTTGAATGCTCCAGCAAACGATCTTAGAAGTGCGAGAAGGAAAACTAGAAGAGAGCCAAAAGAGGAAGAGGAGAAAAAAAGTTCTGGAGAAGAAGATAATTTTCTGCAGTCAAGCTTGGGATCGGACACAGATAAATTAGAGACGATCCAGCAAGTCAGGCATAAAATGAATGTACTGAAAAAAGAGACTTCTCAAGAAGAGAAAGAAATTTCAATGAGCATAGAGTAAATTAAATTTCATCTACATCTGTTGCCCATAAGTGACAAGCTCACAATAATTTTGTGATTATTTTGTTGGTGAAAGTTAGTTTTGTATGATACTACATTTTTTTTTTTGTATACTCTAGAATAGTGATCCTCAATTGTTGTTAATCGAGGCGTTAAATCAACTTTCGTGTTATCTGCATCATTATGTTGATGTGTCAACAGAAAGTTTGATTTTAAAATAGATTTACCCCAAATTTTCGCACCTTTTGTTATATAGCACTCGCAATAAATAAGCAGAAACCAAAATTTCTTTGAGATTTGTTATGGACTGCATCTCAGCGAGCGAATTTGCGAAAAAGAATGTTAACAAAAACCTCTCCTATTCCAACTTAGCAGCTGAAAAGGCAGTTTTAATCAATAGCGCAGTCTCTGATCGCGAGAAATCCAAACTCAGTCTCCAACACATGAATGGCTATTTTGCTGACTTTAGCAATGTAAAAGCAATCTCAATGTCACATTCATACACGGATCGGCTCCGAATCACCGCCTTTCAGAAATTGAAAATACCATCGTTTACAAAAATTCAAAATCTCCAACGAAATCGAAAATTCAAAGAGATTTGGATCGCTGGACAGAAACTAAGCACCTCAACCTCTGCGAAAAACATCCAAAACTCGATATTTGCTTCTAGTTTCAAGCATATTACCCATCTAACGTTTGATTTTCGTCAATGCAGCTTCACGGCAGAATCATTTAATCGGATCATCCTCGTATTGAAGAAAGTCCGAAGATCACTTCTGTTGAAAAAGATATCTCTGAGGTTTCCTCAGACAGAAATATCAGAGCAATCGCTTTTAAAATTCGCTTTCTATCTCAGAAGACTTAATTCATTGGAAATAATCGAAACATTTTATCTCAACCCACAGCTTTCTTTCAATTTCTCCGGGTTTTTCCCTCTGCTACGATCAATGGCCAGCCTTCAGAGAGTTTCCTCTTTCCGTTTTGGTTTGATGTGCAACCCGATCGTTTCAACAAACGTGTTAGAGTTCCTCAGTACATATACTCTACCAAAACTAAAAAGATTGACGCACTTGCAGCTCGATTTTGAAGACGTGTTTTTCAACGAACGAAAGCTTTGGGAAAGTCTAACAGGAACTTTACTAAAATGCATTTATCTAGAATCATTGGTACTATCGCTTAAGAAGTTTCAGCTGAGTGTTGAAGGAACAGGCGAATTCATGGAAGAATTGAGCAAGCTGGCTCATTTGCACCGTTTAAGTTTGGATTTTAGCGGCTGTGCATCAATAACAACGCAGAATTTAGAAAAGATAGGAAATATCTTCGGAGAGCATACTCAGCTGAGGGCCTTGGAGCTTAAATTTTCTCATTGCAAGAAACTAGAAACATTAGGGAACTTATTTAATCACTTGGATATGGCCAAAGACTTAAAGTCGTTAAAACTAAATTTCAGTCACTGTAGGCATCTCGAACTCTCAGGGATCCAAAAATTTACTCAAGGGAATAATAGTCATCTTTGGGGCAATCTTCAATCATTGAGACTTGACTTTAGTAAATCTTCTTTCAATGATAATGATCTTCAAGGGTTGACGCTGGTTCTTACATACATGAAAAATTTGAAGGAGTTCGGACTATTGCTGAACGAGTGTCCAAAAATCCGAGGGCCAGGGATTAAGAGCCTCGCAGATAAAATCTGCTATTTGACAGTCATGAAGCAATTTGAGTTAGGGCTCAGAAAATGCTCAATTCAAGACGAAGCTGACGTTACTGCGCTCAGTAAGTCTCTAGTTCACCTCTCAGAGCTCCAGCAGCTGACTCTTGATTTCGGTGAAACTGCCTTCCAAATACATCGTGCCGATATGCTTGATGAAATGGCGAAATCGCTTCCAACACTCCAAAAAGTGAGAACTCTTCGACTCGACTTTGAGAGCTCAAAATGCGTGGATATAGCAAAAGAAAACGGAACCTTTAGCATCTTTGTGAAGTGTATCAGAAGCCTTTCTAGCCTAAAGCAGCTTTCACTCACTCTAAAAACCACGCAGCTTTCAGAAAAAGACGTAATGAGAGTGATTAAGACTATCTCGTCTCTCCCGAGCCTAGAAGTATTGACACTGAATCTCAGAGGGGTTAACAAGCTGACTGAATGCTCTTTACAGTTTCTTTTGAAAGGATTGAAGAAGCTGTGTATGCTAAGAGTCTTAAATTTAGACTTTAGTGAGAATGAGATCACGAGCAGCGGGGCAACGGCGTTTATCCAAGCTATGAGTGTGCTCACGAAGAAAATGTCGGCTTGCAACCTTATGCTGATGAATTCAAAATCAATGTCTTTTCAAGAGAGGATAGTGCTGAGAAACCTCGTCCAGCAGTTAAATTTAAATGTCTGGCTTACAGTTAGATTGTAGTTGTAGTTACAATGCTATATAGTTGACAATAAACTCTGTATGCTAATATCTATGTTTCTTTCGAAGTTTTGTTAAAGGCTTAATACCTGAGATGACAGGTAGCGAGTTTAATTAAACTTTGTTGTTCCATTTACTGTTTATACTGCTCCTTATTGTTCGATATTACCTTAATCACTATTTGGATACAACTCACAGAGAGCGGTGGGTTAGAGAACCTTGTGCGATTTGTATCTCCTACAGAGAGGTTATTTAGAGAGTCCAATAAAAAAAGAGAAAATTTTATGATTTTTGGTGGATTAAACTCAGAAAACATGTTACAATGAAGCTCGGGAAACAACTTATACTAATTCATAGAATCAAGATGAATATGTGTATGCAAATGACAAGTAGCCGAGCAAAAGAGTATATTTTACAAGTTACTCTATCAAATTAACCAGAAGTGAATTTGGTGACGGCCTTGGTTCCTTCAGAAATAGCGTGCTTGGCGAGTTCACCAGGAAGAAGGAGCTTAACAGCAGTTTGGACCTCTCGGGAGGAAAGAGTGTGCTTCTTGTTGTATCTAACAAGCTTGCTGGCTTCGAGGGCGATTCTTTCGTAGAGATCCATGATGAAAGAGTTCATGATGTTCATGGCCTTCTTGCTGATACCGGTTTCAGGGTGGACTTGTCTAAGGACTCTGTAGATGTAAATGCTGAAGGTTTCTTGTCTTCTTCTCTTTGGGGCCTTCTTGTCACCAGTGGCCTTTGGGGCCTTTTCCTTCTTTTCCTTGGTTGCTCCTTCAGTGGCGACGGTTTTCTTTGGTGGCATTTATTGAGGATGGTGTTTGTTTGTTAGGAAATGTTTTTGTTTTTATGATTTTCTAACCCTCCCTCGCAAACTTAAATAAAACAGCAAAATCCATATCTCAAAAATATTCGAATCTGATTGGTAATCTTAAAAGCCCAAACGAGTTTATTCATTCGTGTTAACAGAAACCCGATAGAATTAAGCGGGATTTTTCAAAGAGTATACAAAACGGAGTGTTGGAGGTTCGATGATCACTAGAGCTAATCTTCACTGTTTGACACGATCTCTGTCACGATAATGTGCAATATATCTAATCATATCTAAGCGTAATACCTTTAAACAATACAGATTTGGTACCTATACCTTCGATATAAGCATATTTTCAATTGTTTTTGTTTTGGAACGCCTTACAGAGGTCTTTTGAAATAGCATCTTGAGAGAATATTACAACCATAACTAAAACCATAACCCAAACATGACAGATATAGCGGAAATCGATATAGAATACTCACACAATGCGCAATATGACTAATCAAAACAAAATTGCTGATAATAAGAAGTGATCCCTCACAGCTTCGCTTAATAAGTCTTTCTGAACTGCAATTTCCATACAATATAATAATCTTAAATAACATGAAGAAGTAACATTTGAATATATAGATAGCTTTTTTATCTTTTCACTGAGTAAAGTATAGTAGAAGTTAGATATGGTTATTAACCTTTATTAAAAGAAAGTAAACCCGATACGGTTATTTATTTTGCCAGAGTAGCCCATCCTTTTTTCTCAGAGATTGAATATTTCTTTGCTATGCTTTTAATACCCGAATTAAGCAAACTCGGATTTAAGAAGTCAAGAGTCTTGGTTTCTTCCAAAACTTCTTGGAGCTTTGGAAGTATATTTATCGTGAAGTCATATCGCTCAACCTCGATGGTTTTTTGAACCTTTTCAATGATTCGTTTTTTTGAGCTTGAAATCTTGACGCTTTTTGGGTTTAGTGCTGGAGACTCCATTCTAATTAAAACATTGTTAGCCCAATGAACAATAGATTCAAGAATTACTCGCTGAAACAGACTCTTGATCTCTCGCTGAAACTGCCAAGGCTTAAGACTGGTGAAGGGATCTCTCCGTATGATTTCACCTCTCTGCCTTTAATTTGCTCAATGACGCCTTGGAATTCTCGTTTCAAGCTGAAAATTCTGTTCGGACCGGTATGAATAATCGCCATATATTTGACCAAATTGACCTTGAAAGCGTTGAGTTCTTTACACTGAGGCTCGTTAATTTGCATGAGAATGAAAGGGTATTCAGGTGAAATTTGACAGTCAACTTCCTCAAAGCGTTCTTGTTTGACAGAAGCGACCGTGAGAAGGTACGATATTATAGCATTAAGAACTGATCGTTGTCCGGTAATCTTTAATAATTCTTCCTTTGAATCGCGGAAATCGCTTCCCAGATCTTCAATTTCAGAGAGAATGCGGGCTTTGGTTTCACGAAGCTGAAATGTGAGACTTAGGTGAATGGAATTAAAGAAAAAAATACCTCTTCTTTTTTGTGAGTCGGTGTATCGAGGTCAGTCAGTGAAGATGGTTTGGAGCTCATATTTCTTGTGCGCTCGAGTTTTGAAGTAGATCCTGAGCTTCCCATTGTGTATGTTTTGTCAAGTAAATAAATTTTTATTAGTTTTGCGCGTCTATTCAGATTTATAGACCAGGTTTTAGTTCGGCACAAGTTTTAAAATTCAGGGGTTTTTAGATACTCATCATTCTATTATCTCATGAAAATCATGAAAATGCAGAGAAGAAGCCGAAACGATTCAATATCTGTGGTCACTATCTCTCAAGTTAAGGTTTTCTGCAACTTCAACGATTAGAACTTAAATTTAGGATGTTAGTGAATTGACCGAAATTTGCCTCGAAATACTACTTTTATTTGCATTTACTCCAGAAATACTCAGAAAAATAGTTATCAGTCAAAACACTCTAAATAAATTCTTTCTAAGTAAAATATGGGGGATCTCTATCAATAATATCAGAAAGTTGCAATCATTTGGCATTAAGAATAACATATTCGATATGATTGAGGTGTATGTAGATGCTCTTAGCTAGTTTCTGTGAGCTCGAATCCATTGCTGAGGAATGAAATAGCTACAAGATACAAGAATTTAATTTTATTCCGAGTCAGTAAATTGTTCTTCTGAAAGTTAGCAATCAGTATTCAAGATTGTTCTTTTAATCATTTAATTCCTCAATTCAATGACTCAACAACCCAAAGGTACTTTCAGAGAGATCAAATTTCTAAATGAGCTAAGTAAGGCTAACAAGAATACAAGCTATTCGAGCGGTTCCTTGTAAAGTAGGAATCGTTTTCCAAAAGTTTTTTACTAGCATAAGAGCGATACCAACGTAATTCTTAGATGAGTTTTAAATCAATATTTGTTTAATGAAAAATTTGTTGAAACTTTAAAGCTCATGAAACTCGAATTCAGATGCTTTCATGTACTATCCTTCTGAAACAATTTTATTAGAAAAGCTATTTCTCTGCAGTAATTTCATGTATCACAATAAATGGGTGTGCTTTCCACTTTCTATGGTATTGAATGGACAAACAGACAGCTCCTATGCAGTAGTTGAGTTATTTTAAGCTTCAATAACGAATCCTTGATTGCAAACATTTTGCCTCAGTTTAATGAATGATCCAGCTTTTATTGGGATCGAAGCCTGCAAACAAATCATCAAAATCTCATAAGAACTCCAATTCTTTTTCTAATATTAGGAAATTTTCCTCTTAAAGAATGAAAGAAAATTCTGTCCTTGATTTCAAATAGAGGATAGCTAATTGAGAAAAGAGTTGTGGGATACAGTACTCTGATTGTTTTTAATCACTTTATTGAGAACTTAAACAGAGTGCTTTCTTTCTATTTTTTATATTTCTCTTCTCATTTTGATGTACACTTAGGGTCATTTGCGAATAAAATTTCACGATTTGTATCGAAAATTTTCCTTCTGGTTATGCTTCATCGACATCGAGTACTTCTTCCTTTGTTTTAAATTTACTACGATCCATGATAACAGTCTTCCTTGATTTGGTAGCACTGAAATGCGTGACACAGTCAGACCACTGCGTGAATAACTATAAACCGTTAGAATTCTGATGAGAAGGTTCAGTTCTACATCTGACAGACTCTGGTTCTGAGTTCGAGCAAACTGTATAAAGTTTCGAGCATAATGCTTGCACTTGAGCTCTATAGCATGAGAAATCTGCGCAAACGTTTCGTAACTATAGAACCCGTATTCATTCCTAATCTCCTCGAATTGACGAGTCTCCTGTATTACAGAGATAAAGTTCCAAAAAGCCATTATCAGAAAATCAATTACTTTTGGGAGCATGACGCTGAAAGCAAGTTCTTTATTCTTCACGGCCTCCTGCATATCGATTGACTTCTTTGCTTCGCTTGAAAGCTCCCATTTACTTGGATCACCTATAGATCGATTAGTAAGGTTTTTCTCACAAAAGGCAGCAACCTAACGAAAACAGCCTCTCTTTTTTCGTATCTAAAGCCTTCTTGGCCTTGATATACTCAGTATAATGGGTGTTTCTCAGTTTGATAATCTAATTCCAAAATTAATTGGCTTTTTCCTTGGAGAAAAAGGGATCATACATCTTTGTAGGCCTTTTCTTCTAGGTCGGAATATTTGAAAAAGTTCTCTAGCCCATCTTGAACAATCTTCATTTGTCCGAGCAAATGTCCGCCTAATATTATAAGAACGATCGGGTTGGAATAAGTATACCCCAAGAGACCATGAGATTATTAAGCGTAAGATAACAATCTTCCAATTTCGGGTTCTACAAGCAAGCGCATCAGCGTATTTTTCCAAAGAACAGATTACCGCTCCAACGGGGAGAGAGGCATTGAAGGCTGCAGCTTGATTATAAAGATTCGTGTAGCATTCTCCCAAACCGAAGACAGTATTTGCTACTTGATCAAATTGGACTTGAAGTTCCTTAGCAAGCTTGCGCATTCTATATAGAGGATTAAGATTCCTTCCGCCTGAAAATGCGCATTACCTTGCATAAATTGGTTCAGAGGCTGCGAAGAAATCAGCTGATTTGTGAACATGATCTGTGAGTTCAGGGTTAACCTGCAGTTTCAGCTAGAATGAGGGAAGTCAGTCAGGCTTGGCCTCAATGTAAACTTACTTTGCCATCTGCCTTTACCATATCCTCTAGTCTATGAGGTTGTTTGATCTTATCAGCTTCCTTTCTGAGCTCCTTCCATTGTTTATCAGTTTCAATTCTCAAAAAGCCTTCGAAATATTTGTTCGTGATGATTTCTTCAAAAGCCAGGCAATTCGTAAGGAATTTCTGAACAATGCCATTGAAAGAGTGTCAAATATAATGATATTTACTTCAAAGAATGCCATTCTTCGTTTAATAATATCTGGACTTGGTTTTTTTAGTTTTGTCTTCGTTGTTGTAGGAGGAACCTAAATGAATACAGCACATTTCATTATTGTTGATGGCAAGGATAGCAAGAATACCATCATGTAAGGATATTGCTTGACAAGATAATTTCGCAACCATTCGAAATCTTCGAATTTTCTTCTCACAGTCCAGCCCAATGGCTTTACTGTTATCACATAAACGATATATGACATCGATAGCAGTCCTCCTTTAACGACCTCAGTCCTTCATTACGCTTATTCGGTCTGCTTAATACTCAAAATCTTACCCAGAAACGAGAATTTCGAGATCGTTTGTTTGCGAGAGAGTCGTCTTCCCAGTTTTCTTGCAGGGCATTTCTTTGTAGAATATTTCTTCGTCTCCTGGTTGAGATTTTGATGTTATTCGGGGTCGAGCGACTTCTTTCGACTGATCAGTTATCTTTTCACCGCTAACTGGCTCTTCAAAGTGAGTCTTTTTCTCTTCATATTGTTGCTGTTGTTGCTGCTGCTGGTCGGACGGCTGCGAGTTATCCGGCTGGTAAGTTGACTGAGGCTGGTACTCTTGAGAAGGCTCCTGATAGCCGTGATAGGAGTCGCCATATGATCCAACTTTGTTTTCTTGTTCACGAGCTTGCATGGCTGCTTTAAAATCTCTAACAGCCTGGATTACGCGTATTAGCTTAAGAAATGCTAGAAGCGGTTACTGTTCGAAGCTCATACATGGACCAGATGTCGATGTTGCTGCCACCTTCAGGAATAAGAGAGTTAGGTTATGCTCTAGAGACAATTGGTTACCATCTTCCTTGAGATTATCAAGAAATTCTTTGAATTCCATCGCGTCGTAGCCTCCCGAGAGGATTTCGTCGCGAAGGAAATTTTGCTTTTGCTCTCTTTCTTGTTCAACGCTGTCTGCCATTTGGCTCTGTTTCTTTTCTTTGGTAACGCTGATTACGAAATTTTATTTTTTTGTTTATTGCTGTGATCTGAGTTGATCAGGATTTCACGAGATCAAGAGATTAATTTCAAGGAAAAGATTCTTTCGAGAATCTGAAAAGTTCTTAATGGTGAAAGTTCAAATTTTTTATCTCAGAGGAACTGTTTTCTCTATACCTAAGGCTTAGAAAAGTCGTTGGTGGATTGTAATCTCAGTCTTATTAATATAGATTGATTACTTATTAGAATTAGAAACAGTAGATCCAGACTGCTGAGAGTGTAGAATAAATTAAGCCGATTAGTTCTTAAAAATTCAAATTTGATTAATCCCATTTGAAAATAAAGAGAAAAAAAGGAGACATCCCCGGCGGGACTCGAACCCGCAATCTTGAGCTTAGGAGGCTCACGCCTTACCATTAGGCCACGAGGACTTCTGATAATGTTGAAGTTAGAGGATATTTAAATTCCAGACAAGCGCGGGAGAGAGAATTTCCTCCATTCTCTCTGGCAAGGCGATGAGAGGCTCCATCCTGGAATCTCTATCAAGTCCCCTGGCGTAGACTCAAGTCTAACTGCTCTGATCTCTTCAACACTCTTGGATTCAAACGAATTCAATAGAGTTGGTTGCGCTTTTCTTGTGGTGATGTCTGCCATTGTGATTCTAGTAAGAGTGTAGATTACCAAGGTAGGGATGACACCTCATAACATTACTATTCTGAGGGAAGAATGGTAATCAGATGTAGTTCTTGTTCTGCATGAAGGAGCAATGAGTTTTTGGATATCAATAGTTGAAGTTCATTTGCTGTCCGTTTATTGCTTCAAAGGAAGAGAAAAAGAGAGAGAGAGCTGACGGCTTAGGCTATTACCATATGAAAGGAATGAAGCTCATTGAAAGAGATTCAAGATCAACTGAAAATTGGAAACTTTATCATGCTGTGATGACTCTCTCCAGAAACAAAAAGTGGAAAGGTCAGCTCCTTGAGATTTCTCATTACCTTACTGCTCAGAGTAGTCAATAATTGGCCATGAAAGAGTAACGTTTCTCGAGAAATGTCTTTTATTCACTAATGAAACAGCTGGATTATATTTATCACAACCGCAAACTCAGTTTAACTGCATTCCCCCATAAAACTTTTGAGATTAAATTAGTGAACACACAATTCGCCCTTGAATCGTACACTTTTGGAAATTTGCAACCATAATAGCTCATCAGTGTCTTCTTATATTTCAACTAGGTAACTTTTTAATGTGAGTACTCTTGAAATCTTCTGTGCTTTCTGTGTCTAAAGTCTCTCTCTCTCGAGGTGCAATGAGATGTTATAAATCAATTTTACTTCTTCCCAAAGTTTATTCATTTAGCAATTTTACGTAGTTTGTTCCAAGGGAAGGATTAAAATCAACTTATTGAATTTGAGGTGATTTTGTAAAAATTCGTATTCCCACTTCTCTTCTCTCAATTTCTCTACTTAATTTATCCTTCTGGAGATCTCAATCGCCTAGTATATTTGATAACTTGTACGCAATGAATTTTGATGCATATCATCATTTCTAACCCTCGTTTCAAATTTTACTTTAATATTATCGTACCAAATAAAATTCTAAATCAGCTAATTGTTGCTTTTAATAACTAAATGCAGCATGACTCGGTGAAAAAAATGCTATAGGGAAAACTTTTAAGCCCTTCTCTATCGATTAAGAAGGAAAGGAATTGAATTCAAAGCCATTTGAAGCTAAATTGTGAAAAATTGGCTGAATGATCCATTAAATAAAAAACCCTTGTTAAATTAAATTAGTTTTTATTTTTGCAAACGTTCATTTAATTGCTTCACATCATGCCCTTTGTTCGGAGCTTATTCGCTGCTCTTGATAATCTAATGGGCACTACTGGGGTCTCCAGATTCGAATCATTCTTCTTCCTCGGGATTCTTCAACTACAAGAGATAAGTTTACTAACTAACACAGAATTTCAATGGCCAGCTCGCAATAAACTCATCCCAAGAGCACTCTTCGATTTTTTCAGCATTTTTAACTGCAATTCCTTCATCAACTACCTGAACCCGGCCACAGGAATGTCGTTTATCCCGATACTCATATTAATTGCAGCAGGAGTCATCTATTTCACTCTATTCAAACTAGTCAACCAATATACATCTGTAGACTCCAGCAAGCCGCAAGGGGATATCAACCGATCGAAATGGCATGCAGCATGTTATATACTTTCCATCATTTGCAAGACTTACCCTTATATAATCGCAATTCCACTTTATCAGGCCTTGATCAAATACCTTATTCACTCTCCATACCAACCTTTGATCATTGTAACCATCATTATTGTGGCTCCAATCGCCTTCTTATTCGGATTTGTAACGCAAGAAAATGTCAGAAGCATCAGCAATTATCTCACTAAGCCTGCTACTGGACTTCCATTGCTCTCTTCATTATATTACATCGCGATCTTAAGCGTGGCGAATTGTTGGAAAAGCAATTATGATAGGCTCATTGTCGCTATCCCAGTATTGGCCTGGCAATTGCTGCATTATTGGATATGGATCACAAGAGACGGCTTCTATAGAAACAGCGTTCGAGCCTTTCGCGCGATTTGTCTTTCATTGCAAATAGCTCTATCGATTTACATATTAGCTGACGTCGTGATTTACAAAGTGAACCAGACCAATATCGACGATATCAGTTTTATTGTGATTATCACTTTTTCAACGAAAGTTTTCTATATGATTTATTGCTATTATCGCCGCAGACTACTTGAAGATGGGATTGACGCAAATAACGCTCGGAGGGCTGAACAGTTTGCGAAAGACGTGCTAGATATGATAAATCTACTTGAATACCGTGAACATTATACTGAGCTGCGATATATTCCCATCGACGATTTCGAAGAGAAAACTCTCCTTCACCCAGCCATCATCCAGTCTATATTTCAAACAATGTTTGAAGAGCATATCGGACTCCTCAGATCAACAGACATGATTTACGACCCATTAAATAACCAGATGCTTTCGATAAATTGGAAGGCAGATATCAAGAAATTGCTGTCCCATATTCCCACCAACCCTATGATACTAAAGGACGTTTTCAAGAAAGTTTACCTCCTGTTTCTTGAAGAATTTCCAAAGAGTTGGGACCTTCACCTCCAATTTACCTCTTACCTGCTGCAGTATCTGCGTCACTGTCCATTGGCAAGTCTCAAGCTTGAATGGCTTCGAAGACGCTTCTCCAAGAGGAATTTTTTTCGAAAGGTATGGCATCTTCAGCAGCATTTTCTGCTACAGAAGTTGACTTTTATGCTAATTGAATCAAACAGAAAGGAGCAGACTTCCCGTGAAAATCCTGAAACAGAGCTGGTGTTAGATATCCCGAGAGTCGAAGCACAATATATCAATTATAATCTTCTGATGATGCGGATAAAGCAGCATCTGGAGCTGGCAGTGAGGTTTTACGAATATTTAGAGTCGAAATCTACGTTTAATACGGAAAAAACTGAGCTTCTATGCGACCAACTAATCCAGAGTTCTGACCAAATACGCGCTTTCTACAACCAAAACCTCAGGGAGAGCCTAGCGGCGACAGTGTGTTACTACAACTTTGTCAAATTTGCTGTAAATGACCTGTCTGAAGGCGACCAGATTCAAGATAGTTTTCAAGATATGCGCGCATATTCAAAAAGTCAAGGTGCGAGCATGCAAAAAGTCTTTGAAATCGACTTACTAACGAATAAGAACATCTCTATTTTGCAAGTAAGCGGCGAGATGAACACACTCGGGGAGATCCTGAATATCTTAACTGTCAAGCAAGAGTTCTTTCAGTATCAGTTGCATGAATTAATCGGAGAAAACCTGACGAAATTGACACCTCGCCTCATTCGCATTAGCCATGATATGTTTATGAAAAACTATATCTACTATGGCAAAACGAACCTGCTGTATCGAAAACGAAGGGAGTTTATGGTCAATAAAGAAGGCTACATCTTCCCTATAGGATTAATGGTCAAGCCTATCATAAACTCGAGCACAGGAACGCTATCATTCAGCAGTTTCATGCAAAAGATCAAAAATAATCACGAGTACATCTTAACCGATAAGTACGGGTTCATTGACTCGACATCTAAGCTGATAGCAACGGTTCTTGGTCTAAGTCCAGCTGCGCTTGAAGAGAATCTCATCCATTCAAATCAGCTTTTCCCTGAGCTTAATAAAATCTTTGAACCTCTGCCTATTCCTCTTTCAAAACCCGTTACTCCTGGGTCGCATTTTAAAAGAGAAGCTGCTGAAAAAGAACGTAGATTGATAACATTGAAGATCGTGGTAAGGAAGAATGTAAAGGATTACGTGCTGCAGACAGTTAAAACAAAAAATTTATATTCGTTCTATCAAGAGCTTCAGGAAGGCTCGCTGAAGGTAGATAAGACGCACCTTAGCCTGCTTTTCTCAAGGAAGAGTAATGATATGATTTTCAATCCGAAGAAAAGAAACTCAGCGATTCGAAACGAAAGAACTTATAAAATCTCAGCGTCGTTGGATGTAATTCACTGTCCTGAGCCCTACAAAAAAATGCATATTATCAAGCTCTACCATGTCGGTGAGCTTCAGAAAACGATCAATAAAGAGCTTTCTGAGATCCAAGAGGTGTCAAAGGTCGAAAGCAATATGGATCCATCGAAATCTGAGACGGCTAAAGACACAAAAGACTCCCAGCTAAACATGATCCATACAAGTAAGTCTCTGTCACAACCTCAAAAGGACTCCACGAATTCCGGAATTAACCAGCAGACGCCTAACTCTCCTGTAGTCCAATACCCAAAAGGTAGTTCATTGGATTATCTACGCGCTGAGCAAGAGGTGAAATTTGACATTCAAGTCCATGGTGCGAAGTCATCAAAAGTTTTGGACCCAGAATCATTCAAAGAGATGGGGAAAATCTCAAAAGAAAACCTCGATTTCACTGCTTCTTTCCAGAAATCAGGGTCAGTGACTGATAATCGCCTGCTGAAACTCGCATCTCGAATAGAGTCTGGAAGCCACCCTTCGAGTTTGAAGCAGACAGAACCAACTCACTCGAAGGCTGCTCTGGATGGCCAAGTTTCATTTTCAATGGTACCGATTGATAAGCCCATTGATAAAGCGAGGATTCAGTCCCCTGACCCGCATCTGCATAAAGAAGGTGAGCCTCAGACGGATTCCAGTGCCTCAGATTCAAAATTCAAGACTTCATTACCTGATTTAAACGAGACCGCCTTAGAGTTGCCTAAATTCCCCAATACCATTATTCCAAAGATGATAACATATGTCGATCAGAAAAAAGCAAACATTTCTCAAAAGCTCCCTTCTGCCTGGGAACTCGCGCTTAAATCCATGGATCGAAGCATCGATTGCAAATCCCCAGGCTTTGGAGACAGTCCCGTGAACTTCAAACGCTCGCAAGACAACCAAGAAGATCTCAGTCAAATCGAATTCACTCAGAATCAGAGCCTTGAAAAATCCAACACAAAAAACCAAATAGGAGAATTGTCGATTATTAAGAGTATGTCTAGATCCAATGTGTCCAAATCCAGATCCAGATCGAACAAGAGAAACAACACAACCAGCTTCCTTAGGCCCGAGGGAGCGCTAGACCCTTCTATTCGGATCAACAATCTGGGTTCTGAGAGGCAAATTTCCTTTATGGGCTCAAGTAGAAACTTCCTTGATAACTCTTTTCGATCTGTATTGAACGATGGCGAAGACGATCGGCAAAGCAATAAAACGAACTCCCGTATCATCAGCCCGGAGAGAAGAAAAAGAATCGTTGCTCGAGCGCAGAAAATCCGGACAAATTTACTCATGGTTGAGAGAATTAACAGCAATACCACGTTCTGGAATGGCTCGGCCGTGCATGAAGAAGACTCAAAAGGGTCGAAGGAAGAAGAAGAGCCTGAGACTCCAAACGCGAAGAGAGGAGAATTCTCGAGCAGTGATGATGATGAGCAGGAAGAAGAGCACGAGGATAACAAACCTCAGAAGAAAGTGAGTCAGGAAAATTTTAAAAAAACCTATTCACAAGGAGCCGGCGACGTCGATCAGGCGAAAGAAGAGCTGAAGATGGTGCCCGATCAAAAAATCGATGAAGAAGAAGACGAAGACGAATTTAAAAATGCGTCAGATACTAAGCGTCTCTTGGAGCACCAAGAGCAAGCGTCAGACATCAGTAGCGCGAGAGCTGAAAAAGGAGAATCGTTTCAGAAAATTAGTTCAGGATTGGATGTGATGAAAAAGAGCAAGGAGAACCCCAACAGGCCCTCGAGGAAACTCAACAAATATGAGAACAAAATCCAAAAGATCAAGTCGAATCAAATAGAGCTAGATCAGGCTCAGATGATGGAGAAAATTAAGATTAAGCATGACGAAAAACGCTTGCAAGCGTGCTTTCTGCAATTGAAGCGTTCGAATTGGCTGGTTGCTGTATGGACGAGTTTACTGCTGGTGATGCTATCGATCCTCGCGTTTGCGATCGCTACAGTGTTGGTAGAGCAACGGAATTTGGAGTTATATAGACAAAACGCCCAGCACATCTTTGTCACGGCTAATATGAGCTATGGAATTACCTCCCTGCGAAATAACCTTCTGGATTATCTAGCCCTGAATCTCTCAGGAGGTGGATCCGCGAGTTCGGAGCAGAATGATTTTATTCATGAAGCGCAGAGATTCCAGGCGAGCAGACTTGCTTTCGCTCTCGATGATATAACGAGAGATAGTCCAAGCTCAATTTTTATTGCTTTCGCCTCCTCGTATAATGCAATTTTATCAGTCGCTGCTTCAAACATCATCAGCAATTTTGATAGCCAAACAATTGAGGTCCTAAATTACACTGAAACTATCAGCTCTAACGCCGCGATAGAAGCCAGCAATTACCTAAGCGATTTTCTAAGCGCGTTGACTGAAAAATTCGATTCGTTGCAGGTTGAGAGATGGGCGCTTCTCCTAGGTTATTGCTTATTTGTCATTCTTTCAACTCTTATCTACCTCCTCATCATAAAGCATACGCTTCGAATTCTACGAGAAAGATTCCAGTGGTTGAGAGAATTTTCCGATGAAGATATCAAAGACATGAAGGAAGCTATCATCAATTTGCAGCATCACTTCGGATTCAAGCTATCATCGAAAATCGAAGAGTATTACTCAAGAGCTAAGAGTCAAAGCAGCGTCCAGTTCAAAATGCACGCAAAGAAATTGAAAAGAAGCAATTTCATCTGTTTGCCTTTCTGGGGAGCGCTTACCGCCATTGTCACTTACGTCGTCAGCTACGCAGAAATCGATAGTTTATTTGCCACCTTGAACGCCATCAGAGATGACAACCTTCTTTTCTATTCAAGCGAGCCAACTGACTTAATGTCAGAAATCGTGGACTATAAAAACTATCGGTTCAATCCTCCTTCTGACGGTTTAATTCAAGAGTTAGAACAAAACCTTGAGGTCTTTGAACAGAATTATCAGCTTTCACGTTCGACTATTACTCGAGTAATTATAGGTGGCCAAAATTCTGTTTATTGGACTGTGCTAAATGAAAGTATTTGTGATGTAGGGCCTACCTGTACATTGTGGAATGAAACACGGATCGGTCTAACATATGATTTGATAGCAAAATTGAATCTCTCAGGGCTTGATGCCTCGGAATTCTCAAATCTAACAAGAGCGGGGAGACTAATCAATTCGGTTCCTTTACAGCTGATGTCCGTTTCTATGGAGCATATCACTAGTGCGGCGAATTATTCATTCAAAGTTGTGTTGGGTTGGAACATTGCAGGCCTGCTAATTGCTGAAATTATCATTTTGTGCTTATGGTATCATAGCTTTTATCGATTGAAGCAGAAATTCGAATGCTCAGCCAAGGTGTTGTTTTTCTTCCCAGCAAGTAGTATCTTTTCCAAGAAAAATATACTCAAGCAGCTTGATTTTCATCATTATCTTATGAAGCAGCGGAGAAAACTCGCTTTAGACTTTTAAATCATTATCTCGGTCGAAGAAAAATAAGGGAATGTTTTTGTTTTTGTTGTGTTTGTTGAATATTTTGTATAAACCATTTTCTCATTAAAACGCTAATCTAATGATTTTTCAGCTTGAAAGGAGCGAATCTTAAAAAAAGAGCTGTCTTGTTTCATTATGGAAAGAATCGAGGAACTCTGCTAGATTGTTTCTCATTCATGGGTTATTTGATTTCGATTTTATGAACTTTATTTAGTGCAGTAGTTTTTTTCCCCAGAATATTCTCAGCTTCCAAAAAAAAAGAGAGAGACAACCTCGATTCAAATTAGAATAACAGCATTCGCCATGAAGACAGTGACGGATTGGATGTTGAAAGAGGCAAAATCTGAAGTAAAATTCAACAATATTGAGAAAGGCAAATAATTAAACTTTTTTATTTAAAAGCCTTGTTATTTGATTACCACAGTTACGTAATTAGAGGAAGATTCTGCGTTAGTTTTCTCTTTGCAAGAAAATTTTGTAATATCATTGCCTATCATACTGTTTCCTTTGGAATCCAGACAAATGGATTCAGTTGATTCCGAAAACCGGAATGGCGGTTATCATGCAAGGAATAGTTTTTATTAAGAAATCAACAAAAAAAAACTGTGATCTTCGGAGAAAATTATGAAAATGAGAGAGATTATTGCTTTTTTGAAAAGTTTACTACAGATTTGAGTATAATTATATTGATTAATGACCTTGTTAAGTTTTCAGATTGCATCATAGTTAGTTCTCTTCTACTATCCACTCAATATCTACCATAATTTTCAGAAAGAACACTAAGAAACAGTTTTTCGGGAGATAAAATTTCTTAGATTTCAACGCTTAATGGCAATACGCGCGGTTTACTGGATTGTAAGGAGTTATTGAGCAGTTTTAATTCATAGATTGAGTTGCACTGTTGAATGGTTCACCCTCTGGCTATCATTTGAGAATGCTCAGTTCTTTTATGAAATCTTTGCCTTGTCAAGGTATGCGGGCTGGAAAGAAAATTTCTTATCTGAGTTTGGCTCATTTTCGAATTCGCATGAAGTTTGATGACTCACTGACCTTGAATATAAATTTTCGATTTTTTATTACTTGCATAAGAGGTTTAATCATGATGCGATCTATAGCAAAAAAATATTCTTTTAAAGAACATTTCCCAAACCATCCATTACATTTTGGGCATTGCTGCTTTAAGAGGCACTCATTCTTCTCTTACTCTTGTTTAATGCGGCTCAGCGTTGAAAAATCTATAGATTTTCCATCTTGTTTTCGGTTCGGAGCAACGAAAATCTGGAATTATTCTTTTAGTTCTAAGAAATTGCCTGTTTCTCAACTCGAAATATTCTAATCACTACGAT